>Ga0335076_10006340_pt1 | contig 11925 bp, 9 predicted proteins | sample Lox_Sample_25_FD_206717 | JGI IMG/M metagenome (GOLD analysis project Ga0335076, IMG submission 206717) | Soil microbial communities from Loxahatchee National Wildlife Refuge, Florida, United States - Lox_Sample_2.5 | ecosystem: Environmental > Terrestrial > Soil > Wetlands | place: USA: Florida... | reverse complement strand
GCCGGATTTTTCACTGTCCTGGCAGGATTCTTTGGTTGTTGCATTGTTTCTCGAGTAGGAGAATAGGATCAGGCCGGTTATTGCAATGACTATAAGGATAAAATAGCGGATATAGGTTTTTGGTTTCATTGAGAAAATTTCTCTTATAGGACGAAGGTACGCAAAAAATGTTACGGTTCTCTTAAAACAAAATCAGGCAGTGGATTATAGCTCTTGAACTAAATCCCTGCTATAATCCTGAGGCAAAATCTGACAGCCGGGGCGTTTTTCCCTTACAATATCAACTGCTTACCTTTGATGACCTAAAAACCAGGTCATGAACGAAAGTTTTGTCAGGCGTATTGAGGCCGAATTGAAGGAAATAAAAGCCGCTGGCCTTTTTAAAACGGAGCGGATCATTGAAAGCGATCAGGGTGCGGAGATCAAGGTAAACGGAAAGATTGTATTGAATTTTTGCGCGAATAATTATCTGGGACTTTCCTCCCATCCGAAAGTGATTGAAGCTGCACACAAAGCCATTGATTCAAGGGGGTATGGTTTGAGCAGTGTCCGTTTCATTTGCGGCACGCAGGATATTCATAAAGAACTGGAAAGAAAACTCGCTAAGTTTCTTGGAACAGAAGACACCATTCTCTATGTCGCTGCTTTCGACGCAAACGGAGGTGTGTTTGAACCACTCTTTGGCGATCAGGATGCGATCATCTCCGATGAACTGAATCATGCTTCTATTATTGACGGAGTTCGCTTATGCAAGGCCCAGCGGTATCGGTATAAGCATAACGATATGGCTGACCTGGAACAGCAATTGAAATCTTCGCAGAATGCGCGCAGCAGGATTATTGTTACGGATGGTTCATTCAGCATGGATGGGACGATAGCACAGCTGGATAAGATCTGTGATCTCGCCGACAAATACGATGCAATCGTTATGGTAGATGATTCTCATTCGTCCGGGTTTTTGGGAAAGACCGGACGTGGCTCCCATGAATATCGTGGCGTGATGGGAAGAATTGATATCATTACCGGAACACTTGGCAAAGCCCTGGGCGGAGCCAGCGGCGGATTTACCAGTGGACGAAAAGAAATTGTTGAAATGCTCAGACAAAGAAGCAGGCCATACCTGTTCTCCAACAGTCTTGCTCCTTCTATTGTGGGGGCCTCCATTGCCGTGTTGGATATGTTAAGCGAAACCACAGAACTCAGGGACAAATTAGAGTACAATACAAAATATTTCAGGAGTAAAATGACTGCTGCAGGGTTTGATATCAAACCCGGGGATCATCCCATAGTTCCAATCATGTTATACGATGCTGTAGTGGCCCAGGAATTTGCTGCTCACCTGCTGAAAGAAGATATTTATGTGATTGGTTTTTTCTTCCCTGTAGTTCCAAAAGGAAAGGCAAGGATAAGAGTCCAGTTGAGCGCTGCCCACGAACAAAGACATCTCGACAAAGCCATCGCCGCTTTCCATAAAGTGGGGAAGGAATTAGGAGTTCTGAAGTAAGCAGTTGACAGTTTTAGAAATGATAATAAGCCAATGATGATGGTTTTCCTCTGTCAACTGGCATGCGCAATCATACTAATCTCCACATTCACATTTTTTGGTAGGCCTTTCACAGCAACGGTTTCCCGGGCTGGAAAATTACCGTTGAAATATTTCCCGTACACATCATTCACTGAAGTGAAAAGAGACATATCACTCAGGAAAATAGTTGTCTTGATCACATGACTGAAATCCATTCCTGCTTCAGTAAGGATAACTTTGAGATTTCGCATAACCTGGTGCGTTTCTTCGATAACATCCTTTGCATCTATATTTCCGTTGAGTGGATTAATAGCCACCTGGCCCGAAATAAAAAGTATATCATTGACCTGAACAGCCTGGCTGTAAGGACCGATCGGAGCAGGCGCATTGGAAGTGTTGATGATTTTTTTGGGCATGCTCAAAATTAATACCTTTTCCAAAGTTTTGTTTCGGGGAAAATTGTTCTCTATGGTGAAATGTTTTTCTTTGTGTTAAAAATCTGCGAATGAGCATTGCTGTTCTTGCTCAACATGAAAAGCAAAAAGAATTAGAAGCCCGGCTTCAGGGCTTCCCTGCCACATTGTACTTTGCAGATTCTTTGAAAGATTTACTGTCATACACAGCCGATATATATTTCGATTTAGAGTTCAAAATGGAAAAGAAGAGGATTGACGCACTGAGCGAATTCCTGCCAAAACCTGTTTTTATTGATTCCGTTGCATATACTTTAAAAGATATCGGAAAGGATTTTGTTCGCATCAATGGATGGAATACATTTTTTGAAAATAGAATTTCAGAAATAGTCATTCCCAATCCGGAAATACAAAAATCGGCACTGGCTTTTTTGGAATCGGCGAACTGGTCATATCAGATCGTCCCTGATGTGCCCGGCATGATCAGTGCGAGAATTATTTCCATGATCATCAATGAAGCTTATTTTACTGCACAGGCCGGAGTAGGTACAAAAGAAGATATTGATATCGCGATGACATTGGGAACCAACTATCCTTATGGTCCTTTTGCGTGGGGAGAAAAAATCGGCTTAAAAAAAATTTATGAATTGCTTGTGGCTTTAAACAAACAGGACGGGGCTTATATGATTTCTGATATGCTGCAAGCTGAAGCATTAAAAAATGAGTAGCAATTAATGGGTTTGATTTTAAATATCGATACTTCAACAGAAATGGCAAGCATCTGCCTTGCAAAAGATGGTGTGGTGATTGTGTCTTCCCAAAACCAGGACCAGAAAGATCATGCATCTTGGTTACACCCGGCAATTGAGGAGATATTAAAAAAGGCGGACTTGAAGGCCAAAAATCTGGATGCCTTAGCCGTTACTATCGGGCCGGGTTCTTATACCGGGCTTCGTGTTGGACTGGCTGCGGCGAAAGGGTTATGTTATGCTCTTAAAATTCCACTGATCACTGAGAATACTTTAAAAGTAATGGCTTCAAGCGCGGCATACCAGGCGGATATCTTATCTGATTTTTTAATTTGTCCAATGATTGATGCCCGCAGGATGGAGGTGTTTACTGCAGTTTATACAGGTGAAATGCAGGAATTAATGGCTCCTTCGGCATTAATATTAAATAAAAATTCATTTGAAAATTTTTTTGTAGACCATACCATGGCTTTTTTGGGTAGTGGAACCCCGAAATGGAGGACATTAATAAGTTCAAACAAGGCCATTTTCCTGGATTCGCCCTTTCTTGCTAAGTTTCTGGGCATTATTTCCTTCCGGAAATGGCAGGTCGCTGAATTCACCGATATCATTTACAGTGAACCCGTCTATCTCAAGGAATTCCACACTCATATAAGATAATAAATATATTATAAAATTAAAGTCGAGGATACTCATTTTATCGAATGAAGGAGTAAATTTGTTTACTTTATAATTGTTTTAATAAAATGGGTCAACATGAGTGCAACAACAAGTAATTACTGGATGATTGTAAATACTGATGGCTCTGATGGGATGCCTGTAAAAGTGGATTTTTTGAACCTTAAAAAAGCCGCGATGATATTAAGGGCTTTAAATCATAAACTCCGTCAGCAGATTGTGAGAATACTGGATGAAAATAAAAAGCTCACTGTAACGGAATTGTATATACAGTTGCGCCTGGAACAATCCGTAGCTTCACAGCACCTCGCAATTTTGCGAAGGGCCGGCATTGTTAAGACGGAAAGAGAAGGCAAATTCATTCACTATACCATCAATCACGATCGTATCGCCGACATAATGAAAACTGTTGATCAGCTGATAGATTGACCGCCCCTGCTTTTTTACTCACCATTTTCTCTCACACCCGAGCAACGTTTTTTGCTGAACATCTTACTTTTAGCTTTTCTTATGAAACGGGGAGTACACCGGTTCGGAGAATTGATTAATTTTGCATCAAATCGCAATAATGTTTATTAAGCAATTATACACCGGCTGTCTGAGTGAAGCAGCATATTATGTTGAAAGTGAAGGAGAGGCTGCTATTATCGACCCCCTCAGGGATATTGATCATTATCTCGAGATGGCCAATGAGCGCAAGGCTTCGATCAGGTATATTTTTGAAACTCATTTTCACGCAGATTTTGTGAGCGGTCACCTCGACCTTGCTAAAGCAACAGGTGCGCCGATTATTTATGGCCCGAATGCTGAAACGAATTTCCCTATTTATAAAGCCAAAGACGGTGAAGAATTCATCCTGGGTAAAATCCGCCTTAAAGTCCTCCATACTCCCGGGCATACACTGGAATCCTCCTGTTATCTTGTAAAGGATGAGAAAGGAAAACCAACCGCGATATTTACCGGCGATACTTTATTTGTTGGCGATGTGGGTCGGCCCGATCTGAGCAGTGGTAATCTGAGTCAGGAACAACTTGCTTCTTTGATGTATGATTCACTCCATAAAAAAATTATTCCCCTGCCTGATGCTGTAACGGTTTATCCTGCACATGGACAAGGCAGCAGTTGCGGAAAGAACCTGGGTCCTGAAACTTATAGTACAATTGGTGATGAGAAAGAAACGAATTATGCATTACAGGCGCAGGATAAAGAAGCATTCATCAAAGCAGTAACGGATGGATTGAATATGCCTCCACAGTATTTCCAAATTAACGCACGCATTAATAAGGAAGGATATGAAAGTCTGGATGAGGTTTTGGAAAATGGATTGAAAGCATTGTCGATAGAAGAATATAAAAATTATATCAATCAAAATGACGTGATCATCCTGGACACGAGAGAAGGAATAAAATTTACGGACGGATTTGTTCCGGGCTCAATAAATATAGGTCTTAATGGCCGTTTTGCTGAATGGGCCGGAAGTCTTCTTTCTTTTGATATGCCGATTGTTCTGGTGACAGAAAACGGAAAGGAAAGAGAAAGTGTAGTAAGGTTGGCCAGGGTAGGATTCGATCAGATGAAAGGATACCTGGAAGGCGGATTTGAAAGCTGGCAGAAAGCCGGTGAGCCGATTGACATGATTATTAATGTAGAGGCCGATGAGCTTGCGATGGATCTGCCATTCGATAACAAACTTGTGGTGATCGATGTGCGCAGTGAAACGGAATTTGCGGATGGGCATGTCCGTGGTGCAATCAATATGCCGCTGAATGATCTCACTGACCCGGGAAATATGGCTGATATTGATGATCATTTTAATGTGTATGTGCATTGCGGCGGCGGATACCGCAGCGTAATCGCCAGTTCATTATTAAAAAGACAGGGTATTCACAATCTCAGAAATGTTTTAGGAGGGTGGAATGAAATCAGCAAACAAAATGGCATTAACATTGTCAAAGAAAAAAGTATCCTGAACTAATCATTCCGAATCGAAGGATCTTTTCTAGATATTGAAGGCATCGGATCTTTGTCTATCCACAACTCACTGTATTCTTCTTTCCATTCATGTTTCCAACGGCGATGACTCCACAACCAAAGCGCCGGTTGTTCTCTAATTGAACGTTCAAGAAAACGAACATAGTTTCTCGTAAGCTCCCCTTCCTGTGTTTCAGATGGATTTAACGATCCAACTTCGATTCGGGCACGATAATGTCCTCTTTTAGGTTTGTAAAAATAAATGAAAAGCGGAGGGATATTGCCTGTACGTGCTCCCCTTTCGGGTCCTTTGACAAACGGGGTGGGTCGGCCGAAGAAATTCAACCAATGGGCATTGGATGGACTTCCCGGGGCCTGGTCGGCCACCAACGCCAGCATATACAGCGAGTTCCTGTAGGGCACCAACGATTTACGGGTTTGTGTGGCAGGAACAAAAACTGTTCCCGTGCGGGAACGCATACGGAAAAAAACACGGTCTAGTATTTTGTTTCCAAGGGGCATATAAATAACAATGAATGTATACAGGGTCCGGAAAGGCATCACCATACCCGCAATTTCCCAATTAAAAGTATGACCCAGGTGCAACTGGCATTTACGGTTTTCCTTATACAGTTTTTCATATACTTCCGGGTTATCTATTTCAAAGCTTTGCAGGATGAAATTTTTACTTGCGGAAAAGAGCTTGAGCATTTCGATAAAATTATCAACGAAATTCCTATAGAAATCTTTCATGATTTTCCTGCGCTCTTCGTCAGTTTTTTCAGGAAAAGCGATCATCAAATTATCCTTAACTACCTTTTTTCTGTACCCAATCATATAATAAAGCAACACATACACACCGTCTGACAAGAGATATAAGACAGGCATCGGTAGCAATGAAATTGCATAAAGCAGACCATAGACGATGTAGTACATAACGACACAAATATTATAAAAAGAAAGCAATATTTGAGGTAAACGGAATGAATGTCACACGTGATTATGGGGAATGATTGAGTAGGAAGTATTTTTAAGGCTGGTTAATCCAGTTTTTTTCTTCCTGTTCGATATGATGCAGTTCAATATTCACGCTGAATTTATTTTTAAGATGCCTCGCCAACGCATCCGCTGCGTATACGCTTCTGTGTTGGCCACCTGTGCATCCGAAACTGATCATTAAAGTTTCGAATCCTCTTTTGATATAATCTTCAACTGAAATATCTACCAGGTCGTATACACTGTTGAGGAACTCCGGCATTTTGGTTTCCTGTTCAAGAAAATCTTTCACCTCCCTATCTCTTCCGGTCTTCATTTTAAATTCATCGATTCGTCCCGGGTTGTAAAGACCTCTGCAGTCAAATACAAAACCGCCCCCTGTTCCGCTATAGTCTTTAGGAATTCCTTTTTTGTAAGAAAAACTATTAATATGAACAATCAGCGGAGTGCTTTCAGCTGCCCGGATGGGTTCAAACCGGCTAACGATATTATCTTCCACAATCAAATGCAGCAGCCGTTCGAATTCCGGCATTACTATTCCAGCCTGCCTGTTACCGAGAAACCACTTGAGATTTTTTAATCCCAGCGGTATACTGATGAGAAAATGCGCTTTGCGTTCAAACAATCCCCTGAAGCCATATGCGCCGAGAACCTGTAACAGACGAATAAGCACATAACCGTTATACTGACTCACGAAGCGAACCCTGTCGATCGGCTTCCCCAGCATATTTTCTGCACAATCCATATAATATTCCAGCAGGCCATTTTTCCATTCGTCGGGTAATTCTGCTTTCGCCTGCCACAGCATGGAGGCCACATCATATTGCAATGCGCCTTTCATGCCTCCCTGGTAGTCTATGAAATGGACTTTCTTGTTTTTTATCAAAATATTCCGGCTTTGAAAATCGCGGAACATGAAATATTTATGATCCACATAGCTGAGATAAGTGCCGAGAGCCTCAAAATCGTCAATGAGCTTTTCCTTGTCGTATGGAATCTGAAGTGTATCGAGAAAATAATATTTGAAATATAGCAGGTCGCTGAGTATCGCCTGTTTACCAAATTCTTTTGAGGTGAGGCACCAGTTATAATCCAGGTCAGTATTTCCTTTGATTTGCAGGTGAGCCAGTTCCCTGAGGCTTTGTTGAAAAAGCTGATATACTTCATCGCTATATCCTTTTTCCTCGAGCTGGTTTAGTAAAGATATATCCCCAAAATCTTCCTGGATATAAATGGTATGATCAGTACTCACTGCATATATTTCAGGCACAGGACAACCAGCGGCTGAAAAATGTCTGCTGAACCGGATAAAGCTCAGGTTTTCCTGGATATTGTTTCCATATGTAGCAATATAACTGCGGCCATTTGTGTAGATCCGAAAATAGATCCGGTTACTGCCTGACTGGGGAATCTTTTCAATGCCGGTAATGGTCTCACCATTAAGAGATGCAAATAATTGCCTGATATCCGCAATAATGTTTTGCATAAATACTGAATAGCAGTAAAAGTAAAATAATTTACTATTTAACGCAGAAATTGATCATTGCGGTGAAAAAATGGTAATTATTTTTAGGAAGAATAATTTGATTCTATATCTGTTTGTGGGATGGCTACAAATGTTTTGGCAAATTTTTTTGTTTTCGCACAATGTTCACTGATTAGTTCAGCCACTAGTGCGGTCCAGCCCGTCTGGTGAGATGCACCCAGACCTTCGCCTGTATCGCCGTGAAAATATTCATGGAATAAATTCAGATCTTCATTTCCCGGTCGCTGATAGAACCAGTTGTACCTGCCGTATTGTGGCCGGGAACCTTTCTTATCTTTTTCAAAAAGGCTGATAACGCGAAGTGTTAGTTCATCAGCTACCCGCTCGAGGTCGAGGAAATTTCCTGAACCCACTGGGCATTCAACCTCTAAACTATCGCCATAAAATGTTCCGTATTTCCGGATGGATTGTATCAGCAGATAATTGATGCATATCCACACCGGTCCCCGCCAATTGGAATTGCCACCAAAAAGATTGGAAGTGGAATCACCCGGATCGTATTGTATCGTGTATTGAATGGAGTCAATGGTTACTGAATAAGGATTTTTTTCATGATATTTTGATAGCGCGCGGATTCCGCCCGGAGATAGAAATTCATCCTCGTTTAGTAAGCGTTCCAGCAAATACACCAGTCTTTCCCTGGGAACCAATGAAAGCAGAAGTGTTTCTCCATCTATTTTTTCCTCGTTGGGCCAAAAGCGTTTATTCTTAAGCCGGTAATTTTCGAACCAACTGATGCGTTTACTGAAATCGGTCAGCTTGTCGAGTTTCTTTTTTTCGATGACCGATACCGCGAATAATGTCGTAATACCAACGATCGAGTGTATGCGCAATTGAAGAGGGGGGGATCCGGCGATAGAAAGAGTATCGTAAAAGAATTTGTCTTCGTCATTCCACATTCCCTGTACGTTCAAAGCCTCGGCAATCAGGACAAACTGCTCAAAAAACTTAGTCGCTGTATCTTCGAAAGACTCATCCTTCATCGCTATTTCCAGGGCCATATCCATCATGTTCAATGCATACATGCCCATCCAGCTCGTTCCATCGGCCTGCTCCAGTTGCATCTGACCCGGAAGCTGGATACTCCGGTTAAAGACACCGATATTATCCAATCCAAGAAATCCGCCTTCGAACATATTATTCCCATTCGGATCTTTTCGGTTGATCCACCAGGTGAAATTGATGAGTAGCTTCTGGAAAATTCTTTTCAAAAAATCAATATCACCTTTTCCTGTTCGCTCCTTTTCGATGCGATATACCTGCAAGGCAGCCCAGGCCTGAACAGGGGGATTGACATCACTGAAATTCCATTCATAAGCCGGCAATTGTCCATCAGGTTTCATATACCATTCTCTCATGATGAGCAGGAGCTGGTGTTTGGCAAAGCAGGGATCCACCAATGCCATGGGAATACATTGGAATGCCATATCCCAGGCAGCGTACCATGGGTACTCCCATTTATCGGGCATGGCGATAATGTCCTGGTTTTTCAGATGCTTCCAATCGTGATTGCGCCCGTATTGTTTACCCAGATTAACAGGTGTAATTCCATCGCTCGTGGTTATCCATTCCTCCACGTCAAAATGATAAAATTGTTTGCTCCACAACAATCCCGATAGTGCCTGTCTCTGGATATTGAACATTTCTGATGCACTGTCCACCGGAAGGATGTCCCGGTAAAAAGCATCAGCTTCTTCTTTACGGTCGGAGAAAATATATTCGAAACCTCTCGCAAAAGGGATATCAAATGATTTATTGCTGAGACGGAGATAAATCACCTGCGATTTACCGCCCTCAATCCGATAGCGATACACCGGAGAAAATTTAGTTCCTGATTTTTTTTGGCGCAACGCCTGCAGGTTTTCGCCTTTGATAATGGCATCATGAAAAGCATCTTTTACAAAAGGAGAGGTATTTGGAATGCCAACAATTTTTTCGAGGTTGGTTTCATTTTCACTGAACAGCCGGTCATCGGGGGGTTGGAAATACAAATAGTAAGTACCCAGCCTGCTGTGTGTTGCCCGTACCGAAGTCTTGTCGCGCATGGTGATCGCCGGCTTTTTTTCAAGATCAAGGCTCCAGCGATTATAGAACCAAAGGGTAGGCAGTACCGTTATATCGGCAGCCTGGGTACAACGATTGTGAATATTTATTTTAATGAAGATGTCCTTGCTGTTTTGCTTTGCATAAGTAATCAGTATATCAAAATATTCATCGTTGTCAAACACCCCCGTATCCAGAATCTCATATTCAGGCTGTTCTTTTGTGCGTAGCCGGTTTTCTTTAATCAGTTTTTCATAAGGGAACAACTGCTGAGGGTATTTGTACAAATATTCCATATAGTAATGAGTAGGAATATTGTCGAGGTAATAATACAGTTCTTTTACATCTTCTCCGTGGTTGCCCTGGCTATTTCCCAGTCCGAAGAGCCTTTCTTTCAATACGGGGTCTTTGCCATTCCATAAAGCCACGGAGAAACACAGGTTTTGGAAAAAATCGGAAATGCCGGCGATGCCATCCTCGCCCCATTTGTATACGCGGCTATGCGAATCATCATAAGGAAAATAATGCCAGGCATCCCCATTGGTGCTGTAATCTTCGCGGACGGTTCCCCATTGTCTTTCGCTGAGATAGGGACCCCATTGTTCCAGAGGGATTTTTTTTGAACTGTTAACTGCTAACCGTTGTTGTTCTGCTGTCATGGTTTTCTGTTTCTGCAGGTATTGTCTCCGGCTCAATCATGATTAAAACAGGAACATATTGATAAACTCAATTTATCCTTGTTCTCAAAACGATGACATGTATACAGAGCCTGGCAGTAATCCCTGTCAATGAAGCAAGCAAGCGTAAAAAAAGAAAAGCGAAATATAGCAATTACGAGGATAAAAATACAAAAAATAGCAGCACAACTAAGCCCTGTTTCTGCATTTGTTGATTATTTCTCTATTCCTGTTAATATCGGTGATTATTTGAAGAAGTAAATGCCGTCGCCCTTCCGTATGAAAGGCATGCTAATCAGCGTTTATATAATGCCGTTATATTCGACGGAACGGAGCTGTTTAACTATTCATACCGAAGTGCTTCGATGGGATCCAGTCGGGACGCTTTTTGTGCGGGATAATATCCGAAAAAAACCCCGGTGACAGCACAGACAATAAAAGAAAGTGCGATGGAAGATTGGGAAACCAGCGTCGGCCAGGAGAGAAACACGGTAACGAGTCTTGATGCTGCTATACCCAGGGCAACCCCGATGATGCCGCCGGTAATACTGATCAGGATGGCTTCGATCAGGAACTGGAACAGGATATCAATTCCTCTCGCGCCGATGGACATACGAAGCCCGATTTCTCGCGTGCGTTCAGTAACGGAAACATACATGATATTCATAATCCCAATTCCTCCGACGACCAGCGATATCCCGGCAATGGCGGTGAGCAGCACGGTCAGCAGCTGACTGGTTGAACTGAACGTATTGATGAGCTCTTCCTGTGTTCTCACAGCAAAATCATCTTCATCAGTCGGCTTCAGGCGATGCGTCGCGCGAAGGATGGTTGAGATTTCTGCAGTGGCAAGCTGGGTAGCGTTCTCACTGGATGCTGAGGCATATATATTCTGGAAATAAATAGATGCAGTGATTCTTTCCTGCACCGTAGTATAAGGAGCAAGAATGATATCATCCTGGTCCTGGCCGAAAGCATTTTCACCTTTTGCCTCGAGTATGCCGATGACTGTAAAAGGGATCTTATTGAACCTGACGACCTTGCCGATGGGATTTTCACCGGGAGAAAAAATATTATTTATCACCGTTTGCCCAAGTAAACAAACTTTTGCGGCCGACTTTACGTCTGCATCCGTAAAGGGAACGCCGTCTTTCAAAGTCCATTGCCTGATATCCAGATACTGCGGGCTCACTCCCTGAATGGCAGTGGGCCAGTTTAGTGCGCCGTTGATGACCTGCCCCCTGGTGGATGCTGCGGGGGAAAGATAACTTATGTATTGCGCTTGTTTCTGCAGCGCTTTGACATCATCTATGGTTAAGGTTTGAAC
>Ga0335076_10006339_pt1 | contig 11926 bp, 11 predicted proteins | sample Lox_Sample_25_FD_206717 | JGI IMG/M metagenome (GOLD analysis project Ga0335076, IMG submission 206717) | Soil microbial communities from Loxahatchee National Wildlife Refuge, Florida, United States - Lox_Sample_2.5 | ecosystem: Environmental > Terrestrial > Soil > Wetlands | place: USA... | reverse complement strand
CCTTGGGTCGATTTTGTTGATTCATTCGCTAATGACGTAATTCCGCATTGGGTCGATACTAGTCTGATTGAGTTTTGACCCCAGAGGGCGCCGCCCGCGCGGCTTACCAATCGGTAATGAAGCGGCAATGCGGCGCCTGCCGATCGCCCTTGCGGCGGGGGGCCGTGCGGCCATATTATGCGCGACGGGCGCGGGCCTGGGGCAGACCCGGGCGAGCGCCCAACCCTTGACCTTAAGAGGTTTCTCCCATGTCCGACTATGACCGCTACGCCAACTCGCGCCCGGGCGCGGGGTACGCACGGTCCGGCGTCGCCGTCGACCAGGGCCTGCGCGCCTATATGATCGGCGTTTACAACTACATGACCCTCGGCCTCGGCGTCACCGGCCTGGTCGCCTGGGGCGCGTTCCAGCTCGCGGAACCGCAGTTCGTTGACGGACGTTTGGTGGCGGCCAACGAGTTCGGCCGATTGATCTGGTCGTCGGGTCTGCGATGGGTGATCGTGCTCGCGCCGCTCGCGCTCGTGTTCTGGCTCTCCGCCCGCATCAGTTCGATGTCGGTGGCGAGCGCCCGCAACGCGTTTATCCTGTTCGCGGCGCTGATCGGCCTGTCGATGTCGGCGCTGCTGGTGGTCTACACCGGCGCGTCATTCGGGCGCGCGTTCTTCGCCACCGCCGCGGCCTTCGCGAGCTTGAGCCTGTACGGCTACACCACCCAGCGCAGCCTGTCGGCGATGGGCTCGTTCATGATGATGGGCGTCGTCGGCCTGATCGTCGCGAGCCTGCTCAACGTGTTCCTGCTGCACTCGACCGGGCTGCAGTTCGGGCTGTCGATCCTGTGCGTGGTGATCTTCGCCGGCCTCACCGCCTGGGACACCCAGGCGATCAAGGAGATGTATTACGCCGGCGACAGCTACGAGATGGCCCAGAAGAAGTCGATCCACGGCGCGCTGCGCCTCTACCTTGACTTCATCAACATGTTCCAGGCGATCCTGATGCTGACCGGGTCGCAACGGAACAATTGACGCGGGACTGTCGTCGAACTTACAATGTAGCATGTTACCCCCGGCCCGCGTGATTGCCGGCCGGGGCTTTTCGTGAGGTGTTTTTCAGAGCCGTTCATAAGCGTCGGGGAGGGGGATCATGGCCGGTTTTCCGACTGCGGGGGCGGCTTCCGCGTTGGCGCTGGCGCTGGCCGCTGGCGCCGCTCAGGCGGCGGAGCTCAAGATCACGGACGTCAAGGCCTATGCGTTCATGGAGCGCGCCGGGCGGCTGTCGGACAATCTGATCGGCGGGGACGGGCTGGTCGACGCGCCGAGGGGCGGCGCGCTCGGAGGCGACACGGCGACCGGCGTCCTGCTCGACTTCACTTTCGAGGGCGACAAGAACGCTTCGCCCAAATACGCGACCGCCACCGTGGATCTGACCCAGACCGGCCGCGCCGGTCAGCAGATCGTCACCCACAAGGCCTTCACCAATTTCATGTTCGGGCCGGACGGCGTCGAGCACAAGGCGGTCTATCTCGACGGGGCGATGTGCATGCCGCTCGCCATTCAGGTCCACGCCGGCAAGACGCAGAAGGCGGCGCGGCTCGACTTCTCATGCACGGAAGTGCGGGCGGAGAAGTGAGGCCGCTCCGCCGCGTTTAGCCCTCGCCGACGCCGAGCACGTCGGCCATCGAATAGAGCCCGGGCTTGCGGCCGTTCGCCCATTGAGCGGCGTGCAGCGCGCCGCGGGCGAACACCGCCCGGTCCTCGGCGTGGTGGCTTAAGACCACCCGCTCGCCCTCGCCGGCGAAGACGACGCTGTGATCGCCGACGACGGTTCCGCCGCGCAGCGACGCGAAGCCGATATCGCCCTTCCGCCGCGGGCCGGTCAGCCCGTCGCGGCCGCGCGCCGAATGGTCCTTGAGCGAGACCCCGCGCCCCGCGGCGGCGGCCTGGCCGAGCAGCAGGGCGGTGCCCGAGGGCGCGTCGACCTTCATGCGGTGATGGGTCTCGACAATCTCGATGTCGAAATCGTCCCCGAGCGCCGCGGCGGCGCGCCGGGTCAGCGCGGCGAGCAGGTTGACGCCGACGCTCATGTTGCCTGAGCGCACGATCGGGGCGTGGCGCGCCGCCGCGTCGATCCGGTCGAGGTCCTCCTCGCTCAGGCCGGTGGTGCCGATGACATCGGCGATCCGCGCCTGGGCGGCGAGCCCGGCGAGCTCGACGCTGGCGGCGGGGGAAGAGAAGTCGATGATCGCGTCGGCCTCGAGCAGCAGCGGCAGCGGGTCGGCGACGATCGCCAGTCCGCTCACCGGACATCCGGCAAGGACCAGCGGATCGGCGCCGAGCCAGGGCGAGTCGGGGCGCTCGAGAGCGCCGGTCAGCCTGAGGCCGTCCAACTCGTGGATCGTCCGCACCACCATGCGGCCCATGCGGCCCGCGGCGCCGCTGACGATCAGCCTCATCTCAGCCACTGCGCTCCCCCAAGCCCCGATCAGCCCGGCTGAACCCCATCGTAGCCTTCGGCGATGACGAGGTCGATCAGCGAGGCCTTGTCGCGGAATTCGATCGCGCGCTTGTATTCTTCGGACTCGAGGCAGGCGACCGCGGCGGAATAGTCAGGAAACTCGATCACCACCTGGCGCGACCTCGCCGCCCCTCTCGCGACCACATGCTTTCCCGCGCGCACAAGGAACCGCCCGCCGTATTTCGCGAACGCGACGCCGTTGGCGGCGAGGTATTTCTGGTAGACCTCCGGGTCCGTGACATCGACGTGCCCGATCCAATAGCCCTTCGGCATTTCACACTCCCTCGACCAGAACCATCTCCATCTCGGCCGCTCCCTCGCGCAGCTTGCGCGCCGCCTGATACTGCTCCGAGAAGAAGTAGCGGCTGGCCGCCTCGTAGCTCTCGAATTCGAGCACGACATTGCGCGCCCGCGCCTTGCCCTCGAGCGCCTCGCTGCGCCCGCCGCGCGCGAGCGGCTTGCCGCCGTGGTCGGCGATCGCCTTGGTCGCGGCCGCGGCGTAGCGCGCGTAGGCTTCTGGGTTGGAGATATCGACGCGCGTGACGACGTAGCCCTTGGGCATTGCGTTTCCTCCAGAAGTCGGGCGGCGAGCCTAACGCGGCTCGGCCATTGATCAAGTCAGCGAGCGCGCGATCTCCTCCGCCACCGCCGCGGCGGCGGCGAGGGGATCCTCCGCCTGGGCGATCGGGCGGCCGACGACGAGGTAGTCGGCGCCGCTCCGGATCGCGTCGGCCGGCGTCGCGACGCGCTTCTGGTCGCCCGCCGCCGCGCCTGCAGGGCGGATGCCGGGGGTGACAATGAGCATGTCGCGGCCGACGGCCTTGCGCGCCATCGCCGCCTCGGCCGCGCTCGCCACCAGCCCGTCGACGCCGAGCGCGAGCGCCTGCTCGGCGCGGCGGCGCACCGTCTCCACCACCCCGAACCGGTAGCAGGCGTCGGAGAGGTCGGCGTCGTCGTAGGAGGTCAGCACCGTGACGGCGAGAATCTGCGTCCCCGATCCTTTCACGCCGGCGACCGCGGCGCGCATGGTCTGCGGATAGCCGTGGACGGTTAGGAACCTCGCGCCCATCTTCGCCGCCTGCGCCGCCGCGCGCTCGACGGTGTTGGGAATGTCGTGCAGCTTGAGGTCGAGAAAGACCTGCCTGCCGGAGGCGGCGAGCTCGGCGGCCAGCGGCAGGCCGCCGCCATACGCGAGCTCCATGCCGATCTTATAGAAGCTTGCCGCGTCGCCGATCCGCTCGATTAGACGCCGCGCCTCGGCGACTTCCGGCATGTCGAGCGCGACAATCAGCCTCTCGCGCGGCGCGGCCGGTCTCAACGCGCCGCCCCGCCCGTCTCGAGCCGATAGGTCCAGACGAAGGCCGGCGGCAGATTGAGGAGGATCGGGCGCGAGCGGATCGCGGCGTAGCGATGGGCGCAGGCCTCGCGCGGAATGGGCGAGCCGACGCCATAGGTGAACTGGACGAAGCGGCCCGCAGGCCCCATCAGCGCGAACGCCTCGGCGATCAGCCGTTCGCGCCGCTCGGGCGGCTGGTTGAGCAGCGGCAGGCTCGAGACGAAGGCGCCGATCTTTTCGCCGAGAAGGCCGGCGAGCGAGCGCGGCAGATCATAGGCGTCGCCGTGCAGGATGCGCGCCGGCGCGAAGCGCTGCCTCAAGAGCTGGCAGAAGCCGGGGTCGTATTCGATGAGCACGAGCCGCTCGCGCGCGACGCCGCCCTCGATCAACGCCCGGGTCACCGGCCCGGTGCCGGGGCCGAGCTCGACGATGAGCCCCTGCGCCGGAGGGCCCGCGGCCGCCGCCATCGCCCGCGCCAATGCGCGCCCGGAGGGCGCGACCGCGCCGGTCAGCCGCGGCGCGGCGACCAGGGATTTGAGAAAGCGGGCGCCGTCCGCGATCCCGCGCCGCTGCGGCTTGTCGATCGCCTGACGTTGCATTGCGGCTTCCCGCGACATTGCGGCGAGCCCAGGAGCGCCGTGCGGCGCTTATAACGGCCCCGCGCCGGCCTGGCAAAGATAGCCTCAACGGTCAATGCCTTGTCATTCCCGCGCAAGCGGGAATCTAGAGTCGCTTCGGAGCCGTTTCTCTGGATGCCCGCCTTCGCGGGCATGACAGGGACTGCGATTGTTAGCCCCGTCAGCCCCGCCCCTCGAAGAACTCCTTCATCTTGGCGAAGAAGCCGGCGCTTTCCGGGTGGGTCTTGTGCGACGATTCGGCGGCGAACTCGGTCAGGAGCTCGCGTTGCCTGCGGGTCAGGCTCTGCGGCGTCTCGACATTGAGCTGAACGAACAGGTCACCCGAATCGCGCGAGCGCAAGACCGGCATGCCCTTGCCGCGCAGCCTCAACTGCCGCCCCGACTGCGCGCCCTCGGGAACGCTGACCCTCGACTCGGTTCCGTCGAGCGTGCGGACCGTGAATTCGCCGCCAAGCGCCGCCTGCACCATCGAGATCGGCACCCGGCAATAGAGATCGGCCCCGTCGCGCTGGAAGATCGCATGCGGCTTGACGGTCAGGAAAATGTAGAGGTCGCCGGGCGGGCCGCCCCGCATGCCCGCCTCGCCCTCGCCGGTCAAACGGATGCGGGTGCCGTCCTCGACGCCGGCCGGAACGTTGACCGAGAGCGTGCGCTCACGCGTCACCCTGCCCGCGCCGGCGCATTTGTCGCACGGGTTCTCGATCGTCTGGCCGCGGCCGTGGCACGACGGGCAGGTGCGTTCGATGGCGAAGAAGCCCTGCTGCGCGCGCACCCGGCCGTGGCCGCCGCAGGTCTTGCAGACGATCGGCTTGGAGCCGGCGCGGGCGCCGGAGCCGCTGCAGGCTTCGCAGGCGACCGACGTCGGCATGTGGACGGTCGCGGCCTTGCCGCGGAACGCCTCTTCGAGCGTGATCTCGAGATTGTAGCGCAGGTCCGCGCCGCGCTCGCGGCCGGACGACTGGCGGCCGCGCCGGCCGCCCATCATGTCGCCGAACAGATCGTCGAAAATGTCGGACATCGAGGCGGCGAAGCCGTCGTTCATGCCGGCGTGGTCGAACGCGGCGTGACCATAGCGATCATAGGCCGCGCGCTTCTGGGCGTCCGACAGATGCTGGTAGGCTTCGTTCAGTTCCTTGAAGCGCGCCTCGGCCTGCTTGTCGCCGGGATGGCGGTCGGGATGGCACTGCATCGCCGCCTTGCGGAAGGCGGACTTCAGCTCGGCGTCGCTCGCCGTCTTGGAAACGCCGAGGGTTTCGTAGAAATCGCGCTTGGCCATCGTCAGCGCGCCCGCAGCCTATCCATGCCTCAAGACCTGCTTTTCCCGCGCTGCCTCTTTAGCGCGCGGGCCGGTTCCATCCTCGCCTTCGCTGCGCGCGGAGCTCCGTCCTGACCACACCAAAGCCCCCACCCGCCATTACGGCGTCCCCAAAATAGAGCCGGCCGCTTGGAGGCGGCCGGTTTCCTTCGTTCAGGACGACTTCTTCTTGTCGTCGTCGACCTCGCGGAATTCCGCGTCGATGACGTCGTCCTTGGCCTGACTGTCGGCCGGGCCGGCGCCGCCGTCGCCCGGCGAGCCGCCGGCCGCCTGCTGGGCCTTGTACATGGCCTCGCCGAGCTTCATCTGCGCCTGCATCAGGTCGTTGGTGCGCCCCTTGATCCCCTCGACGTCCTCGCCCTGCAGCGCTGTGCGCAGCGAAGCGACCGCCGATTCGATCGCGCTGCGATCGGACTGGGCGACCTTGTCGCCGTAGTCCTTCAGCGCCTTCTCCGCGTCATGCGCGAGCGCCTCGCCGCTGTTCTTGGCGTCGACCAGCTCGCGCCGCTTCTTGTCCTCGGCGGCATGGGCTTCGGCGTCCTTCACCATCCGGTTGATGTCGGCCTCGCTCAATCCGCCCGACGCCTGGATGCGGATCTGCTGCTCCTTGTTGGTCGCCTTGTCCTTGGCGGTGACGTTGACGATGCCGTTGGCGTCGATGTCGAACGTCACCTCGATCTGCGGCACGCCGCGCGGGGCGGAAGGAATCCCGACCAGGTCGAACTGGGCGAGCGCCTTGTTGTCGGCCGCCATCTCGCGCTCGCCCTGGAAGACGCGGATGGTCACCGCGGTCTGATTGTCCTCGGCGGTCGAGAACACCTGGCTCTTCTTGGTCGGAATGGTGGTGTTGCGCTCGATCAGCCGGGTGAACACGCCGCCGAGCGTCTCGATGCCGAGCGAGAGCGGGGTCACGTCGAGCAAGAGCACGTCCTTGACGTCGCCCTGCAGCACGCCCGCCTGGATGGCGGCGCCGACGGCGACGACTTCATCCGGGTTGACGCCCTTGTGCGGCTCCTTGCCGAAGAACTGTTTGACGACCTCCTGCACCTTGGGCATGCGGGTCATGCCGCCGACCAGGACCACTTCGTCGATCTGGCCTGCGGACAGGCCCGCGTCCTTCAGCGCCTTGCGGCACGGCTCGACCGTGCGCTGGATGAGGTCGTCGACCAGCGCCTCGAACTTGGCCCTGGTCAGCTTCAGCGCCAGATGCTTCGGCCCGCTCGCGTCGGCCGTGATGTAGGGCAGGTTGATCTCGGTCTGGGTCGCCGAGCTGAGCTCGATCTTGGCCTTCTCCGCTGCCTCCTTGAGGCGCTGGAGCGCGAGCTTGTCCTTGGTCAGGTCGATGCCCTGCTCCTTCTTGAACTCGCCCGACAGATACTCGACCAGGCGCATGTCGAAGTCCTCGCCGCCGAGGAAGGTGTCGCCGTTGGTCGACTTGACCTCGAACACCCCGTCGCCGATTTCGAGGATCGAAATGTCGAAGGTGCCGCCGCCGAGGTCATAGACGGCGATCGTGCCGGATTTCTTCTTGTCGAGGCCGTAGGCGAGCGCCGCCGCGGTCGGCTCGTTGATGATGCGCAGCACTTCGAGGCCGGCGATCTTGCCGGCGTCCTTGGTCGCCTGACGCTGGGCGTCGTTGAAATAGGCCGGAACCGTGATGACCGCCTGGGTCACCGGGCCGCCGAGATAGGCCTCCGCCGTCTCCTTCATCTTCTGCAGGATGAAGGCCGAGATCTGCGAGGGCGAATATTGCTTGCCGTCGACCGTGACCCATGCGTCGGCGTTGGGGCCGCGCACGATCTTGTACGGGACGAGAGCCATGTCCTTCTTGGAGATCGGATCGTCGAACGAGCGCCCGATCAGCCGCTTGATCGCGAAAATGGTGCGCTCGGGATTGGTCACCGCCTGCCGCTTGGCCGGCTGCCCGACCAGACGCTCGCCATCGTCGGTGAACGCGACGATCGACGGCGTGGTGCGCGCGCCCTCGGAATTTTCGATTACCTTGGGGGTTGAACCCTCCATGACAGCGACGCACGAGTTGGTCGTGCCTAGGTCGATGCCAATTACCTTCGCCATATCTTTCCCCTACTCCTTCGCGGGACCGCCAGGCCCCAAAGCGGCCGAGCTCTTAAGGAAGCTTTCCGCCGCGCCCTTCAAGCCGCAGGCATCGCTCTTCCGGTCCCCGTGCGTCATCGCCAGATTTCCGCTGGTCCGGCGCAAATTGGCGCCCAGACCTGCGGGGCGTATATAGGTGGGGCGATTTGGCGGTGCAAGGCGCGGAAGCGGCGGATTTTTCGGGCTTTCGCCCGGTTGTCGCGGGACGGCCGAGCGCCTTCCCCTTTCTCCCCGACGCCTCTAGACTTGACCGATGACTCGACGGTTCGGCCTCCTTCTCATGGGCCTCGGCGCCGCGGCGCTCGCGGCGAGCGGCGCCGGCGCGCAACTCGCGCTCCCCGGCGCGGCTCCCGCGGCGTCCGAAGGGGCGACCGCCTCGCCCGCCAAGCCGAAAGGCGCGGGCGCCGGCAAGGGCGCGGCGGCTGCGGCGAAGAGCGCGAAACCCGGCGCCGCGCCGAGCGTCGCCAGCCTTGCCGGGCGCCCGCTCAGGCTCAACGGCAAGTCGGGGCAGTTGCAGATTTCCGGCGACGACAAGACGTTGAGGATCGACAAGCTCCAGCTCGCCGGCGAAGGCGTTTCCGATCCCTCGCAGCGCTGCGTCGTCGATATTGTCGGCGAGAAGCCGATCCAGGCGACCAGCGTCGGGCGTCCGGACGGGCTCGAGCGATTCGAGGCCGACGTCCCGGCCTGCCCGTTCTCGTTCGACATTGTCGACGGGGCGGCGCTGGCGCCGTCGCAGATCACCGCCTGCGTCTTCAAGGCCGCCGATTGCCAGACCAGTCCCGGCGGGCTGTGGGGTCCCGAGGGCGCTTCGCTCGCGGGCGACGCCGCCAAGTTCGCCAAGGAGCGGCTCGAGGCCGACAAGGCGATGGCCAAGGCTCTGCACGCGATCGAGGCGCGCGCCAGCGACAGCCCGGAGGCGGCGGACCTGGTCCGCGATCAGAACGGCTTCCCCAGCCAGCGCGACGATATCTGCCGCGACTACGACAAGGAGAGCGTCCACGGCTATTGCGCCCTGCGCCTGACCCAGGCGCGGACCGCGCTGCTCGAGACCCGGCTCGGCGAGCTTGAGGCGGCGGGCGCGGGCAAGGCGGCGAACGACAAGCCGGCCAAGCCGAAGTCGAAGAAGGGCGCGAAGCAACCCTAGCCGATCGCTGCGGAGCAGGCTTGCGCCGACGCCCCGCCGCAGCGCGCCGTCCGCAGTCCGAAAGCGGATCCCCGCCAAGGCCAAAGGCTTTATCTCGCCGCGCGGCTCGGCTAGCTTTGGGGCAGAAGCCGAATCGACGGCTCACGCCACCTGGGGACGGCAGCGATGTGGAACGAGTTCAAGGAATTCGCCCTCAAGGGCAACGCTCTCAGCCTCGCCGTCGGCGTCATCATCGGCGCCGCGTTCGGCAAGATCGTCGACGCTCTGGTCAACGACATCATCATGCCGATCATCGGCATCGCCGGCAAAGCCGACTTCTCCAACTATTTCCTGCCGCTGTCGAACGCGGTGACCGCGACCAACCTCGAGGACGCGAGAAAACAGGGGGGCGTGTTCGCCTACGGCGACTTCATCACGGTGGTGATCAACTTCGCCATCGTCGCCATTGCGCTGTTCGTCGCGATCAAGGGAATCAACATGCTGACGCGGCAGGCGGCCAAGGAGCCGCCGCCTCCGGCCCCGCCGACGCAGGAAGTCGTTCTCCTGACCCAGATCCGCGACCAGCTCGCCAAGCGCTGAGGGGCGTCGCCTGGTCTAGTCCTCGGGGCGACGCGTGACGCCGGTCACCCAACCGGCGGAATCGGTCGCCAGCCTTCCTTTGGTTTGATCGAGTATGACCAGCTCATTGCCGAAGGGGTCGCGAACGCGCGCGCAGCGGCCAATCGCAATGTCGAAGGGAGATTCGACGACCTCGCCGCCCGCTCTCAAGACCGCCCCGAAAGCCTCGTCGACGTCATCGACGAGAATGTCCGTCTCGGGCCCGACGTTCAAATGTACGACCAATTCCGCATCCGTCTCTGGAAGTTCGAAGCCGACCGCCTCGTTCGTTCGCCACAGCAGGCGATGGCCGAGTTTGTCCCGATAGAACGCAATGGACGCTTCAAGGTCGGCTGCTCGCAGCAGGTGACAGTCGATTTTTCTGAATAGAGGTCGGCTACGATCCATATGTCGTATCCTTTGATCTCATTCGAATTGCAGTTCTGGACGACGCATATCGAGTCCCGGCAGCTCAAAGTTTGAGCCGCCTGAGCCTCAGCGCGTTGGCGACGACGCTGACCGAGGACAGCGCCATGGCCGCGGCGGCTATCGTCGGCGACGTGAGGAGGCCGAAGGCCGGATAGAGGACGCCGGCGGCGATCGGCACCCCAGCCGCGTTATAGACGAAGGCGAAGATGAGGTTCTGCCGGATGTTGGACATTGTCGCCCGAGACAGGCGGCGCGCTGCGACAATGCCGCGCAGGTCGCCGCCGAGCAGGGTGACGCCCGCGGATTCGATCGCGACATCCGTCCCCGTCCCCATGGCGATCCCGACGTCGGCGGCGGCGAGCGCCGGCGCGTCGTTGACGCCGTCGCCGGCCATGGCGACGATCTTGCCCTCCTTGCGCAGACGTTCGACGACCTTGCCCTTGTCCTGCGGGAGGATTTCCGCCTCGACCTCAGCGATGCCAAGCTTGCGCGCCACGGCTTGGGCGGTCGCGCGGTTGTCGCCGGTGAGCATGGCGACGCGAACGCCGCTTTCGCCAAGCGCGCGAAGCGCCTCGGGCGTCGTCGCCTTGACCGGATCGGCGATTGCGATCATGCCAGCAGCCTTGCCGTCGAGCGCGACGAAAATCGCGGTCGCGCCGTCGGCGCGCAACTCGTCCGCCGCGCCTAGGAGCGCGCCGAGGTCGATCTGCGCCGCCCGCATCATGACCTCGGCGCCGATCGCGACCTTGCGCCCGTCCGCGGCGCCGGAGACGCCTTCGCCCGAGACGCTCGCGAAGCCCTCAACCTCGCCGAGCGCGAGCTTGCGATCGGCCGCCGCGCGCACGATCGCAGCGCCAAGAGGATGCTCGCTCATCCGCTCGAGGCTGGCTGCGAGCCTCAGCAACTCGTCCTCGTCGACCCCGGGCGCGACCCTCAGCGCCACCACCCTGGGCTTGCCCTCGGTCAGCGTGCCGGTCTTGTCCACGACCAGCGTGTCGACCTTTTCCAGCCGCTCGAGCGCCTCCGCGTTCTTGATCAATACGCCCGCCTGGGCGCCTCGTCCCACTCCGACCATGATCGACATCGGCGTGGCCAGGCCGAGCGCGCACGGGCAGGCGATGATCAGCACCGACACCGCCGCGACCAGGCCATAGGCCATGCGCGGCTCCGGCCCGAAGCTCGCCCAGGCGATGAAGGCGGCGATGGCTGCAGCGATGACCAGCGGCACGAACCAGCCCGAAACCTGATCGGCGAGCCGCTGGATCGGCGCGCGGCTGCGCTGCGCTTCGGCCACCATCTGCACGATCTGGGCCAGCACCGTGTCGCGTCCGATCCGGTTGGCGCGCATCACGAACGAGCCGCTCTGGTTGATCGCGCCGCCGGTCACCCTGTCGCCGACCGTTTTTGCGACCGGCGCCGACTCGCCGGTCAGCATCGATTCGTCGACCGCGCTGCGCCCGTCGACCAGTTCGCCGTCGACCGGGATCTTTTCGCCCGGCCGCACCCGCAACAGGTCTCCCACCGCGATCGCGTCGAGAGCGACGTCCTCCTCCGCGCCGTCGGCGCGGATGCGCCGCCCGGTTTTCGGCGCGAGATCGAGCAGCGCACGGATGGCGCCGCCGGTCCGTTCGCGCGCCCTCAGCTCCAGCACCTGACCGAGAAGGACAAGGGTGGTGATGACCGCCGCCGCTTCGAAATAGACGGGGACGGCGCCGTGCGCGTCGCGGAACGCCGACGGGAACAGGCCCGGCGCAATCGTGGCGACGACGCTATACGCCCACGCCACGCCGACCCCCATGGCGATCAGCGTGAACATGTTGAGGCTGCGGTTCCTGAGC
>Ga0335076_10006338_pt1 | contig 11926 bp, 11 predicted proteins | sample Lox_Sample_25_FD_206717 | JGI IMG/M metagenome (GOLD analysis project Ga0335076, IMG submission 206717) | Soil microbial communities from Loxahatchee National Wildlife Refuge, Florida, United States - Lox_Sample_2.5 | ecosystem: Environmental > Terrestrial > Soil > Wetlands | place: USA... | reverse complement strand
CGCGCGATCTTGTAGTACGCGTCCGTATCGTGGTCGACCATCCACGCAGCGAGCGCGATGGGCGAGTCCAGCAGCGCGTAGCCGATCGTCTGCGGCCGTGTGGCCTGCTCGAGGAAGTAGCCGAAGCCGCCCTCCTTGAAGACGTTGATCGCGGCGCGGGCGGCCTTCTCCTCGTCGGTCTCCTCCGGCAGCTTGGCGCCGGCGAGCGCCGGGAAGAACAGGTTCGTGTGGATGCCGATCAGCCCGTCTGGCGCCTGCTGGCCCATCCCGTGGGTGACTGCCGCGCCGACGTCTCCGCCCTGGGCGACGTAGCGGCCGTATCCGAGACGGCGCATCAGCTCCGCCCACGCACTCGCGACGCGGACCGGAGGGACCCAGCCGAGCTCCGTCGGCTTACCCGAGAGGCCGTAGCCGGGGATCGACGGGAGCACGAGGTCGAACGCGTCCTCGGCCTGTCCGCCGTGCGCCGTCGGATCGCTCAACGGACCGACCGTCTCCAGCAGCTCGACGATGGAGCCCGGCCAGCCGTGCGTGATGATCAGCGGCAGCGCGTTCTGGTGCTGGGAGCGCACGTGGATGAAGTGGATCGCCACGCCGTCGATCTCCGTGACGAACTGCGGCAGCGCGTTGAGCCGCGCCGCGAGCAGCGAGACGTCGTACTCGTCGAGCCAGTAGCGGGCGAGCTCCCGCGTGACCTCCAGCTGAACGCCCTGCGAGCGATCGGCGACGAGCTCCTTGCTGGGCCAGCGCGTCGCTGCGACGCGCCGACGCAGGTCGTCGATCTGCTCCTCGGGAAGCGCGACGTCGAACGGCCGGATCACCGCTGCGGTCTCGACGGTGGTGCCCATCACGACCTCCCACTGCTCGCGACCCCGCCACCCGACCCTACGCTCTCGGATCCGGCCTCGGCAAACGCGGTGCCGGATCGTCACCGGTTCGACCGGCGTGCGGCGACCAGCCGGATGCGGAGCCGGTGAAGGTAGGGCATCAGCCCGTAGATCACGATCGGCACCGCGACCGTCGCGAGCACGAACGTGCGCGTGACGGTCGACATGGTGCGAAGCTGGTCTCCGAAGGCCAGGTTGAGCACGGTCAGCGTGGGAAACACGCAGAGCCAGATCATCTAGGCGAGCTGGTGCTTTCCCGGCGGCGGGATCTGGCGAGGCGGGTTGTTGGTGGTGTCACTCATCTGGCGATGTCCTCCCGGACGAGGTCCATGTTGATTGCGATGGCGGCGGCCGATCCTTCGCCGGCGGCGGTGATCACCTGCGCGCGTGGGTCGGCTGCGTTGCCGGCGGCCCAGACGCCCGGCGCGCTCGTTCGGCCGGTCGAGTCGACCAAGGGAAATCCGTCCTGGTCGAGCTCGCAGCCGAGCGCCCCGAACAGTTCGTCCGCTCGGCCGGTGATCTACCTGGCTACCCAGGGTGAGCCGGGTTGGGGGCGTAGAATCGGTTCCGGTGAGACGCCGGAGCGTGTGGCTCGTCGTCGTCCCGTTGATGCTCGCGGGGACGGAGGTTGCGCACGCGCTCGCGTACCGCCTCGTGTACCCGCAGTCCGCGGTGCGCTGGCGCGCCCTGGCGGCGAGCGGTCACGGCTACGTCGGCTGGCTCCCCGTCGTCCTGGGGATCGGCGGCGCGGTCATGCTCCTGGGCCTGTGCAGCGGCGTCGTGGACACCGCACGCCGTCGGCCCTCGCGGCCCGTGCCGCCGTGGGCGTTCGGGCTGCTTCCGCTCGCCGGCTTCACCCTGCAGGAGTTCCTGGAGCGCTGGATCATGTTCGGCGGCTTCCCGTGGTGGATGGTGGAGCAGCCGACGTTCCGGGTCGGCCTCCTGTTGCAGCTGCCGTTCGCGCTCGCCGCGCTGCTCGTCGCGCATCTCCTGCTACGGGCCGTCGAGCGCGTCGGCGTCGCGCTTCGCGAGCGTCCGCGTCCGCTCGCGTTCTACGCCGTGGCGATCCGGCTGCGTCCGGTTCCGGACGCCGTGCTCCGCCCATCCGTGGTGGCGACGGGTCACGCAGGACGGGGCCCGCCGCCGCTCGGTTGCGCGCCGCTTCTCTGCCGCTCGTAGGTCTTCGCCAGGCCCACGCTCGGCATCGCAGCGGCCGCTGTCGTTGAGCGACCCTCGGCATCCTCCGGCGGGCCTGCGCCCGCGGCGGAGACCGCTTGGACGCTCGAAGACCGTGCACACCGAGCGTGGAAGGAGAAACCCGGATGTCGAACGCATCCACAGATGCTGCATCGCCGGCGCCGGCCGGGCACTCGGGGATGAGTGTTACCGGACGCGCCGCGCTCGTCGCCGCGGCGATCGCAGTCGCGATCGTGGCGGCGCTGCTGCTCGCGCACGTGGTGAAGGGCAGCCCGAAGGCGGCGGCCCCGGCGAGCGGCCATTCCTCGATGAACATGTCGGGTTCGTCGTCTTCGCCGTCGAACAGCTCGACCGCGATGTCGTCGCCGAGCGGAATGCCGGTCGGGCAGGTGGGCACGAGCGCCGTCATGACCGTCCGCGGCGCCGCGCTGCCGAAGATGACCTCGTCGGCGATGCCGATGCCGATGACGATGGTGCCGCTCGGTCAGACCGTCTGGGACGGGATGCGGATCCAGGCACGCACGTCCGCGCCCGCGACCTTCCTCCTGTTCAACGGGACGGCCCAGAAGCTCGTCGTGCCGACGGCGAAGGACAGCTTCCACCTGATGGTGACGCTGTCGGACTCCGAGTCGAACTACGCGATCCCGTACTCGTCGGTATGGGCGACGATCCGGCAGGGCGGGAAGATCGTCTTCGACGAGCGGCTCTGGCCGATGATCTCGCGCTACATGGGGCCGCATTTCGGCGACAACGTCGCGCTGCCCAGCGCAGGCGTCTATCACCTCACCCTGCTCGTCAGCCCGCCTGTCGCGGCGCGGCATCTCGAGTACAAGGGGCTCTGGTTGAAGCCGCACCGGGTGAACCTGACCTTCCGCTGGATCCCGAAGACCTGATGCGGAAGGGGAGCGCATCGTGAACCGCCGGGACTTTCTCGCGGCCGCCGCCGGCGTCATCGGCGTCTCCGGGGCCCGTCTCGCGCTGCCTGCCTCGGCCGCCGGCGGCGTCGTGCCGCTCGGATCGCAGCCGTCCGGGCTCCCTGCGCGGCAGCACGCGTGGGCGGCGACGCTGTCGACGGACGAGCACGGGAACCCGATCGCGCCCCGGTTCGACCGGCTGCTGTTGTTCGACGTGCCCGAGAAGCCGACCGGGGCGGACGTCCGCACCCTCGAGGCGTCGCTCCGCACGCTGGAGCGCACGTACGCCTGGGGCCCGAAGGGGCTCCTGTTCACGGTCGGCTGGTCGCCGCACTACTTCGAGCAGGTGCTCGGCGTCCGCTCGCCGATCCCGCACCCGACCGAGCTGTCGGACTTCGAGCTGCCGACGTTCGACGACTACGACGCCTGCGTTCACCTCGCCTGCGACGACGATCGGAGGCTCGTCGCCGCCGAGACGGCGCTCCGGCACGACCTCGGCGGGGTCCTGCGCTGGCGCGAGACCCGCACCGGGTTCGTCGGTACGGGTCTGCCGGCGGCGCACCAGCACGCGAACGGCATACCGGCCGGCAACCCGGTGTCCCCGAGCTCGCCCCTCTTCATGGGCTTCAAATCCGGGTTCAAGAAGAACCAGGCGAGTGAGGACGACGTCACCATCACCGAGCCGCCGTTCGCCGGCGGGACGACGATGCACGTCAGCTACATGCGCCTCCGTCTCGACAGCTGGTACGGGCTGCTGGACGAGAAGGAGCGCACGGCCCGCATGTACGCGCCCGAGATCACGCCGGCCGACGTCGTGCGCTTCACCGACGACGCACCGAGCGAGCCGGGCAGGTACGCGCAGGCCGCAAGACGCTACGGCGTCGTCGGCCACTCGCAGACGTCCGCACGGGCGAGACGGCACGGCAAGCCGCTCATCATCCGCCGCGACTTCAACACGGTCGACGGCGGCCTCGCCGGCCTCCACTTCGTCGCCGTGCAGAAGTCGATCGCCGACTTCGTCACGACCCGCAAGGCGATGAACGCGGCGAATGCGTCCTATCTCAACCCGTCGATCGGCGACACGGTGAACAACGGCATCAACGAGTTCATCTTCGTCCTGAAGCGGGCCAACTACATCCTCCCTCCGCGCGCACGGCGGTCGTTCCCGCTCTTTCCGGGGCAGGCTGCGGCGCTCGGCCACTGAACAGGAGCACGCGTCATGAACGGATTCGCAGCACGAACCAGGGAGTACTTCGCATCCGACGGCCGGCGCGCGGTCCAGACCGGCCTCGGCCTGATCTGGCTGCTCGACGGAGCGCTGCAGTTCCAGTCCTTCATGTACACGAAGGGCTTCCCGCAGATGCTCACCGGCATGGAGCCCGGGCAGCCGCACTGGCTCTCGTCGAGCATCGACTGGGGCGCGCGCCTGGCGAACGGCAACCTCGGCGTCTGGAACACGCTGTTCGCCCTGACACAGATAGCGATCGGAGTCGGGATCCTCTTCCGGCCCACGGTGAAGCTCGCGCTCGCGGGCTCGTTCGCGTGGGTGCTCGTCGTCTGGTGGTTCGGGGAGGCGTTCGGGATGCTCTTCGCGAACACGGCGGCCCCGCTCACCGGCGCGCCGGGAGCCGTGCTCCTCTACGCGCTGATCGGCCTGATCGTCTGGCCGAACGAGCGCCCAGGCGGCCTGCTCGGCCTGCGGGGCGCGCGAATTGCGTGGGCGGCGCTCTGGGTGCTGATGGGCTGGCTCTGGCTCGTCGCCGCGAACAGCAGCGCCGACTCGACCCACGACGCGATCGCCGCCGCCCCGTCGGGCATGGGCTGGCTCTCGACGCTCCAGCGCCACGCCGCGGACGTCGCCCGGGGCAACGGCCTCTTCATCGCCGTCCTCCTCGCGGCGGTGTCGGTCGTGATCGGCGTCGCGGTCGCGGCCGACTGGCATCCGAGGACCTTCCTGTGGCTCGCGATCTACCTCAACGCGGTCTACTGGGTGATCGGCCAGGGCTTCGGCGGCCTCGCCACCGGCTCCGCCACCGACCCGAACGCGGGACTCCTGTTCATCGTCCTCGCGGCGGCCGTGTACGTGTCGCTCCCGACGCCGGACCCGGCCCGGGCGGCCGCGTCCGAGCGGTCGCACGTCGCACTGCAGGCGCACTAGGTCCACGAGTCGAGTCCTGCGGGCCCCGGTTCGCAGGACTCGACCCTCTTGGGCCTCTTGGGGGAGGTTCCGGTGCCGTCGTTTGCATCCGCTCTGCTCCATAAGTGCTCCATGCGATCAAGCGCCAGATCTGTTTCGAGACGCGTTCGGATCGAACGCGCGAGCTCGGCCGCTCGAGGGGCCACGGGGTGATCTGATCCGCCTTCAGCCAGGGCTCGTCGGGCCGTGCGCAGCGTAGGGAAGCTCGATCTCGATGATCGTTCCGTTGTGCGGTGGGCTGTGGAGGTGGAGTGTTCCGCCGAGTGCGGCGATCCGGTCGGTGAGGCCGATCAGGCCGGTCCCGTCGCCCGCGTTGGCGCCGCCGATCCCGTCGTCGCGGACGGACGCTCTGAGCATGCCGTCAGCGCTCTGGATCTCGATCGTGACCTGACTGGCGTGTGAGTGTTTGATTGCGTTCGTGAGCGCTTCGGCGACTGCGTAGTAGGTCGCGATTTCTACGGGCTCGGGTGGGCGCTGTTCAGTCGTGACGTGGAGATCGACCGGAATCGGCGATCTGCGAGCAAGTGCTTGGAGGGGTGGTAGCAGCCCGCCTCTGGCGAGCAGCGCTGGGTGGAGGCCTCGTGAGAGTTCCTGCAGTTCTTCGAGGATCGATTCGATCTCGTTCTGTAGCTTGCTCAGGCTGTTGGCGGTGGTTGCATCGCCGACCGGCAGTCGTGTCCGCAGGCGCTGGATGTCGAGGGCGAGCGCGATCAGCCGTTGTTGGGTGCCGTCGTGGAGGTCGCGCTCGAGGCGGCGTCGTCCTTCGTCCGACGCGGCCACGATGCGCGCGCGCGAGGTGACGAGTTCCTCGGTTGTTGCGGCGTTGGAGATTGCGGTCGCGACGAGCTCGGTGTATTCGGCGATGCGCGTCTCGGAACGGTCAGGGAGCGGGTCGGACGTCGAGACGGCGATGATCGCTCCCCAGACGTGTCCGGCGACGACGATCGGTGCCCCGGCGACTGACTGAAAGCCTGCCGTTTGGGCGATCGCGGCGACCTCGCCGGCGAGCCCCGTGTATTCGTCCATTCGTGCGGAGCGGCCGGTGTCCAGGACGGTGGCGGACACGCTGGGGCCGTCGAGCGTCCAGCTGCCGCCGAGAGAGATGTGTGGATTGCCGCCTGCTGCGCCGACGACGGTCACTCGTCGTCCCTCGTAGCGGGTGACGGCGACGAACGGGACACCGAGGAGCGTCTTGACCTCGCCGCCAACCAGAGCGAAGAGTTCGTCGGATGGGGCGTGGTGCGCGACGAGCGTCGCAACCCTGCGTAGTGACGCTTGCTCGGCGGCGAGGTAGCGGAGGTCCTCTCGCGCCTGCGCGTTGGAGATCGCGCTGGCGACGAGCTCGGTGAAGTCGGCGAGCCTCGACTCGGCGTCGGGGACCGCGGCGGTCTGGATGGCGGCCATCGCGCCCCACAGCTCTCCGTCGACCACGATCGGGACGCCGTAGGCCGATCGTGCGCCGGCTGCGCGCAGGCCGGCCGCTATCTCGCCGGACAGCCCTTCGTACGACTCGATCCGTGCGGTTTCGCCGGTTTCCAGGATCGTGGCGATGACGCTCGGTCCGTCGAGCGCGAGCGTGGTGCCGACCGGAAACGGCTTGTCCGAGGCGGCCGAGATCACGGTGGCGGTACGGTCGGGGCCATATCGGATCATGGTCAGGATCGGCACTCCGAGTAATCGAGATGCCTCTTGCGTCACGAGATCGAAGACGGCGTTCGGCGCAGCTCCCGAGGCGACGAGGGTCGCCACCCGGCGCAGCGCGGCCTGTTCGTCGGCAAGCGTCGCGGGCCCCGCGGACTCGCCGCGACTCACGATCCGACCTGCTGCTGATTGGGGTGCCCGAGGCGCGGACAAGAAGTGACGGGCGCGCGCGTAAGCTCTCTCGGAGCGTGGCCGGGGAGCGTCTTGTCGTGGCGGAGGATGATGTCCTCGTACGGGAGGGCATCGCGAGCGTGCTCGAGGATGCTGGATACGCGGTCGTCGGGAAGGCCTCCGACGCTGCCGAGCTCCGTCGCGTGGTTCAGGAGGCGGTTCCCGATCTCGCGGTGATCGACATCCGCATGCCTCCGACGCACACGTGGGAAGGGCTCGATGCTGCACGGGAGATCAGAGCGGAGCATCCCGAGGTGGGAATTCTGCTTCTCTCGGCGCACGTCGAGATCGACACCGCGATCGACCTGCTCGAGTCCGGCGACCGGATCGGCTATCTGCTCAAGAGTCGCGTGACCAAGGCGGAGGATCTGATGGAGGCCGTGGAACGGATCGCGGAGGGCGGAACCGTGGTCGACCCCGGTCTCGTTCGAGAGCTGCTCGGGATCCGTCATCGGACGGATCGACTTTCGGGACTTACGCCGCGGGAACGCGATGTGCTCTCGCTGATGGCCGAGGGCCGCTCCAACAAGGGCATCGCCGACAAGCTCTGGATCAGTGAGGGTGCCGTGGAGAAACACATCCACCACATCCTCGCCAAACTCGACCTTCCGGACCAGAGCGGCGACCATCGTCGAGTTCTCGCGGTCCTCACCTTCCTCGACGACGGCAAATCACCTCGATCGCGTGCGCGCTGAGCGCGGTCTTGGCCAGGTATCCGGCGGCGCCCGCCTCGGCTACGAGTTCGGCCACGTCGCCCAACGGATGCGCCGACACGAGCACGACGGCGAGGTCGGCGTTCTCAACGGTGAGATGACGCGCAAGGGCGATGCCGTCTTCCTCTCCGAGTTCGACGTCTACGAGCACGACGTCCGGGTTCGTGTCGGCGGCCATCCGCAGCGCCTCCGCTCTTGAGCAGGCGCAGCCGACGACCGTCATGCCCTGGGTGTCGAGAAGGGCTGCGGCCGAGGAGAGAAAGGCGTCGCTGTCATCGACGATCAGGCAGCGTCGCCTCATCGCCGCACTTTCGCCGATCGCCTACGGTTCCGCAATCCGGCTAGCCGGAACATCCAGCTAGCCGGATCATCGATCGACACGCTTGCTGGACGCCAATTCGCCCGCTGCCACCAGCGACACGGCGAACCCGCGCTGCGATCGTCCCTCCGTCACCATGCGGAAAGCGGAAGCGTCGACCCAGATCATGCGCCTCTGGTTCACGGAAGGCTGGGCGGGCAACGACGCGCTGGCCGACGAGATCTTCAGCGACGAGTTCTCGAACAACGGCGTGGTCGTCGGCCCGGCCGGCCCGAAGCGGAACATCCGCAACCGGCTCATCGGGTTTCCCGATCTACAAAGCGTCGTAGAGCAACTGCTCGCCATCGACGAGATCGTTTTCCTGCGTCTCAGTTGGACCGGAACGCATACTGGCTCCTACCTCGGCGTGGCCCCGACTGGCAAGCGCGTCCGGGTCCGAGGCATGACGACCTGGCGCTTCCAGAACGGCAAGGCCGTCGAGGACTGGACCACCGGCCATATCCCGCTGGAGATCTTCGGCGTCGAGTTCGCGCCACCGGTGCCGGCTAGAGGTCGCGAACAGCCCTTGAACCCGCGTTTGGAGGAGACAGATGAATGAGAGCGCTTCACCGAGCACGATCGTCCTGGTCCACGGCCTGTGGATGACCCCGCTCAGCTGGGAGCACTGGGTCGAGCGCTACCGGAGCCGCGGCTACGAGGTCCTCGCGCCCGCCTGGCCGGGCATGGAGGGCGACATCGACCGTCTGCGGGCGGACCCGAGCGAGATCGAGCAGCTCGGGATCGAGGAGATCGTCGACCACTACGACGGAATCATTCGCGGCCTGGACAACCCGCCGATCATCATGGGCCACTCCTTCGGCGGCGCGTTCACCGAGATCCTGCTCGACCGCGGCCTCGGCGCGGCCGGCGTCGCGATCGATGCCGCCGCCGTCAAAGGCATCACCAAGCTCCCGTTCTCGACGCTCCGCTCCGCCTTCCCGGTGCTGAAGAACCCGGCGAACAACCATCGCGCGGTCGCGCTCACGCTGCCGGAGTTCCATTACGCGTTCGCCAACACCATGACCGAGGAGGAGTCGGCGCCGTTCTTCGAGCGCTACGCCGTCCCCGGGCCCGGTCGCGTCCTCTTCCAGGGCGCGTTCGCGAACTTCAACCCGCGCGCGGCGACGCGGGTGGAGTTCGGAAACAACGACCGTGCGCCGCTGTTGCTGATCGCCGGCGGAGAAGACCACATTGTCCCCGCGGCGGTCGACGCCTCCACTGCCAAGCACTACCGCAAGTCGTCGGCGATCACCGACTACAAGGAGTTCGCCGGACGCTCGCACTTCACGATCGGCCAACCGGGCTGGGAAGAGGTCGCAGACTACGCCCTCAACTGGGCTGTCGAACACGCTCGATGAGCTCGTTCGCGCTGCCGAGCATGCCGGTCACCGGGATGAGCCCGGTCCCGGGAGTGGAGAGCCCGGCGGAACTCGTCGTCCGCAACGCCAAGGTCTTCACCGGCGATTGCGCCAAGCCGAGCGCCACCGCCATCGCGATTCGCGACGGAGTGTTTATCGCGGTCGGAGACGAAGCCGATGTCGGGCGCCACGTCGGAACCACCACTCGAATCGTGGACGCGCACGGGCGGCGGGTGACTCCGGGCCTCAACGACTCGCACCAGCACGTCATCCGTACCGGCTTGCGCTACCTGCTCGAGCTTCGCTGGGACGGGATTCCTTCGCTGCGGATCGCGCTGCAGATGCTGCGCGAGCAAGCCGAGCGGACCCCACCCGGACAGTGGGTACGAGTGATCGGCGGCTGGTCGAGCGAGCAGTTCCTCGAGCAGCGCATCCCGACAATCGCCGAGCTCAACCAGGCGGCGCCCGACACACCGGTCGTCGTCACCCACACCTATCAGGCCGCACTCCTCAACCGCGCGGCTCTGCAGGCAATCGGCTACACGCGCGACACCCCTGATCCGCCCGGCGGGCAGTTCCTCCGCAACCACGCGGGCGACCCGACCGGCCTCCTGGTCGCGGCGCCCAGCCCGATGATCATCTACTCGACACTCGCGGAGACGCCGGACCCCGCACCGGACGAGCAGTTGGTCTCGACCCGTTACCTGCTGCACGAGCTCAACCGGTTCGGGCTCACGAGCGCCATGGACGCCGCCGGAGGCTTCCAGAGCTTCCCCGACAACTACAGGGCCGTCATGCAGCTCGCCGAGCAGGGCGAGCTGTCGGTTCGGCTCGCCTACTACCTCTTCCCGCAGACGCCCGGCCAGGAGCTCGACGACTTCCGGCGCTGGATCGAGATGGTTCGCCCCGGCGACGGCGACCGCTGGCTGCGTTGCAACGGGGTGGGCGAGAACCTCGTCTGGGCCACCGCCGACTACGAGAACTTCGCCGAACCACGCCCAGAGCTGCCCGCGAACGCCGCCGAGGAGCTCGATGTCGCGGCCCGGGTGCTGCTCTCGAACGGCTGGGGCTTCCGGATGCACGCCACCTACGACGAGTCGATCCGGGCGGCGCTCGAGGTCTTCGAGCAGATTCAGGCGGACGGTGGGTGGCCCAACGACATCCGCTGGATGTTCGATCACGCCGAGACGGTCAGCCCGCACAGCCTCGAGCGGATCAAGGCGCTCGGTGGTGCGATCTCAGTCCAGCATCGGATGGCCTACCAGGGCTCGGCTTTCGCTCGTCGTTATGGCGCCGAACGAGCCGCGGTCTCGCCGCCGATCCGCGCGATGCTCGATCAGGGGCTGCGGGTGGGTGCCGGCACCGACGCGCCACGGGTTTCCTCGCACAATCCGTGGCTGTCGCTCTCGTGGCTCGTGACCGGCCGCACAGTCGGTGGCGCCCAGCTCTACCCGCCCGAGAACCGTGTCTCGCGGGAGGTGGCACTCGATATGTACACCACCGCAGGCGCCGAGTTCTCGGGCGAGAGCGAGGTCAAGGGCACGATCAGCGTCGGGAAGTACGCCGACCTCGCAGTTCTCTCGGCGGACTTCTTCACCGTCCCCGACGAGGACATCTCGCGGATCGAGTCGCTCCTCACGATCGTCGATGGCCGGATCGTCTACTCGGCCGGTGAGTACGAAGACACTGCGCCGCCGCTGCCGCCGATCCCATTCGAGTGGAGCCCGATCGCCCACTTCGGCGGCTATCAGCAGTACTCCACTGAAGGGGTGGGACAGGCCCGGGCAGTGAGCGACGCGGTCGCGGCTTCGACGGAGCATCGAACCTGGCGCGAGGGCCGTGGCGAGATCGGCGCCAATGTCGTCCACCACGGACACCACGGCTGCTACTGAGCGCGCCCTGATGTACGGGCCGAACCTCACCAGCGCCGCCCTACTGTTGCTGCGCCTGTTGCTCGGCGTGCTGCTCGCCGCACACGGCGGACTCAAGTTCCTGCAGCGCGGCGGACTCGACTTCGAGGCCGACCTGCTTCGCAAGGACGGCCTGCGCGGCGGCCGTGCAGCGGCAGCACTGTCCGGAATCACGCAGCTCGCTGCAGGCGCGATGCTCGCGGCAGGAATGTTCGTGCCGCTGGCCGGTGCCGCCGCGTTGGGCGCAATGGTCGTCGCGGTGCTGGCAAAGGCACGCAACGGCTTCTGGGTCGTCGACGACGGCGCAGAGTTTCCGCTCGTCTTTGTCGTGCTAGCGGTCGCCGCGACAATGGCCGGCCCCGGACGCTGGTCGCTCGACCACGTTCTCGCTGTCAGGCCGACGAGCGGCGAGATTTTCGCGGCCCTCGCTCTCGGCCTGACCGCGGGCGCCGCCACGTTCCAGGTGCTGCGGCAGCACCGCCCAGACCCGCGTGCACTTCGACCGGCGGCGACTGCCGCT
>Ga0335076_10006337_pt1 | contig 11926 bp, 16 predicted proteins | sample Lox_Sample_25_FD_206717 | JGI IMG/M metagenome (GOLD analysis project Ga0335076, IMG submission 206717) | Soil microbial communities from Loxahatchee National Wildlife Refuge, Florida, United States - Lox_Sample_2.5 | ecosystem: Environmental > Terrestrial > Soil > Wetlands | place: USA... | reverse complement strand
GGCGGTCGGTTTCAGCGCCGTCTGTCTCGGTCAAATCCATGTAGAAGTATAGGTGGAATACTCAAGGGGAGCAATAGAGTTGGGTGGGAGTTCGAGGTTTAGCGGCGGCGGGCTTCTAGCGACCAGTGCGAAGGCCCGACGCAAGGCCCAATTTAGCTTCCTAATGTCGCTATTATTTCGTCGACCCAGCAGTCAATGCATATGACGAGAATCATTGTTCGGCGTGTTTGTGAGCAGGACAACGTCAACCTGAAATCCCTTCAGAACGTCTATCACATCGACCACGTTTGCCCACGGCACGTCGTTGTCTGCTTCGACGTACGCTATCGGCTGCGCGCGCACCTTTAGCTTGCTCCGAATTGTGCCATCGAGGTCTTTCCAATGCGTCTTCTCCGAGCTCACATAGACAGCGGGTAAACCACTCGCCTTCGTGCGGAAGAGTCCAATCACTATTGGCTCGACTGAGAAATGGTTCCTCGTTACCTCCTCGCTGGATTTCAAGAGTTGTACGTACAAGCCTCTGGGGGTGTAAGGGTGCCCAAAAATCGTGAATACAACGACTAGCAGGGCAAGGCTGGGTGCGGCCATCAATGGAAAGGCTGGCAAGTCTGAGAATCGCCCAGCCAGTGGGAGTTTTTCGGCGAATTTGAAAGAACGACCGCTTGCCTCACCGTCGTATCGAATTTCATGAGAAAGCTCGTTTGCGTCCGGACCGGAGACGATGGTTTGCGATGCTGCATCGAAATGTTCACATCGTTCGCGCCACTGTGGATGGGCCCTCAGTTGGGTAATGGCCTCCCAGACCACGTCAGACATTTCGCTCTGAAGCCTTTCCTTACACGCACGAAGATAGTTATAAGACCATACCGCTGGAACAACTACGAGTAGCCCCGCGGCTGTTGTGATAAGCGCAGCGGCCATTCTTGCAGCTATCATTGCCAGTGCCGCACTCTTCTCCATCCCGACGCCGCCAAATGCGCTCAGAATGCCCAGGCATGTGCCCGCAAGTCCGAGGAACGGTGCAGTAGAGGCAATTGATTTGAGAGCGCCCATCTCGAATCCAAGGTCGGCGGCGATTTTTCTCTGGCTACGGTGAAATGACCGGCTGGCGGCATCCGTCGCTTCCGAAATCGTGGACTGTGGCCGTGCGGAGATGAAGGCCGTGAGCCCGGCGGCCGCCATCATAGCGACAGGGCTTTGGCCGTTCCGCGCTGCGATCGTGATGACTTCGTCGAGTGCGCCGCCTTGAAGCGGCGTAGCGGCATCGCGTACGAAAGCCCGCGATTGACGGCGGGCTAAATGATAACGGTAGGAACCGACGCTAAGAACGATAACGATGTAAACGAGCATGAGTGCAAGCGCTACGACATCGAGGCGCACCAGCCAGTCCATGCTGCCCCATAGATATCCGATACTCCACTCGCACCCGTACGCTTGCCACGAGTTGAGACAGACTCCTTGCATCGGAGAAACGTGCTTTCGGTTGGCCTGCTTTCATGAACAAAAGACACCATACCGTCGGCTCCGGTTCCGCTTATAACCGACAGAGGATCGTATAAGCGTTAGACTTCTGTTATTAATGACATGGGATAATCAATATATATATTGATTTATCTTGACAGAATGGTAAGATAGGAAATCGAAGCAGGACGATCATGCCAACCACCACCAAGAAATTCACTCCTGAGATCGACGCCCAGCTCTACGATGAGTTCGTTGCTGTGGCCGAGCAGAATGGGCAGACCAAGCGGCATGTTCTGGAGCAGGCGCTGCGGTTCTACCTGCACAACGTGGTCCCGTCGCAGCACCTGGTCCGCCCCGAAGTGATGGACGCCTTCGACCAGTCGGTTGCCCGCAACCGTGACCTCTTGCAGCGCCTCGCAAAGTAAGAAATGACGGACTACCTCACGGTAGCGGAAGTCTACCTGATGCAGCATCGGCTGATCGAACTTTTCGGTGGCTTCGCTTCTCCGCAAAAGCACGGCGTCCAGGATAAGGGTGCGATTGAGGCCGCCGTGTTTCGTCCGCAGATCGGCTATTACAACTCCATCGAAGAAGAAGCCGCCGCACTGATGGAGTCGCTCGGCAACAACCACGGCTTTTTAGATGGCAACAAACGCATCGCCTTCACCACCGCCGATGTCTTCCTGCGGCGCAATGGCTTTTACCTCGACGTCGGGGGTGCGGATGGATATGCGTTCATCGTGGGCTCGATGGAGCGCCACGAGTTCCACTTTCCCCAAATCCTCGACTGGATTCGTCAGAACATTAAACCGCTCGTTTGATTGGTCGCTCGCAAGGGTCCGCGCAATTCGAGAAGCTCGAAGCGAACGGGCTCCGATGGAATTCAGTTTTTTTAGATCGCCAAATCCGGGGAACCGTGAGCACGCGATTCGAGGAAGAAGCTGAGAAAATGCCGTAGCGAAGCTATGGCTACCAAACCGGCCAATTCGCCCGCATGAAGCAGGTCGTTGCCGGAATTCACGAACCGCCGCCGCCCAAACCCAAAGCACAGCAGTAAGACCTCGACTCGCTGGGATTCGTGTCAGGGCATGCCTTCAGGCGTGCCGATCAGTTCCACAGTTTGCCCACGCGAGCGAGTGAAGGCCCGCGAGGAATTGATCGAGATCTACCGCTTCGCCGCCTTGCAGAAATCCGCAGTCGCAAAGAGCACGCCATCGCGTTCCGCGATGCCCACGCCAACCGTATCCACATCGGTATCAAGCACGTTCGCGCGATGGGCGGGCGAATTTCTCCACTGCTCGTCAATGTTCGCCACCGTCGGCCCTTGCGCCACGTTTTCCGACAACGAAATGAACTCCACGCCTGCTTTCCCCACTCGCGCCGGCAAGGTGGGTTCGCCGGGCAATTGATGCGAAAGCGTATTACGCGCGGCCATAGCGTCGCTATGCTGGCGCGCCGCACCTGCCAGCGCATCATCCCATTTCAGCCGTGGCAGACCCTGCGACGCCCGCGCTCGATTGAGCCGATCAAAGAGCTGATGCTCGGCTTCGTTGGTTTTTCGCTGCGCCATCAGCGGGGCAGGAATTAACGTCAAGCAAACAAACAAAGCTGCAACGCTTTTGCGGAATAACAATGCCGTCATTGATTCACCGCTTCCTCGTGGCGCCATTTTATCGAACACGAAAATAGGTGTTTTGACTCGCCCGCCCAGCAGCTTTTGTAACCCTCGCCTCATCCAAGCATGTGTTTGACTTCCACTCGGTTGCCACCTAGTCTGGAAGCAGCTCTTTGAACTGGCCTATCCCACAATTGGGGGCGTCACGGCTTCGACGGAGATGCTTGCGGCCAAGAGGCATGCCGGGGTGCACACACCCGTAATCGCGTGCAAAATGATAATTGCCAATACAGAAATGGCATACGCTGCTTAATTAATTAAGTAGCCGCTCTCCGCCGCTTCGCCCGTGGGCGGCGAGCGAGCGTCACACAGCGGGCTGCTCTTCTCTGCTACGTCTGGGCAGGGAGGTTAAGATCTCAGGCTAGCGGAACGCGTTTCTTGTCCGTTCTGAGCGCGGACCGCGAAGGTCTTCGGGTAATGCCGAAGGCATGAACTGGACTACGCATGTAGGCTCTTGACCAGTAACATTTTCGGACGCGGGTTCGACTCCCGCCGCCTCCACCACGCTTATTATTTCTTCCGTACAATCGAGGCCGCTTCCATACTGGCCCGCTTGTTCCACCCGTGGAAACGCGAGAAGTCACCTGCATTCCATGCCTCGCGGAGTCCAGGGACACTAAGATCCCAGTCTGGGCGGATTTCGCGCGTCACGGCGCGCAGATCGTGCCAAAGATCGACGACAGACGGACGGCCCCAGAACCAGTAGCCGTTGTAGATGCTGTAAATCACGAGCCCCGGCTTGAGCACGAGCGTATGCGGGATCATCGGATTGTGCTCGGGGTCGGTGTACTCCTGGATGTCGAGATCCTTCTGAATCGTTCGCTCGGCGTCCGAAAGGAAAGTCCACACGGCGCCGACTGACAAGCGAAATTCCTGAAGAGTGTGGTGATCGTCGGTGGCGATGGTGGCGATCTGAGTGTACGCCACCGCGATCTTCGGGTAGAACGCGGCGAGTTCCAAATGCTGCTGGTGCTCCTTGGGGCAATAATGGCCGCGCGCAAGCGTAAGGATTAGCGGATCGTCGCCCTGAAGCTCACTGAGCTTGCGCAGTTGGCCCGTGTGATCGGGCAGTTGGTAGTCAGGGAAAATGCCTCCGGGCACAATATCAGAACGCATGATTGGACTCCTCCCGTTTCTCTTAAAGGTCTCTTAAAGATCCAGAATGACAGCTGCGTTTGGCTGGGAACAGCATACGAGCACGTTCCCGGGAGCGGGCCTCTCCAGCGGCTCAGGGTTATACGTAATCGATCCGGAGATCAGACCAGTCATGCAGGTATGACAGACTCCAGTCCGGCACGACCATCGGACCGGAACGTCGCACGCTTCCGCCAGCTCAAGCAAACTGCCGAATTTCGCGTCCCAAGCGGCGGTAATCCCGCTACGCGCGAATGAGACTGGAGGGCCAGATCCGGGCGGCCCTTGTGGCAGGTGAGGAGTGTGATCAACCTGCCCCATACCGGGGGTAATAGGCTCGAGAGAACCAAAGATTTCCGTGTGCACATTCCCGGCGAGCACACCCCAGTTTCGCAGCCCATCGCCCATGTTCTGCAAGAATGAAGTGGGGCCACACAGATAGAAGTCACTACCCTGTGAGACGCCAATTTTCTCCAGCAAAGCTGTGTCAATATGCCCGGGAGCGTCGAAGTCTACTCCGACTTGGTCGTTTGCGGCGGGCCTGCTGTATACGATGTATCCTCGTCCGCGAGAGAGCTGTTTCAGTAATGAACGCGACTCTTCTGCGAATGGATGTTCGGCGCGATTGCGCGCTCCATAGATCCACCAGATCTCTTGTTGCGATCTTTCGGCAGCGAGTGCGTGCAGCATCGCCATCACGGGCGTTGCGCCCACTCCAGCGCTCAGCAGAACCACGGGACCCTGGCTGGGATGCAGAGTGAAGCTTCCTCGCGGCGCACTGACATCCAATAGATCGCCTTCTCGCGTACGGTTGCATAGAAATGAACTTCCAGCCCCGTTCAATTCGCTCTTGACGCTGATGCGGAAATGATCGGCTACCCGCAGATCGGACAGCGAATAGCTGCGAAGAACGGGCGGTTTGCCCGGATCGATTAGCAAGCGCAAGACAACAAATTGACCCGCCTTGAAGACCGCAAGAGGTTGCCCATCGATCGGCGCCAAAACGAAGGAAGTGACGCTATCGCTTTCCTTATGAATATTCGCGACTCGCATTTGTCGAAATCCCGGCCATGCTGGCGCTTGTTCCTCATCTGCGAGTCCCGGATTTCCCACCACAGTTTTGGAGCCCGAATCTTGTTGGAGCATCGCCTGGAACGAACTCTGCCAACCCTTGCTAAGCGCAGGAATCCGTAGCACGCGTTGCAGTTGCTCGCGAGAATGTCCCGGCAAATACAGCAGGGCATCAACTTCGGCCACGCTGATTCGCTCCGGACCATCAGCAATTTTTGCGATGTCATCCCCTGCGCCGACTTCGCCCTCCTGCAACACGCGAAAGTAAAATCCTGGTCGGTGATGTTCTACGAGCAGGGCTGGCATGCGAGGTTCGTTCATGCGGATGCCGACGCGGTAGCACGTCACGCGTGGCTGTGTTACTTCAAATTCAGCACGACCGACGCGGTAGCGATTGCCAATGCAGACCTCGTTATCAGGGAGTCCCTCAACCGTGAAGTTTTCTCCGAACTGGCCGAACGTAAAATCGTTGCGGCCCAGAAAGCTCTCCCAGTAATGGTACGAGTCCATCTGGTAGACAAATACGGCGCGCTGCTCCCCGCCATGACCGGCGAGATCGGCCTGCGCATCGCCGTCAATATCGAGCTTGCGCACCATTCGCCGTCCCGTAACCGGAGATTTCCAGACTGCGGTTCGGACCGTTTTGCCGTTCCACGTCACATCTCGCGGAAGGCCGACATTTACTGAAAGCAAGCGGGGCATTCATGCCTCGTCGAAGTCCAGCTCTGGCTGGAGTCCTTTGATTTTGATGCATCGGGCCAGCTTCTGCATTGAATTGTCTTGCGGCTACCAACGCCGAGCCGGAGCGGCGCCATCCACGTGGAGTATCTCACCGCTCACATGACCTGCCTGTGCCAGGTAAAGAACGGCATCAACAACATCCTTGACCGTCGCCTTTTTCATAACCGGCTGCAACGTCGAGTCTTTGGGATCGTTGCGGTGCATTGGTGTGTCCACAACGCCGGGCGCCACGGCATTAAAGCGAATGCCATCTTTTGCATACTCGATTGCGAGATTCTGGGTTGCCGAATTCAACCCACCCTTCGTAATCATCGAAATCGAGCCATTCTCGCCGGCGATTGGCCGATCGGCAAGCGCCGCAGTGATGCTCACAACGCACCCCGATTTTTGTTTCAACATCTCTTTTACAGCCAGCTGAGTGATGTAGAAGAATCCGAGCAGATTGATCGACACGAGGGCGTTGAAGTCGTCGGTCGTGAATTCAGTGAAAGGCTTGTTTAGGAAGATGCCGGCAACATTCACCAAAACGTCGATGGTTCCGAAGTTTTTGATTGCCGCTTCGACCGCCTGGGCAGCCGTTTGCTGCTTGCCGATATCGCCATCGAGCAGAACCAGACTGCTTGAGGTAGTGAATTTTCGATTGGGGTCACGAGAGGTTGCGACGACGTTATAACCTTGCTCCAGAAAACCCTCAACTAAACCCGAGCCAATGCCTCCCGATGCTCCGGTTATGATTGCCGTTTTCTTGCCCGACATAAACAACCTTTCTTTTTAAGGTTCGACCCCAGATGTCGCTGGTCGGCCCTCTCACAGCGGTTTTATCCCGTCCGCCGCGCCCCGAACCCTTTGCGCGAAGAATCGACGAACCCTTGCACCAACACGGCGATCTCATCTGCCGCCGTGTCCAAAGCGAAATGACCGGCGTCGAGAATGTGAACTGCAGCCTTCGGCACATCTTTTCTGTAGCGCTCCGGTTCGCCCAAATCAAAGGAGGGGTCGTGCTTGCCCCACACCACCAGCAACCGCGGTTGTTTCTGGCGCATCCAGGCCTGCCACCTCGGATAAGCGTCCACGTTGGTTCGATAGTCGTAGAATAAATTGCTTTGAATCTCAGCCTGCCCCGGTTGGCTGAGAAAATAGAACTCGTCGGTCCAAAGATCGGGGTTGTAGCTTTCCACATTCGGATCGTCTCCAACATGCCGGGTACGTGTCGCGGTCAGCGAAAGGAGATTTCTGCGCAGGGCGTTCTCATTTGAAGCGCGATCTGCCCAAAACTCCCGGCGAGTCTTCCAATTCGCACCCAAGCCTTCATTGTGGGCCACGGCGTTCTGGATGATGAGTGCTTCGATACGCTCGGGATGCGAAAGTGCCATGCGGAAACCCACCGGCCCGCCATAATCCTGCATGTAAAGTGTGTAACGCGAGAGCGCTAGCGTTTCGGTAAACCGATTCATGATGTCGGCGTAGTGATCAAACGTGTACGCAAATGTTTTCGGATCGGGCCAATCGCTGTGTCCGAAGCCAGGATAGTCGGGCGCGACCAGACGATAGCGATCAGAGAGGCGGGCGAAGAGCGGATCAAACATCCGCGAGGAAGACGGCAACCCGTGCAGCAGGAGAATCGTCGGGGCGTCCTGCGGACCAGCCTCTCGGTAGAAGATCGACAGCCCATCGATCTGTGCGGTGCGATAAAAAGTCCGATACTTCATGAGTTGTTCCTTTCGTCACTTTTGGACTTGGGGTATCGGGTCGAGCAAGCAATTGAAAGATTTCTCCTCTTTTTGGTGATGCGAGGGTCAGTTGTACGCCTGGCATCCCTGAAAACAAAGTAAGGGGCTGCGAACTCTTCGAGCCAGAAGCCGGTTTTGCGGCCGGTGCTGCCAAGTACATCGTGCGATGTTAGCACCATCAGTATTTTCACGACGCTTCTCCTATTCATGGGTGTGAGAATTCCGATTGAATTCGGTCGACGCGAATCATCAGAACAGAAGCTTGGGAAAATGAACAATTGGACGATGGTGTTGGCGATACTTTCGTAGGGGGTAGATAGTGTTCGCGCGACTTACTTGGGCTGAGAGGCCATCACGAGAACAGAACCTCGCGCCCAAGTGTTGCGAAACGCAACATGATCCCCATCTTGTTGATTTCCACTGGGTTGTCGTTCTAAAATTCTCTTAACACTGGGGCGTCATCAGCCAATCGTCGGCATTTGAAAATGGCTTGAGCCGGCGCAATTGGCCAAGAATGGGGTTGGGCCATGTCGGATGTTACGCCCATCGTGTTCGTTGTCGACGATGACGTCTCCGTGCGCGAGTCGCTGGAGTTGTTAGTTCGCTGCGAAGGCTGGCAGCCGGAGACATTCGCGTCCGCCCAAGCCTTTCTCGACTACCCACGCGTTCTTGTTCCCAACTGCCTCGTGCTCGACGTTTCTCTTCCGGGTCTGAACGGGTTGGACCTTCAACGGCTCGTCGCCGTCGATCGCAGGGACATGCCGATCATCTTCATCACGGGCCACGGTGATGTGCCCATGACGGTCCAAGCCATGAAAGCGGGGGCTGTCGAATTCTTGACGAAGCCATTCAATGACGACTTGCTGTTGACTGCCATCCAGGCAGCCTTGGAACGTAGCCGGGTTGCTCTTGGCCTGGAGGCAGAGATGCGGGTACTCCAGGAGCGTTACGCGTCACTATCGCAGCGCGAACGACCCCGAGGAAAATACCCGGGAGCAGATCAAGAAAGTCAGGTCGCATCCCTGGATTGCCAAAGACGTCCCCGTGCGTGGCTTCATTTTCGAGGTGGACACCGGCAGATTGCGCGAAGTCAAAGTGCTTGAAGACGAGCGCGCCGCCTGACTCGCGATCACCTTTCGTTGTTCACCGGCCTCACAATTCTGGCTTCCGTCTAGGAAGATTGGATCTCGATGGCCATGAGAGAACGAACGATCACCGCAAGCCGTAGAAGACGGCGCAATTTATGGGTTGGAAAATCTCAAACTAAATGCGGCTCGAGCCGACACTGCGCTCGCCCTTTAGCTAAATACTTAAAGAGAAGAAAGGATGGCAAAGACATGCCGGAAGCAACTTGGAAACCTCACGAGAAGCACGGACGGCTTACGATGCAGAGCGACTTACCCGACAGCGTCTACGCGTTTCCGAAGCAACGTAAAGAACCACTGACCGACGCACAACATGTGCGTAACGCGATCGCGCGCTTCGATCAAGTCATTGACGTCTCCGATGCCGACCGTGCTTTGGCATTCGCGAACATCGAGAAAGCTGCAAACTACTACGACGTCAACCTCGCGGAAACGTCATGGCGTGACCTGGGCGCACATCCTCACAAAGACTAAAAGAGAGGCTGCCGCCAAAGACGCTGGGACGCGCGAACGCCGAGTGCAGAGCTAAGAATCCACTGGTCAGAGAGTCGGCCGACAGTTTTGTTAGTGATTGTTTGGTCACCGTACAAGGAGATGAAATATGAAAGCAGTTGTTGTCCACCGATATGGCGGTCCTGAAGTACTCAAGTTCGAAGAGTACCCTGACCCGGTTCCGGGTCCGGGCGAGGTGCTGGTGCGGGTCGCTGCCGCGAGTGTGAATCCAATCGATTACAAACGACGTGCCGGATTGACGAAAGAACGTTATCCCATTAAGTTCCCGGGCCTTATAGGAGTCGATGTGGCGGGGACTGTGGTGAAGGTTGGGCCGGGAGTGGAAGGCTTTTCCGTCGGCGACCAGGTGTTCGCTATGGCGGACGATACTTACGCCGAGCTTTGTGTGGTGAAGGCCGCGATTCTGGCGAAAGTTCCCAAGGGGCTCGATTTGATCCAGGCGGCGGCGCTGCCGCTGGTGACGACGACCGGCAACCAGCTCATTTCCGCTACCGGGATCAGGGCGGACCAGACGGTTCTCGTCGTGGGCGCGGCTGGAAATGTCGGCCGTTCCGCGGTATTCACTGCAAAGCAACGGGGAGCAATCGTGATTGCAGGGGTGCTCAAGAGCCAGATGGATGAAGCGAAGACCATCGGCGCAGATCAGTTGGTCGCAACCGATGACGACCGTGCGATCGCGAATCTTCCGATGCTCGATGTCGTAGCCGATACGGTCAACGGCAAGACTGCTGAAAAGTTGATCGCCAAGGTGAAGCCGGGAGGAGTGTATGCATCGGTTGTCGGGGCGCCGCAGAACGCCGCGAAGTACCCGTCTGTAAAGGTGGTGCCGGTATTCTCGAAATTCGACAGGAAAACGCTCGAGTTCATGGCCGAAGCGGTGCGAGATGGCAAGCTGGTAATCCCGATTAGCCAGAAACTGCCACTCAGTGAAGCGGCCGAGGCTCAGGCTGCGGCAGAAAAGGGTGGTGTCGGGAAGATCTTGCTGGTGGCTTGACATTCTTTTGCGGACAGAGGACACGAAAGGAAATCGGACATGAAAAAGGGTCTGCGCGGAATCAACCCCGCTTCGAAGCCCAGTGGCGATGGCTGCGTGGAATGCCTGGCGTCACCCAAAGGTTGGTGGTTTCATCTCCGCCGATGTGCGGAGTGTGGGCACATCGGATGCTGTGACAGTTCTCCGAGCCAGCATGCATCTAAGCATGCGGCGGCAACAGGGCATCCGATCATTGCGAGCTTCGAACCGGGTGAGGATTGGTTCTACGATTACGAGAAGCAGGGGATGATCAAAGGTGTGGAGTTGCTTCCGCCGCGCGCGCATCCAAACAATCAGCCCGCTCCTGGACCCGCAGGAAGGGTGCCAGATAACTGGGAATCGCTCCTGAACTAGCTGGCGTCGATCGACTTTTTATGAATGAGAGTGGGACTCGGAACACGTATGTGTAATGAGCACCGTATCGAAAGGAGCCATCAATGAACGCGGTACAAGTCGAACAGAAGAGTTACGAGATGCCCCCAAAGGAGGGGATCAGCATCGCGCATTTTCTCACCGTCGCCGACGTCGAGCGATCGGCTCGCTACTACGAAAAGGTCTTCGGCGCTCGCATTCTGACCATGGGTGACGGCAACGCGCCTCCGTACCTTCAGCTGGCGAATATCTGGATGATTCTGAACGTTGGGGGCGGGCCGACCCCGGATAAGCCGACGGTGACGCTCAGCGTCCCCGATCCGAATCACATCAACAGTTTTATGAATTTCCGCGTTGCGGATATTCAAGCGTGCTACAAGTTATGGAAAAGTCGAGGAGCGGAGTTCATCACGGAACCAATACCCAAGTACGGCGAGATACGCTGCTATATCCGCGACCCTGACGGTTACATCATCGAAGTCGGACAGAGCACCGATCTCAAGTACGGTTAGCGCTCGGCCCGGAGGGGATGGACCGGTTAGCGGCGCTGAACCCGGCGATGGTTGTCGCCGGTCACAAGAAGCCTGGCGCGCCCGACTCTCCCTCGACGATCCAAGACACCAAGCGCTACCTGCAGGACTTCGATCGGCTGCACAAAACCGCGACGTCCGACCAGGCGCTGTTCGATCAGATGACGGAGCTCTACCCGCATTGGGTGGCCAATCAGTCGTGGTTGATGTTCGGATTCCCGCAGCCATAAGCCACATCAACGGGGGTCCCGTCCCTGCGCACTTTGGAGGAAACCGTGGACGGGAAACAGTGGGACAGACGGAACGTCCCCCAATTTCAATGAACGGGAATTAGTGAACGTTCCCATCTGTTCCCGGTTTTATTAGGAGAACAGATTCGATTTCAAAAAGGAGAACAACAATGACGACTAAAGGAAAAGTCTTAGTGCTAGTATCGAGCGGTCGTGGCTTGCCCTTGAAAGATGGCAAGGTTTATACCGGCGCAGGCTACTATCTCAACGAGCTGACGGTTCCGGTTC
>Ga0335076_10006334_pt1 | contig 11932 bp, 6 predicted proteins | sample Lox_Sample_25_FD_206717 | JGI IMG/M metagenome (GOLD analysis project Ga0335076, IMG submission 206717) | Soil microbial communities from Loxahatchee National Wildlife Refuge, Florida, United States - Lox_Sample_2.5 | ecosystem: Environmental > Terrestrial > Soil > Wetlands | place: USA: Florida... | reverse complement strand
ACTCCACGGGAAAGTGGGTCTTCAGATAAGCCGTCTGGTAGGCAAGCAGCGCATACGCGCAGGAGTGCGACTTATTGAAGCCGTAACCAGCGAACTCTTCCATCAGATCGAAAATGCGGACGGCTTTTTTCTCTGGAATTTTGTTTTTGTCGCAACCGCCCAGGAATTTCGCGCGCTGCGCCGCCATCTCCTCTTTTTTCTTCTTGCCCATGGCGCGGCGGAGGAGGTCCGCTTCGCCGAGAGAGAAGCTGGCCAGGCGGTTGGCGATCTGCATGACCTGTTCTTGATAGAGGATGACGCCGTAGGTTTCTTCCAGGATGTCTTTGAGTTGCGGAAGTTCGTAGCTGACTTTGGTTTTGCCGTGCTTGCGATTGATAAAGTCGTCGATCATCCCGCCCTGGATCGGGCCGGGGCGATAGAGAGCGTTGAGCGCGGTGAGATCCTCGATGCGCGTCGGATGGTAGCGGCGGAGGATGTCGCGCATGCCGTGGGACTCAAACTGGAAGATGGCGGTGGTGTCGCCACGGGAGAAGAGCTTGTAGGTGTCAGCGTTGTCCAGCGGCAGGCTGTCGAGATCGATTTTGACGCCGCGGTTTTTCTCCACCATTTTGACGGCGTCATACAGAACGGTGAGCGTGGTGAGGCCGAGAAAGTCCATTTTCAGCAGGCCGATGCGCTCCAGCGCGTTCATGTCGTACTGGGTGGTGATTTCATCCCGGTTCGTCTTGTACACCGGAACCAGTTCGGTCAGCGGTTGCGGCGAAATCACCACACCCGCTGCGTGCGTCGAGGCGTGCCGCGACAAACCTTCCAGACGCAGCGCGACTTTCATCAGGTCCTTGAACTTTTCGTCGCCGTCTACCGCGGACTTCAATTGCGGTGACTCTTTTAGCGCCGTTTCCAGATCGATGCCCAGCGTGGCGGGAATCATCTTCGCCAGCCGATCCACTTCTCCGTAAGGAACGTCCATGGCGCGGCCCACATCTTTCACGGCAGCCTTCGCGGCCATGGTGCCGAAGGTGATGATCTGCGAAACGTTCTCGCGGCCGTACTTGTGCGTCACGTATTCGATCAACTCGCCGCGACGCCGCATGCAGAAGTCAATATCGATATCGGGCATGGAGACGCGCTCGGGGTTCAGGAAGCGCTCGAACAGCAGGTTATATTGCAGTGGGTCCACGTCGGTGATGCGCAGCGCATAGCTGACCAGGCTGCCTGCGGCGGATCCGCGGCCCGGCCCTACGGGTACTTCCTGCGCACGAGCGTAGCGAATGAAATCCCACACGATCAAGAAATAGCCCTCGTAATGCATCTTCTTGATCATTTCGATTTCGGACGACAGCCGCTTTTCGTATTCGGCGAGCGGATTCGCGAGAAGATTCTGCTTGGCCAGTCGCTCCAGATGCGGAACGCGGGCCGCAAACCCTTCGCGCGCGACACTTTCAAAATAACTGCCGGGGGTGTGACCTTCTGGCACCTTGAATTCCGGCAACGCGTTCGGAATGCGGTCGATCTTCACGTTGCAACGCGCAGCGATATCGACAGTGCGGGTCAATGCTTCAGGAACTTCGCGGAAAACCTTGGCCATTTCTTCGGCAGTCTTGAAATAGAACTGATCCGTCGCGAACTTCATGCGATTGGAATCGCTCATGGTCTTGCCGGTCTGGATGCACAGCAGGACTTCCTGCGCGTGAGCGTCGGAATGGTGCAGGTAGTGGCAATCGTTCGTGGCCACCACGGGAATCCCGGTTTCTTTCGAAAGGCGCAACAGTTCCGTGTTCACGCCCTGGTCGATGGGCAGGCCCTGGTCTTGTATCTCCAGGAAGAAGTTCCCTTTTCCGAAGATGTCGCGGAGCTTGTAAGCGGTTTCGCGGGCTTTGTCGAACTTGTCATCGACAATTAGTTCAGTCACGGGGCCGCGCAGGCACGCTCCCAGCGCAATCAGGCCGCGCGAATGTTTGCTGAGCAAGTCGAAATCAATGCGCGGCTTGTAATAAAAGCCTTCGAGGAACCCGGCGGAGACCAGTTTGATGAGGTTGTGATAGCCCTCGAGGTTTTCGCACAGCAGGACCAGGTGGTTACTGCCGCGCGTACCGGGTTCAAAGTCGTCGCGGTCCTCAATGACCGGAGCGGGGCCAGATTTTTCGCCACGGTCGTGGCGGCTGCCCTTGGCCACATACACTTCACAACCGATGATGGGTTTTACGTCGCGCTTGCTGGCTTCGTAGAAGAAATTCGCAGCCGCAAACAGGTTGCCATGGTCGGTAATGGCGACGGCGGGCATCTTCTGGCGAGAGGCTTCATCAAGGAGCTGCGCGGTCTCGCACGCACCGTCAAGCAAACTGTAGTCCGTATGGACGTGCAGGTGGACAAACTGGGGATTACCCATGCTCCTATTTTAATTCGCGGGCCGCGGAATTGCGACCACGCACTTGCGCGTCATGTGGATAATTTGCTTGTTATCGCCTCGTCCGTGCTTCCCGTCGCGATTTAGCTCTTTCTCATCGCCGGCAACTCTCCATAAGTCATTCCGCGCCACAACCACTCCATCGGTCCGAACCGGAACCATCCCAGCCACAGATTGCTGATCCCCACCTGCGCCGCATATAAGAGCACCGCGAGCACCCAGCCCCACGCCGGGCCGATCTTCCCAAACAATCCCGTCCCCCAACTGTAGAAGAACCAGGTGCAAATCACCGATTGCGCGAGATAATTCGTCAACGCGGAGCGTCCCACCGCTGCAAACGGGATCAACCATCTCCGCCAGCGTTCGCCTAAAAACAGCAACGCCAGTCCCGACGCATATCCTGCCGCTAACACATGCGACCCAGGCAACCACAGCGTCCGTGCCAGCCACCGCGAGACCGACACGGTACCCGCCGGTGTCAAGGTCTTCTCGGCGGCCACGAATATGCTGATCAGTAATCCCAGCGGCAGGCACCACGCGCACACCCGCCGCAATACCCCGCGATACTCCGCCAGTCGTTGCACAATTCCCGCGCGCCATGTCCACATGCCAAGCAGGAACAATGACGTTGCGTAGATCGCGAATCCGGTTGTCGGCAGTTCGTGTTTCCACTCCACCCAGTTCTGCGCCAGGATCTGCCGGGCGGTGCCATGGGCATAAACCTGCACCACCGCATGCCACTTCGCTATGTCCGGGGGCTTCGGCGTCATCCACGGACGCCGCCACGGGCTGAAATACAATCCCAGAAAGACGGTGCTCACCACCATTGGCAGCGCGATCAGCCCTCCGGCCCACCACAGCAAAGTTTTCTGCTTCCGATTTCGAAACAGCAACAGAATTGCGCCGGAGCAGGCATAGGTCAGTAGGACGTCTCCCGACCAGATCAACGCGCCGTGAATCACCCCAAACATGGCCAGCGCCAGCAATCGGCGCGGATAGAAACTCAGAAAGCGCACATTTTTCGCCTCGGCGCGGCTCATCTGAATGGCAAACCCCATTCCAAACAAAAACGAGAATATAGAAATGAACTTTCCCTGAACGAAGGCGTCCACGAAAAACTGCCCGATCACATCCGCGTGGCCCGGGTACAGCATACCGATACGATCATAAGCATCCATCGGCGCAAAAAATCCCCTCATGTTCGCTGCCAAAATTCCGAACAGCGCCATTCCTCGTAACACATCGATGAATTGGATTCGTTGCGCAATGCTGATCGGCCCTACGCGCCCTGATTCAGTCCCTGGCGTCGCGGCTAGCTCAACTGGCATGCGCCACCACCGGCTCTACAGCCACTCTTGTTTGTTCCGGAAGGGCTGTGCTCTGCTTGTTCTTGAGTATCCTACTTCTTAACTTCTTCCTCCACCACCCAAGCCGCGTTGTCCTCGCCAAGTTGCACTTCCAGGATGCCCTCGGCAGGTAAGACGTCAACCGGCAGACCTCCATGCCACAGGGCGACGCCCAAACGTAATTTGTTTACGCCCTTCAGCTTTAACGCATCTTTGAGGATCGCAACTTCCAAGGTTCTGACAAAGGCGGCGGTCGCCAAGGCTTCCGGCTTGAGCAAGCAGACGCGCTCTTCTTCGACAGCGAATTCCTTCATGCGGCCACGTTCGAGGTTAACCACCACGGTCAACTCGTTACCCGCCCCGATGACGATCCGGAACTCCGGGCATTCCAGTTCGGCCAGCGATTCCGAGAAGCAATCGACACGCAAGACGAAGCGCTCTTCTTCGAAACCGTAGCGAAGTTCTTTCAAGTAGAAGACCCGGCCGTGCATGGCGCCGCCACGTTGCAAGGGCGAATAAACGCCGGCGCCCAGCCATTCGAAATAACTGGAATCGTAGCCATCGATTTTGACTTTGAGGTTCGCGCTGGGCGGCAACTGATAGGCGTGCTCCGGCTTTTTCTTGATGGGCTTGGCGAGTTCCTCGGGGGCCACTTGTCCCAGCGCCAGGTAGATACCGGTGAGATGCTTGCGGTAAAGAGCATCGAATTCCGCATCATTTGCAGTGCTGTGTTCCGGACCATACCACCAGCACCAATCGCTGCCCTCGGCGACAAGCAGCGATTCCTTGGCCTTTTGCAACCCTTCTTCCGTTGGCGCATCGGGGCGGCCCTTGGCCCGAGATTCTTCGGCATGCGCGTAAGCTTCGCGCGCGTCCCACAACAGTTCCCAGGCGGCCACGTCTTCCTGATTGCCAATCCACACGTCGAAGTTGGCGTTGATCCACGAGGCAGGGAAAATTCCCGGGGTGGATGGGATCTCGCCGGCTTCGGCGATTGTTTCACTCGCGGTAAGCGCGCGAAAATCCTGATCCTCACTGATGCGGCGATAGAATTGACGGAGGAATTCCCTTCCGTTGCCGGGGTAATATTCCCAGGCATTTTCGCCATCGAGGAACAGGCAAACCGTCAGCGGTCTGCCGGAGTGGATCGATTCGCCCAGATGCCGCAGGCGCCCATGCAAATCGGCGGCGGCAGACGCACTATCCATGCGGCTGTAGACAAATCCGACCAAATCGGACAAGTGGTGATCGCGAAACAGCCCCGTGATACCGGTGGTGGCCATCTGCAAACGCCAGGGCTGGTAAAGGCGATCGCCGTTGGCCGCAATTCCATTGGCGTCGCGAAAGAATCCCACGTTCAAAGTGCGGCCGAGTACGCCTTCGTCGGTGCCGAACCAGCGGAACCCTTCTTCGGCAGCGATGGTCATCGACTGGTCGGACACCGAACCTTCCGAAGGCCATAATCCCACTGGCGCGACCCCAAACACGCGTTCGTGGTATTCCTTGGCGCGCCGCAATTGCTCCCGCGCGTCTTCCGGCCTGCGAAACGCCCGTCTGGGCAGTGGGGTTCCCGGATTGGCCACCCGCGCGATGTCGGAATCGCAGAGCAGCGGCAAAATCGGGTGGTAGAACGGCGTGGTGCTGATTTCGATTTGTCCGCGGGCGGCCGCTTCCCGGTACGTGGGCAGGACCATACCAAGAATTTCGAGCTGCTTGGCCTTCAGGTCCGCTTTGTCTTTTTGCGTGAAGTCTCTGCCGCGATTGGCGAGGCGACAAATCACTTCGTCCTTCGTGAACCACTCTTCGTCCATCCACGCCAGTTGCGAGAGAACCTGCAGGTCGCGCCAGTCGCGCGGAGTGAACGTTACCAGTGCCTGCGCCCCGCCAGCCACGCGAGACCACTCGTAGAGCTCCACGAATCGAGGCCAGCGCGACATCAGGCGCTCGTGGTTCACCTGAAACGCCCGGTCGAGAATCTCGCGCTTGTCTTCCCGGGTCAGGCGATCCACGGGCACGAACGCCAGATCGAACCAGGGATCCTTGAAGCTGCCGCTGGCGTATTCCTCCAGTTGCAGACACAGCGACGGGACCACATTGAAGGTGGCATGGAACTTCGGAAACTCTTCGAACAGCTTCACCATGCCCCAGTAGTCTTTGGTGGCGTGCAAACGCGTCCAAGGCAGCAGGTATGAACCGGTTTCCGGGTCCCGATACTGCGGTTGGTGCATGTGCCACAACACTGCCAAATGAATCCGATTCATTCGCCGGTCTTCTCCCGAATCACCAACCGCATCTCCCTCATCGTACCCGACCCCCATTCATCACAGTTCCCGCCCGGGTTTGCCCGGTTGGACTTCCTCACATGTTACACTCACGTGTTCGCCCATGCGTCTTCTTGACCGCTATATCGCCCGCGAAGTCATTCGTCACGCATTGCTGGGCCTGCTTATCTTCACGTTCGTCTTGTTCGTACCGAAACTCGTCAAGTTGATGGAGATTTTCGTCCGGCACTCCGGCTCCGGCTCTCAGATCGTCACCCTGTTTCTTTGCATCATTCCGAGTGTACTGGTCTTTACCATTCCGATGGCCGTGCTGATCGGTGTGCTTCTGGGATTGGGCCGCATGTCCATGGACTCGGAAATCATTGCGCTCACCTCCTTGGGCATCTCCCGCAGGCGCATCCTCATCCCCGTGGGCGTGCTGGCGGTCCTGGGCGCGGGACTCACCTTCATCATGTCCGGATGGCTGGCGCCGCTTTCGTTGCGGACGGGACGGAATATCGAATCCACGCTGATCACGTCGCAGATTTCCTTTGCGGTGCAACCGCGAGTTTTCGACGAGCGCTTTCCGCACATTGTTCTCTATATTAACGATGTTTCGGCCAGCGGCACACATTGGCACGGAGTGTTTCTGGCGCAAGCCGGAGCAGGTGACGAAAGTTCACAGATCACCTTGGCGGAGTCGGCCATCGTCATCGCTGAACCGGCCCTCGGAAAGCTGGAACTGCACCTGAATGACGGCACCACACACGAATTCGCCCGGGCTACGCCCGACCGCTATTCCATCACATCGTTTGGCCGGACGGACTGGCCCATGGAATTTTCCACCATGCTGCCCGCAAAAGAACGGGCCATCTCCATGCCGGAGCGGCCGATCAGCGGGTTACTGCATGAGAATGGACCGAACTGGCGCGACGCCCGTGTGGAACTGAATCAGCGATTGGCTTTCCCTGCCGCATGCTTTGTGTTTGCCTTAATCGCGGTGCCTCTGGGCGCGCAACCGCGGCGCGGCGGACGCGCGGCGGGGTCGCTGCTAGCGATCATTATTATTGCTGCGTATTACCTGATTCTGGTGACAGGTGCAGGCTTTGCCCGGCAAGGACTGCTGCCACCCTTCGTGGGCATCTGGGCCGCGAATATCGTGATTGCCTTGACAGCCATTGCCCTGTTCCCGCGAATGGAGCGGTATCGTGGCGAAATGCGCGCGCCGGGCTTCGTGACGCGGCTCTCTGCTTTCTGGCGACTGGTGCGCCGCCGGACAGCGCGGGTTCGCCCGCGCGCGGCCACGCCCGGGGAGAATGGCGTGTCGACCCAACCGTCGTATTCCAGCCTTCCGTCTATCCTCGACCTGTATATTTTGCGGCGCTTCTTCTACAACTTTGTCGCGATCATGCTGGCGTTCATCTTTCTGTTTGAGATTTTCACCTTTTTCGAACTTGCCGAGGATATCCGCCGCCACAACGTGCCGTTCATGGTGGTGCTGAACTACTTTCGTTTCCTGATCCCCTACTCGGTGTACCAGTTCACACCCCTGGGCGCGCTGGTATCGGTTCTGGTTACGCTGGGCGTATTGAGCAAGAACAACGAGATTGTGGCCTTCAAGGCCAGCGGCGTTTCCCTGTATCGCATCGCGCTGCCGCTGCTATTTGTCGGCTGCGCCATCGGAGCTTCCCTGCTGGTGCTCGACGACACGTATCTGCCCTACGCGAACCAGCGGCAAGACGCGCTGCGCGCGATTATCAAGGGACGCCCCGCGCAAACCTACCGGCGCCCTCAGCGCTGGATCTTCGGCAACAGTTCCAAGGTTTACAACTACGATCTGTTCGATCCCACGCAGAAGCTGTTTGGCGGATTAACCGTGATTGAACTAGATCCTGCTACCTTTCAGATGAAGCGTCGAATTTTTGCCGCGCGGGCCACCTGGCTCGACTCCGAAAAAACCTGGGCACTCGAATCCGGATGGATTCGCGACTTTTCCGGAGGCACGGTCACACACTATGCGCCCTTCACGGTTACGTCCCTGCCGGAACTTGCCGAGCCGCCGTCCTATTTCAATCGCGAAGTGATCCAGGCATTCCAGATGAGCTGGCGCGAACTGTTGCGCTATATCGACGGGTTGCGCGCCGCAGGTTTCGATGTGTCATCGCTCACGGTACAGTTCCACAAGAAATTCGCGTACCCGCTGATTGCACCCATCAGCATGATGCTTGCGATTCCCTTTGCGCTGTTTGTCGGCAGCCGTGGCGCAATTGGTGGGCTGGCCATGGGCGTCGGGATCGGCATTAGCTATTGGGCGCTGTCGGCTCTTACCGAAGCCATGGGCGGCATAGGGCAACTGCCTCCCTTCCTGGCGGCGTGGTCGCCCGACCTCATCTTCTTTTTCCTGGCGCTGTATTTCTTTTTTAAGATGCCAACCTGAGACTACCACCGGACATCGAGACCCGGTGAGATCTTTGCTCCTATTGGCGTTCCCTTGCCAGACTGCGGCAAGTCACGAGAAAGACCAGCAACGCGCCGGCGACCTCGCCCAAGCTGGCGAACATGACATTCTGCGGGTTGTAGCTGACCGACACTCCAGCGAATGCCATGGTGGAAAGCGACGACGCAGCCTCGGTGCGCATAAGGTTAGGTACGATGATGCCTGCTATAACGAGAGTGGCTAGAGCACCGCACGCGATTCGAACCAGGCTGGTGCCAATTCTGATGTTCATATCTTCCCCCCAGAAGATAACGGATGGCGAACGCACGATGTAAGGGCACGGGCGGGACCAAACCGGTCCCAACTGTCTATTGCGTTTCTTTCCTGTAAGTTCTTGAGCCGGCGCAGGCTAATTTGTTTCCCCTGGGCGATGTGCGCAATATGGAAATGGCGGACGCGTCGCAGTGGGCAGCACCAGGTAAACTTTGCGTCAGGTGGTGATGACGGAAAACGTCAATGAGGCGACGTTCCTGTATCCATGGTTCGGTGAGCCGTCCATGGCGCACGCCAAGGGCCAAAAAGGGGTAAGCTGCAACCCCTACCAACGCGGTTTGAGGGAAACAATGACCATACAAGTGCGGGCGTGCGCTCTCAGCGACGTTGCTGCGATACGCGACCAGTACCGAAACGAGATGAACTGCCAAATCGTTCATGATTCGATCCACGCGCGGGCTGGTTGGAGCAAGGAATATCTCCTCGAAATGAAGGGGAACGCGGTGGGGTACGGGTCGCTGGCGGTGGCGGGGCCTTGGACGGAAACGCACACGCTCTATGAGTTTTATGTGATCGAAGAACGGCGGCAGCAGTTATTTGCGCTGTTCGAAGCGCTGCTCGCGAATTGCAATGCGCTGAAGATTGAGACGCAGACGAACGATGCGCTCCTTACTGTGATGCTGAACACTTACGCACGGAATATTCAGGCGGAGGCTATTTTATTTCGCGATGGCTTCGAAACCGCGCTACAGCCGCAAGGTGCGTCGTTTCGCGCGCGAACTGCGAAAGATGTCGAGCAACTGAAGGCGTTGGAGCTCGACGATGGCGCGGGCTGGGTGGTCACCTGGAATGGCGAGATTGCGGGCGCGGGCGGGGTGCTGTATCACTACAACCGCCCTTACGGCGACGTTTATATGAAGATCGCTGAATCGTTTCGAAGAAAGGGTTTTGGCGCGTATTTGGTGCAGGAATTGAAACGGGAGTGCCGTGACAGCGGCAGTGCTCCCGCAGCGCGGTGCAATGTGCGGAATGAGGCGAGCCGCAAAACACTGCAGAAGGCCGGTTTCGTGCCTTGTGGCAACTTGGTCTCCGGCGAATTGTAGCGATTCGGGAAACAGAACACGACAGTCGGGACCGGTTTTTCTTCTGCTCGGCGTAACGTTTGATGTAGAATGCAGCGCGTTCCTCGCACGCTTCATCGGATCCCGTTCTTATCTGAATTTATAGGATGGCCGAATGGCAACGTTGGCTGCGCAATCCAGGGGTCCGGTTTCGAACGCGACATTACCTGGGCGCCGTTACGACAATCGCTTCTTTTCCGCTGTAGCGATCCTGGTGCTTCTGGCAGTCTTCATCGGTTTTGCTCCTACGTATTACTTCGCCGGCGTGGTCGAAGCGCCTCTGCCGAGCCCGATTATCCATGTGCACGGCGCAGTGTTCAGCATTTGGGTGCTGCTGCTCATCGTTCAAACGTCACTGGTGTCGGGGCGACGCGTGGACGTTCACAGGCAATTGGGAGTATTTGGATTCGTATGGGCGGGATTGATGATTCTGGCGGGGCTGGCGGCCGCAACCAACGCACTCGTGAACGGTCGTACGCCGCGACCCGGGCTGGATTCCAAGGCGTTTTTCGCGGTGCCGTTCTTCGACATAGTGATGTTCGGCGTACTGATATTCTTCGCCATGCGCCAGCGCAGAAACCCTGCAGCGCACAAACGCTTGATTCTGCTCGCCACCGTGGCGCTGCTAACCGCGGCGTTTGCCCGATTCCACGCCGGTTTTCTGCACGGAAATGTCGTGAACGCGATTCTGGCGGCAGATGTCTTCGTAGTGCTGTTGTGTTTGTACGATCTCTGGTCCATGCGCAAGGTGCACCGGGTGACCTGGCTGGGAGGCTTATTCTTGATCGTGCTGCAGTTCGGTCGCTTGCCGCTTTCGCAAACCTCGCTGTGGTTGAACTTCACGACATGGTTGCAGACGCACGCGACCTGGCTAAAGTGAGCCACCCCGATAGTAACCCCGTAGGGCCGCGTTTTATCTTCACTTTTGAGCTGAGTCATCCACGAGAATTCCCCTTTTCCGGGGCGGTCCTTACGCTTTCTTTATCTCCCGGTTGGTAAAATTTGTTGGGGCTTTCTCGAGTTCGCCCGGATTGGTCCTTTTCGGACAGCCTTCAGGTGGTCTTCCTTTTACCAGTAAACCGGGCCAGATCACCAACTTCTTTATGGCTCTCACTTCCCTTTCGCGAGATTTCGTGTATCATCCCGTGCCAGACTCAAACACACCCCGGCCCTGGGGAGCTGGTGCCCTCACCCAAGGAATCCTTCTCCCCTAATCGGGGGCTCCTCCTCCGCGACCTCCCAAATCTCCCCCATCTACCCGATTGCAGCACCAGTCGCTGCGGGGCATAATCAGCCTGCCCGTGGTCTTCGGACCACAGAAAGCCCTAAGATGTCGGACCTTCCCCCGTCTGTTTCGTACTTGCTCTTCCGCAGTTTTGTGGAATGTACCCGTAAAGAAGCGCATCACGGCGTGAGGGATGACCGATACACGAACCAAGCTCCTGCAAAAACCCCATGTTTCACCAGAGATGGCTCAGGTCTCTTCCTGTGCGATTCTTGCTTCGCGTTCTGGTGGCAATGCCGCGAAAGCCGAAACGTGGAAGCTTGGCAGGCGGCACTGCTGTTTCGAACCCATCTGGAATCGGAGCGCGTAAATTCGTTGATTGAGGCCTCGGCTCACTCGGTGTGAAGTAGGCCAGAACCTGTGGCGGCGCCTTGCGAGTGGGCAAGGTTCGCAACACCTTGCGTCATGCGCAGCGCCTGGACTATGGCTTGGCTTCCCGGGCTTTTTCCTGTGCTTCGTAGCCGCTGATGCGGCCGCGCAGTTCCTGCACCAGCGCCTCGTCATTCTGATTCATGGCCGCGGCCAACGCGCGGTCTGCTGTTTTGATCGCCTCTTCGAACCGCCCGAACTCCGCATACATCGCCGCCAGCATTTCCAGGCTCACAGGCTCGTTTCCACCCGAAAGCTCCACCGCGCGCTCGAATTGAGGCAGGGCTTCCTTGAATTGATGCTGGGCGGCCAGAAAACGCGCCAAATTAAAATGATAATCCGGCGAATCCGGTGCGCAAGCCACCGCCTTCTCCAGCTGCGCCACCGCCTCGTCGAGTCTTCCCGCGCGCGCTAACACGATCCCCAGCAAGTT
>Ga0335076_10006333_pt1 | contig 11932 bp, 9 predicted proteins | sample Lox_Sample_25_FD_206717 | JGI IMG/M metagenome (GOLD analysis project Ga0335076, IMG submission 206717) | Soil microbial communities from Loxahatchee National Wildlife Refuge, Florida, United States - Lox_Sample_2.5 | ecosystem: Environmental > Terrestrial > Soil > Wetlands | place: USA: Florida... | reverse complement strand
GCCGCCGGCGACTCGACCGGTTCCGGCGTCGTCTACGACGACAAGGGTGACATTGTCACCAACGAGCACGTCATCGGCGACGCCACGAAGGTCGAGGTGCTCCCCGCCAGCGGTATCGGGACCCTGACCGCCGACGTGGTCGGCGAGTTCGTGCCCGACGACCTCGCGGTCATCCGGGTGACGAAGGACGCCGACAAGCTCAAGGTCGCCAAGTTCGCCAACTCCGACGACACGAGCATCGGCGAGATCGTGCTGGCCATGGGCAACCCGCTCGGCCTCACCGACAGCGTCACCCAGGGCATCATCTCCGCCACCGGGCGCCTCGTGTCGTCCAACGAGGCGGGCAAGGGTGCGCTCATCACCTCGGCGATCCAGACCAGCGCCGCGATCAACCCGGGCAACAGCGGCGGGGCGCTGGTGAACCTGGACGACCAGGTCGTCGGCATCCCGACGCTGGCGGCCAGGCTGCCCGAGCAGGGCGGGGCCGCGCCCGGCATCGGGTTCGCCATTCCCAGCAACACGGTGCGGAACATCGCCGACCAGCTCATCGAGTCCGGCAAGGTCACGACGTCCGACCGCGCGACGCTCGGCATCACCGCGCAGACCGCGGCCAACCAGCAGGGCGAGGACACCGGCGTCGCGATCGTCCACGTTGCCCCCGGCGGCCCCGCGGCCAGGGCGGGCCTGCGGCCCGGTGACGTCATCATCAGCGTGGACGGCCACGACACGCCCAGCCTCGTGGTGCTCGAGAACTTCATCTCGATGAAGAAGCCGGGGACGAGGGTGAAGCTGACCGTCGTGCGCAACGGGGCCACCCGGACCGTGACCGTCACGCTGGGCAGCCTCGGCAGCTGACGGTGCGGGCTTAGACTCGCTACCCGTGACCCTGCGTATCGGAAAACTTGCCGCGGTGCCCGCGCTCGACCGGCCGGATCTGCTCGCCCCGCCGGTCGCCGCCGCGCTGGCCGAGCTCGCCGGCGTGCTCCCGGCAGCCCAGGTGGGCGTCGCCGAGATCGACCCGGACCTGGCCGACACCGCCGCGTTCTGCGCCGAGTACGGGGTGGCGCTGACCGAGTCGGCCAACTGCGTCGTCGTGGCCGGGCGCAGGGAGGGCCAGACGAGGATGGCCGCGTGCATGGTGCTGGCGACGACCAGGGCCGACGTCAACGGCGTCGTGAAGCGGGAGCTCGACGTGCGCAAGTGCTCCTTCGCCGCGATGGACTCCGCCGTGGAGCTGACCGGCATGGAGTATGGCGGCATCACGCCGGTAGGGCTCCCGGCGGGCTGGCCGGTGTTCGTGGACAAGGCGGTGGCCGCCGAGGCGCGGGTGGTCATCGGCAGCGGGGTGCGGCGATCCAAGCTGGTGCTGGCGGGCGAGGCGCTGACCCGGCTTCCTGCCGCGGTAGTGCTGGCGGATCTGGGCCGCTGACCGTCAGGTTACGGCCTGGGCAGCCAGGAGACCTTCCCGCCCAGGGCGGCATAGCCGACGAAGGTCACCGCGTCGATCAGGGTGTGGGCGATGATCAGCGGCGTTACCCGCCCCCACCGCCTGTACAGGAAGCCGAAGATGATGCCCATGACGGCGTTCCCGACGAACGCGCCGAAGCCCTGGTAGAGGTGATAGGACCCGCGCAGCACCGCGGCGGCGAGTATCGCCCGCCACGGCGTCCAGCCGAGCTGGTCGAGCCGCCGCAGCAGATAGCCGATGACGAGGATCTCCTCGAGGATGCCGTCGTGCGCTGCGCTCAGGATCAGCACCGGGATGCGCCACCAGACCGCCGGCAGCGACTCGGGCACGACGTTCAGCTCGGCGCCAGCGTGGTAGGCGGCCAGGTAGAGCGCCAGCCCGGCGCCGCCGATCACGGCCGCGAGGATCGCGCCCCTGATCAGGTCCCGGCCGGGCTCGCCGGCATCCAGTCCCATGTCCGCGGGCCCCTCGCCGGACCGCGCCATCAGGTAGAAGACGAGCACGACCGGCATCAGCGCCTCGGCGATGCCGACGAGCTGGAGCACGAGATCCAGCCACTGGTTGCTGGAAAGCGAGCCGACAAGCAGGGCCTGCTGACTGGCGAGCGACCTGCTGATCAGCAGCGAGCCGATGAGGCTGAGCAGCGCGTTCAGCCCGCTGGCGCCCAGCGAGAGGCCGAAGACGGTGAAGATCTCCCAGCGCAGCATCCGGGGGGACGGCAGGGTAAGGCTGGCGTCCTCCGGTCCGGTCACCCCTGGACTGTAGCCGGTCGCACGCGCACGTTCTGACCTCTAGCGCGGCTCAGCGCTGGCGGCCTGCGGCGTGTCCGCCGACGGCGACACGAGTGCGGTGAGCCGCTGCCAGGCAAGCCCGGCGCCGGACGCGAGGCAGCCGTCCACGACCGCCTCGGTCCCGAGCGCGCTGACGCGCACATCCGGCATGACCGGGGCAAGGCGCGCCAGCTCGCTGGTGACCGCGGCGGCAAACCCCGGCGCCTGGCCGATGCCGCCGCCGAGCACGACGAGCTCCGGGTCGATGACGGTCACGATCGCGCAGACGGCCCTGGCCACGAGCTCGGCCTCGGCCGCCACGACGGCCGCGGCGCGCTCGTCTCCGGCAGCGGCCGCCTCGAACACCCGGCGCGCGGTCACCGGGCCGCGCATCCCGGCTCGCCGCGCGGCCCGGACGACGGCCGCCGCGGACCCCGCCGCCTCCAGCGAGCCACGGCGCCTGGCGTCCTCCGGATCGGCGCCGTGCCCCCCGGTGATCGGCATGAAGGCGATCTCGCCCGCGACGCCGTGCACGCCGCGGTGCAGCTGCCCGTCGATCACCAGGCCCATGCCGATGCCGGTGCCGACCCAGACGAACGCGAACGTGCGCACCTCGCGGCCGTGCCCGTGGTCGCGCTCGGCCAGCGACGCCGCGTCGGCGTCGTTCTCCAGCACCAGCTGGTCGCCGAACGCGGCCCGCAGCTGCTTGAGCACGGACGGCTTGCTGAGGCCGGCCAGCCCGCCCGCGAGCGCGATCGTGTTCCGCCGCGGGTCGTAGACGCCGGGGCTGCCGATCACGGTCTGCGTCACGCTGGCCCGCTCCAGGCCCGCGGCCCCGCACAGCTGGTCGGCGAGACTGATCAGCTCGCTCACACTGCCGCTCACGCTCGCGGAACTGGCGCGGCGCGAGCTGCGGCCGATCACTGTGCCGGTCAGGTCCGCCAGGGCGCCGCGCAGGTACTGACGGCCGATATCGAGCCCGAGCACGTAGCCGGCGTCCGGCCGGATCTCGTACAGCACGGCCGACCGGCCGGGTACCCCGGTGCGCTGGCCGGCCTCACGGACCAGCCCGGAGCGCTCGACGTTCGCCAGCGCCAGTGACACCGTCGGCTTGGACAGCCCGGACAGTCTCGCCAGCTCCGCCCGCGAGCAGGGGCCGTACTGCCGGATGTGCTGGAGGAGCAGCTGCTCGTTGAGCGCGCGCAGCAGCTGCGGCCTGGCCGCCTGCATGGACCTGACCTGGCCGGCGGCGGCCGAGCCGGCAGCATCCTGTGCCGCCGTGACCGCGTCGGGCGCCGCCAGCGAGCCATCGTCACCAGCAGGCTCACGCGCCTGCGCGGATGTCTTGACGGCCACCCTCACATCCTTCCCTATCGGCGCCGCGGGCCAGCGCAAGCTCGCTGGCACCGCCACACCGCGGCTGACTTCAGACCCTTGTCGCCGCCAGATAGTTAGGATACTGTCCTAACTAACTTTCCGGAATAACCAGCTTTCAGCGCACGAGAGATGCACCCTATGCCCCCTCCCCAGGTCGTCCTCGGGCTCGACTTCGGCGGCACCAAGATCGCGGCGGCCGTCTGCGATCTGGCGGGTAACAAGCTGGCCTCGACGGTTGTCAGCAGCGAGGGCCAGCTGGGTGCGGCGGCGAGCCTCGCGCGCGGCATCGCGACGGCGCGGGACCTGCTCGCGCAGAGCGCCGGCGGCGCGAGACTGGCCGCCGTGGGCGCGGCCACCTTCGGCATCCCGTTCGAGGACAGGGTCGAGCTGGCGCCGGCGATCGCGGGCTGGGAATCGCTGGCGTTCGGCCGCGAGATCGCGGCCGCGTTCCCCGGCGTGCACGTGCGCATCGCGACCGACGCGAAGGCGGCAGCCAGGGCCGAGGCGCGCTGGGGGTCGCTGGCGGGCTACGACCCGGCGGTCTACCTCAACCTCGGCACGGGGCTGGCTGCCGCCGTCCTGACCGGCGGCCAGGTCCTCACCGGGCGTCACGGCGCGGCCGGGGAAATCGGCTACAGCCTGCGCGAGCACGCCGACACGGGTATGCCGTCCGGCCGGCGGCTGATGCTCGAGGACGTGGTCAGCGGCCTGGCCCTGGCCCGGCGGGCGACCAGTCTGGGCCGGTCGCTGACCGCCGCGGAGATCTTCGCCCGCAGCGACGACGATCCGGAACTGGACGAGCTGGTCACGGCGTTCGTTCGGGAGCTGGCCTTCCACGTGGTGAATCTGGCGATTCTCGTCGATCCGGCCCGCATCGCGGTCGGCGGCGGGATGGTCGGCTCCTGGCCCCGGATCGAGCCCGTGCTGGCCGACGCGCTGAGCCAGGCGGTGCCGTACCCGCCCGAGCTCGTGCTGGCGCATTTCCCGCACGACGCGCCGCTGCTCGGCGCGATCGCACTTGCCGTCGACGCGGCGGCCGCGCCGGCACCGGACGACGGCCAGCCCGCGGACCCTGACGAAACCGCGCTCGAAGAGGAACGGAGCGAACTGTCCACGGCACACGTCGGCGCATCCAGCACCGAAGTAGTTACAAGTAGTAGTGGCAAATAGGCATGAAGACGTACTATTCGTACCATGCATGCCCCCGGCGGCCGGCAGAATGCCTGACGGCCACAGACATCCGGCCCCTGCGCGCAGCTACCGCCCGCCGCGCAGGATTCACCCTTGAAGGGCAACGCATATGAGACCCCCGATAACGATCGCCACCCGGCTGGCAGCAGGCCATCCACTATGCGCAAGGAAGGACAACCGTCGTGGGACGCTATAGGACAATTGCGCTCGCTGCGGCGCTCTCCGCCGCGGGGCTGATAGCGGCGGGCTGTGGCAGCAGCAACGGCGGCGGGGGCGGCGCGAGCACCGCCAGCAAGCCGCTGATCATCAGTGACGTCACCGGCGCGAACTGGAACTGCCAGTTCAACCCCCTGAGCACGAACTGGCCGGAAGGCGGCCCGAGCGAGACCGGCGTCATCTACGAGCCGCTGATGTTCGTCAACGCGCTCCAGACCGGGACCCAGGCCAGCCAGGGAATCCACCCGTGGCTGGCTAGCAGCTACAGCTGGAACTCCAACCTGACCGCGCTCACGTTCACGATCCGGCAGGGCGTCAAGTTCAGCGACGGCACGCCGATGACGCCCGCGGACGTCGCGTTCTCGTTCAACGTCCTGAAGGAGAACGGCGCGCTGGACCTGCAGTCGCTGTGGAAGGCCGAGGGCGGACCGCTCACGAGCGTGACCACCTCGGGCAACACCGTGACGCTGCACTTCGATGCGCCGTCGCCGACGTATTTCTACTACGTGGCGGGCAAGCAGCCGATCATCCCCGAGCACATCTGGTCGAAGATCCCGCCGTCCAAGATGCCCACCTACCCCGACAACAACCCGGTCGGCACCGGCGCCTACACGGTCGGGAGCTGCAGCTCCACGAACCTCGTCTACAAGGCCAACCCGCACTACTGGCAGCCGGGCAAGCCCGCCGTCAAGACGGTCGAGTGGCCTGCCTACCTCGACAACACGACCGGCAACAACTGCCTCATCGACGGTCAGTGCCAGTGGGGCGGCCAGTACATCCCCAACATCAACCAGACCTACATCGCCAAGAACCCCAGCGCCTACCACAACTGGGCGCCGTCGGTGAGCTCGGTGACCCTCGACATCAACCTCGGGCTGAAGAACAGCCCGCTGGACAACGTCAAGGTCCGGCAGGCGATGGCGCTGGCGATCAACCGGAACCAGGTCGGCGCCATCGGTGAGACCGGCAGCGAGACCGGCGCCTTCCAGGACGGCGTGGCCGGCTCCTTCCGCAGCGGCGGCTGGGTGGACCAGAGCCAGGCCAGCTCGTACTTCAACGACTACGCGTTCAACCCGACCCAGGCCGAGACTCTGCTGACCCAGGCGGGCTACTCGAAGGTCGTCAACGGCGTCCGCGAGAACAGCGCGGGCCAGCAGCTGGCCTTCACCATGGTGAACAACGGCGGCTACTCGGACTGGGTGGCTGACGGCACGGTCATCGCCCAGCAGCTCGCGAAGGTGGGCATCAAGATCACGCCCAGGAACGAGAGCGGGAACGCCTGGAGTTCCGACATGAGCCTGGGCCACTTCGAGCTCGGGATCAACGACCAGACGAGCGGTCCCGGCCCCGAGTACGAGATGCGCCAGTGGCTGTTCTCCGGAAACACGGCACCGATCGGCAAGTCCGCGTCGACCAACTTCGGGCGGTACAGCAGCCCGGCGACGGACCAGCTGTTCGATCAGTTCGGCCAGACCAACGACCTGACCACCCAGCAGGCCATCGTGGCCAAGCTGGAGAAGGTCCTGCTGTCGGACGTGCCGTACATCCCGGTGCTCGAGGCCGTTTCCTGGGACCAGTACAACTCCGCTCAGTTCTCCGGCTGGCCCACCGCGGCGAACCCGTACGCGCAGGGCCAGACCGCCTACCCCGACTGGGGCTGGGTGCTGCTGAACATCAAGCCCGCGTCATAAGGAGAGCCAGGCAGGGGTGGTGGCAGCGGCGCCGGAGCCCGGCGCCGCTGCCGCCACGAGGCCAAGGCAGGAAAGGCCACGGACGACCATGAGATTCATCCTCCGCCGCGCGGGCTTCTTCGTGCTCACGCTGTGGGCTGCCCTCTCGCTGAATTTCTTCCTGCCGCGGATCATGCCGGGCAACCCCATCAACAACATCATCTCCAAGCTGCACAACGTGACGCCCGCCCAGGAACGCGCGATCGAGCGCTCGCTGGGCATCGACAACACGGCGAGCATCTGGAAGCAGTACCTGACCTACTTCAGCAACACCGCCCAGGGCAAGCTCGGACTCTCGATCGGGAACGGCGGCGAGCCGGTCAGCCAGCTCATCAGGCAGGCGCTGCCGTGGACGCTCGGTCTCGTCGGCGTCACCACGATCCTCGCGTTCATCATCGGCACCGCGATCGGCGCGATCGCGGCCTGGCGCCGGGGCAGCCGCCTGGACAGCGCGCTGCCGCCGCTCTTCGTCTTCACCACCGCCATCCCGTTCTTCTGGGTCGGCATGATGCTGATCCTGATCTTCTCGTCGGTCCTGGGAGTCCTGCCCTCGTACGGCGCCTACCCCCTCGGCACCGTGCCGTCGTTCAGCATCACGTTCATCGGCCAGGTCCTGGAGTACGCGATCCTGCCGGCGCTCACGCTGCTGATCACCAGCATCGGCGGCTGGGTACTCACCATGCGCAACACGATGGTGACGACGCTGACCGAGGACTACGTGCGGATGGCACGCGCGAAGGGCCTCCCGGCATCGAAGATCATGATCGGCTATGCGGCGCGGAACGCGATCCTGCCGAACCTGACCGGCTTCGCCATGTCACTCGGATTCGTCGTCAGCGGCGCGATCCTGGTCGAGTACGTCTTCAACTATCCGGGTCTCGGAAACATGCTGCTGACCGCCGTGAACAACGTCGACTACCCGCTCATGCAGGGGCTGTTCCTGATCATCACCGTGTGCGTGCTGGTCGCGATCCTCCTGTCCGACGTCGCCACCGCCATCCTCGACCCACGCACCAGGACGGCGGGGTAACCATGGCCATTCCCGTCACCACGACCGGGCTTCCCCAGCCGGCCGAAGGCATCACCGGCCCGCACCGCCGGAGCGCGCTGCGCCGCGTCTCGAAGGCAGTGCGGACCAACCGGAAGGCGACGATCGGCGTCGTCCTCATGGCGATCTTCATCTTCGTGGCGCTGTTCCCCGGCCTGCTCGCGCACCAGGACCCCAACGCGGTCTCCCTGCACGTCCTGGTCCCGCCGTCGGCCGCCCACCTGCTCGGGACGGACAATCTCGGCCGGGACGTCTACGCGCAGGTGATCTACGGCACCCGCAACGTGCTGATCCTCGCCCTCGCCGTGGGCCTGCTCACCACCGCGGTGGCCATGCTGATCGGCGTCGCGGCCGCCTACCTCGGCGGGGTGTGGGACAGCGTGCTGAACTTCGTCACCGACGTGCTCCTCGTCATCCCGATCTTCCCGCTGCTGATCATCATCGCCGCCTACCTGCCCAACGCGGGCAACAGCGTCCTGATCCTGGTGCTGACGTTCACCGGCTGGTCGTACACCGCCAGGCAGCTCAGGTCCCAGGCGCAGTCCCTGCGCAACCGGGACTTCCTGCTCGCGGCGCGGGTCCGCGGCGAGCGGTCCCTCTACATCATCGTCGTGGAGATCCTGCCCACGATGACGTCGCTGCTGCTTGCCAGCTTCCTGAACAACGCCCTCTACGCGGTGCTGGCAGGCTCCGGCCTGCAGTTCATCGGCCTCGGCAACAGCAACAACGTGAGCTGGGGCACGACGCTGTACTGGGCGCAGCAGAACAACGCACTCGGCAGCGGGCTCTACGCGTGGGCGATCGTGCCGGGGGCGTGCATCGCGCTGATGGGCGCCGCGTTCGCGTTCATCAACTATGCCTTCGACGAGATCGGCAACCCGGCCCTGCGACCGCTGACCGCGGCGAAGGCCCGCAAGGCCGCCGAGGCCAGCACCAAGAGGAGGCTTGCCAGCCATGGCGCACGCGCTCGCTGACGACCAGCACGGCATCGCCGGCCCGCTCCGGCAGGGCCCCGTGCTCGAGGTCAGGGACCTCTCGGTCGAGTACGTCCTGGAGAGCGGCATCGTCCGCGCGGTCGACGATGTCAGCTTCGACCTGGCGCCGGGCGAGTTCCTGGCCATCGTCGGCGAATCGGGCTGCGGGAAGTCGACGCTGCTCTTCGGCATCGCCCAGCTGCTCAGCCCGCCCGCCGAGATCAGCGGCGGCAGCGTGGCGTTCAACGGCCGCGACCTGGTCCAGCTCACCGACCGGGACCTGGCCGCGGTGCGCTGGAAGGACATGTCCGTCGTCATGCAGAGCGCCATGAACGCCCTCAACCCGGTCACGTCCGTCGGCGCCCAGTTCAGGGACGCCATGCGCGCGCACGGCGTGACGTCGGGCGACGAGATCCACCGGCGCTCGGTCGAGGTGCTGAAGATGGTGGGCATCGACCCCATCCACCTCAAGAGCTATCCGCACCAGCTGTCCGGCGGCATGCGGCAGCGGTCGATGATCGCGATGGCCATGCTGTTCACCCCCGAGCTGATCATCATGGACGAGCCGACCTCGGCGCTCGACGTCGTGGCCCAGCGCTCGCTGATGGCGCAGATCAAGGACCTGCAGCAGGAGTTCGGTTTCGCCGTCATCTTCGTCACGCACGACATGTCGCTCGTCCGGCACTTCTCCGACCGGCTGATGGTGATGTACGCGGGCCAGGTGTCCGAGGTCGGCCGCACGCAGCAGCTCTTCGACCATCCCCGCCACCCCTACACGGCCGGGCTCATGGACGCCTTCCCCTCGATCCGCGGACCGCGGGTGCCGCTGACCGGCATCCCGGGCAGCCCGCCCGACCTGGCCAGGCCGCCGGCCGGGTGCAGGTTCGCGCCGCGGTGCCCGAGGTGCATGCCGCGCTGCGAGGCCGACCCGCCGCCCGAGTACCAGGTAGGGGACGTGGCGGTGCGCTGCTTCCTGTACGACGAGGCAGGAGGTGCCCGGTGACCGAGCCGCTGCTCCGCGTCGACCGGATGAGCGAGCACTTCAAGATCGGCAACGCCATCTCCCGCCGCAGCACCCTGCACGCGGTCGACGACATGAGCTTCACGGTCGGCGAGCGCGAGATCGTCGCCGTCGCGGGCGAGAGCGGCAGCGGCAAGAGCACCGTTGCCAGGGTGCTCGCCAAGATCTACAAGCCCACCAGCGGCGAGGTCTACTTCGAGGGCAGGCCGCTGTCGGCGATCCGGTCCCGGCGCGAGCGGCTCCGCTACAGCGGCCTGGTTCCGATGGTGTTCCAGGACCCGTTCTCCTCCTTCAACCCGGCCTTCCGGGTCTCGCACGGAGTGCTGCGGGCGCTGAAGCTGCACCGCCCCGAGCTGACGAAGGATCAGCTGTTCACCGAGGCGGTGCGCGTCTTCGACGCGGTCGGGCTCAACCCCGGTGCCGAGGTGCTGCAGCGGTTCCCGCACGAGCTGAGCGGCGGCCAGCGGCAGCGGGTCGGGTTCGCCCAGGCGCTGGCGATGCGGCCCAGGCTGATCCTGGCCGACGAGCCGGTCTCCATGCTGGACGTCTCGATCCGGATCGGGCTGCTCAACCTCATGGCGCAGCTCCGGGACGAGCAGGGCGTGTCGATCCTCTACATCACCCACGACATCGCGAGCGCCAGGTACGTGGCGGACCGGCTGATCGTGATGTACGCCGGCCAGATCGCCGAGCAGGGCCCGGTCGAGGACGTGCTGGCCAGCCCGCTGCACCCCTACACCCAGCTGCTCCTGTCGGCGGTGCCCGACCCGAGGGCCGAGCTCAACGTCGCGGCGCATACCGATCGCGGCGAGCCGCCGCGGGTGATCGATCCGACGCCGGGCTGCCGGTTCCGGTTCCGCTGCCCGCTGGCGATCGACGTGTGCCACACCCAGACACCGCAGCTGCTGCCGCTCGCCCCCGGCCACGATGCCGCCTGCCACGTCGCGCAGGCCGGCGCGACCGTGCCAGCCCGGGGGCCGACCCCCGGAACCCCCGGGCAGCCAGCCAGGGAAACGACCACCCCCGAGTAGAAGGCCTCTCAGATGAAACTCGCTGTCATCGGCGGCGGCTCGACCTATACCCCCGAGCTCGTCGACGGGATCGCCAGGCTCACCGGCGACATCAAGATCACCGAGCTGGTGCTCGTCGATCCCGACGCCAGCCGGCTCTCGGTCGTCGGCCCGTTCTCCACCCGGATCATGGCTCGTTACGGCCATCCGGCGACCGTCAGCTGGACGTCCGACCTCGACTCCGCCGTGGCGGGGGCGGGCGCGGTGCTGCTGCAGCTGCGCGTCGGCGGCCAGGCGACGCGGCACCGGGACGAGACGTGGCCGCTCGAGTACTGCTGCATCGGGCAGGAGACCACCGGCGCCGGCGGCTTCGCCAAGGCGCTGCGCACCGTGCCCGTCGTCCTGGACGTCGCCGAGAGGGTACGCCAGCTGGCCGCGCCGAACGCGTGGATCATCGACTTCACCAACCCCGTCGGCATCGTGACGCGGGCGCTGCTCGACGCCGGGCACCGCGCCGTCGGCCTGTGCAACGTCGCGATCGGCTACCAGCGGATGGCGGCGGCCATGCTGGGCGTCCAGCCCGAGGCGGTAGCGCTCGATCACGTCGGCCTCAACCACCTGACCTGGGAACGGCAGGTGCTCGTCGACGGCGCGGACAAGCTGCCCGGCCTGATCGCCACCCGCGGCGAGGAGATCGCCGCGCACACCGGGCTGCCGCTGGCGGTGACCACCACGTACGGCGCGGTGCCGTCGTACTACCTGCGGTACTACTGGGCGCACGACGAGGTCGTCGAGGAGGAGCAGGGCAAGCAGACGCGCGCGCAGGCGGTCGCCGAGATCGAGCGCCAGCTGCTCGAGATGTACGCGGACCCGGCGCTGGACACCAAGCCAGAGCTGCTGACCCACCGTGGCGGCGCGTTCTACTCCGAGGCGGCGGTCGCGCTGCTCGTCTCGCTGCTGACCGACGCACGCGACCGCCAGGTCGTGAACGTGCGCAACCACGGCACGCTGCCGTTCCTGTCCGACGAGTCGGTGATCGAGGTGTCGGCGACCGTCGGTGCGGGCGGCGCCGAGCCGGTGCCCGTCGCCCCGGTAGACCCGCTGATGAGCGGCCTGATCGCACACAT
>Ga0335076_10006332_pt1 | contig 11933 bp, 10 predicted proteins | sample Lox_Sample_25_FD_206717 | JGI IMG/M metagenome (GOLD analysis project Ga0335076, IMG submission 206717) | Soil microbial communities from Loxahatchee National Wildlife Refuge, Florida, United States - Lox_Sample_2.5 | ecosystem: Environmental > Terrestrial > Soil > Wetlands | place: USA... | reverse complement strand
TTCCAGTCGGCGAACAATGGCGCATGGGCCTGGTCGATTTCCGCTACCTGGAAGACGGCGTAGCCTTCGCCTGTGGGCGCGGACTGCGGCGGATCGCCTTGCTTAGCCCGAAATGCACTAGCCAGAAGCTGTGTGCTGTCGGGAAGCGCGGCAATCACGCCATCGCGTGCGACCGGCTGCGTGGTGACGAGATCGAGGTGATACGCGGCCGCGGTCTTTTGCATGCCGTTCTTGATGGCCTCGCTGGTCAACTTCTGAGCGAAGCTGGACTGTGCCCGCGTCTCGGCGTCGCGGGTAAGCGCCGCGACAATCGAGGCCTGGACTTCGTTGAGCGGTTGCTGATGTTGGGTGTGGCGCTCCTCCACCTGCACGATGTGATAGCCGAAGTTGCTCTTCACAATGGCGATGTCGCCGATCTTCTGCGTGAAGATCGCGTTGTCGAACGCGGGAACCATCTTGCCGTGCTCCGCAAAGCCTAGCTCGCCGCCTGAGTCCTTACTGCCCGGATCGTCAGAGTACTTCTTGGCCAGATCGGCCCAGCTTCCCCCGGCCTGGAGTTGCTTGAGAACCATCTCTGCTTTGGCCTTGGCCGCGGCGTCAGTCTTGGCGTCGGCGCTCTCAGGCACGCTGATGAGAATATGGCGGGACTTAGCCTGCTCGGGAACCGAGTATTCGCTCGCGTGATCGTTATAGTACTGCTGAATGGCCTGCGGACTGGGCTGCGGGACGCCACCGGGCACCTGACTCGCAGTAAACGCAAAGTAGGTGATCTTGCGCTGTTCAGGGATGGCCTGGGCGTAACGCGGAGCATTCTTCTTGAAGAACGCTTCAAGTTCACTGTCAGATGGATTGATGGTTTTGCGAAGGTCGTCAGAGGAGACTACCGCGTAGTCGAACTTGATCTTGATGTTCTGCTTGCGATAGGTGTCGCGGACTTCCTGGTCGCTGACGGTGACTCCGCTGGTGATGAGAGACTGCAGACGCCGGATGGTGATTTCGTCTTTGATGGAGTTCTCAAAATCGGGGACCGACTCGTGCAGACGATCGTCGACCAACTGCCGGTAGGCAGCATCGCCAATGTACTTACCGTCAGGATAGATAACCTGGCCCGTCGGGCCAGTGCGCAGGAACTGGCGCACATCGTCATCCGTGGCGGTGACACCGAGGCGATGAGCTTCCTGCAAGAGAACCGCCTGCTGCACCAGCTGCTGGCCAACCTGATTCTCGAAGAGCTGCACGAGCATGGGGTTGCCTGCGTATTGCGGCCCACGCTGCCTCAGCTCGTTCTCTGCAAGCTGCTCTACGCGCGCCTGGGGGATAGTATCACCGGATGAGAGAATCCGGCTGTACCAATGAGGGAAAACGACGGCGTAGGTGTCTGGCGATGTGGAGCCCATTCCGCTGAGGCCGGGAATAAGGTAGAGCACCATTGTGACGGATGCGGCGCCAATGACAACAACGATCAGCGCCTTGACCATGCGGCTTTCTGTCTGCAGGAAACGAATCATGGGTGGGTTTTTGCCTTCAACTCTCTACGCGCGGCCAAGCCGGACCGGGGAGAAACAGCAAGAACTTAGCTGTTTTTTGAGCGGCTTCGGAAATACCGTAGGATCAATGCTCTTATTAAGGTCCTCGCTGCCTGTTGGTCGCTCAGACTTTAATTTGGCGAATGCCCCTCACACCACTTCCGAAACCGCTGATCCGGCCACCTGCGCATGCGCAAATCTCGCTCAATGCGACACATTCATTATAGACGACAGGGTTACGCAGAATTTTGATGTCGCAATGTCTCAGTTTGAATAACTGATTCCGGTGGCTTTGCGGCGAGCCGCATCGGAGGGAAATTTGTCCATCTGTTAGAAAAACCCCTGCAGAAAGGCCCCCGTTGATGCGCTGGCGCCAACGATCTTGTTCGTCGCCTGGCGATAGATTTTGAAATTAAGTTCAGTTTGCGGACGGCCATCGTTCCAATTGCAGAAAGGCTTCAGCTCGATACGACCAAGCCGCCTCTTTGCCTTCGCCAACCGCTTGATAGTCACGCTCACGCGCGGCGTCTGGCGCTCAATATCGGGTTTCCCGGCGATGTGCTCGACCGATGCAACAACGCCTCGTGCAAACAGCCCCATGCCTCCCTGATTCTCACTCGCAAATAAAAATATGGTGTCGCCAACGGCAATCAGCTTTCCGTCATACATGGTCTTCTGCGCAGAAAACGTGAACGCGTCAGCGTCCAGGTCGTGGACCTCGGCTTTGATGACGAAAACCCTGTCAATCTGTCGTGCCATATCTTAAGCCTACCGGTCTCCGCAGGCAGCGACAACGGCGACAATTGGAGGTGATCAGCGTGGCAACGATAGGCGACGGGTGGTCTAAAACCCGGCATTCAAACTGAGACACTAACTGTGATGTGGATGTGAGGCGGCGGTGAACCCAGTTGTGCTGAAAACAGAGTGAGCGCCCCGTCGAGGAGCGCCCGCTAAGTTGTAAATCAAGCTCTGGGACTAACGCCAGTAGTAGGCTCCTCCGACCACGTAGTATGGCCGGTAGAAGGGCGCCGGATAGCCGTATGGATAGGCTGCGTAGCCGTAGTAGTAGGGTCGTCCATATGGCCCGCGCCGGTAGAGGCTGGGGCCGCCTGGATAGAGGCCTTCAGCGAGTCGCGCTGCTTCCTGCGGATTAACTGGATCCACGGTGAGCGGCGCGGCAATGTGGAATTTGACGAGCGCCTCGGCGGGAACCCAGGCCCTGGGCCCGGACGATGCGGCCGAAGCAGCTGTACCGGCAGCAGCGCCTGCTCCGGCGCCGATTGCACATCCCGCGCCGCGGCCCACTGCGCAGCCGATGATGGCGCCGACGATGCCGCCACCGACCGCACTGCCAACAGTTTGACCTGTCTTGCTTGGGCCTTTCACCCGGAACTGGTCGGACTGAAGCGGGTAGGTGTCCCCGCCCAGATCGAGCGAGGTGAGAGCTAACGCCAGTTCTGAGCTGCCGCCCAAGTCACCAGAGCCCACCTTTTTGACGTTCGTGACGACACCGTGAACCGTGGCACCGCGCGGAATGGCGAGCACGCCACCAACCGCCACATCCTGGATAACGGTGAATTGCACCGGCTCGCCATCCTGGGCGTGCTTGCTGTCGACCGGTTCAACCGTGCGCAGATACACGAGCGTTCCCTGAGGAATGGTGACGGGGCCGCTGGCCGGCTGATAGGACGGCCCTGTGGGGGCCGGCGCGTACTGCGGCGGATATTGCGAGTACTGAGGACTTTGATACAGCGGCCGCGATGGAGGCGGAGGAGGATAAGTGCCCTGCTGTGGATATGGCGACTGCTGGGGATACGGCTGCTGCGGATAGGAAGGCTGCTGTTGCGCATTCGGCGTTGCGGGCGGATTCTGGCCCTGCGCCGGGTATTGATCGGGAGCCGGGCCCGGAGGAGGCAGGCCGGGGGTGCCGGCGTCAGCCTGTTGGTCGTCCGGCATGTCCGATGCGCCAGAGTCCGGAGCGGGCTGCAGGTTTTGTGCATCCTGGCTCGGGTTACCGACCTGAAGATTGTTGTGGACCTTGGTCACGCCATTTACGTGCGAGACGAGTGACTCTGCAAGCTGCTTTGAGGCGTCGCTAGAAACTGTTCCCGAGAGGGTCACTTCGCTCTGGATGGTGGCTGCAGTAATCAGGTCGTTTTTGAGCGCCTCGGAACCATCAAGCGCATGGACGACGTCCATCTCAATCTGACCGTCGGTGCGCGGCCCCTGCTGGGGCGACGGCTGACTCTGAGGTTGATCCGGAGCGGCACCTACATCCTGTGCAAGCGCGACTACGACACCCAGCACGGCCAACCCTGTCCATGCAGTGAACCGTGTGATTGTCCGCTTCACCAAGGTAGCTTTCATTTGAATTTCTCCTCTAAGCTTCTTCCTTCTGCCGACGAACCGCCGGAGTGGGAGAAGGACCTTTAGAACCAACCAGCTACGGCTTAACTCTTTAGACGAGGCAAGCTCATTCCTGTTGCATATAGAGACCCGTTAGACGGCAAAAAGTTGTCCTGCGCCTGCCAATACTATTGGAACCGCAGGCCCCAGAAAAGGGCCGCCATCACAGCCGCAGTCAATGCTCGTGGCGTTCGCGAGTCTCGCGTCTATTTGGGCCAGTTGGGCGTGATTCGGATCAGGTTAAGAGCGCCTTCAGGGCGAACCAGATCGTGCAACACATATTCGGGTGACGATGCGGGTATAGCCACGATTCCCCGGCTAGGCAGTTCGACGGGAGCGAAATCTGAGCCAGTGAGCCGGCCTGCTCCGGATTCAGCGAACAGATAAGCGAGGCCGGGTTTCTCGCCAGCGGTGCGCAGGCTTTGGCTGGCAATACTGCCGCTGACGGAAAATCGCTCGATGCGAAAGTAATCAGAGTCGATGAGGACAGCACGGCCGTCGAGCCGGTGAGGAGCGACTTTGCCGGCGTGTGTCGTGAATCGCACAGCTTCAAGAGATTTTTCGATGTGCAGTTCGCGGGGGCGGCCGTAGTCGTACATGCGGTAAGTTGTGTCGGAGTTCTGTTGCGTTTCAAGCAGGATAGACCCGGGCCAGATGGCGTGTACGGTTCCGGCATCGACGAGGATCATATCGCCGGTGTGAACAGGCAGGATGTTAAGGCTCGACTCAAGCGTTCCTTCGTGGATGCCTTGCTGCAACTGAGCGACTGTAGCGCCGGGCTTGAGGCCCAAGGCAACCTGCGCTTCGGGTTCGGCTGCCAGGGCATACCAGCACTCGGCTTTGCCGCGCGGCTGGCCGTATTTCTGTGCCATTTTGTCGTCGGGGTGCACCTGGACGCTGAGTTTCTCTTTGGCGAAGATGACCTTGATGAGGAGAGGCGAGCCGGTAGATGGAAAATCTGCGCCGAGAAGCCGGTTGGGCTGCCCAGCGAAGAGTGCCCCGAGTCTTTCCCCGGCGTGCGGGCCGGTAGCGATAAGACAATCGTCGCCGGTGAGCCAGACCTCGCCGATGGGCTCGCTGGCAGAGACGCGATCGTACCAGGGGCGGAGATCGCGGAAGCCCCAGACGCGCGGAGTGAAGACGGGATCGATGCGGAAGGGAGCGACCTCGAACGCTGAAACCTGCCCCAAAGCTGCCATATTTCGGATGTCTAAACCTCTTTTTTATCTTATCGTTGCTGACCGCCCCACTTCGCGACGCGGAACCGCCGCCGCTACTCTCAATCTGGCAGACAGAAAATCCGGCGCGCCCCGAAAATTTGCCGTTTGCCAAAATTCCACCCGTGCTACCCTCATCGCATCATGCGTCGACTTCTTTTTTTGTTCTTAACAGCTCTTGCTGTTCTCGTTGCCGCGCATTCAGTCACGGGACAAAAATTCCTTCCAAAATCAATCCAGTTCAAGGGGGCCCCTGAGTACTCCGATGAAGAACTGCTGGCAGCCGCCGGCCTGAAGAAGGGCATGGTTCTGAGCTATGCCGATATGAACGCCTGCTCCAAGCGCCTGATGGATACCGGCGTGATTGCGACCATGGCGTTCAAGTTCGATGGCCAGGATTTGATCTTCACGCTCACACCCTCCATCGACCTCGTTCCGGTGAAAGTTGACAATCTGCCCCTCATTCCTGGCATGGATCTCGACGCCAAGCTTCACGATCAACTCCCGCTTTATCACGGCAAGGTACCAGCCGAAGGCGGATTGACTGAAAGCGTGCGCACCGCCCTTGAAAAAATGCTCGCCGATGAAGGCCTGCAGGCTACGGTGACGGCCACGACCAGCGCCGATCTGTGGACTCAAAAGGTAAATGCCGTCAGTTATTCCATCACCGCGCCGCAAGTCGCGGTAACGATCGATCATGTCGAAGGCGTGTCAGCTCTCAACGAGGCCAAGGTTACTGCGGTGATCGACTACGTAAGTAAAGAGCCGTTCGACGCCTTACACTCTGCCGACAACATGGAGCGGCTCATCGAACAGTATTACGACGATCAGGGCTACGCAGGTGCGAAAATACATGTGGCGCGCGATGGGGCGCCGTCGGTAAAGTCCGGCATCATCATGGTGCCGTTTTCTCTTCGGGTTGAAGAGGGGCGAGTGTATACCGTCAAGTCTATCCAGGCGCCGCCGGGCGCGAACATTCCTCAAGCGGAAATTGACAGGCTTCTTTCTGCGCCGTCAGGCAATCAGCCGCAGGGAGTGAGAGTGCGAACGATCTGGGTGACGCTTTCCTCTCACTACAAAGAAAAGGGCTACCTTGACTGCAAGATCACACCACATGCGGTACTGGACGACGCAGCCGACACGGTGAGCTACACAGTCGATGTGGATCCCGGCCCCGTCTATCATCTGGGCTTCGTTAAATTCGACAATGTGAGCGACGATCTGCGCAACCTTCTGATTCACAACTGGCAGATGATGCCGGGAGATGTGTTCAACGAGGTCTACGTAGCGACGTTCATCGAAAAAGCAAAGAATCAGGACCCGGTTCTGAGGCGATCGCTCGCTGACGTGAAGACAAAATACGACGCGACTGCTGATCCGCAAACTCATGTCGTGAATGTTGTGATCAGGCTGGAAAAGCCCTAGCCGCGCAGTTATCCTCGTTTCCATGCCGCACTCTGCGATCTTCGACAGCATGTTTCATCTGCCGCTTCCTATCCTTGAGAAGCTGCTTCGACCTGCCATCGTGTATCTTGCGCTCGTGGTGCTGCTGCGCCTGTTTGGCAAGCGCGAACTGGCGCAGCTTAACCCGTTCGACCTGGTAGTGCTGCTCTCACTCTCGAACACGGTGCAGAACGCCATCATCGGCGACGACAACTCGGTGACGGGCGGAATTATCGGAGCGTTTTCGCTGCTGGCCATTAACTGGCTGGTGGTCCGCGCGCTGTTCCGCTCGCCGGGGATGACGCGCATGCTGGAAGGCCGCGCAACGGTGCTGATTCGCAATGGCCAAATCGACCGCAAGGCCCTGAAGCGCGAGTCGCTCACCAACGAGGAACTCGCGGAGGTGGTGCACAGGCAGGGATTCGACCATATCCGTGCGGTGCGGCGATGCGAGCTGGAGCCGAATGGCACGTTTTATGTTGAGGCGTTTGAGCCTTCGATTGCCGACAAGCGGCATGAGGAACTGGTAGCGAAGCTTGAGGCGATGAGCCGCGAAATTGCTGCGCTACGCGCCGGCGCGGCAGGCTAGATATATCGCGAGACTAAGGTAACGAGCTGGCGACGAACGACACTGACCGCGTCGCCTGCGGTTTGCTAATCTTGGCGCAGCATGAACAAACCGGCTGTACTGATTGCCGCCTCTTTTCTTCTCTGCTCTCTTCCGCTGTTCGCGCAAAAGAAGGCTCCGTCGAGGGCGATCCGCTTTCAGGGAGCACCGCAATATACCCAGGAGGAGCTGCTCGCTGCGTCTGGTCTGAAGGCGGGCGCGCGTCTGACTCCCAGTGAGGTGAAAGCTCACGCCAAGCAGCTGAACGATACGGGCGTGTTCGCGGTGGTGAAGTTCAGCAACGACAGCAAGGGGCTGCTGTTTACTTTGACGCCTTCGACCCAGCTCTTTCCCATGCACCTGGACAATGTGCCGCTCAAGCCGGGGAAAGATCTCGATAACAAGCTGCACGAGCGGTTCCCGCTGTATCACGGGCTGTTGCCTGCCAACGGTTCTATGGTTGACGGAATCTGCAAATCGCTCGAAGAGATGCTGGCGGCGCAGAGCGTGAAGGCAACCGTGAAGGCCGGTCTCACCAGCGGCCTGGGCCCGAAGAAGATCACGGCTATGAACTTCAGCGTCACCTCGCCGGCGGTGCGGATCGGCAGCGTTCAGCTTGCAGGCGTTTCAGCCCCCATGCAGGCGAAGGTGAATACGCTTGTGGCCGGTCAGACAGGAAGCGAATTCGATACAGAGAACTCGGCAATCGGCCTACAGCACGCATTCGAGGACCTCTACCAGGACCAGGGTTATGCCGCGGTGCAGGTCGACGTGAAGCAGATCGATCCTCCCGTCGTCTCGGGGCAATCTCCGGATCAATCCGTCGGGATTCCTTACGCGGTCACGATCAGGGAGGGCGGAGTTTACAAGCTTGGCTCGATTAGCTATCCGGCTGACGCGCTGGCGTCGCGCGCGGAGGTTGAGAAGATCGTGTCAAAATACCAGGCCGGGTCGGGCAGGCCGTACGATTTGTTTCTTCTTGCGGTCCGCGATGCCTATCATGCGAGGGGCTATCTCGACTGCTCCGTGGTTTCGCACCCCTCGTTCAACGAGTCTACGCACATTGTGAACTACAGCCTCGAGATTACTCCGGGGGCGATTTATCGGATGGCCGCGGTGCAGTTTGACGGAGCGCCTGACGCGATGGCCGCGAAACTCACTCACTTTTGGAAGATGGCACCGGGCGACGCTTTTGACGAAAGCTACGTCTCAAATTTTGCGGCGCGTGCGCAAAAGCAGGATCACGCGTTGGCCAAGTGGATGCAGACCGTCGTGAATACCTACGACGTGAAGGCCGATCCGGCGACGCATCAGGTGAACTGTATCTTTCACTTTGCGAAGGCGGTGCAGAGCGGGCACTAAGAGCACCGGCTGGGATCTCTACGAGATAGGACTGCCCGTCTCAAACGGCGAGAGGCTTTCGATTGTGGGAAGTCCAAATTTGCCCTCGTCACCGTATGGATAGACTTCCAACTCACTCAGCTTGCCTTCATCTTGAAAGATCAGGACACCAACGTTGATTCCCTCGGCCGATTGCCCTGAAAGGTCGACGATAGTCCGTTCCTTTGTGACGATTCCCGGTGGAGCGTTATCCGATACAACAAGAGCGATTGATGGGCAGCCGCAGGTGCACGAACTTCTTGCACGTATTCCTTCGATTTGGGGTAAGTATGACTTGGCCTCGTCAGACCCGTGCTCCAAAGTCCGCCGAAGCAGTTTTTCTTCCTCCGGCGTGAGCGGCCTGAGCGCAAGATTCGCCATAACGCTCCTTCTCATCTACATCGACATATTTAGATGATAAGCAAGGAACGATGCCGGAACCAAAGCGCCTCCCACTGAAGGCGCGCACAGCGCGTGTCTGCCTGGACGGCCAGCCCTCACTCCCACTCAATTGTGCCGGGGGGCTTGGACGTGACGTCGTAGACGACGCGGTTGATACCCCGGACCTCGTTGACGATGCGATTGGAGATGTGCTTCAGCAGTTCATAGGGCAGGGGGGTCCAGTCGGCGGTCATGCCATCTTCAGAGTGCACGGCACGGATGGCGCAGGTGTAGGCGTATGTGCGCTGATCGCCCATAACGCCGACGCTCATCACGGGCAGCAGTACAGCGAAGCTCTGCCAGATTTTAGTGTAGAGGCCTGCTTCCTTGACTTCGTGGACGACAATTTCGTCGGCTTCCTGCAGAAGGGCGACGCGCTCGGGAGTAACTTCACCGAGGATGCGCACGGCGAGGCCGGGGCCGGGGAATGGCTGGCGGCTGAGGATCTCTTCGGGCATACCCATGTCGCGGCCGATGCGGCGGACTTCGTCTTTGAAGAGGTCGCGCAACGGTTCGATTAACTTCAATTTCATGCGTTCGGGAAGGCCGCCGACGTTGTGGTGGCTCTTGATGGTCTGGCTGGGGCCTTTCACGCTGGACGACTCGATGACGTCGGGGTAGAGAGTTCCCTGCACCAGCCAGTCGAGTTTGCCGTCGGGTCCGCCCATTTGCTGCGCGATGCGATGGGCTTCATCTTCAAAGACCGCGATGAACTCGGCGCCGATGCGTTTGCGCTTGATCTCGGGATCGGTGACGCCGGCGAGCTTCTCAAGAAATCGCGCGCTGGCGTTGACGGCGACGATGTTGAGGCCGAGTTTGCCGCGCAGATTCGCCTGCACATTTGCGAACTCGTTTTTGCGGAGCACCCCGTTGTTGACGAAGATGCAGGTGAGCTGGCTGCCGATGGCCCTGTGGACCAGCATAGCCGCGACGGAGGAATCGACGCCTCCGGAGAGGCCGCAGATGACGTGGCCTGCGCCGACTCTATCGCGAATCCCAGCGACAGTCGATTCGATGAAGTGTGCGGGCGTCCAGTCACCGCGGGCGCCGCAGATGGTGAGGAAGTTTTTGATGAGTTGCGGACCGAGCGGGGTGTGGTGCACTTCGGGGTGAAACTGGACGGCCCAAATGCGGCGCTCTTCGTTGGCGATTCCGGCAAGGGCGTTGGAGGTGACGGCGACGCGGCGAAAGCCGGCGGGAAGTTCCTGCGCTTCGTCGCCGTGGCTCATCCAGACGTGGATTGTGGACGGGAGACCGGCGAACAGCGGTGTTGAGCTGTCTTCGATGGTGACGTCGGCGTGGCCGTATTCGCGCTTGGGCGCGGACTGCACCTTTCCGCCGAGGTGGTGAACGATGTAGTGGAGTCCGTAGCAGACGCCGAGCGTGGGGATGCCGAGCTGCAGAACCTCTGGGTTGGCGGCGGGAGCGTCGGCGTCGTAAACCGACGAAGGGCCGCCGGAGAGAATCAGCCCTATGGGCTGATAGGCCTGGATTTCGATGAGCGGCGCCGTGCAGGGCAGCACGATGGAGAAGACATTCTGTTCGCGGATGCGCCGCGCGATGAGCTGCGTGTACTGCGATCCGAAGTCGAGGATTACGACTGTCTGGGTGTCCACGTTCCAGTGTGGCAGGGCGAGCGTTGCCCTGTAAAGAACCTGATTTGGCCCGCGAATGATGGGTAGAATCAGCGGCTCGCCTTGGCGCCAGGCAGTTTCCTTTCGTGCAAAAGCCTCAGGTGCCGTCGCCCCCACGCACAGACGGCTTCGAGCGCGGGCGTCAGCGTCTTTCCGTAGTCTGAAATCGAATACCACACGCACGGAGGCACGGTTTTTGCCTGCTTCCGGACGAGGATTCCGTCGCGCACAAGTTCCTGCAAGTGCCGGATGAGCATTCGCTCGGTAATGCCTGGAATACTGCGGCGGAGCTCGCCGGTGCGCATTGGGCCCTCAGACAAACGCCATAGGATGGTTCCCTTCCATCGCCCGTCGATAACCGACAACATGGCGTCAATCGGGCATTCCGACAGCTCTTTTTTCGAAACCGGCATAGTTCTTGCATCCCCTCCGCGAGGCTGCCGCTTACACTGACAACTTTGTCAGTACAAACGGTTGAGTCAGTATACGCCTATATCGCGTCTCATGCACAGGAGGGAAAACATAATGTCATTGCTCGGTATCGCATCCATCATTTCCATCGGCCTCATGATCGGCGCGGAGTTCGCCGTATGGGTCTTCATCAATCCGATTCTGTGGAAGCTCGAAGAGGGTGCTCGAACGCAAGCTGTTCAGTTGTTTGCAAAGAGACTTGGAACAGCCATGCCTTTCTGGTACACAGTCAATTTTGTGTTCCTGGCCGCAGGAGCGATCTTGCTGCGCGGTCAACATGGGGTATGGCTTCTGAGCGCGGCTGCGGGCATCTGGGCCGCGGTAATCGTACTGACGCTGCTCTTTCTTGTACCCATCAACAACCGGCTCGCCCGGCCGGATGCCGCTTTGCCACTCAATGAGGCGCATCGCCAACATTTGCGGTGGGACACACTTCATCGCGCCCGCGTCGTCGCACTCGGTGCCGCCTTTGTGCTGCTACTTGCAGCGTTTCCACTGTGAACCGAACTCGAATGCAAAGCGGCCCGGATTGTGGGGCAGCGCGAAACTGCCCTGCGCTACGGCAGCTTGGCTGCGGCGGCGATGGGGTTCCAGTGATCGCGGCCGGCTAGGAACGCGCGCGGGCGGTATTGGGTTGCCTGCTGTGCGGTGAGCTGATGCGACCACGAGACGCGGGCTGCGGGGTTCGCGCCGGGGCCGGTTGAACGGAATTCGGCGTAGTAGGCCTGCGGGGTCTCGCTGGGGTGACCCCACGCGTTCCAGCCCGCTGGAATCACGTCGACGGGCAGTTCAGTGTTGATGTAGACGA
>Ga0335076_10006331_pt1 | contig 11933 bp, 10 predicted proteins | sample Lox_Sample_25_FD_206717 | JGI IMG/M metagenome (GOLD analysis project Ga0335076, IMG submission 206717) | Soil microbial communities from Loxahatchee National Wildlife Refuge, Florida, United States - Lox_Sample_2.5 | ecosystem: Environmental > Terrestrial > Soil > Wetlands | place: USA... | reverse complement strand
CGCGCTGACGTTCCGGAATGTGCTCTTCAGCATCTCCGGCGACTCGCCCGGCATGTCGCTGATCCCCGCGGGCGGCGGGTTCCTGGATGCCGGCACGACGCCTGCCGAGCTGCCCGGCTGGCTGACGCAGCGCGACATCGACGCCTACGTGGCGCAGTACGCGGACTCGGGCTTCACCGGGCCGCTGAACTGGTACCGGAACATGGACCTCAACTGGGAGCTGACCGGGGCCTGGCAGCACGCTCCGGTGCTCGTGCCCGCGCTGTTCATGGCCGGCGACCGGGACCCGGTCATCAGTTTCATCGCGCCGGACAGCCTGGCCGAGATGGTACCGCGGCTGACCAGATCGGTGCTCCTGCCCGGCTGCGGGCACTGGACCCAGCAGGAGCGGCCCGCCGAGGTAACGGACGCGATGATCGCGTTCCTGCGCGAGCTGGGCTAGCCGGCGCCGAGGAGGAACTCGGCCAGCACCGGGACGAGCACGTCGTGCGCGACCGCGTGCGTCTGGCCGGGGAACGCGACGCGATCGAGCCCCGCGGGAAGGCCGGCGGCGGCCAGCGTGACGTCGTAGGGCAGCGTGCGCGAACGTGCGCATCCGCGGCCAGTACGGCCCGCCCTTCATGCGCTCCAGTGCCTCGGCCGGAAGGCCCGTGCTCACCAGGAACCGCTCGGCCGCCTCGGAGTCCTGCCCGGCCGCGCCGGTCGAAGGCACAGACAGTGAACTGCCACGCCAGCCTGTCCGCCAGCGCCCTGATGCTGCCGCGGTCGTTGAACGCACCGGTCGCCACCTGCCCGGACATGACAGTGCTCCGCCCTGACGGGGGCGGGGCGGGGCACTGCCGGGGGGCTGGGACCGCGTGCCCGCCCGGGATTGGGGGCAGGCGGGCACGCGGGGTCTTGCGGGGCGGCTACCTGGTCTGCTGCGTGGTGATCTGCTGCACCAGGCCGGCGGCCTGCGCCTCCCACTTGGCGTACGCGGTCGGGAAGCCGGACGCCTGCACGCCCTGCGCTGCCTCCCACAGCGGCTGCTTCGCCCAGTCCGGGTTCGCCGCCTGGTACTTGCCCAGCGCGGTCAGGAACGCGTCGGCCGCGTAGGACGGGTCCGTGATCTGGGTCGCGGTACCCCAGCCGCACGACGGGCGCTGCTGGAACAGGCCGAGCGAGTCCCGGTCGCCGTAGTTGAGGTTGTTCAGCTCCGACTCCTGCATCGCGGTCGCGACCGCGATGACCGCCGAGCGCACGCCCATCTTCTTGGCGAGCGCCTGGTGCACGATCGTGCTCGCGTTCGCGTACTGCGCGGACGTCAGCGGCATCGTCTCCTGGGCGCCGTAGAAGGCCACCGGCCGGACGACGTCCGCCGAGGGCAGCGAGCCGTGCAGGCCCGGGTCGGCCCGGTGTGCCTGGATCTCCAGCACCTGCCGCCAGCTCAGCGTCTTCGGCTCGGCGGTCCTGCTGTGCGCGGACTGGGCGCCGGCGGACCGGGCGCTCGCGTGGCCGGCAGCCGCCGCCTGCCGTGCGGGCGCCGCCTGCCGTGCGGGCGCCGCGTGCGCGGCGGGCGCCGCGTGGTGCACGGTCGCCGCGGAGGCGGAGGCAGCGCCGGCCGTGCCGGCGCCGAGCAGGGCCGCCACCGAGCCCGTGTAGAGCAGGGCCTTGCGGTAGCCGCCGAGGCCGGCCAGTCGGGCAGTGCTGCGCATTGGGGGGTTCCTTCCTGTCGGTCCCCGCCACCCGTGAGCGCGGTGCGGGGGCACCACGCGGCACGGGCTGGTGAAGTCACAAGAGCGGGATCGGTATCGGCCCGATCCCGGCGAGGATCTCGCTGCGTTACCGGACTCTGACGTGACGTGACTGAAACCGGTTTCGTGATGAGACGCAGCTCACTACTGACGGGTAACCCCGGTCACAAACGATTGCGCGGCATCCCCATATATCCCTCCAGACCGAGCGCGGCACCGCGCACGGCCACCGGGACGCCGGGGGATATGCCGGATTAGACCCGCTAAGACGCGTCGGGGCGCGGTAGCCGCAGACCGGAGCGCTGCCGTGCCTCCTGCCACAGCAGCGCGTACTGTCGTGCCGCGGCGCTGCGGGGCGCGAACGCCGTCACCGGCGCGCGCTGCACCGACATCCGCTCGATCACCGAGAGCGCGGGAATAGCGACGGTGGCGAAGTCCCGCCGCTGCGCGGGCAGATCCCGCGTTATCTCGGTGTGCAGGCGCTTGCGCCGGTCGACCATCGAGAAGAACGCGAGCACCTTCGGCCGGTGCCCGTTGAACTCGCCGACGAACTCGGTCAGCTGATCGAGCGTCCGCACCGACAGCGTGGTCGGGATCAGCGGCACCAGCAGCAGGTCGGCGGCGTGCAGCACGCTCTCCGAGAGCAGCGAGATACTCGGCGGGCAGTCCAGGATCACCGCGTCGTACTCGTGCCGCAGCGGCGCCAGCAGGCTGGCAAGCCTGCGCTCGGGCTTCTTCGCGGCGTCGAGCAGCAGGTCGAGGTTGCGATAGGTGAAATCGGCCGGCAGCAGGTCCAGGTTGTCGAAGTCGGTGCCCTTGATCGCGTCGTCCAGCGGCCTGCGGCCCTGGATCAGGGCCTTGCCGCCGCCCTTCACCCGCGGCCTGACCCGGAACAGGAAGCTCGCCGCGCCCTGCGGGTCCAGGTCCCACAGCAGCACCCGGTAGCCGTCCCTGGCCGCGAGATAGCCCAGGTTGACGGCCGTCGAGGTCTTCCCCACGCCGCCCTTGATGTTGTAGGTGGCAAGGATCTTCATGGTCCGCCCGGTTCCGTGAGTGCCGCCAGCCGGGCCTGGCTTGCCCGGCTCGCGAAGGCCGCGAACCTGCCGTCGAACTCGGCCCGGGCCGCCCGCTGCCGCAGCGCGAGCTCGGCGCTGATCTCGCCCATGGCCAGCAGGGTCACGGCCGGCGCGCTGCGCTGCGCCAGCATCGTCTCGGCGAAGGCCCGGATCTCGGTCCGCTGCACCTCGGCGTCCTGGAACTCGCCCAGGCAGTCCTGCAGCGCCTTCAGCTCGCGCACCGCCTGCCAGCGCAGCTCCGGATCGTGCAGCGAGCCGAACAGCTCCACCATGTAGCGCAGTTCCTTGCAGTCCTTCCGCAGTTCGTGCAGGTCCGCGGCGGGCGACGCGGCGGTGATCAGCTGCCCCGCGCGCAGCGCCCGCCGCTGCGCCACCGCGATCCGCTGCCCGGCCAGCTGCCCGGCGGTCGGCCGCTTGCGCGGCTGCCCGACCGCGGCCAGGTCCGCGCGCCACTGCCGGGTCAGCCGGGCGAACCGGGCCGAGCGCAGGCCGCGGGCAAGGTCGAGATGCGCCGCCGCCCGCGTCCGCTCCAGATACTGCCGGAACGGCAGGAGATCCTCGGGCTCGGCGCCCGTCAGCCCGGCTTCCATGTGCCCGAAGCCGAGCAGGTACACGTCGAGATCCCTGGTCGGAGTCGTCAGGTCACCGATCCACTTGAACTCCGGCCGCCAGCGAGCCGTCAGGTCCGCGGGCAGCACCCGCCCGGCCAGCTTCAGCGCCGACCGGGTCCGCCGGATGCCGATGCGCAGGTCGTGCAGGAACTCGGTGTCGATGTCGCGGATCGTGCCGGGAACGTTGGCCTCGACGACGCCGAGCTGCGCGACCAGGATCGCGGCCAGCGCGGCGGCGGCCGGCATCGAGGCGGTCAGCCGGACCTCCGCGCGCTTGCGGCCGGGCTGCTGGCCCGCGGCCTGGAGCGCGGCCTCGAGGGCGGACCGCGCGGTCGGCGTGATCCCGGCGCAGGCCGCGAGCGCGCCACCGAGCCGGTCAGCCTGCGCCTGATAGCCCCGGACCGGCGTGACCGACAGCCGCGGCTGTGCCTGCGCCCGCGCCGGGTAGCTGACCGACATCTCGTCAACGGTCAGCCTGGCCACTGTCTTCGCGTCGGCGTTCAGCACCCGGTGCTCGCTGACGCGGCTCGCCGCCCGCGCCACCGGGGCAAGCGCCCGGATTCCCGTCACCGGCTCCAGCAGTTCGCGCAGCGGCCCGGCCGGCAGCGCAGCCGCGAGGCTGGGCCACCGCAGCGCCGCGCCCGTGCCGTTCGGAACCGCGGCCGGCAGGCTGGCGAGCCGTTCACCGTCGCGCGCGGTGAGGACCAGTTGGGTGCCTGCCCGGCCGGACTGCTGCTCCAGCGAGAGGCCGGCCCGGTACAGCCGCCAGTCGAAGGTATCCAGCCAGGTCCGCCGCACCCGGCGGGCTGCCCCGTCGCCCGCTGCAGAGACCGAGATGCCCGTGCCGCGGCCGATGACCTGCAGGGCTTCCAGACTCGCTCCCGCGCCGCCGTCGAGCTCGAAGTCGCCGGAGCCGTTCTGCACTAGATAACCTCACCCGACCGCATGACCGAAAAACAGACATCCAGGATTAATCCCGTGCTTACCAGGCTAGCAGCGCGACAGTACCGCTGCCAGGGCGTTTGGCACGCGCCGGAAGACGCCCGAATCGGGCCCGCGGCGGGCAGCGCGGCGTCCGGTACCGTGGCCTGGTGGTCGACTGGACAACGGTCTCCTCGCTCGTCACCGGCGGCGGGACCCTCGTGCTCGCGGTGGCCACGTTCGCCGCGGTGCGCTCCGCCAACCGGGCTGCCAGGGTGGCCGAGCAGGCGCTGCTGATCGGAGTTCGCCCGCTGCTCGTGCCGTCCCGCCTCGACGACGTGCAGCAGAAGGTGTTCTACGGCGACGGCAAGTTCGAGCGGATCGAGGGCGGCCGGGGCGCGGCCGAGGTCGACGCCGGCAACGTGTACCTGGCGATATCGCTGCGCAACGCGGGCCGTGGCATCGGGGTCCTGCACGGCTGGCGGTTCCGCTCGGGCCGCCAGCCGCAAGACGGCCACCCGCCGCTGGACGACTTCCGCGCGCAGCAGCGGGACATTTTCATCGCGCCCGGCGACATCGGCTTCTGGCAGGCGGCGCTGCGAGACGAGAGCGACCCGCAGTACGCGGAGGCGATCGCGGGCGTGCGGTCGCTGGAGATGCTGACGATCGACATCCTGTACGGCGACCACGAGGGCGGGCAGCGCGCGATCAGCAGGTTCACGCTCCAGCCCCGCGGTGACGACCCGGTCTGGCTTGCCTCGGTCGTGCGGCACTGGAACATCGACAGGCCCGACCCGCGCTAGCGGTGCCGCGATCAGCGGGAGAAGATGCTCCTATGCAGTCGCGACAGCTGGCAGGAGGGCTCATGCTGCAGGTGTTCGGGTTCGACCGGGTCGGCGTCGTCATCGGGGATATCTACTTCCTCGACCCCAGCCCGCGGCCGGGTCAGGAGGGAGCAGAGCGCGGTGTCCGGCTGGAACTGCGGATGGTCAGACCCGGCGAGCTGGCCGGCTCGATCTACTCGGCCCGGCCGATCACGATCGGTGAGCCAGTGTGGCGAGCTGACCTGCTGGAGAGCGTCGACAGCCCGCCGGGCAGCCTGAACCGCGCCCACCACCACCCCGCGATGCGCAACTGGGAGCCGCACCGGCGGGTGTTCGACCAGGGGCTGTCGGATGATCCGGTGGGCTGGGTCGGCGCGCGGCTGTCTGACCTCGAGGGCCTGCTCGCCGGCGCGGGAGTCGAGCTCGACGACGAGCTGGCCGCGGACGCAGCGAGACTGCGCGGCAGCGCCGCCGAGATCCAGCGGGCCCTGGGCCTGATGCTGGCCGGCGTCAAGGCGGGCGAGCTGGCCAGGGCACCCGAGGGAGAAGCCGTGACCAGCGCGCGGATCAGCTGGCTGTAGCCGCGCGCCGGGTCAGAACGGCGTGCTCTCCAGCCATCGGGCCAGGATGGCCGGATCGCCGTACAGGGTGACCGACGGGTCGGCCGGCGGGTAGCGCCGCATCAGCACGAGGAGCAGGCTCTGGGCCGGCCCGGTGAGCGCGGCGTCGCCCTTTGCGTGCCCTGGCTCGACGACGATGCCGTCGGCGGTGTTCCGGATCAGCCATTCGCCGCCGGCCAGCCCCGCGTCGGTCGCATGCAGGTGCAGTACCGCGCCGGCCGGCATGGCGGCGGCCCGCTCGTCCGCGCTGCCGGGAACCGGGCCGCTGATCACGCTGACCCACTCGTCGATGGCGTCGGCGGCCAGGCCGGGATCCATGGCCGGCTCCCGGCCCGCGGCGAGCTGGGCGTCGGCCAGGTGCACGAGCGTCTCGGCCGCCATCCGGCGGCCCCAGAAGCGCGCGGGCACGGCACCGACGAACGACCACACGATCTCGTCATCCGCGTCCCGGACCGCCGCGGCGAGCAGCGCGGCGCCCGCCCGCAGCCAGGGCCCGCGCTCCGCCGGATCGGCCGGAAGCGCGCCATCGGGAACCGCGCGGAACGGGATCGGCGCTGCCGACCTGGTGCCCGCGATCTGTGCCGCCCATCGGTGCGCCCGGCCCACGTGCGTGACCAGCTGCCGCAGCGTCCACTCCGGGCAGGTCGGAATCGGCAGGTCCGGGCCGCTCGATGCCAGCAGCTCCGCCAGCGCGGCGGCGCCGGACTCGATCTGCGCGACGTGCCGGTCGGGGCTCAGCTGCGGCATCCGATTCCTCCCGTGCTCGTGTGGCCCGTCAGCCTAACGCCGCGGGCAGCGCCGCTATGCCCTGAACCGGCGCCGTGAAATCTAGACTCGGTTCTGTTTGCGCGTCATCCGCCCCCATGCCCGCTTAACCCGGCCGGAGCAGCCTTTGACTGAGATAGACGAGTCCGAGCTGGTCGCGATGGCACGGGCGGGAGCGCAGCTCAGCGGCCCGGCAGCGGGCGCGCGCAGGCCTGTCGACGCGGCCCTGCTGCGCCGGTGCTGCCTCGACCTCGCGGGCGAGATCGACCCGCGTGGCCTGCGGCTGACCGGCGTGCACGTGCGCGGCCAGCTGGACCTGTCCGGCGTCACGGTGCCGTTCCCGGTGCTGTTCGGCGACTGCACGTTCGAGGCGGCGCCGGTCCTGCTCGCGGCCAGCCTGCTGGGGCTGACGATCAGAGACTGCGAGCTGCCGGGCCTGGTTGCCAACGGGGTGCGGGTGCGCCGCGACCTGGACCTGTCGGGGTCGCGGGTCACCGGCTCGTTTCCGACGAGCGCGAGCATCAGCCGCAGATCGGCCGTCTGGCTCAGTGAGGCCGCGGTGGGCGGCCGCCTGCTCTGCGCCGACACCCGCATCGACGGCGCCGGCGACCGCGCGCTGCAGGCCGACCGGATCCGGGTCGGCGGTGCGGCGCGCATGATCGGTGCCTTCACCGCGCTCGGCGAGGTGCGCATGATCGGCGCCCGCATCGACGGCGCGCTGGAGCTCACCGGCGCGCATTTCATCACCGGCCAGGGTCTCGCGCTGGATCTGGAGGGCGCGGCGATTGGCGGCAGCCTGCTGATGGGCCAGGACCCGGATGGCAGGTTCCCTGTGGTCAGCGGCCGGATGGACCTGAGCAGCGCCACCGTGAGCGGCACGCTGATCCTGCAGCACGCGACCATCGGCGAGCGAGTTCCCGGCCAGCCGCACAGCGGCTATAAGCCGGCTCCGCCGGGCACGGTGATCAGGGCTTCGAGGCTGACCGTCGGCGGGCAGTTCCTGCTGGACCGGGACTGCGAGATCACCGGCGGCATCGACCTGGCGATGAGCACGCTCGGCAGCGTGTCCGTAGGCCCGCGGTGCACGATCAGCTCGCCGGGCCGCACCGCGCTCAGTCTGGCCAGCGCACAGGTCGGCAGTGATGTACGGCTCGACAGCGCGGCGGCGGTGCGGGGCACGATCCGGCTCGGCGGCTCCGTCGTGCGCGGCGCGCTGGCGCTGCACGGGACCGTCAGTCACCCGGAGCACCTGTCGGTGGTCGGCGGCACCGCGATGGCGGTGAACGGCAGCGCCTACCTGGACGGCCTGCGCACCGACGGCGGCCGCGTCAACTTCACCGGGGCGACCCTGGGCAGCCTGACGGCGGAGAACGCGCGGCTGCACAACCCCGACGGCGAGTCGGTCAGCCTCAGCGGCGCCGTGGTGACCGGGTCGGTACGGCTGGCCCTCGGCTTCGCCTCGGTCGGTACCGTCGTGCTGAACCGCGCCCGGATCGGCGGCCGGCTCCAGCTGTCGGGCGGCTCGTTCACGTGCCCGGCGGCCGGCGGGGGGCACGAGCAGGGCTGCGCGATCGAGTCGATATCAGCGACCATCGACGGCGGCATGGACCTCGGCTGGAGTGCCGCGGCCCCGGCGGTCGACTTCACCGACACGAAGACAACGTTCCTGGCCGACGACCCCGGACGCTGGCCTGACCGGTACGCGATCTCCGGGCTCCGCTACACCAGGCTCGAGCTGCCGCAGGGCGCGCCGGCGCGCGCGGTCTGGGACGAGCGGACACGCTGTGCCTGGCTGGACGGCCAGCTGGTGTTCGACTCCGGCCCGTACGAGCAGGCAGCGAACGTATTCAGGGACCACGGCTATGTGCGCGGGGCCGAGCAGATCCGGATCGCCCAGCACAGGCAGGCACGGCAGCTGGGCCGCGCCGCCGCATCCTGGCCGCGATCGCTGCTGGACCGCGCGTACGCCACCGTCGGCTATGGCTACCGGCCCTGGCGCGTGCTGTGGCTGATCGCGGCGCTGCTCGTCCTTGTGACGGTGACGCTCGCGGTGCCGGCGGGACGGGGAACCATGCGGGCGAGTAACGGGAACGGCGACGTCTACAGCACGGCCGGTCTCGTGCTGACGCCGGCGGGCCCGGCCGGCCCGCGGATCGCGGCGAGCCGGTCGTGCGGCGACGGCGACATCCGCTGCCTCAACCCGGCGCTGTACGCGGTCGACACGGTCGTCCCGCTGATCTCGCTCGATCAGCGGGCGACGTGGTATCCCGATCCGCAGGTACGCTACGGCGAGCTCATGGTGTGGTGGCTGGACCTCGCGACCATTCTCGGCTGGCTGCTGTCCTCGGTCTTCGTGCTGTCACTGGCGCGGCTCTCGCGCAGCGGCTAGTCCCGGCTCGGGTCGGGCCGCCATGGCAGGTAGTCGGACCCCGCGGCCGCTGCTGCCCTGCGCGGAGCTGACCTGGAAGTCGGCGATGCCGCCCGGCTGCCAGGGGCCCGCCGAGCCGGCCGGCCGCCCCTGGCGGGGCCTTCCGCATGCATCGCCATCTGGTCAGACTGATCTCATGGACGATTTCGACGTTCTTGTCATCGGATCTGGCCCGAGCGGGCAGAAGGCGGCGATCGCGGCGGCGAAGCTCGACCGCCGCGTCGGCATCGTCGAGCGGCCCCGCATGCTCGGCGGCGTCTGCCTGAACACCGGCACGATCCCGTCCAAGACCCTGCGTGAGGCCGTCCTGTACCTGACCGGCCTGGACCAGCGCGAGATGTACGGGCAGAGCTACCACGTCAAGGACGAGATCACGATCGGCGACCTGACTGCCAGGACACAGCACGTGGTCAGCCGGGAGGCCGACGTGGTGCGCAGCCAGCTGAGCCGCAACCGGGTCGCGATCCTGACCGGGTCGGCGCGCTTCGCCGGCCCGAAGACGGTGGCGGTAGACGACGCCGACGGCCGCAGCCGGACGGTCACCGCGGACAAGATCGTCATCGCGACCGGGACCAGGCCCGCCCGGCCTGCCAGCGTGGAGTTCGACGGCCGCACCGTCATCGACTCCGACGGCATCCTGGAGCTCGACCGCATCCCGCGCACCATGATCGTCGCGGGAGCCGGGGTAATCGGCATCGAGTACGCGTCGATGTTCGCCGCGCTCGGCACGAAGGTGACGGTCATCGAGCAGCGGGACCGGATGCTGGAGTTCTGCGATCTTGAAGTCGTCGAGGCGCTCAAGTACCACCTGCGCGATCTGGCCGTGACGTTCCGGTTCGGCGAGACGGTGACCGCCGTGGAGTCGCGGCCCGAAGGCGCGATCGCCGCGCTCGCGAGCGGCAAGCGGATCCCGGCCGAAACCGTCATGTACTCGGCCGGCCGGCAGGGCACGACCGACGAGCTGAGCCTGGACCTGGCCGGCCTGACGGCGGATGCCCGCGGCCGGATCAGCGTCGACGAGTTCTACCAGACGGCCGTGCCGTCCATCTACGCCGTCGGCGACGTCATCGGCTTCCCCGCCCTGGCCGCCACGTCGATGGAACAGGGCAGGCTGGCGGCCCACCACGCCTGCGGCGAGCCCACTCAGGCGGCGCATCTGCTGCAGCCGATCGGCATCTACAGCCTGCCGGAGATCAGCTTCATCGGTAAGACCGAGGACCAGCTGACCGCCGAGTGCGTGCCGTTCGAGGTCGGCGTGTCCAGGTATCGCGAGCTGGCCAGGGGCCAGATCATCGGTGACTCTTACGGAGTGCTCAAGCTGCTGGTGTCGCCGGCCGACCACACCCTGCTCGGCGTGCACGTCTTCGGCACCGGCGCGACCGAGCTCGTGCACATCGGCCAGGCCGTGATGGGCTGCGGCGGCACCGTGGACTACCTGGTGGACGCCGTGTTCAACTACCCGACGCTGGCCGAGTCGTACAAGGTGGCCGCGCTCGACGCGACGAACAAGATGCGCCAGGTGGAGCGGTTCTCGGCCTGAACCCGGTCAGCCGCAGCCACAGGCGCCGCCGCAGCAGCCTCCGCCGCCGGTCCGCGGCTGGCCGGCCGCGCCGGCCCGGCCGCCGACGGCGACGGCGGACAGCAGCTTGACGGTGTCGTCGTGACCCTGCGGGCAGGCCGCAGGGGCAGCCGACTCGCTCATCGGCCGGCTCTGCTCGAACGTGTCCCCGCAGGCCCGGCACCGGTATTCGTATCGCGGCACGCCCTGATTCTATCCGCTCCGGCGGCCGGATTGGATATCTCGCCCGCCGATCACGGGGCGCTCGGGGCCAGGTGCCAGGTGAACGTCAGCGGCACCGTCGCCGCACCCGGCCGGCGCAGGCTCCCGGTGTGAATCTCGGTCAGCCGGCTGAAATACATCTGGCCGGCGTGACCCGGCCGTGCCAGGGCCCGCCAGGCCGTCAGCAGCACCGGGTAGGCGTAGACATGACCGGCCGCGCAGGTCGGGTTGCAGTCGTTCAGGTGCTCGGTCCCGCGGCCGTACGCGACGTTCTTCCAGCTGACCCACCGCACGCCGGTCAGGTAGTCGCTGTCGTCCCCGCACAGACGGTTGAACGTGCCCGGCTTCATCCTGGCGCCGTGGCAGTCGGCGATCACCACGGACCGCGCGGCGGCAGGCGCGGCGGTCGCCGCGAATCCCACCCCGGACGCCGCGACGGCGGCAGCGGCCACAGCACCCGCAATGACGCCGCCGACCATCCCGGCGCGCTTCGACAACAGCTTCCTCATTGCCCCCACCCGATCCCTTGCAAGACTGTGCCAGCGCAGCTGGCGACGAGCTACCGCACCGTAAGACTGCGCTGGCGCCGCCTGGTTGCACCGGCGCGCCGGAAATTCTCAGTCCGCGTACGAAGTCGCGGAGCGCCCGTCGGACTCGCCGTTCCCGGCAGCGGAGGCGGGCTCGGGCTCTTCGTAGTAGAACTGCTTGCCGCGCAGCAGCGAGATCAGCGCGCCGGCCACGGACATGCAGATGGCGGCCGTGAACACGATCACCAGCCCGTGGTGGAACGGCGCCGAGATGAGGCTCGGGAAGAACTGGTGGCCGGTCAGCACGGCGACGTTGTGCGCGGGGAGAGTACGCAGGACGCCGCTCGGGCCGAGCAGCCCCTTGACCGGGTTGTAGCCGAGCAGCGCGGAGAACAGCGTGCTGACCGGAGGCAGGCTGGCCACGTGGTGGGCGGCCGCGGCCGGCACGCCCTGCGCTCTCAGCCCGGCGGACAGTGTCCTGGGCAGCGTGCTGGCCAGGCCCGCGATCATCAGCGAGAAGAAGATCCCGATCGAAAGCGACATACCGGAGTTCTGGAAGACCGACCGCATCCCCGAGGCGGCGCCCCGGTGCCGGGCGGGCACGCTGCTCATGATCGAGGACGTGTTCGGGGAGGCGAACAGGCCAGA
>Ga0335076_10006330_pt1 | contig 11934 bp, 6 predicted proteins | sample Lox_Sample_25_FD_206717 | JGI IMG/M metagenome (GOLD analysis project Ga0335076, IMG submission 206717) | Soil microbial communities from Loxahatchee National Wildlife Refuge, Florida, United States - Lox_Sample_2.5 | ecosystem: Environmental > Terrestrial > Soil > Wetlands | place: USA: Florida... | reverse complement strand
CCGATATCGAATCATCTCGCTGTTGGGCCGCGGCGGAATGGGCGAAGTCTACCGTGCGACCGACCTGGCTTTGGGCCAGCAGGTGGCGTTGAAATTCCTGCCCGAATCGCTGGGCCGCGACGACCGGGCCATCGCCAGATTCTACAACGAGGTTCGGATGGCGCGCCAGGTGACGCATCCGAATGTCTGCCGGGTCTACGATATCGGCTCGACGGAGGGCGTCCACTACATCTCCATGGAGTTCGTGGACGGCGAGGATCTGGCGAGCCTGCTGCGCCGCATCGGGCGCCTGCCGGCGGACAAGGCGCTGGAAACCGCGCGGCGTTTGTGCGCGGGGCTGGCGGCGGCGCACGAAAAAGGCATGCTGCACCGCGACCTGAAGCCGGCCAACATCATGATCGACGGCCGCGGCCAGGTGATCATCATGGATTTCGGCCTGGCCGGCCTGGCGGAGCAACTGCAAAGCGACGTGCGCAGCGGCACGCCGATGTACATGTCGCCGGAACAACTGGCCGGCACCGAAGTGACGGTGAAGAGCGATATCTATGCGCTCGGACTGGTGCTCTACGAACTGTTCACCGGCAAGCGCGCCTTCAACGCCAACTCGCTGGTGGAGTTGATGCAGCAACAAGAGCGCGGGACGCCGGTGTCGCTCACCACACTGGTGCGCGATCTGGATCCCGCCATTGAGCGTGTGATCCTGCGCTGTCTGGATTTCCAAACGGCCAGGAGGCCGAATTCGCCGCAGGCTGTTGCCGCGGCCCTGCCGGGAGGCGATCCACTGGCGGCGGCGATGCTGGCCGGCGAAACACCATCGCCGGAGCTGATCGCGGCCGCGGGCGAGACCGAAGGGCTGCGTCCGGCTGTGGCTTGGATCTGGCTCGCCGTGGCCCTCGTCGGCATCGTGGCGATCGGCATTCTGGCGGTGCCATACTTCCTGACGTCGAAAGTGCCCATGGATGTGCCGCCGGAAGCTCTGGCACGGGACGCGCGCCACATGCTGGAAAGTTTCGGGTACACCAGTCGTCCCGCCGATATCGCCTTCGGCATGGACAACAACGGCGCTTATCTGGAGTACCTGGGCCAACATCGGGAAGCAGCCGCGGCGCGATGGAGAAATCCTGCCGCGGGGCAACCGGCGCTCATCCTGTTTTGGTACCGGGAGAGCCCGCAGCCCATGGTGGCCACGCTCGGTTTGAATACCGCGATCAACTGGTCCGATCCACCGCCGAACGTGTCCGGGATGATCACGCTTATGACGGACAGTCAGGGCCGTCTGCTTCGTCTGGAAGTGGTGCCGCCGCAGCGGGAAGCTGCCGCGCCGCCGGGTCCTCCATTTGACTGGAACCTCCTGTACCGTGCCGCGGGACTGGATCAGAGCCGGTTTCAGAGCGCCGACGCGGAATGGACACCGCTCTCCAATTGGGATACCCGCGCCGCATGGACAAGCGCGGACAACGCCACGGGAGCGAAACTGCGCGTGGAGGCGGCGGCATGGCGTGGCCGCCCGGTGTTTTTCCGCATCATCGGTCCATGGACGCGTCCGGAGCGTATGATCGCCGGCACCAACAATCAGATTCTCACGCTGGTGGTGATTTACCTGGCCATCGCCGGGGCATCGGTTTTGGCTTGGCGAAATTACAGGCTGAGACGGACCGATTTAAAAAGCGCCTGGATCATCACCCTCATCTTTTTTTGCTGCCTGGCCGGCAACAACGCCCTTTTTGCGCACCATTCTGCCGTGCAGGGCGAGATCAACGTGATATGGGCCATCATTGCCAAGGCCGCCCTCAATGCGGGGGTTCTCTGGCTGTTTTACGTTGCGCTGGAACCATGGGTGCGGAAAAAGTGGCCGCACGTGCTGATCGGATGGACGAGGTTCACTACCAAAGGCATTCGCGATCCGCTGGTGGGGCGTGCGCTGCTGTATGGGGCCGTTTTCGCGTGCCTGGTGGATGCACTCACGCTGGTGCGTTTGAGGCTGCACGGACCTTCGGGCGAGCCGGTGATGGTCGCACTCGATCCGCTCCAAAGCGTGCGAATGCTGGCCGGGGGCGTCCTCTCGTCCTGGGCGGGGTCGTTGTTTGGACCACTGCTGATCCTGTTCCTGCTATTTGTGTTGCGGGTCCTGCTGCGCAAGGAGTGGGCCGCGGCGGCGGTTTGCAGCATTCTGATCGGGATACTCAACACCGGAGCTCCGACCGTGTATTTTGTCCCGGATTTGATTGTGAATACGCTGCAGGGTGCGTTGTTTGTATTCGTGATCATCCGGTTCGGATTGCTGACCGCAATTGTCGCGAGCACTCTGGGGGATTTTCTGCTGGGGTTGCCGCGAACCCTGGACTTCTCGCTGTGGTACGCGTCGATGGGTATGCTGCCGCTGGTGCTGATGGGGCTGGTGGCGGTGTACGGATTCTATAGGTCGGTGGGCAGCAGGCCGATTTTCGGCGCGGAACTGGAGTGAAATGTGGGGGCAGGATTTTATCCTGCGGCCGATTCTGAATCGGCCCTGGACGCCAGGCGGCAGATGCCCACCGGCGCACGTGAAGGCGGGTTGGAAACCCGCCGCAGGTTGCAAACCTGCCCCACAAAAACAACACCTACGTCTCGGCGAAAAACTTCAAACGGGACAGAGCATCGTCCCATTGGCGCGAAATGCGGTCGAGATATTCGCGCGCGTGATCGAGATGCTTCTGGTCGAGCGACCAGAGCTGCTCGCGGCCACGGCGCGATGGCGAAGCCAGGCCGGCGTGCGCCAATACATGCAGATGCTTGGTGACCGCCTGGCGCGTCATCTCGGTCCCGCTGACCAACTGCGTGATGGAGAGCGGCTGGCGGCGCGCCATCCGCTCCACCAGCCGCAACCGGGTCGTATCGCCCAGCGCCGCAAAGACGGCCACCGGCGAGCGGGCGCTAGTTTGCGTCACGGGTGTATTGTTCCAGATTGACGAGCTGAATCTTCCAGCCGCCATCATTGTCCTGAAACGCACTGGCCTGACGATGGGCGAAGAGGCGGTCAAAGCCGGATTCGGTGACCGTCACGCGAGTCCCGCCATCGGCCTCCTCGAGGCGGAATTCGACCAGCGTCGGAGGTTCGGCGGAGAGATCCTCGCCGGCTACCGGCGCGCCGGGATGCCATCGCCACGAAAACAACGACTCGGGAACGACATCCACAACCTCCATGGCGAACCCGGCACCCTGGCAAGGGCCTTCATGGGTGGATATCAACCGCACGGTGACGCCCGGCTGAAACTGCGAGCCCGGGTCGATCTGCGCGGCACAAAACCACTGGCAGAACTGGCGGATATCGGTGAGCGCTTTCCAGACACGGGAGCGCGGCGAATGTACAAAAACATCTCGTTGAACCTGCGACTGCTGTAATTGCGGCGTTGTAGACATCGGCAACCTCTGAGTTGCATATTAGCGCGCCCGGCGGCAACATGCAACTGAAACGTTGCGTAAAAAGAACCCCGTCTCACGGATTTTTGCGAACTCACCCGCTGCGTCCTGCGTAGTCAGCAACATGGAGACACTTGCAGCCGACCTCCGATTCGCCGTTCGTATGCTGGTGAAGAACCGATGGTTCACCGCCGTCGCGGTGATTACGCTGGCGCTGGGAATCGGCGCCAATACCGCGATTTTCACCGTCGTGGACGCGGTGATGTTAAAGCCGTTGCCCTACGCCGAAGCGGATCGGATGGTGAGGCTGGAGCGCCAATATCCCAACGGATATGGCGACTCGAATTCGATTCCGAAATTCATGACGTGGCATGCCAACAATCACGTGTTTTCGGCGATGGCTCTGTATGACTTCAACGCGCCGGTGATGACGCTGGGCACGAGCGACCCGCCGCGCCAGGTCCACGGGCTGCAAGTGTCCAGCGAGTATTTTCGCGTCTTCGGTGTCGCTCCAATCCTGGGGCGGACATTTACCGCTGCGGAAGATCTGCCGGGCGGGACGAAGACGGCCGTTTTGAGCTACGGCTTGTGGCAAAGCGATTTTTCGGGCGACCGCGGCGTCCTGGGACGGTCGACTATACTGGACGGCGCGCCGTATACCATCATCGGCGTCCTGCCGCGTGGATTTCATTCCGAAAACGAAGCCGATCTCTGGACCGCCCTGCAGGCCGATCCGGACAGCACCAATCAAGGCCACTACCTGACGGCGTCCGCGCGGCTCAAACCCGGCGTTACTCTCTCGGCCGCGCGAGCCGACATGAAACTGGCCGGAGAGCGATTCCGCGAGCGCTATCCCAAATGGATGGATAAAACGGAAAGCGTCGGCGTGGTTCCGCTGCAGGACGCTACGGTCCGCGACGTCAAGCTCTCGCTGTGGGTGCTGACGGGCGCGGTCGGTTTCGTGCTGTTGATCGCGTGCGCCAACGTGGCTAACCTCCTGCTGGCGCGCGCCTCCTCCCGGCAGCGGGAAATGGCGGTGCGCGCGGCCATCGGCGCGAGCCGCACGCGGGTGTTGCGGCAACTGCTCACGGAGAGCGTGCTGCTGGCGTCTCTCGGCGGGATTCTCGGTTTCGGCCTGGGCGCCTGGGGAGTGCGGATGTTGCTGCATCTCGTGCCGGGCAACATCCCGCGGCTGATGTCGGCGGACGGATTGCAGGCGGTGGCGCCGCCCATCGATTGGCCGGTGGCTGTTTTTACCCTGGGCGTGGCGATGATCACCGGGGTCCTGTTCGGGCTGTTCCCAGCCTGGCACGCATCCAACCCCGATCTGGCATCGAGCCTGAAGGAGGCCAGCGGGCGTAGCGGAACCGGCAAGCGGCACAATGTCGCGCGATCCATCCTGGTGGTCTCGGAAGTTTCCCTCGCGCTGGTGCTGCTGGTGAGCGCGGCGTTGCTGATCCGCACCTTTGTCGGGCTGAGCACGGTAAACCCGGGCTTCGACTCCACGCATATCCTGACGGCCGAAACCGCGATGGGCGCGGGTGCGTACAATTCGACCGCCAAAGTGGATGATTTCGTGCGCCGTGTGACGGAGCAAATGCAGCGAACGCCGGGAGTCGAGGTAGCTGCCTCCGCCATTGTGCTCCCCGCCACTGCTGGAATCGACCTGCCGTTCAATATCATCGGCAAGGCGCCGGCGCGGGGCAATGAATACAACGGCGATGAGCAGTGGCGGTCGGTCTCCGAGCACTACTTCGACGTATTCCGCATCCCGCTGATCCGCGGCCGTGTGTTTCGCGCGACCGACACGGGAGGCTCGCCTCCCGTAGTCGTCATCAACGCCAACATGGCCCACACGTATTGGAAAAATGAAGACCCGGTCGGGCAGACCATTGTCATCGGCAAGGGGCTCGGGCCACAGTTCGACGACCGGCCGCGGCAGATTGTAGGCGTGGTGGGCACGGTGCGCGAAGCCGGCATCAGCCGGGGCGAAACCGGCGTGATGTACGTACCGCAATCGCAGGTGCCGGAAGGGCTCACGTCGCTGGCCAATTCGGTGCTGCCGCTGAACTGGGCGGTCCGCACCGCCGGCGATCCGCTGCACATGCGGATGGCGCTCGAAAAGAGCTTCCGGGCGATCGACGCGACCATGGTTCCGACGCACGAACGCAGTATGGAGCAGGTGGTTTCCAAATCGGTCGCGCGGCAGAATTTCAACATGCTGCTGCTGGTGATTTTCGCGGGAGTGGCGCTGCTGCTGGCGGCCATCGGGATTTACGGCCTGATGGCGTATGCCGTCGAGCAGCGGACGCAGGAAATCGGCATCCGCATGGCGCTGGGAGCCGGATCGTCACAGATGCTGCGCATGATGCTGTCGCAGGGGATGAGACTGACGGGCATCGGCGTGGTGATCGGACTGGGGCTGGCCTGGGCGATGACCCGATTCCTGGGGAGCCTGCTGTTCGGCGTCAAGGCGACGGACCCGGTTGCTTTCGGCGGCGTGGCCCTGCTGCTGACGCTGGTTGCGTTTGGGGCGACTTTGATTCCAGCTCGACGGGCGGCGCAGACGGAACCGGACAAGGCGCTGCGGTATTAGGTGGGGCAGGTTTGTAACCAGGTTTGTAGCCTGCGGCCGATTTTCACTCGGCCTGGGCGGTTCTCACTGAAACGCCCGGCGCCATCTGCGTTCGAATCGCGGTGCGATTTTCAGGAGTAACTTGCGCTGGCGGCCAGGCGGGTTACGAACCCGCCGCAGGTTGAAAACCTGCCCCACAATTCTGCGAATATATTCTGGATGCTGCTGTACGCCCTGACGATCTTTCTTTCGGCATTTCTGCTTTTTGCCGTCCAGCCGATCATCGCCAAGATGATTCTGCCGTGGTTCGGCGGCACGTCGGCGGTGTGGAGCACGTGCCTGCTGTTTTTCCAGGTGGTGCTGCTGCTGGGCTACGGGTATGCTCACTGGCTTCACCAGACATGGAAAGCCCGGCGGCAATACGCAATTCACGCGATCGTACTGCTGGCAAGCCTGGCGGCGTTGCCGATCGTCCCCAACAGCCGCTGGCGAACGGTCGCGGGCGGGATGCCTTCGTTTCGCATTCTGGCGCTGCTGGCGCTCACGGTGGGGCTGCCATACTTTCTCCTCTCCTCCACCAGTCCGCTGCTGCAGGCCTGGTATGCGCGCAGCCACAGGAGCGGGATGCCGTACCGGTTGTTTGCGCTGTCGAATCTCGCCTCCATGCTGGCGCTGATCAGCTATCCGCTGCTGATCGAGCCCAACCTGTCGAGCCGCCAACAGGCCTGGATCTGGAGCGGAGCGTACGTGGCGTTCGCGATTTGTTGCGCGCTCACGGCCCGGCAATCGGCGAAGGGCTCGACGGGCGGCGATTCCGCAGCCAGGGATGAGTCGTCCAAAGCGGAGCCATCCCCTGCCCTGATGATCCGCCTGCTGTGGCTGCTCCTGGCGGCCACCAGTTCGACGCTGCTGCTGGCCGTGACCAATCACCTGACCCAGGACGTGGCGGCGATTCCGTTTCTCTGGATTCTGCCGCTGGCGGTTTACCTGCTGAGCTTCATTCTGTGCTTCGAATCGCCGCGCCTGTACTTCCGGCCGGTATTTCTGCCGCTGCTGACAGTCGCGCTGGCGTTCCTGGCGTACGAAATCTGGCCGACCCGTTACGATCTGTACCTGCCACACACGGTCATCCCGCTATGGCCGTTCGTGAACCATGCCATGCGTCCGGCAATCGCCTTAACGACCGCGGCGCTTTTCATCTGCTGCATGGTTTGTCACGGAGAGATTGTGCGGCTGAAGCCTCATCCGCGCTTCCTGACCGGGTTTTACGTGACGCTGTCGTTGGGTGGCGCGGTGGGCGGGTTGTTCGTGGGACTGGTGGCGCCCAACCTGTTCAAGGCCTATTACGAGTTTCCGATCGGCCTGGCGGTGTGCGCGGCGGCCGCCTTCTGGACTGTAGCGCGCGAAATTCGCCGCGGCGCCATCTGGCAGCGGCTTCCGGCGGCGGCAGTCCTGGGCGTTTTGCTGTGCGGGTACATCTGGTTCATCGCAATCATCATGCGCGGCATGGTCAGCGGATACCTGGTAGTCGAGCGCAATTTCTACGGCCAGCTTCGCGTGATGAACGACGGCGACCCCCGGCGCAATCCCGACGCCTGGCGGATTCTGGTGCACGGAACCATCAACCACGGGGCGCAATCGTACAACCCTGAGTACCGGCGATTGCCGGTGACGTATTTCTGTTCCGAATCGGGCATCGGGCGGGCATTTCAAGCGCTGCCGGCCGGGCCGCATCGCATCGGAATGCTCGGCCTCGGGATTGGTACGGTCGCCGCGTACGGACGGGATGGCGATACGCTGCGCATTTACGAGATCAATCCGCAGGTGTTGGGTCTGGCGCGCACGCAGTTCAGCTACCTGCGCGATACGCGGGCGATCGTGGAGGTCGCGCTGGGCGACGGCCGGCTCAGCCTGGAAAACGAACCCAGCCAGAATTTCGACATCCTGATCATGGATGCCTTCTCGGGCGATTCGGTGCCGGTGCACCTGATTACCCGGGAAGCGCTGACAACCTATTTCCGCCATCTCAAACCCGGCGGCATTCTCGCGATCAACATCACCAACCGGTACCTGAATCTCAAGCCGGTCATCGAACGCGGCGCGGCGGCGTTCGGCAAGGTGGCCTACGCGTACGCCTTTCAGCCGGAGGTCGACGATTATCTGTGCTACGGCTGCGACTGGGCTCTCATCATGGACCGGTCGACAATCGACCGCCATCCGGAACTGCGGATGAACGCCGACCCGCTGGATCCGAACCCGGCATTCCGCGCCTGGACGGACGATTTTTCGAACATGTTCCAGATCCTGAATTAGGCGGCCCATTCGCACAGATTTGTGCGAAACTGGCCGTCGTGACCGGTAGCGAGTTTCTGCGTAAGCTGAACAGGCTCGCTCGTCGCAGTAGCGTGCAATCTCGTCATGAACCCTCGCTGGGCAAGGGAAGCCACGGCAGGATATGGCTTGACGATGCATCCACCACGTTGAAGTACCCCAAAGAAGGAGTTGGGCACGGGACTCCTTACGGCGATGTGCCGCGATCTCGGGATCGACCCCCGTGACTTGCAAGGAGACACGAATGTTCACCTTTGCGTATCCCTCAGTTTTTGAGCGTGATGAAACCGGACGGATCCTCGTCGGCTTCCCCGACTTTCCCACGGCTCGTACCGATGGCGCCAACCGGATGGAGGCGATGGAAGAAGCCATCGATTGTCTTGGCAGCAGTATCGCCTTCGCCATCGCCGACAAGGTGGACGTACCAAAACCCTCTACAATTCGCAGGGGACAGAAACTCGTGCCCGTGCCGCTCTGGATTGTCGGCAAGCTGGCACTGTATTGGGCGATCCGAGAGATTGGCATCAGCCAGAGCGAACTGGCTCGCCGTCTCCAAGTCCGGGAAACTGTCGTGCGCAGAATGCTGGACCCAATCATGACACCCGGCCGGAGAAGATTCAGGCAGCGCTGGAAGCATTGGGAAAGCGCGTCGTAATGGCCTGGGACGACGCCGATTGAGCTTCCGCTCCATTTGTAAAACGGCAAAACGCCGGCATGAAGTGACGGTCCGCCGTGAAGTGCCGGCCGTTGAGCATCGGGATTGCTCCACGACACGTCATTCGGCTACCGGTTTGGACGGTAGCTTCCCCCACACGCAGATCGCCGCCAGCGCCGCCAGGAAGACAATAGCGGGGTGAAGCACGGGATTGGGCATGACCAGCAGCGGGAGATAGATCAGCGGGCACAGCAAGAGCAGCGCGAGGGTTTTGTGAGCCGGATGAACGGATCCATCCCACAACAGGATCGCCGCCGGAACCACGACGAAGGCGTCGGCGCAGAAGGCGTGGTGGCTCACGAGCAGGCCGCAGAGCAGGACCGCCGATAGAGCAAGCGGAAGGGAGCCGCGGCGGGCGGCAATCCACGCCAGGACAGCGGCGATCAACGTCGCTGCCGCCTGCCAGTAGTTGACGCCCGGCAGCAACGCAAAGAGGCCGCGAAGATTCGGAAGGCCGGCGAAGAGCGCGGTGGTGGCCGGAAATCGCAGAACGGTCCAATAGGTTGCCGGCCAATGCCAACCGGCGACCACGAAGGACGCGGCGAGCAGAATCGCGCTGCCCGCCACGGCGCCCCTGCCCAACCGCCACATGCGGCGCGCCAGAATCAGGATGGGCAGCGCCATAAAGAGGTTGAACTTGATCAGGCAAAGGCTGAGGACGCACCCCGCCGCGAAGTCCTTGCCGCGAAAGAGCAGGGCCAGCGCGATGGCGAGGACGAACACCACAATGGCGACGTCCTGTCCCATCACGAAGCCGTTCAACAGCGGCAGCGACCAGCAACACGCCGCCGCGGTGAACCATCGATTGCGCGCGGGAAAGATGAAAACGATGGCAATGACAGTAGCCAGACTCAGCAGTTGAAACAGACGGTAGGCGTTCCCGTATTTCAGCAGGCGCAGGGGCGACAGCAGCGCGGCGTAGAACGGCAGCCGCGTGAAGGGGAGATAGCGCGGGTGCTCCCAGAACGTCGATTGCACGCGCCGCACCGCTTCCATGTTGTAGAGATCGGGCGAACCGGCCAGGACGCCGCCGGCGTACAGGTTCATAAAATCGTTATCGCCGCCGGTCACGAAGTGCAACGCCGGGTAGAGCAGGAGGCAGTTGAAAGCCACTCCCAACAGACACGCGACGACAAACCACGACGATTTCGGCACGGGCGATCCCGATGGTAGCACGTCGTGGCGCAAGCACTTTGCGCACCGCGCCGGCGCGGGAACAGCCGGTCGACACCAGTATCGATGCGGCAGGCAGGAGCGATTGCGCCTTGACCGCGAAAAAAACTCCCGGCCTCACCTGGAGACCGGGAGCGTTTGCGATTCTCCCACGGAAAATCAGTTCAGGGGGGTAAGATCTACGAACAGCCGCTGGTGCCCCCGCAATTGCCGCACTTATAGCAACTGCCGTTGCGCGTCATCATGGAGCCGCACTCCGCGCACAACGGGGCGTCGGCTACCACCGGAGCGAACGGCAACTGCTGCTGATTGTCGGGTTCGGTGGGACGCAGATTGGGCGTCTCTCCGGCTTCGGTGACGGCATATTCGGGGCCGAGGAACTTTCCGCCGAGCCAGCGGAAAATGTAATCCATGATCGATTTGGCATAAGGAACCTGCGGGTTCCCCGTCCAACCGCTGGGTTCGAAACGAAGATGGGCGAACTTGTCCACCAGGAACTTCAAGGGCACGCCGTATTGCAGATTGAAGCTCACGGCTGTGGCGAAGGCATCCATCAGTCCGCTGATGGTGGAACCTTCCTTCGCCATGGTGATGAAAATCTCGCCAGGAGCGCCGTCGTCGTACATGCCGACCGTGATATAGCCTTCATGGCCGCCGATGGAGAACTTGTGCGTGATCGACCGCCGCTCGTCGGGCAGTTTGCGGCGCACCGGACGATACACGACTTTCTCCACCGCCGCCGGAGCCGGCGCTGCCACCGCCGTAGTCTTCTTCTCGCTCTTTCCCGACCCGGAACTGAGCGGCTGCACCCTCTTGGAATTGTCGCGGTAGATGGCGACGGCCTTCAGACCGAGCTTCCAGCTCTCGGTGTAGGCCGTCATGACATCTTCCACGTTGGATTCCTCGGGCATGTTGATAGTTTTCGAAATCGCGCCCGAAATGAACGGCTGGACGGCCGCCATCATGCGCACATGGCCCATATAGTGGATCGACCGCGCGCCGTTTTGCGGACGGAAGCTGCAATCGAATACCGCCAGGTGTTCCGGCTTGAGATGCGGCGCCCCTTCGATGGTGCCCGTGGAATCGATATGCGTGACAATCGCTTCCACCTGGTCGGGCGTGTAGCCCAGCTTGATCAACGCCGCCGGCACGGTGTTGTTGACGATCTTGATGACGCCGCCGCCCACCAGCTTCTTGTACTTGACCAGCGCCAGATCCGGCTCGATTCCGGTGGTGTCGCAATCCATCATGAAGCCGATGGTTCCGGTGGGCGCGATCACCGTGACCTGTGCGTTGCGGTAGCCGTGCTTCCGGCCCGATTCGTAGGCGTCGTCCCAGCACTGCCGCGCCCCATCGTACAGCGCCGCCGGAATATTGTGGCGGTTGATGTGATTCACGGAATCGCGGTGCATGCGGATGACTTCGAGGAACGGCTGTTCGTTCACCGCGTAGCCCGAGAAAGGCCCGGTGGACCCGGCCGCGATCCGCGAACTGGTCAGGTAGGCCTGCCCGCACATGACGGCGGTGATGGCCCCGGCGAAGTCGCGGCCCTGATCGCTGTCGTAGGGCACGCCCATCGACATCAGCAGCGCGCCCAAATTCGCGAAACCCAGACCCAGCGGACGGAAATTGTGCGAATTCTCGCCGATCTTCTGGGTGGGATAGCTGGCGTTGTCGACAATGATTTCCTGCGCCACGATCATGGTATCCACGGCATGGCGGAAAGCCTCCACGTCGAAAT
>Ga0335076_10006329_pt1 | contig 11935 bp, 11 predicted proteins | sample Lox_Sample_25_FD_206717 | JGI IMG/M metagenome (GOLD analysis project Ga0335076, IMG submission 206717) | Soil microbial communities from Loxahatchee National Wildlife Refuge, Florida, United States - Lox_Sample_2.5 | ecosystem: Environmental > Terrestrial > Soil > Wetlands | place: USA... | reverse complement strand
AGGGGCTTCGCGAGCTCGTTGAGCCGGCGCAAGCGCGACTCGATGAGCGCCGCGCGCGCTTGAGTCACGGCTTCCCGGCCGAGCGCGCGGGATTCCTTGAGCGCTCCATCGTAGTCGCAGATCAACAGCTCGACCTGCGCGTCCGCGAGCTGCGCGAGCGAAGCGGCGCGCTCGAGCGCGGGCTGCGTGGCGGCGGTCGGGTCGATTACGACTAGAATGCGTTGCTGCTTCGGCATGGTCTCTGGTCCCCGGAGTTTGCGTAAGATATGCGGGCCATTGTCGCAGCGACACCGTGGCGGACCCAGTGGCGCTTGCCGCAAGCGCGTTCTCGGAATGTACGTATGGCGCCGATGTGAGCGACGGCACATCAATACGCCGATGGTTTCGGCGGAGCTGAGCGCTCTACTCGACGCCGCGGTCGATGGGATCGTGATGATCGACGAGCAGGAGCGCATTACCACTTTCAATCGCGCGGCGGAGCGGCTATTCGGCTATTCGGCCGAGTCCGCCATCGGTCAGCCCGTGGAGATGTTGATGCCGGAGCCTTACCGCTCCGAGCATCGCGGCTACGTGAGCCGCTACGTGCGGACCGGCGAGCCTCACATCATCGGCATCGGGCGAGAGACGCTCGCTCTGCGCGCGGACGGCCAAACGTTCCCGATCGCGCTCTCGGTCGGTGAGGCGCGCGGTCAAGACGGCGACCGAAGGTTCGTCGCGATCATCCGCGATCTAACGGCGCAGCGCGCAGCCGAGCAGAGCGCCCGCGCCATCGAGCTCCGCTTATCGCAGGTCGGCCGCTTCAACTTGATGGGCGAGATGGCGGCCGGGATCGCACACGAGATCAATCAGCCGCTTGGTGCGATTGCAACGTATGCGCAGGCGGCGAAGCGAATCTTGGAGCGCGAGCAACCCGGCCAGCAGACGTTGATCGACATATGCAGGAAGATCGACGAGCAGGCACTGCGCGCGGGCCGGGTGCTCGAGAATCTGCGCAAGTTCATCCGTAAGCAAGAGATCCGCGTCGATCCGATCGACGTGAACAAAGCGGTCGCGGACGTTCTCAATCTCATCGAGGCGGACGCGCGCGCGGAGGGAATCCGCGTCGTCCTGCGGCTGGAAGCGGAATTGCCGGTGGTCCGCGCCAACATGGTCCAGTTGCAGCAAGTCGTCCTCAACCTCACGCGCAACGCGGTGGACGCGATGCGGGACTCGAGCGGCAAGGAGCGGGAAATCGAGGTCGTGACCGAGCGTACCGACAAGGGCGGCGTCCGAATCAGGGTCGTGGATCACGGTCCAGGCGTGCCTCGCCAACTCGGCGACAACATCTTCCATCCGTTCGTCACGACGAAACGTGAAGGGTTGGGCGTCGGTCTTGCGATCAGCCGAACCATCGTTCAGTCTTACGGCGGCAGCTTAAGCTACCGGGACAATCCAGCGGGCGGCGCAATCTTCGTGGTCGAGGTGCCGCCGCCAGAGGAATCGAGTTAGTGAGCCCGAGCAAAATGACGTCCGCCCCGCGGGCGGCCCAGAAAGGCCCGCTCGTCTATCTCGTCGACGATGACGAGGCGATCCGCGATTCGTTGGGTCTGCTGCTCAAGTCCGTCGGCCTCGACTGCGAGATCTACGCGTCCGCGCTCGAGTTCCTCGGTGCGTATGATCCCTCGAGGCACTCTTGCCTCGTAGCCGACATCAGGATGCCTGGCTTGAGCGGCCTGGAGCTCCAGCAGCGTCTCAACGAGCAGGGGGCCGAGGTGCCCGTGATCTTCATCACGGGGCACGGCGACGTGCCGATGGCGGTCAATGCGATGAAGTCGGGCGCTTCCGACTTCGTTCAGAAGCCGTTCCGCGACCAGGATCTGATCGATCGGATCCACAAGGCGCTCGAGAAGGATCGCGAGCGCCGCGTCCAGCGCGCGGAAGAGGACGCGATCCGCGAGCGGCTCGAGACGCTGACGCCGCGCGAGACCGAGGTGATGAAACGTGTCGTGCGAGGACAGGCGAACAAAGTCATCGCCCTCGACCTCGGTGTGAGCCAGCGAACGGTCGAGCTCCATCGCGCGCGCGTGATGCGCAAGCTCAAGATGCGTTCACTCGCCGACCTCGTCAGCACGGTCGGCAGGGTTCTCAGGCGCGAAGAATCTGGCGGTACTACCGGTACTGCAGCTGCTCAATGAAGTCGGCGAGAGCCGCGATCCTGCGCCGCACGGCCTCCTGATTACCCTTGTCGCTCGACAGCTGCAGGAAGTCGCCCCAGACCGGCATGAGCCGATCGCGGTGCGCCTCGAGTTCCTTGCGTCCGTCGATGTAGGACTCCACCGCATCGCGCGGAAACTGTCCGCCGTTGCGCATCGCGAGGGAGCGCAAGTTAGGCGGCGCGATCTTGATCGTGTTCGCCGCCGGTCCGTCGCCTTCACCGTCCGCGCCGTGACAGCTCGCGCAATGCGTTGCGAATAGCTGATTGCCGCTCGGCTCGGCCGAGCGGGACGCTACGGCGCCGAAGAGCAGTGCGCCCGCCAGCAGCCATCCCGCGGTCGGCTTGAGGAGAAGGGAGGGGCCGCGCTGGCCCCTCCGTGAGCGGTGCGCGCAGCCGCCTTCTCGGGTACTCATGCCGCTTTGACCGGAATTTGCTTGATCTTCGCTTGCGCCTCTTTCGTCTTCGGCAGCGCGATCGTCAGCACACCCTTGCGGAACGATGCCTCGATCTTTTCCGCATCCACGTCCGCCGGCAACTCCATGACGCGCCGGAAAGAGCCGTAAGCGCGCTCGCGCCGATAGACCTCTTTATCCTTCTTCTCCTTGTCCTCCTTCTTCTCGCCGCGAATCGTCAACACACGATCGGCGACGGACACGCCGACGTCTTTCTCGTCCATGCCGGGCAACTCCACGGAGACGTTGAACGCCTTGTCGTCCTCGGTAACGTCGAGGCGTGGAGTGACGTCGCGCGTGATCCAGCTGTCGCTGAGCAGTGAGGGCCCGCTCCATGCGTTCGCGAAGACGCGATCGAGGCTACGGTGGAGCGCGTCCATCTCGCGGCGGAACGTATCGAAGTTTTGGTCTTCCTCGAGGCGGCGCAGCCCGCCCCAGCGCCAAGGAATCAGCTCGCCAGGTGCCATCTTTGTATCCTCCAAAAATGAGTGTGAAACGACCAAACGACGCTGCTAATGTTGCGACGCGCAGCGCGAGCTGGCGATACGTAAAATCACTTAGACGCGAGTGAAGTCGGTCAGGATTGCGCGGCCTGCTCGAGCCAGGCCTGCATGCGCCTGTGATCAACGACGCCCGCGTGCTGGGCGATCGGCAGGCCGTTCTTGAATACGACGAAGTTCGGGATGCTGCGAATGTTATAGCGTTGCGCGAGCGCGGCCTCCCGATCCGTGTCCACCTTGAGCACGAGCGCACGGCCGCCCACGCCGGCGGCTGTGCGGGCGACCTCGGGGGCGGCCGCCTTGCAGGGGCCGCACCACTCGGCCCAAAAGTCGACGAGCACCGGCACGCGCGCCCCGCTCACGATCTCGGTGAAGGTCGTGGCGTCGACGTCGAGCGGCTCGGCCGGCGGCGGAAGAGGCTCCTTGCACGCGCCGCAGCGGCCCTGCTCGGCGAGCCGTGCGGCGGGCACGCGATTGCGGGCGCCGCAGCGTGCGCAGGTGCGGATCATTTCGGCACGCGCGTCGTCGAGTGCGCGCCTGGCTCGAGGTCGAGATAGCAGATCACCTGGCTCGGGTCGTCGGGATCGGGTCGTTCACTGAAGCCGATGTCGCGGGCGAGCTTGCGCATGCGCGTGTTGCCCATCGAGTCCATGGAATAGAGCCGTCGGACGCCGTGCGCGCGGGCGTAGTCGACGAGATGCCCGAGCAGACGCTTGCCAAGGCCACGATGCTGCCAGTCGTCCGCAACCGCCACCGAGATCTCGGCGCCCTGGGGCGAGTCCGCCCCGGCGTAGCGGCAGACGCCGACTTGCCGCGGCGGCGAGGCGGCTTTCGCGTCTGCGTCGAGCGCGACGAACGCCATGTCGTTCGCGTGGTCCGGATCGCAGAGCCGGCGCAACGCGTCGTCGCTGAGTTTCGCGATGCCGCCGAGGAACAGGAAGTGCTTGCTCGGCGGCGACAGCTCCTCGAGGAATCGCTCGTTGCGCTCGACGTCGTCGATGCTTATCGGACGAATCGCGACGCGCGCCCCGTCCCTCAAGGTCTCGGTCCATTCGTGCGCCGGTTTCGACATGGCGTTCTCCGCTTTCGTGGTCGTGTCCGTTCCTGTGCTGCTCGCCCGCGGCTCCTCGGGCATGCCCGTGAGAAGCGCGCGCACGGCGCGCTCCAGCCGGGCGCTCACATTGAGCGCCGCGCGCGGGCTGCCGCGCGCCTCGCGCAGCAGCAGCGGCGCGCCGAACTGAACGCCGAGCGGCGTCCCGATCCGAGGCCAGCGCCGCTGTTTGGGCAGCGCCTGGAACGTGCCGCGAATCGCGGTCGGCAGCGCGCGCGCGCCGGTGTCGAGCAGTAGCTGCCCGATTCCGCCGAAGAACGGTCCGACCTCGCCCGTGGGAGAACGCCGGCCCTCGGGGAACCAGACGATGGAATACCCGCGCTGCATGAGCGCACGCGCGGTGCCGATCGCGCTCGCGAGGTCGCGGTCGGGATCAACGGGCATTACTTGAGTGGCGCGACTCACGAACCGCGTGATCGGGCCCGTGTACAGCACGCCGACCCAGCCTGCCCAATACGTTCTGCGTAGACGGCGCCACGGCAGCGCGGCCGCGAGCGCGAGCGGGTCGAGATAGCTCGCGTGATTCGGCGCGATTACGAGCGCTTCGTCGTCGGCGACGTTCTCGAGGCCGGTGACCGTGACGCCGAACAGGAGCCGCATCAGTGGGCGGAGCAGCGCGAAGATCGCCGCACCGACGCAGCGCATCGCAAATCCGGGCAACCGCACGTCGGTCCCGGTCGCGCCACTCGCGGCCGGCGCCAAACCGGCCGGCATGAGCTCGGCCGTTGCGATCTCTTGGATCAGATCGCGCACGGTGAGGATTCGACTCACGGCCTCGCCCGTGAGCGAGACGCGGAACCGCTGCTCGATTTCGGTCGTGAGCGCCACCCATTCGAGGGAATCGATTTGCAGCTCGAGCTGCGGGCTCGTGTCGAGCGTGATCGACTTGTCGGGGTAACGCGCGACGAGCCATTGCCACGCGGCGCGGCCGCGCTCGCTAGCGAGCAGCTTCGCGTCCTCGGCGGATGCCTCGCCGCTCGCGGGTTGCGCATCGGCTCCTGCGGCACGCTTGTAGAGCTCGGGCAGCAAGTGTCGGCGAAGCTTGCCGAGCTGCGTGCGGGGTAGAGCGGAGCGAGCCACGCGGAACGCCGTGATGCGTTGATACGGCGGCAGCCGCGCGCCGATCTCCTCGAGCTCTTCGCGCAGCAGCGTCGCCTGACGAATCGTGCCGCGCTCGCGAACCGCGCGCTCGTCCGGAACGATCAGCGCGACGAGTCGACCGCGCTCTTCGAGGATCGCGACTTCTTTCAGCAAGCTCGAGCCCGCGTACTGCTTTTCGAGTGCCTCCGGGAAGACTTTCTTACCGTCGGCGAGCACGAGCAACTCCTTGCTGCGGCCGACGACGCGGAGGAAGCCTTTGCGGTCGAGCCAGCCGAGGTCGCCGGTCCTGAAGAAGCCGTCGCTCGTGAACGCGTCGGCCGTCGCCTCCGGATTGCCGCGATAGCCGGAGAATACCGTCGGGCCGCGCGCGACGATCTCGCCCTCGACGTGGTCACGCGTGGAACGCGGCGCATCCGGGTCGCGCTCACCGGGAACGGGGCGAATCGCGAGCTCGATGCCTGGCAGCGCTCGCCCCTCGGTCCCGATCTGCGAATGAGCGCGATCGTTGAACGTGAGCACCGGCGATGTCTCCGTGAGCCCGTAGCCCGTGAGGACCGTCCAACCGAGGCCCTCGAGACGCCAGGCGAGCTCGGGATCGAGCTTCGCGCCTCCGCAGCCGATGAGGTCGAGCGCTTGGCCGAGCTTCTCGTGCACGGGCCGGAACAGCCGCTTGCCTATCCTGGCCCCGGTGGTGCGCCTCACGGTGATGCTGAGGCGCAGCATCCGGTAGAACAGCTTCTTCGCGCGTTCGCCGCGCTGCTCGACGGCCGAGCGGACGCTTTCCCAGAGCGCCTCGCAGAGGCGCGGCACCGCGAGCAACGCGGTCGCCTCGGCGGCGCGCGCGGCACCCGTTATCTCGGGACCCGAGATGCCGGCGGGAAATATGACGGCCGCACGCTTCAGCAGCGCCGTGACCAGTCCGACCGTGAACGGATAGGTGTGATGCAGCGGCAGCGGAAGTAGCACGCGATCGTGCGCGTCGATCAGCCGTTGCGTAGTGAGCGCCACCGCGTTGGCGGTCAGGTTGCGATGCGTCAGCGGCACGGCCTTCGGCACGCCGGTGGTGCCGGACGTGTAGAGCAGCGCGGCGACGTCCTCAGGCTCGATCGCCGGCAGCTCGCTAGCGTGCTCCGTCGGCGCGGGCCAGCCGTCGCCCGGGTCGGCCTCCCAACGGCCGTGTATCGGTAGGGTCTCACAGCCGCGGCCGAGCTCGTGCAGCTCGTGGCGGTGAGCGTCGGTCGTGATCAACACCGCCGCGTCCGCATGCTCGAGGATCTCGGCCGCGGTGGTCGGCATGCTCTGCTGGTCGATGGGCACGACGGTTGCGCCCGCGCGCAGGGCGCCGAAACAGCAGATCACCCAGTCGGCGCTATTCGGCGCCCAGATCGCGACGCAAGAGCCTCGGCCGATGCCGGCCGCGCGCAAGCGCAGCGCGGTGTCGACGATACGCTCGCCGAGGGCGGCATAGGCGAGCTCGATGGGCTGGCCGTCGCGGAAGTCGATCAGCGCGGTGCGCCCGCCTTGAGCCGCGAGTCCGGCGGCGACGTCGCAGAGCGTCGTCGGAGCAGACGAAGGGAGCTCAGCCCTCGCCGAGCTGACCATTCGCTCTCGGCGAGATCGGCTCCGGGTAAACGCCGTACCGGCACATGATCTCGATCAGCTTCGTATCGTCGATGATCGAAGGATCATACTCTATCAAGAGGCCGTTTCGGGTCCGTTCGAACATGACGTCGTGCACTCCCTTTTCGGAGAGGAGCTCGGAGCGCACCAGCGTCCGGTCGAGAGGGCCGAAGTCTTCGCGGAGCACTGTGTGTATCGTCTTCATGCTTTACCGACCGATTGGGGTTCGGCGAAATCTAGACGGCAGATGCGGCCGAGTCACTAAGTAGTGGTACGTAGATCAGCGTGCGAGCCCGGCATGTCCCTACGTACTAGCCGCGATGGCGGCGCGATCGTGTGCGTCGGACAATGCCTGACATGTTCGGCAACATCCTCGTAGTCGCACGGGGTACGAACCCCGATCAGCCGGCCGTGCAACGCGCGGTCCTCTGCGCGAGACCGGGCGGGCGGCTGGTGGTTCTCGACCTCGTCCACGAGCCGGTCCTCGACGGCTACCTCGGTAACACCGTGATCTACGAGCCGCTGCGGGCGCGCGTCGTCGCGGAGCGGCGTGCCGCCGTGGAGGCGCTCGGCAGGGCGCTGTCTGCGCGCGGATTCGACGCGCGCGGGGAGGCGGTTTGGGAATATCCGCTCGACGAGGCCGTCGCCAAGCACGCTCGTGCGGCGGGCTCCGACCTCGTGGTCCTCGCTCCGCCCGAGGCCGCGCACGGCCTCACTCCGACCGAATGGCGGCTGGTAACGAGCTGCACCGCGCCGGTGCTCGTCGCGTGCGGGCCGGCGAAGAAGACCTATCGGAAGATCGTCGCGGCGGTCGATCCTTTTCATGTCCACGCGAAACCCGCGGCGCTCGATGTCTCGATCATCGACTGCGCGCGTAGGCTCGCCGAGGGGTGCGCGGCGGAATTGGGCGTCGTGCACTGCTACACGTCGCCGGACTATTTTGGGGGAGAGTACGCCGGCGCTGCGCGCGCGGAGGTCAGCGCGCGCCGCGAAGCGCTCGAACGGCTGGCCGCGCAAGCGGGGCTCCCGAAGTCTGCGGCCCGGCTTGCGAGCGGCGGCGCGCCCCACGTGTTGCTCAGGCAAATGGCCGAGCGCGGCGAGGCCGACCTCATCGTCATGGGCGCGCTCGCGCGCGGCCGCTTCGAGGAGCTATTCATCGGCAGCACTGCGGAGCGCGTGCTGAATGGGTCGGTCGCCGACGTGCTGGCCGTGAAGGCCGCCCCAGAGTCTTGATGGAGCGGGGCCGGCAGCGGGATCTCGCGTACGCGTTGCTTGCCGTGCTCGTGATCGTTGCGGCACGCGGCCTCTGGCTCGCATCGCGCTCGATCGAGGAACTACCTTATAGCGACTTCCAAGCCGCGCTCGCCGATGGCCGCATCGCGAACGTCGAGGTGTCGGGCACCACGCTGAGCGGCGACTACAAGGCACCCGCTCGCAACGGTGCGACCCGATTCGTCACCGAGCGCGTTCCGGTAGACCTCGTCCACGAGCTCGAGGGTCGCGGCGTCCCCTTCAAGGCCCTGCCGGAAAACACCTTCGTACGCGACCTCTTGTCCTGGATCGTCCCGGCGGTGGTGTTCGTCGCGATCTGGATGTTCGCGATGACAAGGATCGGAAATCGACAGGGAGGCGTCGGCGGGCTGTTCGCGATCGGCAAAAGCAGGGCGAAGGTGTACATGGAGACCGACACGAAGGTGACGTTTGCCGACGTTGCCGGAGTCGACGAGGCCTTGACCGAGCTTCGCGAGATCGTGGAGTTCTTGAAGGAGCCGAAGCGCTACGGGCGGCTCGGTGCGCGCGCGCCAAAGGGGGTGCTGCTCGTCGGCCCGCCGGGCACGGGCAAGACGCTGCTGGCACGCGCGGTCGCGGGCGAAGCGGGCGTGCCGTTCTTCTCGATCAACGGCTCGGAGTTCGTCGAACTGTTCGTCGGCGTCGGCGCGGCCCGAGTCCGCGATCTGTTCGAGCAGGCGCGGCTTAAAGCGCCCGCCATCATATTCATCGACGAGCTCGACGCGCTCGGGAGGGTGCGCGGAGTCGCCGCGTTCGGTGGAGGGCACGACGAGAAGGAGCAGACGCTCAACCAGCTGCTCGCCGAGCTCGACGGCTTCGATCCGAGCTCCGGCGTCGTGCTGCTCGCGGCGACGAATCGGCCCGAGATACTCGACCCGGCGTTGCTGCGGGCGGGGAGGTTCGACCGGCAAGTGCTCGTCGATCGGCCAGACAAGGCCGGGCGCGTGGCGATCTTGGGCGTCCACCTGAAGAAGATTCAGCTCGCGCCGGAGGTGGACCCGGAGCAGATCGCGGCGCTCACGGCGGGGTTTTCGGGCGCCGATCTCGCCAACCTCGTGAACGAGGCGGCGCTGCTCGCGACGCGCCACGACGCGACGGCCGTCTCTCCCGAGGACTTCGTCGAGGCGATCGAACGGATCGTCGCCGGGCTCGAGAAGCGCAACAGGCTGTTGAATCCGCGCGAGCGCGAAATCGTGGCCCACCACGAGATGGGGCACGCGTTGATCGCGATGGCGCTGCCGGGCGCCGACACGGTGCAGAAAGTGTCGATCATCCCGCGCGGGATAGGCTCGCTCGGCTATACGATCCAGCGCCCAATCGAAGAGCGCTTCCTGATGACTCAGGCCGAGCTCGAGATCAAGCTCACCGTGCTGCTCGGCGGCCGTGCGGCCGAGCAGCTCGTGTTCGGACAACTGTCCACGGGCGCCGCCGACGATCTTGCTAAAGCGACCGAGATCGCGCGCCACATGGTCGCGCGTTATGGCATGGACCCGCGTCTCGGCCATGCGACGTACGAAACGGAACGCCCGACGTTCCTCGGTGCTCCGGCCGACGTCGTCGAGAGGCGGCTCTTCAGCGATGAGACCGCACGTGTGATCGACGAGAGTGTGCGCTCGATCGTGAACGCGGCGTTCGAACGGGCGCTCGTGCTGCTCCGTTCGCACCGCGCCGTGCTCGACGCGGGCGCCCGTAAGCTACTGGCGGAGGAAACCCTCGAGCGCGGCGAGCTCGAAGCCCTACGTGCACTGTGGGCCGGCGGCCCGCCGGGCCAAGCGGGCCAAGCGAGCCAAGCGGGCCAAGCGAGCCAAGCGGGCCAAGCGCCGCCCGCGTACGTACGAACCGCAGGCTAGGTTCGGCCACCACGACTACTGTCGCGCCGTCGAGCGGCGCATTGTGGGCTTGTCGAAGAGGAGTGGATGATGATGATCAGCCCGAACTGTCGGCGTGATCGACGGGTCTACGACGCGATCCGCGATCTGCGAACGTCCACGATCGAGCTACGCGACAACCTCGCGGGCCGGGAGCGCGACTGGCTCGTCGGCCAGTTGCTCGCGAGCCGCGGCGTGTGCGAAGTCGACTATCCGGCCGGTACGGCCGCACATCGCCTGACTGTGCGATACGATGCGGACGAGCTCAACGGCGCGGAGCTCGTGGATCTGCTCCATGTGTTCGGGTTTCGAGCCCGCTCGGTCGTGCTCGCGGCCTGAGCGCCGCCCGACGGCGCCGTTGCCGCCGTCAGTCGCCCCTGATCAGGAGTAACGCGGCGCGGGTCTTTGCGAGCACGCGTTCTATTACACGTTCGTCGTACGGCGGGCCCCGAGCCGTCATGATCGACAGGCGCGCGTCGCGCGCGTGGCGCGCGATCGTCTCCGGACTTAGCTCCGCAGCAGGCGGCAGCAGCTCGAGCGCGATGCCGCGTCGCCGGAGGTCGGCGACCTGCACGCGTACCAGTTCTTCGTTCTGCGACTCTTTCGTCAACAGGATCCTGACTGGGGAAGTCGCGCGCTCCGCAAGCCTTGCCGCGACACGCAGAGGCTCGCTCGCGGCGGCGCCCGCTTCGACGACTGCCAAGATACCTTCGCCGGATTGCGGATTCTCGCGCGCGAACAGCAGCGCGCGGAGCCGTGCGCGCGGGAGCGCGGCGAGCGCCGCAACCGCCGCAACGGCCGCAGAACGCATTGCGTCGCGGCGATCGAGCGCGATGATCAGCGCCTCCGCGTCGACCGACGCTCGCAGCAGCTCGTCGGCGAGCGTGCCGCGCGCGACCTGGAATGCGTGCCGCAACCCGGCGCGCGTCGCGGCTTCTTCGAACGTGCCGCGAGCGAGCGTCGCCCGCGCACGCAGCTCGCGCTCGAGTCGGCTCGCCTCGAGCGGGCGCGCGCGGCCCGACATCGCGATCTCGCGTGCGAGGGGCGCGCTCGCGTGCTCCAGCAAGCGCGCGTCCTCGACGAACAGTCCGAGCAGCTCGAGCATCGGCGATCTCGCGATCTCGCGCGCGACTTCGATCGCGAGATCGTCGAGCGAGGGCGTGTCGAGGGCGACGACCACGCGTCCGGGCGATGAGGCCGAGGAGGTACTCATCGGTGATGCTTCGGCTTTGCGCCGGAGCGTTCGCTACGGCGCGTGCGCGGCGGGGCGCGCTCGAACCGGCGCCGCGCGTCAGCGAGCTCGCGGACGCGTCGCTCGACGAGCGCGTTCGCAGTGTTCTTCGGGAAACGGCCGCGAGCGCTCCGCTCGCCGGCTTGCCTGCCCGTGAGCAGCGCGAGCGCGTCGTCGACGCACGCGATCGGATAGACATGGAACGTGCCGGCGCGTACGGCGTCGACGACGTCGTCGCGCAACATCAAGTGCGGGACGTTGTCCCGCGGTATCAGCACGCCCTGACGACCGTTCAAGCCGCGCGCGGCGCAGGTGTCGAAAAAACCCTCGATCTTCTCGTTGACGCCGCCGATAGCCTGTATCTGGCCGCGCTGGTCGACCGAGCCGGTCACCCCGAAACACTGCCTGATCGGCGCGTCGGCCAGCGCCGAGAGCAGCGCGAAGAGTTCCGCCGCCGACGCGCTGTCGCCTTCGACTCCGCCATAGGATTGCTCGAAGACGAGGCTGGCGTTGAGCGACAGCGGCCGGCTTTGGCCGAAGCGGCCGCCGAGAAAGCCGGAAAGGATCA
>Ga0335076_10006328_pt1 | contig 11935 bp, 12 predicted proteins | sample Lox_Sample_25_FD_206717 | JGI IMG/M metagenome (GOLD analysis project Ga0335076, IMG submission 206717) | Soil microbial communities from Loxahatchee National Wildlife Refuge, Florida, United States - Lox_Sample_2.5 | ecosystem: Environmental > Terrestrial > Soil > Wetlands | place: USA... | reverse complement strand
TGACTTCAGCGACCTGGCCTGGAGCCAGGTGGAAGCGGGCGCGCGCGGTGAAACTTCGCTCGATGCCTGGGAAGCGCGCAAGCTGGCCACGGCAAACGGCCCCGACGCCGAGCGCTACAAGAATGAATATCTGGAAGCGACATTCTCTGACACGATTTCGATTTATCTGCTCTCGCTTTATCTCGACGTGGACTATCACGACCTGCGCGAGCGCGACTACCCGCTGCTGACGCCCTCGGCTCTGGCGGAGCGCCTGCGCAAAGTGGCAGAGCTATTTCCTCCGAGCGCCGGATTCGACTTCGCAATTCTGTACAAGCGGCGGGGATAGAAATCAACTTACTCTGCGACTGACCCAGCCCGTGTCGCGCGTTTACTTGCCGTTCGAGATCACAAAGTTGATCGTGGCCGTCTGATTCCCGCTCACCGTCACCGGTTTCTCCCACGTCTTTGCTTCGGTGAAGACAGGCCGTTGAACGCTGCGTTGAGTAAGCACGTCATAGGCCTGTTCTTTACCGGCCAGGCCCCAGCCTTCATGCCAGGCCACGATCTGGTAGGTGCCAGGTGGGACGTCGGTGAACTCGAACTGCCCGCTCTCGTCGGTAACGGCGTAGTAGGGATGCGAGACCACCATCATTTCGGCGTTCATCCAGACATGGCCACCGTTGCAGCGCAAGTGCACCAGCCCGGCCGTGGGCATGGTACGCGAGGTGATACGGTTGGGGAAAGGAAAGGGCAGGTTGAAGGTTGCCGCGCCATCCATGTGAATGGTGTGCAGCGTGGCGTCGGAACTGAGCATGTCGAGCGTGCCCTTCTCCGGGACCAATAGGATGTGCGGAATGTAACGGCAGCGTTTCTGGTCAAGGTGACGGCGCTGTTCCGGCAAGTCCATCGCTTTCCCGCTGGAAATGTTCTTAAGGTAAACGACGGTGTTCGCCACGCCGCCTTGCGGGCCGATGACCAGACGGTCCAAGTCCACGGTCTTGTTGGAATCGGGATCGCAGATCTGCGGGTCTTTGGTGACCGGGAAACCGAGGGCGCGTGGAACCGGCCCCGCCCACTTGACCGTGCCGGAGATCGTGCCGCCGTCGGCCACGGTGACCACTTTATAGTCGCTCTGACCGAAGACTGCGCCTACGGCAACAAGAGAGAAGATCAATAAGAAAAGTCGTGAAACAACTCGGCGCATACGCGCCCCCTTGATGCTCCGCCGCTCCCGGCGAAGCAGCCCGGGGTCGTTCCCGCGCGAGCATGAGATTTGGCCGTACGTATTGCTCCCGCTCCCACCGACGTACATCCCAACTTGCGGGGAAGCTGCACGGGGCCCAGTCCGAGCTTCGGAGGCAGCATTGTGTTTGCAGGTCTTGTCTTGCGCTTTCAATCGGGAGACCGTCGCGGCGGCTTGTGATTGAAATCACATTTAGGGTGCTCCCAATCCGTAAGGCGAGTCGAGATTACCAAGGTCATCGCTTGGTTCAGGCTGGCGCTCCCGGCTTCGCTCGAGTTCGCAACTGGCGGATGCCGGCTTCGCAAATTTCCAATTGAGACCTTACAATCATCCCTCCATGGCCGTGACCGTGCGATCGTTCGCGAAGATCAATTTCGGGCTGCGCATCGGCGCCGCGCGCGGCGACGGCTTCCACGAACTGCTGACCGTGTACCAGACGATCGCGCTGCACGACGTGATTCGGGTGAGCCTTAAGCGAGGCTCAGGAATCGAGATTCAGTGCGCCGATCCGCGCGTGCCTCGCGACGAGTCCAACACCTGCTACCGCATTGTCGAGCGAGCCATGCGTGCGCTGCGAGCGAAAGGGCGCGTGGTCGTTGAGATTGAGAAGCGGTTGCCCGTGCAGGGCGGACTCGGCGGAGCTTCGGCGAATGCGGTGGCTACACTTCTGGCCTTGGAACGGGTGCTGAAGAAGATGCTGCCCGGCGCCGAAAGGCTGCGGATCGCGGCCGAGGTTGGGTCAGACTTGCCGCTGTTTCTTGTCGGCGGGACCGTGCTCGGTGTCGGTCGAGGGGAGCAGGTGTATCCGCTGCCGGATTTGCCGGAGATGCCGTGCGTGGTGGTGACACCGCAGGTAGGAGTGTCGACTCCGAAGGCGTTTGCCGAGTGGGACCGGTTGTGTGGAGATGAGGGGCTAAAGCCCAGTTCTATTGAGGACGCGTACGCGGCCCTGAAGAGCCGCTCTTCCACGGCTGCGGCGGGCTCAATGGTTGATGCGAAATCTGAGATGGACGGGAGATTTACGCCGGCCGACCCTCGCTCGGCCGGACAGCCGAAGGCCGCTGTCCCCATACAAACACCAGCCCCCACACAAGCCTCGGTCCCCACTCCCACCGGGGCGGCGAAATTGACGGGCTCCCCCTCGTCCGATAGAATGATTGAGCTTGGCCGTGGCTTGTCGGCGTGGCTGAGCGAACCTTACTCCAGTGCTCCTTCTAGTTTCTTGGCAGGAAGGGGCCGGGCCGAGAATCCGCTTCTCTGGCTTGTCCGGGCTGGGATTGAAAACGACTTCGAACGAGTCGTCTTTCCTGAGTACCCCGAACTGCGTGATGGGAAGCGTGCGCTTTTGAGCGCGGGGGCGAAGTACGCGTCGTTGTCGGGCTCCGGTTCGACGCTGTACGGTCTGTTCGCCTCGCGAGAGGCGGCGGCCCGCGCCGTGGCCAGGCTTCAGAAGCGAGGTTGGGCGGCGCAGGCAACGGCGACGTTGACGAGACGGGCTTACTGGAAGCGGGTTGTCGCGGGCTAGGACTTGTGCCCCAGGGCGCTCGCCTTCGGCTTCGCTTGGACGGCCGAGGCGGCCGTCGCCACACGGTCCATGGTGGGCGGCGGGAAATTTTTGATTGTTGATTTTTGCTGGTTGATTGACAATTAGAGAGCCCCTCTGGGGTTTCAATCAACAATCGAAAATCAACCATCAGCAATTGTCCGTACTGGGCCGTCGACTAATGGTAGGTCAAGTGCCTTTGGAGCACTTTGTCTAGGTTCGAATCCTAGCGGCCCAGCCAGAAAAGCAGGTTCTCAGTTGCCAGTTCTCAGTTGAACTGGCACGAGCCCGAAACACTGAGAACTGGGAACTCACTATGGCTACTTTAGTCACGCCGACCGACAAGACGGAAAAAGTTGAGAAGAAGAGTCCGCCAGTGACAGACGAGAAGCCGGAGCGCAAGCAACGTCCGCGCGTGGACGAGAAGTTCAAGATCTTCAGCGGCACGGCGAACGAGCCCCTGGCCGATGAAGTCTGCCACTTTCTCGGCATGCAGCGCGGACAGGCTCAGGTGATTCGTTTCAAAGACGGCGAGTGCTACGTTCAGATCCAGGAGAACGTACGCGGCTGCGATGTGTTCGTGATGCAGCCGACTTGCCGTCCGGTGGACGAGCACCTGATGGAGTTGCTGCTGATGATCGATGCGCTCAAGCGCGCGTCGGCGCGGCGCATCACGGCGGTGGTTCCGTACTTCGGATATGCCCGGCAGGACCGCAAGGACAAGCCGCGCAGTCCGATTTCATCGAAGCTCGTGGCCGATCTTTTGACCACGGCGGGCGCGCACCGGGCGCTGATCGTGGATCTGCATACGCCGCAGTTGCAGGGCTTTTTCAATATCCCTGTGGATCACTTGTTCGCTTCGCCGGTGCTGGTGGACCACTTCCGGAAGCTGGCACTGCCCAACCTGACGGTGGTTTCGCCGGATGCAGGTGGTGTGGAGCGGGCGCGGTTTTTCGCCAAAAAGGTCGATGCGGCCCTGGCTATCGTCGACAAACGCCGCGTCGAAATGAACGTGGCCGAAGTGATGCACGTGATCGGCGATGTCAATGGCCGCACGTGCTTGATCATCGACGATTTGATTGACACGGCCGGAACGCTGGTCAAGACCGCGGCGGCTTTGAAGGATAACGGCGCGACCTCGGTTTACGCGTGCGCGTCACATGCCGTACTGTCGGGTCCGGCAGTGGAGAACATCCGGAACTCGGTCATCACCGAGGTGGTGGTCACCAACACGATCCCGCTGACGGCCGAGGCCGATGCGGCACGAACCGAAAAGGGAGGAAAGATCACTGTCCTCTCGATTGCAGGACTGATTGGCCGCGCGATTCAGGCCAATCACGAAGAGACTTCAGTCAGTAAGTTGTTTACATAAGAAGAGCAGCAGCGTATAGCTCGCCGCTCACAGCTAAGGACTGTAACTTTATGGCAACTGCATTGGAACAGAACACACTGGAAGCGCAACCGCGGGAAGCGGGAACCAAGAACGACGCCCGGGCGGTTCGGCGTAGTGGAAAGATTCCCGCCGTAGTGTACGGAGCGGGGAAAGACTCGCTCTCCATCAGCGTAGACCCGCGGCACGTTCAGCGAATCCTCAGCTCGGAAACCGGGCACAACACCATTTTTGACCTCGCGCTGACCGGCGGCGAGCACAGCAAGGCCATGATCGTCGACTGGCAGTATGAGCCCATCAAAGGCAAGCTCCTGCACATCGACTTGAAGCGCATTGCCATGGATAAGGTGCTGAAGGTTAGCGTGCCGATCTTCCTGGTTGGCGAAGCTGCGGGTGTGAAACAGGAAGGCGGCATCATGGAACAGATGCTGCGCGAAGTCGAGATCGAGTGCCTGCCCGGCGACATTCCCAGCCACATCGATGCAGATGTCAGCCATCTGACATTTGGCAAGGTGCTGCGCGTTTCGGAATTGCCGCACTCGGACAAGCTGAAGTTCATTACCGACGCGAACCAGCCGGTGGCCCACGTCACCTCGGTGAAGGAAGAAGTTGTGGCCACTCCCGATGCGACGGCGGCGGAAGCGGCAGCTCCGGCCGAGCCCGAAGTCATCAAGAAGGGCAAGCAGGAGACCGAGGAAGAAGGCGCCGAGGCTCCGGCAGCAGCGAAGCCGGAGAAGGCCGAGAAGAAGGAGAAGAAGTAGCTTCGTGGGGGGCTTTGGCTTGCGGCCGCGCTGTGCGCTGGCCGGACAGCCGAAGGCGGCTGTCCCCACATGGGCTATGCGGATGGTGGCGTGAAACTGATCGTCGGTCTCGGAAATCCGGGTGACGAATACCGGTTGACGCCGCATAACCTGGGCTTTCTGGCGGTTGATCGCATCGCCGGAAACTTGGGCGTGGAGGTCAGAAACCGGCAATGCCGGGCTCTGACCGCAAGAACCGTGATCGGCGATCAGATGGTATTGCTGGCCAAGCCAGAGACGTTCATGAATCTGAGTGGCGTCTCGGTGCGGGAGCTGGTGCGGGAGTACGAGGCGAAGCCGGAGTCGGATCTGATTGTTATTCAGGACGAACTGGATTTTCCGCTGGGCTCGCTTCGTATTCATACGCGGCGCAGTTCGGCGGGGCACAACGGCATCGAGTCGATCATCGGGGCGCTGGGCACGCAGGATTTTCTGCGGATCCGGATTGGCGTAGCCCCGGAGCGCAAAGTAAACGACGGCGCCGAGTATTTGCTGGCGCCCATGCGCAAGGCCGATCTGCAAGTCGTAGATGGGATGCTCGACACCGCGGAAGAAGCGCTGAAGGTGATTTTGAAAGAGGGTCCGGCGGCGGCGATGAACCGCTTTAACCGGAAAGACGAAGGGCCGAAGGAATAGGAACGGGTCCGGTAGAGCCAGCCAGACCCGTGCCGAAGATTTGGAGAACAGAATGAATCGTACCTATGAGCTGATGTTTATCGTCCGGCCGGATATGACGGACGAGGATCTGGACAAACTGATTTCGAACCTGCAGTCGGTCGTGCCCGCCTCGGGCGGAACCGTGCAGAAGGTCGACAAAATGGGCAAGCGCCGCCTGGCCTATACGGTCCGCCGCTTCCACGAGGGCATTTATGTCCTGATGGTGGTGGAGGGCGGAGGTGCGGTGATTCACGAACTGGAGCGCCGCTTGCGCGTGACCGAACCGGTCATCAAGTTCCTCACCGTGCGCATCGACGAGGAGCAGAAGCGGCTGGACAAGATCAAGAAGCTGCGCGACGCGCGCAAGAAGGTCAGTGCGCAGCCCGCGGCGCCTGCTCCAGTGGCAGCAGCAGAAGAACCGGCGGCACCGGCGGCGGAAGTTCCGGCGGTTTAGGGGCCAGGAGCTAGGGATTAAGCCTCACGGTTGACCGTAACCAAGATCTTCAACTGACCCCTAGCACCAAACGGCAGGAAATCTGGCAGAGAGACTTTAGAGGAGAAATATGGCTGACGAAACGAAAGCACCAGAGCAATCGGCACCGAGCGAGAGACCGCGCAGTGACGGTCCCCGGCCCGGAGGAGATCGTCCGCGGTTTGGCGGCGGTGGCGGCGGGCGCGGGCCCGGCGGTCCCCCGCGCGAAGGCGGACGCAAGTTTTTCCGGCGCAAGAAAGTGTGCAAGTTCTGCGTCGAGAAAATTGAAGACATCAACTACAAGGATTACCGCATGCTCGGCCAGTTCGTCGCCGAGAGCGGCAAGATCGTGCCGCGGCGCCTGACGGGCGTCTGCGCCCCGCATCAGCACCGTCTGTCGTCGGCCATCAAGCAGGCGCGCAACATCGCCCTGCTGCCGTTTGCCGGACGGGCATCGTAGAGACAAAGTTTTCAGCTCTCAGCCGTCAGCTCTCAGCTTTTTCTTGCCGGGAACTGAGTGTTTGGCCGAAAGCTGAGAGCTGATAGCTGAAAGCTCAAGATTGGAGTCATCCATGGAAGTCATTCTGAAAGAAGACATAGCGAAGCTGGGTTCCCGCGGCGATGTGGTGAAGGTCGCGGAAGGATATGGACGGAATTATCTCTTGCCGCGCAAGCTGGCGATTCGGGCCGACGAGGGCAACAAGGCCGTCATCGCGCAGATGAAGGCCGCCTCGGTGCGCCGCTCCGCCAAGGAGAAGACGCAGGCCGAAGAACTGGCCAAGCAGTTTGAAGGCGTCTCGGTGTCGTTCACCCGCAAATCGGGCGAGAATGATCAGCTCTTTGGTTCGGTCACGTCAGGCGATTTGGCCGAGGCGTTGACCAAGAAGGGCTTCAACATCGATCGCCGCAAGATCCAGCTGCACGAGCCGCTGAAGACCGTAGGCGAGTTCACCGTCCCGGTGAAACTGCACAAGGACGTGACCGCGCATTTGAAAGTGGTCATTGAGAAGGAAGCGGCCGCGGAGTAAGGTTCGTGGTATCGGCCCGGGTTCCCGCTCGGGCCGAGCCAGTTCCTGCACGGTCGTTAGTTCTGGAATCGGCGCATCCGAGCGCATTCGCTCCTGCCTCATAGTCTGCTCTCCGAGAGAACCGCGGTTAGGTAGCATTTCACATCTGCCCCACTAACAGGGCACTTCTTTTGCCAAACCCTCTATCAGCACGGGGGACCGATGTTCTGTTTCCCCCCTAAATCTTTGTCCCAGAACCACCTAGACACCCCCAAAAATCCCTGTACAGCCTATAATTTCTGCTCACGGTTCCACTGACGACCCGTCTATTCCTGTGCAAGCCCGGATACGGCATACATACCGGGCAGGTAGAGGAAACAATAGAAATGCCGGCAGGTGCATGGGCTGTACCACTTGCGATCAGCGGCGGGGCTCTAGCGAAAGCGAAAAGCCAACGGGTGGAGAGAGTCAGTGACAACCAGGACCCCGCGCGGGGCCGCATGGCTGCTCAAGAACGCCGCATAGACGACACGATGTTGATTCGAGAGGCGCAGCGCGGTAACCGCGCCGCCTTCGAGGATCTCGTGCGTCACTACGACCAGGCAGTTTTGCGCCTGGCTCTCCATCTCACCGGGACCGAGCACGACGCCCAGGACGTCTATCAAGACGCTTTCCTCAAGGCCTATAAGAACATCGGAAATTTCCGGTTCGAGTGCTCGTTCTACACGTGGATCTACCGTATCGTCACGAACTTGTGCCTCGACCATTTGCGGAAAAGGAATGTCCGCAAAGAGGACGCGCCTGTCGCGAAAGACGCTTCGGGCGGTGAGTATGACCTGCTCGATCAGGTGCCCGACGCGCGGGCCGGGGCGAATCCGGAGCGCGATTTGATGCGGCGGCAATTAGGAGCGCGCATTGCTGGGGCGCTCGAGAAGCTGACGCCGCGCGAGCGCATGGTGTTTGAGTTGAAGCATTACCACGGATTGAAGCTGCGCACCGTGGGCGAGATTTTGCATACGACGGAAGAGACCGCCAAAAATACCCTTTTCCGCGCCACGCAAAAACTGCGCGGGGCGCTGGCGGATATGAGGTAGAGAGTCGGGATTGAGCGGCCGCGCTACGCGCTGGCCGGACGGGCGAAGGCGCCCGTCCCCACATGGTTCGTGGTCGATGAAGGTGCAACGATGAAATGTGAATGGGTACGAGAAAATATCGTGCTTCAGGTTTATGGCGAATTGGCCGATGACGTCCGCCACGAACTGGAGCAGCACGTGGCCCGCTGTGCCGACTGCGCAGCCGAACTGAAGGCGGAGCAGGAGTTTCACGCGCTGCTCGCGCAGGATCGTGCGTCGGAGCCTTCGCCCAATCTGGTGGCGGCCTCGCGCATGCGCCTGCAGGAAGCGCTGGAGACGGCGCAGCAAGGTACCTTCTTCAGCCGGTTGGCGTTCGATCCGGCGAACTGGCTGCGGCAGATCAAGTTCTCTCCCGCCCTGGCTTCAGCAATTCTGATTCTTGGGTTTGCCGGCGGAGTTGGCACTGCCTACAGATTCATACCTCGTACTCCAGAAGTTGCTCAAAACTCCCAAACAGTTCCGGTTCAACAAGCTTCCATTGCCGGCATCGATTCGGTCACTCCGGTACCCGGCACGGATCAGGTCAGCATCAAGTACAACGCTGTCTCGAGTCAGGAAGTACACGGATCATTGAACGACCAGCCGATCCAGCAACTGCTGCTGTACGCGGCGCGTAACAACTACAACTCGGGCGTGCGGGTGGACTCGGTCGATTTGCTGGCACAGAGAAGCGGGGACTTACAAGTTCGCGAAGCGCTGATGTACGCGCTGCAGAATGACACGAATCCGGGCGTGCGGCTGAAGTCGCTGGACGCGCTAGGCAACTACGTCAAGAACGATACGAACGTGCGCGATGCCGTATTGCGGGCGCTGGTGAACGACACGAATTCGGGCATCCGCATCGAGGCGCTCCGGCTCATTGAACCGGTAAAGGCCGACGGCAGCGTGCGCGGCGTGCTGATGGCGCTGGCCGCGAAAGATCAGAGCCAGTACATCAAGTCGCAGGCCCGCACGATGCTGGCGCAGCTGCCGGAGATTGATTAAGAAGTTAAGCAGTAAGAAGTGAGAGATGCAGAAGTAAAGGCAATACAACTTCTGCATTCTGAATTCTTCATTTTGCATTCGCTTAAGATAATGAGGTGGTTATTTTGAAACGTTCGCTACAAATCGTTGGGCTGACAGGTGTACTGGCCCTGCTTGCGCCGCTCGCCTTTGTTCCGGCGATCTGGGCGCAGGAGACACATGTAACCCGCGAAGGCGGAGCCTGGGGGCAGGAGATCACAGGTTCGCTGGCAGCGGTCAAAACCTTGAGAATTAAGGTCGACATGGGCTCGGTGGTCGTGCGGGGTGGTGGGCAGCAAGGCATCAATTATGTCGTTCATACTCGTTTCGGCAATTCTTCGGAGCAAGACGCACGCCGCCAGTTCGAGAAGTACAAGATAAGCGCCTGGGTGAAGGGTGACACCGCGTGGATCGTTGGCGATTGGCAGGGTGGAAGGCAGCCCCGCCATTTCTCGGGTCAGTTTTCGGTGATGGTTCCCCGCGAAATTGCTTTGGTGAAACTGGAAACCGAGGGAGGCGATGTTGACGCGACCGGAGTGTCGGGCCGAGTGGAAGCCGAAAGTGGCGGCGGGGCGATGCGCCTCGACGACATTGGCGGAGGTGTGTCCGCTGAAACCGGAGGCGGGTCGATCGAAGTTGGCACGGTTGCCGGCGAACTCGGACTGCACACCGGCGGAGGTTCAATCGAAGTCCATCACGCCAATGGCAAGCTCGTGGCTGAGACCGGTGGAGGGAGCGTGGTGATCCAGTCCTGCGCACAAGGCGCGGTGATTGAGACCGGCGGCAACAGTATCACCGTGCGCCATTGCGACGGAAAAGTGAAGGCGACAACCGGCGGCGGCAACGTCGACTTGAGCGATATTGGCGGGGGCGCGGAGATTGAAACCGGCGGCGGCACGATTCGACTCAGTTCGGCCAAGGGACACGTTCACGCTGAGACTGGCGGCGGGGGCATTGAGCTTTACGGCGTGCCTTCGGCCTATGCGGAAACAAGCGCTGGCGGCATCACCGTCAAACTTGTCAACACCGGCAGTGACCGTCACGATTCCGATCTGGAAACCGGGGCGGGCGACATCACGGTCTATATCGCCTCCGACGTCGCGATCAATGTTCGTGCCAGCGTCGATATGGGCAGCGGACATCGCATCACGTCCGAGTTTCCCGACATCCACATCAGCAGCGAAGGCAAGTGGGAGCCCAAAACGTTGAATGCGGAAGGCGCGTTGAACGGAGGAGGCCCCACACTGAAGGTACACACATCGACTGGCGACATCTGTTTCAAACGCGCCAGCCGCTGAGGACCTATTGCTGATTGTTGATTTCCTGATTTCTGATTGATAACCGGGCAGCACTGGAAGTTCGGTTTGATCAGCAATCAAACAACTCACGTTGAGGGTATGACCATGCGCAAATACGTTCTGACAAGCATCGCGTTGTTGCCGTTACTTCTCAGCTATTCGCATGCCGACCAAAGCTGGACGGTCGATCCGCCGGCGCAGCCCTGGGTGTTCTCTAGTGAAGATGGCGGTACCGGCGCCTATCTTGGCGTCGACATCACGGATGTGACCACCGAGCGTCTGAGCGCTCTGAAGCTCAAGGAGGAAAAGGGCGTTGAGGTGACAATGGTCGATCAGGATGCTCCGGCGGGCAAGGCGGGCATCAAAGAGCACGATGTCATTCTGAGCATGAACGGAACATCGATCGAGAGCGGGGCGCAGTTGCGGCGCATGATTCACGAGACGCCGGCGGGCCGCGTGGTCACCTTCGGCCTGAGCCGCGACGGCCAGCCCGTGACTGTGAAAGTGCAACTGGGCGACAAGCACAAAGAATTTACGATAGTCAGCCCCAACATGAAGGAATTCAACTTCACCATGCCGGACATCCACGTGATGCCAGACGTCGATATTCCGTCGATCAACATGGTGGTTGTCACCTCGTCGGCCCGCAGCGGTCTGATGGTCGAGAACATCACTCCGCAACTGGGGCAATTCTTCGGAGTGAAAGACGGCAACGGCGTGCTGGTTCGGTCGGTCGAGAAAGGCAGTCGGGCGGAGAAAGCTGGGTTCCGCGCAGGAGATGTCATCGTCAAGATCAACGACCAGGCCGTGCACGACACCAGCGATTTTACGCATGCCGTGAAGTCGCGCAGCGGCCCTTCGGTGAGTGTAGGCGTAGTCCGCGACAAGAAGGAGCAGAACCTAAACCTGGCCCTGCCCGAGCGCAATAAAGAGTCAGGCGATCTCCTGGAAGAGAGCGACGATTCGATCATTGATGCCGAATCGCAGGTTGAACTCGGCAATTTGCGGACGGAAATCGCCAAACTCCGGCCGCAGATGGAACTGGCAGTTGAAGATGCCCGTAAGTCGGCGCAAGAGCTTCGGCAGTCGTTGTGCGGGCAGCAGAAAAAGATGCGCGAGCAAGCCGAGAAGCTCCGGAAGCAGCTTGAGCCCCAGACGGAACAACTCAAGCGCCAAGAAGAGCGATTGAAGATGCAACTGGACCGGCTACGGCAAGAACTGCGCGGGAATTGGATCGAGCTGTAAGAGCTGACTGACTTTCAATCTTCAACGCCTGAGACCTTCTTGACTATCGCAGAAGCGGGAGAATTCGCCGAGCCACCGCGTGGTCAAGCTTCTTAGAAACTCCGGCGCTCCGCCCGGCATGTGCGGACTCCCTACAACGTATGCTTCTGCCCGAATCTGGGTT
>Ga0335076_10006327_pt1 | contig 11935 bp, 7 predicted proteins | sample Lox_Sample_25_FD_206717 | JGI IMG/M metagenome (GOLD analysis project Ga0335076, IMG submission 206717) | Soil microbial communities from Loxahatchee National Wildlife Refuge, Florida, United States - Lox_Sample_2.5 | ecosystem: Environmental > Terrestrial > Soil > Wetlands | place: USA: Florida... | reverse complement strand
CCAGAATGCGCGCGGCTGGAGCCGGTTCCGCGCGGCGGAGATGTATTACTCGCTCGTTGGGCGCGATCTCGAGCACGATGTCGTGCCGTTCTGCCTCGACGCCGGCGTCGGGGTGATGGCCTGGAGCCCGCTCGCGGGCGGGTTCTTGAGCGGCAAGTACACGCGCGACAACCCGAAGGGTGAGAGCGGCGACAGGCTCGGCGGCTTCGACTTCCTGCCGTACGATCGCGCGCGCGGCTACGACCTCGTCGATCTCCTGCGCGAGATCGGCGAGAAGCGCGGCGCGACGCCCGCGCAGGTGTCGCTCGCGTGGCTGCTCACACGCCCGGCGGTGGCGTCGATCCTGATCGGCGCGTCGAGCGCGGCGCAGCTTGCGGACAACGTCGCCGCGGTGGACGTCAAGCTCGCGGCCGAGGACCTCGCGGCGCTCGACTCGGCCTCGAAGCCGACGCAGCCGTACCCGAACTGGTTCACCGATCGCGTCGCGGACGGCAAGGCGCACCAGGCGCTCGGGATCGCGCTGGCGGTGCCGCCGATTCGCTAGGGCAGCGCGTGGCCGAGGCCGCGGCTCGTGGCGACGGTGAGGAGCGGTCCTGCGCCGACCTTCACCCGCCGACCGCTACGACCGATCTCGATTCGCTACGCGACTTCCTCGGCCGGCACGCGCGCTTGTTTGTGCTGACAGGCGCGGGTGTGAGCACGGATTCGGGCATTCCGGACTATCGAGACGCGGACGGCGAGTGGAAGCGGCCATCGCGGCCCGTGCAGTTTCGCGACTTCATGGCCGACCCCGCGATGCGTCAGCGCTACTGGGCACGCGGCTTCGTTGGCTGGCAGCAGCTGCAGCGCGCGGCACCGAACGACGCGCATCGCGCGCTCGCGCGGCTCGAGCGCGTGGGGCGTGTCGAGCTGCTCGTCACGCAGAACGTCGACCGGCTCCATCAGGCCGCGGGCAGCGAAGCAGTCGTCGACTTGCACGGCCGCGCGGATGTCGTGCGCTGCATGACCTGCGAGCGGCGCACGCCGCGTGAGAATCTTCAGTCCGAGCTCGTGCGCCTGAATCCCGCTTGGGTGGAGCTCGGCGCGCGTGCCGCACCCGACGGAGATGCGGATCTCGCGGGCGCCGACTACGAGGGCTTCCGCGTGCCCGATTGCGCGGCCTGCGGCGGCACGCTGAAGCCGGACGTCGTGTTGTTCGGCGAGAGCGTGCCGAAGGAGCGAGTCGAGCGCGCGATGCACGCGCTCGCCGAGTCGGACGCCGTGTTCGTGATCGGCTCTTCGCTCATGGTGTACTCGGGCTACCGCTTCGCGCGTGCGGCGACCCAGCTTCGGAAGCCGATCGCGGCCCTGAACCTGGGACGCACGCGCGCCGACGCGCTGCTGACGCTTAAGATCGCGGCGGCGTGCGCGACCGCGCTCGCCGCCTGCGTCCCTTAGGAGCGCCGCCGTCAGCCGCCCGAAGACGGCTACGGTGCGATGTTCGCGTTCAAGCGGAACAGATTCCGCGGGTCGTACTTCGCCTTCAGCGCGCGGAGGCGTGCGAAGTTCTCTCCAAACGACGCGCGGACCTTCTCGGGCCGATCGTCGGTCGCGAGGTGGTTGACATAGGCCGTGCCTTGCAGGTGCGGCTCGAGCTCGCGCCAGCACGACCGCACCCAGTCGATGTGCGTCGCCGATTCGCGGGCCTCCGCCCACTGACCGATCGCGTCGAAATCCCATAGCGGTTTGCGCGGCGCGAATGCGGTGGCCGTCGGCGCTACGCGAGTCGCTGCCCCGTGCATGTGGAAGAAGATGAACGCGCTCATCGGCGAGCTGAAGCTCGCCGCGCTTTCGACGATTGTGTCGATCAGCGGGTCAGGGATTTGCTCCGTGAGCGCCGATCGCCAGTACCGATGCAGGCCGTGGGTCGCGTTGGGCTCGTCGAGGAGCCGTTGCCGAGCGCCGTACGGCATCGGTCCGACGACGTCGGCGATCGGTTTGCCGAAGGCGCGCGCGGGAGCGAGCACTCGCTCGCCCTCGGCCGCAGGCCCGTTGTAGCCGAGGATCAGCGCGGCGACGGGCATCCCCTGCGGCGCCGTCAGCACGGCCGCGTACGCTTCCGCCTCGTCCGGCAGCGTGCGGCAGAAATCGCGGTAGAATCGCAGCACGTCGCGCGCCTGATCGAGCGGGTAGATCACGAGGCCGCCGAGCACTTCGGTCACCGGATGCAGCCGATATTCCGCGGCCGTCACGACGCCGAAGTTGCCGCCGCCGCCGCGCAGCGCCCAGAAGAGCTCCGCGTCGTCGCTTGCACTCGCTTTGCGGAACGCCCCGTCGGCCGTGACGACGTCGGCCGCGATCAGGTTGTCGACCGCGAGCCCGTGCTTGCCCATCAGCCAGCCGAGGCCGCCGCCGAGCGTCAGGCCGATGACGCCGGTGTTGGATACGGTGCCGCCCGTCGTCGCGAGACCGTGAGCTTGGGTCTCGTGGTCGAGCTCTCGCCAGAGCGCGCCGCCCTGCGCGACGGCCGTGCGCCTGTCCGGGTCGACGCGGATGCCCTTCATCGACGACAGGTCGATCACGAGCCCGCCGTCGTTGGTCCCATGCCCGGGCGCGCTGTGGCCGCCGCCGCGAACGGAAACGAGCAGGTTGCGGGTGCGCGCGAAGCTCACCGCCTGCTGCACGTCCGCGGCTCCCGCGCACCGCGCGACGATGGCCGGACGGCGGTCCACGTTGCCGTTCCAGACGCGCCGCGCGTTTTCGTAGTGTGCGTCCGCGGCGATCACAACCTGGCCGCGGAGGAGGCCGCGCAGATCGGCTAGGTCTGCGTCGCTGAGACTCGTGCGGGAACCGTCGCGAGCAATGGCGTCGATCGTCATGCTTCGTCCTCTCTTGGTTTCTAGTTGCCCGTGTTCGTATCGTCCACTGTCGCCGCAAGCGAGCCGCGTGCTAGCCGCACGTCGATCGCCGTGCCGCGCTTCACCTGCGCGGCATCCGTCACGACCGCGCCGCCGTCGCTGCGCTGCACGATCGCATAGCCGCGCTCGAGCGTCGCGAGCGGGGAGAGCGACGCGAGCGCGCGCTCGGCGAGCTTCAGGCGCTGGCGCGTGTCGTCGACGTTGCGCGCGATCGCACGGCGCAGGCGCTCCGCGGTCCAGCGCCAACGCTCGCGCGTCTTCGCGAGCCGGTGCGCCGGATTCGCGTGCGCGATGGAGGTCGCGAGCCGGTGCAGTCTCACCTTCGCGTTCGCGATCGCGCGCTCGAGCGCGCGGCGCGCGCGCGCCTCGAGCTCGTCGAGCCGCTGGTGCTGCTCGCGTAGACGGATTCCCGGATGGCAGCGCGACAACCGGTGCGCGAGGCTCGTGAAATGGCGCTGGTCGGCTCCGAGCCGGCGTCGCATGCAAAACGCGACCTGCTGCTCGGCGCGCGCGAAACGCGTGAGCCATTCGCTCTGGTCCGGCACCGCGAGCTCGGCCGCCTGAGACGGGGTCGGCGCGCGCAGGTCCGCCGCGAAGTCCGCGATCGTGAAGTCGATCTCGTGGCCGACGCCGACGATGATCGGCAGCTCGAGCGCCGCGATCACGCGCGCGACCTTCTCCTCGTTGAACGCCCAGAGGTCCTCGAGCGAGCCGCCGCCGCGCGTGAGGATCAGCACGTCGCATTCGGCGCGCCGGTCCGCGAGCTTCAACGTGCGGCAGATCTCGTCCGCGGCGCCGGCGCCTTGGACCGAGGTCGGGTAGATCAGCACGGCGGTCGCCGGGAAGCGGCGCCGGAGCGCGATCAGCACGTCGCGCACCGCCGCGCCGCTCGGCGAGGTGACGACGCCGATCCGCCGCGGCAGCTTCGGCGGCGCAAGTTTGCGCGCGGCGTCGAACAGCCCCTCGGCCGCGAGCTTGCGCTTGAGCTCCTCGAACTTGCGGCGCAGCAAACCCTCGCCGGCTTCCTCCGCGTACTCGACGATCAGCTGGTACTCGCCGCGCGCCTCGTAGAGGCTCGCGCGCGCTCGGACCAGGACTTGCTGTCCGTTCGCGAGCTCGAAGCTTAAGCCCCGATTGCTCATGCGGAACATCGCGCAGCGGACCTGCGCGTGAGCGTCCTTCAACGACCAGTAGAGGTGCCCGGAGCTCGGCCGCGACAGGTTCGACACCTCGCCCTCGACCCACACGACGCCGAGCGTGCCCTCGATCAGCTGTTTCGCTTCGCGGTTGAGGCCCGAGACCGAGAGGATTCGCCGCTCCTCGAACGGGAGCTGTAGGGAGTCGCCGCCGCGCATCGGCGCAGTATACGGCAGCGCCGTCGATAGATTTGCGGCGCTTCGGCTCGACGCGTAAACTGCCGCGTTCAATTTCCCCCGGCCGGAGGTCCCGATGCGGATCGTTCACGAGGCCCTTACATTCGACGACGTCCTCCTCGAGCCCGCCTACTCCGAAATCTTGCCCCGCGAAGTTCAGCTCAAGACACAACTCACTCGCTCGCTCACGCTGAACATCCCGATCATCTCGGCGGCCATGGACACGGTCACCGAAGCCCGACTTGCGATCGCGCTGGCCCAGGAAGGCGGTATCGGCATCATCCACAAGAACATGTCGCCGAAGGACCAGGCGCGACAAGTCAGCCAAGTCAAGAAATTCGAGAGCGGCGTGATCCATGACCCGATCACGGTGTCGCCCGACGCCACGATCCGCCAGGTCATCGACCTCACGCGCTCGAAGAACATCTCGGGCGTGCCGGTGGTCGAGGGCGAGGACCTCGTCGGCATCGTCACGCACCGCGACCTGAGGTTCGAGACGCAGCGCGACGCGCCGGTCTCGTCCGTGATGACGCCGAAGGATCGGCTCGTGACCGTGCGCGAGGGCGCGGACAAGGACCAGGTGCTCGGGCTCTTCCACAAGCACCGCATCGAGAAGGTGCTGGTCGTCGACAAGGCGTTCAAGCTCCGCGGCATGATCACGGTGAAGGACATCCAGAAGGCGCACGACAACCCGTACGCGTGCAAGGACGACCTCGGCGCGCTGCGCGTCGGCGCCGCGGTCGGCACCGGAGTCGACACCGAGGAGCGCGTCGCCATGCTCGTCGACGCAGGCGTCGACGTCGTGATCGTCGACACCGCGCACGGCCACACGAAGGGCGTTATCGACCGCGTGCGGTCGGTCAAGCGTGACCATCCCGATCTGCAGCTCATCGCCGGCAACATCGTGACGGCCGAAGCCGCCAAGGCCCTCGTCGCCGCCGGCGTCGACGGCGTGAAGACCGGCATCGGGCCGGGCTCGATCTGCACGACGCGGATCGTCGCGGGCGTAGGCATCCCGCAGATCACCGCGGTGGCCGAGGTCGCCGAGGCGCTCGAAGGCACGGGCGTGCCGTCGATCTCCGACGGCGGCATCCGTTATTCGGGCGACATCGCGAAGGCGCTCGCCGCCGGCGCGCACTGCGTGATGATCGGCAGCCTGTTCGCGGGCACCGAGGAGTCGCCGGGCGACGTCGAGCTCTACCAGGGCCGCTCGTATAAGTCGTATCGCGGCATGGGCTCGATCGGCGCGATGGCGCAGCGCCACGGCTCGGCCGATCGCTATTTCCAAGACTCGGCCGAGGAGCTCGAGAAGCTCGTGCCCGAGGGCATCGAAGGCCGCGTGCCCTACAAAGGCAGCCTCGTCGCGATCATCCAGCAGCTCGTCGGCGGGCTGCGCGCTGCAATGGGCTACACGGGCTGCCGCAACATCACGGAGATGCGGACCAAGCCGAAGTTCGTGCGGATCACCGGCGCGGGCCGTCGCGAAAGCCACGTGCACGACGTCACGATCACGAAGGAACCGCCGAACTACCGCATGGGCGAATGAGCGACAAGATTCTGGTCGTCGACTTCGGCGGCCAATACACTCAGCTGATCGCGCGCCGCGTGCGCGAGGTCGGCGTGTACAGCGAGATCCTGCCGTTCGACGCGCCGGCCGAGAAGATCGCGGCGCTCGCGCCGAAGGGCATCATTCTGTCGGGCGGTCCCGAGTCGACGGTCGAGGCCGGCTCGCCGCAGATTGCCGACGCGCTGCTCGGCGCGAAGAAGCCCGTGCTCGGGATCTGCTACGGGATGCAGGCGCTCGCGATGAAGCTCGGCGGCGCGGTCGAGTCGTCCGACCACCGCGAATATGGCTACGCGGCCGTGACGCTCGCCGGCAAGGACCCGCTGCTCAAAGGGCTCGCGAAGGACGGCTCGGACCTGAACGTCTGGATGAGCCACGGCGACCGCGTCGAGAAGCTGCCGCCCGGCTTCGCGGCGATCGCGTCGTCCGCGAACTCGCCGTTGGCCGCGATGGCCGACGTGAAGCGGAAGATCTACGGCCTGCAGTTCCATCCCGAGGTCACCCACACCGAGCACGGCCTCGAGATCATCCGGCGGTTCGCGCTCGAGATCTGCGGCTGCGAGCCGAGCTGGACGGCGAAGAACATCATCGCGGAGCACTTGGACAACGTGCGCGCGAAGGTCGGCTCGGATCGCGTGCTGCTCGGGCTCTCGGGCGGCGTCGACTCGTCGGTCGTCGCGGCACTGCTGCACGCCGCGATCGGCGATCAGCTCGTCTGCGTGTTCGTCGACACGGGCCTGCTGCGCCTCGACGAGGGCGACCAGGTGATGTCTATCTTCACGAAGCACATCGGCGCGAACGTGATCCGCGCGAACGCCGAAAGGGAATTCTTGGGGGCTCTCGACGGAGTTGCGGATCCCGAGGACAAGCGCAAGATCATCGGCCGAATGTTCGTCGAAGTGTTCGAGCGCGAGGCCGCGAAGATCAAGGACGTGCGCTGGCTCGCGCAGGGCACGATCTATCCGGACGTGATCGAGTCCGCGGGCGCCGCGACGGGCAAGGCGCATTTGATCAAGTCGCACCACAACGTCGGCGGGCTGCCCGCGAAGATGAAGCTCAAGCTGCTCGAGCCGCTGCGCGACCTCTTCAAGGACGAGGTCCGGCGAATCGGCGCAGAGCTCGGGCTGCCGCCCGACTTGATCGGCCGGCATCCGTTCCCGGGCCCGGGGCTCGGAGTCCGTATCCTCGGCGCCGTGAAGAAGGAATTCGCGGACCTGCTGCGCCGCGCGGACGACATCTACATCACCGAGCTCAAGAAGCAGGGTCTATACGACACCGTGAGCCAGGCGTTCGCGGTCTTCCTGCCCGTCAAGTCGGTCGGCGTGATGGGCGACGGCCGGCGCTACGACTACGTGATCGCGCTACGCGCGGTCGAGACCGTCGACTTCATGACCGCGCGCTGGGCGCGTCTGCCGTACGACTTCCTCGACCACGTGTCGCGCCGGATCATCAACGAGGTGCCCGGCATCTCGCGCGTCACCTACGACATCTCGGGCAAGCCGCCCGCGACGATCGAGTGGGAGTAACGGGCGCTAGGGCGTAGCCCGTTGGGCGCATGCGCTCGCCGCGCAAACCGCAATCCGCCCGCATGCTCGGCGTGGTGCCCTAGAGCGGAGGACGAGGGGGACTTCCGCGCATGGCGGACGGAAGCTCCTGCATCGTGGAGGCGGACCGACCGGGATGATGCTCGGCTTCTTGCTCGCCCGCGGTGGCGTGAGCGTTACGGTGCTCGCCTCTGGTTTCGCCTGCCGCGAGACACGAACGATCGCGACCAAACGGGCGGCTATGATAAGCGGGTAGCCGCCGCCGATCCCTGTTGCAAGATCGGCGCGGAAGCCGACGCTCAGTAACCTTACGCAAACGGCAACTTTGGGGGAACCTCATGGGTAAGCGCGCGTCACGCATCATCATGGCCTTCTGCTTCGCCGTGCTCGGGGCCGCCGCAGGCTCGGCGCAGCCGCCGGCCCGCGGCGAGATGACCGAGCAGCAGCGGCTCCGCGCGGCGAGTCCGGGCGGCCCGATCACTCCGGGCGTCGCGCTGCCGAAGTGGCCCGCGGCGGTGAATCCGCTCGATTCCTATACGCCCGTGACCGAAGCGCTGCTCGCCAATCCTTCGTCCAACGACTGGCTGAGCTGGCGACGCACGCAGGACGGCCTCGGTTTCTCGCCGCTCAAGACGATCGACAAGGACAACGTGCGCCGGCTGCAGGTCGCTTGGTCGATCGCGCTGCCCCCGGGCCCGAACGCCGCGACGCCACTCGTGCACGACGGCGTCATCTATGTGCACTCCTTCGGCGACAGTGTGCAGGCATTCGATGCGGCGAACGGCAACGAGCTGTGGCATTACGCTCGCAAGCTGCCGAGCAATTCTCGTCCCACGGTGAAGCGTAACCTGGCGCTGTACGGCAACAAGGTCTTCTTCGGTACGTCCGACGTTCACGAAGTCGCGCTCGACGTGAAGACCGGCGACGTGGTTTGGGATGCGCCGATCGCGGGCGAGGGAAGCGGCTTTGGGCTGAGCGGTGGCCCGCTCGTCGCTCACGGGAAAGTTCTGCAAGGTATCAACGGACAAGCGCCCGGAGGCGCTTACATCGTTGGGCTCGATGCGGAAACCGGCAAGGAGCTGTGGCGGTTCTATACGATCGCGCGGCCCGGCGAGCCGCACGGCGAGTCGTGGAACGGTCTGCCGCTCGACAAGCGTTCTGGCGGGTCCGTCTGGACGGCCGGCGGTTACGATCCACAGAGCAATCTCGCGTTTTTTGGGCCCGCGCCGACATACGACACGGGTCCGCTGCGCGACCCAGTGAGTAAGCCGGGCATCACCAACGAAGCGCTGTACACCAACGCGACGATCGCGCTCGATCCCGACACCGGCAAGCTCGCTTGGTACTACCAGCACGTGCCGAACGATCAGTGGGACTTCGACTGGGCGTTCGAGCGGCAGCTGCTAACGCTGCCGGTCAACGGCCGCGACCAGCGCGTGCTGCTCACGTCCGGCAAGGAGGCGCTCTACGACGTGCTCTCGCTGGACGAGCGTGGCAAGTATCTGTTCTCGATCGACATGGGCCTGCAGAACTTGATCACCGGCATCGACCCGAAGACCGGTGCGAAGCACATCGATCCCGCGTTGATCCCGTCGCGTGAGAAAGCGATCACGGTGTGTCCGCACGCGGGCGCCGCGAAGAGCTGGATCCCGGGCTCGATCAATCCGACGACGAAGGTGCTGTACGTGCCGCTCGTCGAGTCGTGCATGAACCTTACGCCTGTGCCGCTCGACCAGCGCGGCGCACTGTCGACCGGCGTGAGCTTCAGCATCCGGCCGCGGCTCGACAGCGATGGAAAAATGGGGCGGATCGCCGCGGTCAATCTCGAGACAAAGAAGCCGGTCTGGACCGAACGGCAGCGCGCACCGCAAACGACGGGCGTGCTCGACACCGCGGGCGGCGTGCTGTTCGCGGGGGCGCTCGATCGCTGGTTCACGGCTTACGACGACGCGACGGGCAAGGCGCTGTGGCGTGTGCAGCTCACGGATGTACCGAGCTCGGCGCCGATTACCTACGCGGTGAACGGCAGGCAGTACGTCGCGATGGTGGTCGGTTTCGGCTCGCCGCAGTCGATCACCTTCGCGATGTTGACGCCCGAGATCGACCTGCCCGTGATACGGAGCTCCGCGATCTTCGTGTTCGCGCTGCCGGATCGCTGAGCGATGAAAGGTCGGGATCCGCGGTCTGCGCAAACTCTAGTGGTGAATCTGGCTCGTGACGTCTGCGGCGTCGTAAGGCTCGCAGTTCCCGCGCTCCGTGCCGATCAACGTGGGACTGCCGAAGCCACCGGCGTTCGCCACGGCCTTGGTCATCAAGACCGGATTTTGTTTCCAGGGCTGCAGTAGCACGTCCGGATCGTCGACCGTCACCTCGTAGAGGATCTCGTCGCCCTTGCGTGTGAAGCGTTCGAAGACCTTCATGTTCTCCGAGTGGAAGAATCCGCCGCGCGCGAGCCAAGTTTCGGGCACGAACCCTCGCGACTCGATCACGAGCGTGTCGCCGTCCCAATGGCCGATGGAGTGGCCGGTATATTTGGTTTGCTCGAGCTGTTTCTCGTCGAAAGCGCGGCCGTCGGTCGGAATCACTCGGAAGTCCGTATAGCCGCCGCCGCCGTCGCCGCCGCGGCCGTAAAGCAACGTAATGTCGTCCGCGGTCTGGAAGATGCGTCCGGGCGCCCCTTGTCTCGGGATGCCCATGGGCTGACACGTCATGATCGGATCTTCACGGTTCGTCCACATGTCGAGATAGACGACCTTGTCCCAGTTTTCGGGCTTGTAGAGCGGACGGTTAGGCCCGAAGCGCGAAGCCGCCTCGTACTCGAAATCGAGCGTCTGGTTCCACGCGGGACTACAGCCCTCGAGCTGCGTCGGTGCGCAGCGGCGGTTGCCATAGCGCCAGATGAAAAACTTATTGCCGGGGTTCCAGCTGCCGGTCAAGTCCGGCTTGCCGCTGGCCAAGCGCGGCGTCGGAGCGGTGGAGGCGAGCATTGGTGCTTTCTGGTCGCTCCCAAACATCGGCAGCGGCTCCGTGGGACCGACGTTCGGGGGCACGGGCACGACGACGTAGACGCTACCCGTTTCCGTAACCGCCGTCTTGATGTCGCGCACGACCTTGCCGTTGTCGCGCTCCACCATCTTGCCCGCGTACTGGGCTTCGATCCGATTGAGCTCGTTGTTGTAGTCGTTGTAGTCGCTGTAAGTGAACTCGTACTTGTCGCGGCCGTGCGTGACGACCACGGATTTGGTCATGAACCGATCGTCGAGCGTGGCAACGGCCGTCGCGCCGGCGACATCGGGTATCGGGAACGTGATGATCGGAGTTTTCCCTTCCCAGCGGACGGACGTGTCGCCGATCTTGTCCTTCCCGGCCTCGAGCAACCCGCCGGGGTTACGGAACGTCTTCAGCAAGTCGATTCCGGCGCCCGCGAGCGCGGCCTTGACGGCGCCTTGCGGGCTGGCGTAAAGCCGAATCAGGCGCTCGTCGCGCTTGTTGGGCATCGGCTTGGCAGTGCCTTGGCCCTTCACTAGACCGGCGCCCGGTCTGTCTTCGTCCCAAGCGTACTTGCCGCTGACGACCTCGATGTTCTTATACATCTGGCCGTTCGGCAGCTTGCACTCGATCTGCGTGCGGCTGCCTTCAAATTGGTACGCGTCGCTGACGCGGTATCCCGACGTGCCGAGCTCGCCCTTGCGCTTGGTTGCCTTGTAGGGCGTGATCGCACACGACTGACCGTTCACTTGGATCGTGCCCTCGCCGCGATACTCGAGCGTGACCTGGAGCTCGTGCTCCTCGATCCCGCGCAGCATGACCATGTGCCACGGCCAGTTGTACAGCACGGACTTTAGGTCTCTGGCGTCTTCCGCCGGCGTATACAGCTGCGGCGGAGGACCGAACTGCGCGTATACCGCGACCGATAGGCACGTTGCGAGACCCGCTGCGAGCGCGACACGGGTTGAGGTCGCACCTTGTATTAAGGCCATGTTGGTTCCCCTTTTTGAGGGAGAATGTTGCTGCTATTCGGACAGGAAGTCGATGGGTTCGTATTGTGCCACGTGATCGGCCGGGTTGACTCTCAGCGGTTTACTGCTATTGGCCGGAAATGACCCGTCGTCACGGCCGGCCTCTCCATTCGGGCTTTACCGGAAGCTGACAAGCGATCGTGAAATGCTCGTTGCCGTGGGCGAACGGGCGGCCGATCCACGCCTCGAACACCGGTGGGTCGATACAGTGCCCGCTCGAGCCGGAGCCGCTTCACGAACTGATTCAGCGTCTCGCCGAGAAGGCTCTTGAAGACGCGATGGAAGTGAAACGGGGAAAAGCCGGCTGCTTCCGAGACTTCGTCGAGGCTCAAGGGCCCGGCGAGGTTGCGGACGATGTGGTCGATCGCGCGGTTGACGCGCTTGACGTAATCGACGGCGATGGCGCCCTCGTTTTTTCGCTCAGTTCGCAAGATATGGCAAGTCTCGTCCCCCGATCCTCGCGCAGGCTAGCACCTGGGCTGGGCTTCGCCGGGAACGCAAGGCCGCATGAAAGCATTCACGCTCGTCGGTGTCGCGG
>Ga0335076_10006326_pt1 | contig 11936 bp, 11 predicted proteins | sample Lox_Sample_25_FD_206717 | JGI IMG/M metagenome (GOLD analysis project Ga0335076, IMG submission 206717) | Soil microbial communities from Loxahatchee National Wildlife Refuge, Florida, United States - Lox_Sample_2.5 | ecosystem: Environmental > Terrestrial > Soil > Wetlands | place: USA... | reverse complement strand
TGCTGACATCGAACGCTTTCCACGCAACGCGCCAACGCGCGCCAATCGTGAACCATAGCATGTCGCCCGGGCCGGCCAATCTTCACGCCGCTTCACCTTGCGGCGAGCAAATCCGGTTTCCAAGCCCTCGCCGGGACGATAGGAATACGGCCCGACGCCAACCAATTCGGGCCCATCATGACCAATCTGCGCCAGATCGACCGCGGCCGCCTCGCCGCAGCGCTCGCCGAAGAGCGGCGACGTTTCGTCGCGGAGCATCCGCGCTCGGGGTCGCTCTTCGAGGAGGCCAAGGCCAATCTGCTCGAAGGCGTGCCCATGAACTGGATGATCCGTTGGGCAGGCGACTTTCCGATCTTCATCAGGGAGGGCGCCGGCGCCCGCTTCACCGACGTCGACGGGCGCGAGTACATCGACTTCTGCCTCGGCGACACCGGCGCCATGACGGGCCATGCGCCCAAGGAATCGATGGACGCCATCATCGCCCAGCTCCGGCGCGGCACGACCTTCATGCTGCCGACGGAAGACTCGCTGTGGGTCGGCCGCGAGCTGCAGCGGCGCTTCGGCCTGCCCTACTGGCAGGTGGCGATGACGGCGACCGACGCCAACCGCTTCGCCATCCGGCTGGCGCGGCAGATCACGGGACGCAAGCTGATCCTCGTCCACAACTGGTGCTATCACGGGTCGGTCGACGAGACGATCATCACCATCAACAACGGCAAGCCCGGTCCGAAGCCCGGCAACATCGGGCCGGCGATCGACCCGACCGTCACCACCAAGGTCGTGGAGATCAACGACATTCCGGCACTGGAGAAGGCGCTGGCGCCGGGCGACGTGGCCTGCGTGCTGGTTGAGCCGGCGCTCACCAACATCGGCATCGTGCTGCCCGATCCCGGCTACCACCAGGCGTTGCGCGAGATCACGCGGAAGACCGGCACGCTCCTCATCATCGACGAGACGCACACGATCTGCAGCGGGCCAGGCGGCTACACCAAGGCTTATGGCCTCGATCCGGACATGCTGACCATCGGGAAGCCGATCGCGAGCGGCGTGCCGGCGGCGGTCTACGGCTTCACGGCCGACGTGGCCGAGCGCATCCGCAAGGCGACCGACACGAGAACCTCCGACACCGGCGGCATCGGCGGCACGCTCGCCGGCAACGCGCTCTCGCTGGCGGCCATGCGGGCGACGCTGGAGCATGTGCTGACCGACCAGGCCTTCGAGCACACGATCGCGCTCGGCAAGCGGTTCGCAGAGGGCGTCGACGGAGTCATCAAGGAGAGAGGCCTGCCCTGGCATGTGACGCGGCTCGGCTGCCGCGCCGAATACTGGTTCTGCCCGCGCCCGCCGAAGAACGGCGGCGAAGCGGCGGCGGCCATCGACCCGGATCTCGACCGCTACATGCATCTGGCGGCCCTCAACCGCGGCATCCTGATGACGCCCTTCCACAACATGGCGCTGATGGCTCCGCAGGCGACGGCGGCCGACGTCGACCGGCACACGCAGGCGTTCCGCGAGAGCGTCGACGCCATCCTCTAGGGACCGTCCGATCACGCTACGGCCGCGGCGGAGCAGCGGAGCCGATCGCGAAAGGAGCGATCGACCCCAGGCCCAGCGAAGAGCGGACGGATGTAGGGGCGTACGGCGCACGCCCGCGGGTGGCTTACTTCAGACTCGATTAGGGATGAAGAAAGAGGGCGAGCGCCGTTCGCCCCTACGGAAAATGCATCCGGACGATCGACCCCATGCCCAGCGGAGATGCCGGTGGATGTAGGGGCGACCGGCAGGTCGCCCGCAGTTCCGTTCGGTACATAGGCGGGCGACCTTCCGGTCGCCCCTACACGAGAAATCGAATCCGGGCGATGCACCCCATGCCCAGCGGGGCGGGCGGCGGCGGTGAGGGCGCGGAGACGGCGGGCGGCGTGGACGGCGCGGGCGCGGAGACCTATGAGCGCGGCGCTGCGGTAGCCGTGGATGAGGCGGGCGGTTTGGGCGCGGCGGCGGCCTTCCTGTGTGCGCGGGCCGGTGCTGAGGCCGCCATGGAGGCGGCAGCGGCCGTTCTTCATCGCAGGCTGGCGGAAGGGACAGCCGGCGCGCGTGCGGGCGCCGCAGCGGGGGGCGCGGAGGTAATCGCCGGAGGGGTTGCCGTTCTTCAGGCGGCCGCGCGGTGCGTCGGGGGCGGCGTGGAGCTTTGGAGCCGGCGTTGCAGGGGCCGAACCAAGTTCGGCCCGGGCCGATCCCCGGGTCCGGCCGGAGGCCGGCCCGAGGACAAGCCTGAGATCGGTCCCTACAAGGGCCCCGACATCGGCCGGGTTGCGGCCGGACTGGGCCAGGGTGATGCCACGGCAGACGGTCTCCATCAGGCGGGAGGCGAGCACGCCCATGCGCAGGCCCTCGAGATCGGCCCGCAGGTCGCTCCGCCCCGGACCGGCTGCCCGCGCGCGGTCGAGAAAGCAGCTGGCGCGCTCGCCGCACTGCATGACCAGGGCGTGGGCGGCGTACAGCTCTTGCTTCAATGACGTCGCGGCGATGGTATGGGACATGGTCTTCTCCATGAGGCGTCGATGCGAGGGAGCAGCGAAATCTGTTCACTTTATGTTCTATTAGGCAAATTGTCAAGCACTAAAGGCCTTCTGCGTAAGGCGCGCGGCAGGGCTCAGCCGCGTTTCCGGGGCTAGCCTCGATGCTCGGCCTGCCGACGACGGCGAACGCGCCGTTCTGTCCGTCCGAGGTGCGCGGCTCGGTGGCCGTGCCCGCGGGGCTGCCGTCCTGGCGGAAGCTGCTGCGCTTCGCCGGGCCGGGGCTGCTGATCTCGGTCGGCTACATGGATCCCGGCAACTGGGCGACCGACATCGAGGCCGGCTCGCGCTTCGGCTATGCGCTGCTGTTCGTCGTGGTGCTGTCGGGCCTCTCGGGGATTCTCCTGCAGACCCTGTGCGCGCGGCTCGGCCTCGCCGCCGGGCGCGACCTCGCGCGGCTCTGCCGCGAGCGATACCGGCGGCCGGTCTCCATCGCCCTCTGGCTGTTCGCCGAGCTTGCCATCATCGCCACCGACGTGGCGGAAGTGCTGGGCTCGGCCCTGGCGCTGAAGCTGCTCTTCGGCCTGCCGCTCTGGATCGGCGTGCTCGTCACCGCGCTGGACACGCTGATCGTGCTGTTCCTCAACCACCACGGCTTCCGCCAGCTCGAGGCGATCGTGCTGGGGCTGGTCGCGACCATCGCCCTCTGCTTCGCGTTCGAGCTGGTGGCGCTGGCGCCCGACGGCGCCGCCGTCGCGCGCGGCCTGCTCCCGTCGCTGCCGGTCGTGACCGATCCCGAGGCCCTCTACCTCGCGGTCGGCATCATCGGCGCGACGGTCATGCCGCATAACCTCTATCTGCACTCCCAGATCGTGCAGACGCGCGCCATCGCCGGCGGCGTCGGGGCGAAGCGCGAGGCGATCGGGCTGGCGACCGCCGACATCGCGAGCGCGCTGTTCCTGGCGATGCTGGTGAACGGCGCCATCCTCGTCACCGCCGGGACCGCCTTTCACCAGACCGGCATGGCCGCCGTGACCGACATCGACGAGGCCTACCGGTTCCTGCAGCCCGTCGCAGGCGCCGCGGCCGCCGTCATATTCGGCATCGCGCTGCTCGCCTCCGGCCAGAGCTCGACCTTCACCGGTACCATCGCGGGACAGACGATCCTCGAGGGATTCCTCGAGCTCAAGATCCCCTGCTGGCAGCGGCGGCTTATCACGCGCACGCTCGCGCTCGGCCCGGCGCTCGCCGGCGTCCTCTGGTTCGGCGACGGCTCCGTCGGCGGCCTGCTGGTGCTGAGCCAGGTCGTGCTGACGGCGCAGCTGCCGTTCGCGCTCTACCCGCTTATCCGCTTCACGGGCGACCGCCGCCTGATGGGCGAGTTCGCCAATGGCCCGGCGTTGCGGCTCTGCGCCTGGATCATCTTCGCCGCGGTCACCGCGGCCAATGTGTGGCTGGTGTGGGGGCTGGCCGCCTGAACGCAGATTCGCAGACGGGAGCCCGCCTAAAGTGCGAATTGCGGTCCTTTGCGCAGGTCTGGTTCGGATCCCATCGCTGACCGGCTATTGCGAACGCAGCTACGGCCGAGTCCTGCCAATAGCCGCCGCTCACACGCGGCAACTGACACAACCGGAGGCCGGCCGTTGCTCAGCATGGGCCCCTGCCTACTTGGTCCAGTGGCCTTCGTCGCGCAACCTACGACCCTCCCAATCCTTGAGTATCCGGCACACGGGCCAGCGCCAGATCTTCGGGGAACAGATGAAGCTTCTCGAGCGTGCGGTCCAGGAGGTCGAGTTCCCGCCGCAGCTCGGGGCGCCGAAGCTCAGGCAACGTCTGCAGAAGATTCTCGAGCATCGCCCGCAGCCGTCGGGCGATCTGAGCATTCTCGGCGCCATATTGCCGAATCTCGTTGCAAGAGAGATTTACGAAATCCTGCCACTCCGGCGTACGCAAGATCACGCGCAGCTTGCCCGCGCTGTCATGCACCTCGTCGTCGTGCAAATGGCGCTTGCCCACCGCTCGCAGCAGCCGATGCAACTGATCGATGGACAGGACGGCGGTCGTGGGGTCGTTGATGGCCTTGGACAGGGCCTTGATGGCGATATCGACGATGACGCGAAACGCGAACGTCGTATCCTGCTCGAGCGTACGCTCGCGTCCGAAAGCGACTTGGCCACACAGGATGCGGTCATCGATGGCCGTGGCGCCGCCGCGCAACCAGAACAGCGGATCGCCGACAGCGACGAAGTCGCCGACGCGGGGCACGAGCTCGATGATTCCGTCGACTTTGCGCGCTTCGGCGACCAGCCTGTTCAGGTTTGTCGCCAGTATGATCGCCGAGGTGCCCTGGTGTTCCACGGTGCGCAGAACCGGGCCGAGCTCCCGCGGCGGGAGAGCCGACGGGGTCTCTTTGATCGGCCTGGGGTAGACGTCGTCGATGACCCGAAGTCCCTGCTCGCCGACGCGCCATACGATCGAAACGGGCCGCAGTAGCCGCGCCGCATAGTCGATAAGGAAGAGAAACGCGACGGTGGAGGCGAGTCCAGTGATCGTCGTAGCGCCGATGACAAATTGCGGTATGGTTTCCAAGCGGCTTCGTACGCCGATTGCCAGCAGCATTCCGAAACTGAATAAGCCAACGATGCACCGGATGACGTTGTCGCGCAGCAAGGCCGCGACGATGATCCGCGGCGTCATCTGCCCGGTCGCCACCTGTACGGCCACCAACAGCGAGCCGAAGGTGAAGACCAGGAAGGAAATTTGCAGCGTGATGGAGATATCCAGCACCGACTTCGCGCCCTCTCCGCTGGAGACGAAGCCGGGGATTGCACCGAAGTCGAGTTGCAGCTCATTGACGACGCGAAACGTCAGCTGCGCCAGCAGGAAGCCAAGCAACGGCGCGAGCCAGAGGGACGACAGCACATAGCTCTTGATCGCGTACCAGCGGTTCCAGGGCATTCGTGCAACTCCTTTGGCCCGAGGCAGGGGCAAGATCCGGCGCCAGCTACTCAAGATAGACGGCAATCCTCCCTGCTCGCACGCCCGAAAGCCAGATGGCGGACTCGATGACACGTTCGGCCACGATCCGCGGGTACGCGTCGCGATTCCCCGAATGCCTCCCACTCTATTGGTATCAGTATATTTATCGGTGCCGGGTCCCGACTTGACTCAGGTCAGGCGGACGGATGCCCTGCGATGGGTAAGGCGGCCGACTTGAGGAGATGCCCGCGGTGAGGTTCACGACGACAACTTCAAGAGACTCTGCACGGGCGTGCCTGCTGGCGCTGATCCTGGCCCTGCTCGCGGCGTGTAGTCAGATGAGTCCGGAACTCAACGACCGCCTTGACGACGTGCTCCACAAGGGGATCATGCTGAATTACACGCTCCCGCTGAACTGATACGGCCGGCGGCCAAGGACGTTCCATCACACAGCCCGCTTGGCGCCGGCTCCGTCACGCGCCGGCGTCCGCTCACAATCCTGTGTATTTGCTCCGAATTGCCGCACCCAAGCTCGCCCATCTGATGCTTGAGCGTGCGAATGCCGACATCTTGGCCGAGACCCGCAGCGCGCAAGCCAGCTAAGGGCCAATGGCGACATTGGGTCAAACTCGGCCATCCCGCCAACGCACTGTGACTTTCGGCAATGGACCGGGAAGCAGACGAACCGCGGAGCGGTGGATGGCGCAAGCGCGGCGGATCTGACACGCTCGCGTAGGGCGGCCGCTGCCTGATGGGCGAGTGGAGTCGCGCGGAATAGGCGCCTCGTGAAACTTGCGCTACGAGAAAATTCGTGCCTGCGCCTCCGTCAGAACGAGACTTTCGCCATCGTGGCGCGGTGGTCGGAGGGCCAGGGGGTCACGACCAGATCGGCCTCGGGCGCCTTCTCGCCGACGATGCCGGCCGACTTCACGCTCAGCGTCTGGGACTTGGCCAGGATGAAATCGATGCGGTCGTGATGGTCTTCGGGGTCGGTCGGCTCGCTCGTCGGCGTCCAGGTGATGCCGGGTTTGGCGACCTCGTCGGGAAAGGCCGTGCGGAAGGTATCGACGAAACCGGCGTCCTCGATGCCCTTGGTCGTCGGCCATTCGACGACCATGGGCTGACGCTTGGCCGCCACGGCGCCGCTGGTCCAGTCCCAGTGGCTGGGCTCGTTGAAATCGCCCATGACGAACTGGGCGACGGCGTCGCTCTCGGCGGCGATGTCGGCCAGCAGCAGTTCGAGCGCCTTGCCGCGCGTCTGCTTGGCGCTGTCGATCGCCTCCGCCGCCGTCTTCAGGAACGGGAAGCTGCCGTACTCGATGTTCAGCAGCTGGTAGGGCTGATAGGGCGCGTCGTCCAGGTTCATGCTGTAGGCGACGACCTTGCGCCCGTTGACGTCGATCTCGACGCCGACGCCGTTCGGCGTCTCCTTGCCGATCGGGTATTTGCTGAAGACCGCATCGGCCCAGTGGTTGTCGGTGTTGTGCTTGAACTCGTGACAGTAGTAGCCGAGCGCCTTGGCGATCGCCTCGGCGCGGCTGTTGTCGGAGGCCGGGCAGACGTCGGCGGTGCAGGGATCCGGCTCGGGCACCGTCTCCTGCGCGCCGATGATGTCGGCGCCGGTCGCCTTCATGGCCGCGACCGTCTCGTCGATCGGCTTCTGCGCATTGGCCCCTGCGCCCCACATGTTGAAGCTCATGAGCGTGAGCTCCTCCGCCGCGGCGGACGCGCCGCCGGCCAGCAGCGCGAAAACGGCGAACGGCAGCATCAGCGTGCGTGATGTCATGGCTAACCCCCTGCTCTCCCCGCGTCGATCCTAGCGGCTCCCGATGACAATTGCATGGCATGGAATCCTCGACGGGGTCGACCGGCCGACGTGCTATCCTGACGGCGGGCGTTCGAAGCAACGGGGGCGGTCATGGATGCAAAGTCCGGCGCACGCGAGCGTTTCGACTAGATCCGCGACGGCGCCATCGCGCTGAGCCATCGGATCCATGCCCACCCGGAGCTGGGCTTCGAGGAGGAGAAGGCCTCGGCCTGGCTCTGCGAAGTGCTGGTGGACGCCGGCTTCGCCGTCGAGACGGGCATCTGCGACCTGCCGACGGCGTTCCGCGCCCGCGCCGGATCGGGGCCGCTCAACGTCGCCATCTGCGCCGAGTACGACTGCCTGCCCGGCATCGGCCATGCCTGCGGTCACAACATCATCGCCGCCGCCGCCATCGGCGCCGCGATTGCGGCCGCCAAGGTGGCGGACGAGGTCGGACTCACCGTGACCGTCATCGGCACGCCCGCCGAGGAAGTGGGCAACGCCGGCGGCAAGATCCTGGAGCTCGAGCGCGGCGGCTTCGACGGCATTCACGCCGCCATGATGGTGCATCCGGCGCCGTTCGACATGCTGCGCGCGAACATCATCGCGGCGTCCATGTTCGAGGTCGAGTATACGGGCAAGGAATCGCACGCCTCCGCCTTTCCGGAGCTGGGCGTCAACGCGGCGGATGCGCTGACGATTGCGCAGACGGCGCTCGGGCTGCTGCGGCAGCACATCCGCGCGACGGATCGCATCCACGGCATCGTCACCAACGGCGGCGCGGCGCCCAACATCGTTCCCGCCCACACGTCCGCCAAATACATCGTCCGCTCGCAGACGCTGGCCGAGCTGGAGGAATTGCGGCCGCGGGTCCACCGCTGCTTCCAGGCCGGCGCCCTCGCCACCGGCTCGACGGTGCGGTTCGTCGGCGGCGACAAGCCCTATGCCGAGATGCTCCATCACGACGCCATGACCGACTTCTACCGCCGCAACTCCGCGGACCTGGGGCGGCCGTTCCCCGCTGCTGGCGCCCGGGACGCGCGGCCCTCGGGGTCCACCGACATGGGCAATGTCTCGCAGGCCCTGCCGTCGATCCACCCCATGATCGGCATCAATTCCTTGCCCGCGGTGAACCATCAGCCGGAGTTCACGGCGCACTGCATCACGCCCGACGCGGACAAGGCCCTCGTGGACGGCGCGCTGGCCATGGCGTGGACCTGCATCGATCTGGCGACCCACGCAGAGACCCGCGAGAAGCTGATCGCGCGTCTGGCGCGCTGACACCCGCGGTCCGCCGGGTTGCAACTTGCGGCGGCTTCCCGCAGGTTAGCCGCCTCCATTGCCCGCGCGCGCCGATGCAGGATATCGCCGACGCCTTTACCGCCGCCTTTGGGCTGATCGTCACGGTCGACCCTGGCTTGGTCGAAATCGTGCTGCGCTCGCTGGCAGTGAGCGCTGCCGCGGTTCTGCTCGCCAGCGTGATCGGCCTGCCGCTCGGCGCCGCGGTCGCACTGTTCCAGTTCCCGGGGCGGCGGCCGCTGGCCGTCCTGCTCAGCGCGCTCATGGGCCTGCCGCCGGTGGTCGTCGGCCTCGTCGTCTATCTGCTGCTGTCGCGCAGCGGGCCGCTCGGCGTGTTCGGTTTGCTGTTCACGCCGACGGCGATGATCATCGCGCAGACCATCCTCATCGCCCCGATCATCGCAGCCCTCGCCCGCCAGATCGTCGAGGACCTGTGGGCCGAATATGCGGAACAGCTGCGCTCGCTGGGCAGCACATCCGGCCGCGCCGTCTGGACGCTGCTGTGGGATGGGCGCTTCAGCCTGGTGACGGCCGTGCTCGCCGGGTTCGGCCGCGCCAGCGCCGAGGTGGGCGCCGTCATGATCGTCGGCGGCAATATCGACCACGTCACCCGCGTGATGACGACGACCATCGCGCTCGAGACCAGCAAGGGCGACCTGCCGCTCGCCCTCGGCCTCGGACTCATCCTCATCGCGCTGGCGCTCGCGATCAACGGCGCCGCCTTCGTCCTGCGCGACGCCGCGCGCGCCGAACCCTGACCCGCATCGACCATGGGAACCATCCTCCCGCTGCGCCTCGACGCCGTGACCTATCGGGCGGCCGGCAAGCCGCTCGTGGACGGCATCTCGCTGACCCTCGAGGGCGGCCCGCGCACGGTGATCCTGGGGCCGAACGGCGCCGGCAAGAGCCTGCTGCTGCGGCTCTGCCACGGACTCCTGGCGCCGACCGCGGGAGAGATCCGCTGGCTGGGGACGGATAGCGCCAACCGCCGGCGCCAGGCGATGGTCTTTCAACGCCCGGTGATGCTGCGCCGGTCGGCCGCCGCGAACATCGACTACGCGCTCCGGCTGCAGCGCATCCCGGCCGACCGGCGCCGCGCCCGCACGGGCGAGGTCCTGGCTGACACCGGCTTGCGCGCGATCGCGCAGCGGCCGGCGCGTCGGCTGTCGATCGGCGAGCAGCAGCGGCTGGCGCTCGCGCGCGCCTGGGCGACGGCGCCCGAGGTGTTGTTCCTCGACGAACCGACGGCGAACCTCGATCCGGCGGCGACCCGCGCCGTCGAGGACATTATCTCCGCCATCGACCTCGGCGGCACCAAGATCATCATGACGACGCACGATCTCGGCCAGGCGCGGCGGCTCGCCGACGAGATCATCTTCCTGCACCGGGGCCGCCTGCTCGAGCATCGCCCGGCCGCCGACTTCTTCAGCCGCCCCGCCACGCCGGAGGCGGCCGCCTTCATCGCCGGCAAGCTGTTGTGGTAGTCAAGCACAGTCAGGGAGGGACCCGATCATGCTGAGACGACATCTGCTGGGCTGGTTCGGCGCCGTGGCGGCGCTGACCGTCCTGGGCCTCGCGCCGGCGACGGCCGACGAGCGCTTCATCGTCGTGGCTTCGACGACATCGACCCAGGACTCCGGCCTGTTCGACTACCTGCTGCCGCTGTTCACGCAGAAGACCGGCATTGAGGTGCGCGTCCTCTACAAGGGCACGGGCGAGGCCATCAAGGTGGCGCAGAAGGGCGACGCCGACGTGCTGTTCGTCCACGACAAGAAATCGGAGGAAAAGTTCGTCGCCGACGGCTTCGGCGTGAAGCGCAGCGATGTGATGTACAACGACTTCGTCATCGTCGGCCCGGCCGCGGACCCCGCCGGCATCAAGGGCACGGCCGACGTCGTCGAGGCGCTCAAGAAGATCGCCGCCGCCAAGGTGCCGTTCGCGTCGCGCGGCGACGACAGCGGCACCAACAAGGCCGAGCTGCGGCTGTGGAAGCTGGGCGAGATCGATCCGAAGAAGGACTCCGGCACCTGGTACCGCGAGACGGGCTCCGGCATGGGGCCGACGCTCAACACGGCGGCGGGCATGGGCGCCTATGCGCTGACCGACCGCGGCACCTGGCTCAACTTCAAGAACCGCGGCGACCTGACGATCCTCGTCGAGGGCGACAAGCGGCTCTTCAATCAATACGGCGTGACGCTCGTGAACCCGGCGAAGTTCCCGACCGTGAAGCAGGCGGACGGACAGACCTTCATCGACTGGGTGCTGTCGGCCGAAGGACAGCAGGCCATCGCCAACTACAAGATCGGCGGCCAGCAGGTGTTCTACCCGAACTACGTCCCGTCGTCCTGACGTCGGCGCGCGAGCACGCGGCGATGGCGCAAGACCCTGGAGCGGCGGCGACACCGGACGCAGCGCTCTGCCAGAGCTGCGGCGCCTGCTGCGCGTATTCGCACGAATGGCCGCGCTTTACGCTGGAGGACGAGGCCGAGATCGCGCGCATTCCGCGGGAACTCATCGCGGACGACGGCGCCGGCATGAAGTGCGCGGGCGAGCGGTGCACGGCGCTGGCCGGCGAGGTCGGCGTCTGGACCGCCTGCACGGTCTATGACGTGCGGCCGCATGTGTGCCGCGCCTGCGAGCCCGGCGACGATGCCTGCCGGATGGCACGGGAGCGGTTCGGGCTCCGCTGGTAGGCGCCGTCAGGACTCCAGCTCGGCGGCCAGGGCATCGGCCAGCTGTTGCGCGACGGCGCGCGCCTTCCTCACGTCGACATTGGTGAAGCTGATGAGCAGCCCCGGCGCATAGGGCGACGCGACGCCCCAGGCGGAGAGCGGCGACGGACCGAGGCCGCGTTTGATGAGGCCGGACACCAGCTTCATATCGTCGGTGTCGTGCGGCAGACGGGCGACCAGATGCATGCCGCCGGGCTGCAGGTCGATGTCGAGCGTGCCCGGCAGGCATTCGCGCAAGGCCTGCACCAGCGCGGCGCGGCGCTCGCCATAGAGCTGGCGCATGCGGCGGATGTGGCGGCCGAAATAGCCGTGGGCGAGGAACTCGGCGATGGTCGCCTGGACGAGGGCGGCGGGCGGCGGCTGCAGCAGGTCGGCAACGGCGGCGACGCGCTCGACCAGCGCCGGCGGCACGACGAGGTAGCCGACGCGCAGGCCCGGCGAGAGCACCTTGCTGAAGCTGCCGGTGAAGAGCACGCGGTCACGGCGGTCGATGCCCTTCAGCGCCGGCAGCAGCTTGCCGAGATAGCGGTATTCGCTGTCGTAGTCGTCCTCGACGATCCAGGCGTCGTGCGCGGCGGCCCAGTCGAGCAGCGCCATGCGGCG
>Ga0335076_10006324_pt1 | contig 11936 bp, 11 predicted proteins | sample Lox_Sample_25_FD_206717 | JGI IMG/M metagenome (GOLD analysis project Ga0335076, IMG submission 206717) | Soil microbial communities from Loxahatchee National Wildlife Refuge, Florida, United States - Lox_Sample_2.5 | ecosystem: Environmental > Terrestrial > Soil > Wetlands | place: USA... | reverse complement strand
AAACGCAATCGGACAATCTGGGGCAGGCGAGACTGCCGCGCTCGTCAAATCGGTCCAGCCCGAAGCGATCTCGTCGGGGAAGGCTGTCATCCAGTAGTCGGGCAGAACGGCCTTCAGCGGCTTCCAAACGACACGTGTTGGATCCTCGACGTCAGCGACTGCGACGAGCACGCTAGGACCATGGGCAGCGAGTCGCTCCCGACAGACTCCGCAAGGGCTGAGGACCACCATCCTGCCACCCGGCTCTCGATGAAGACACACCGACGCGATGATGTGCCTGCCGAGCCGATATGCAGCACAATAGGGCTCGGTCTCGTGGCAGACCTCGACTGAGGGATTGATCACGTCGGGCGCGGTGCCAGTCACGATCGTCCCGTTGTCGAGCAGCATCGCCGCTGCGCCGTGGTGATCGTCGTCGGGAAACCGGTCGCGTATAAGCGACCGGCATGCGTAGACCGCCGCGGCAAGATTGGCCTTCTCCACCAGCGCGATCTTACGGACGCGACTCGCGACGCTCCAGCTAGTGGTCCCCCCACAGGCAGCGGCCGCTGCCTGGTCGTACCGCGTTACTCAGACCCATCATCGTCGCCAGAGCAGCCACGGAACCAGGACTTCTGCCTCAGGCGTCGAGCCGCCACACTCGGGCGGGCACAGTACGACCGGCCCCCAGACCTATGTCCGTGGTCGCACACGCATGTCCTCGTCGACATCACGCGCCCTGATCGGCGCGGGAAGCGTCCGCGAGCCCACGGAGACGCCGTCCGTATCGCGATCGACCGTCGACAAGATCGAGGTCGCGAGCCGCTCCAGCTCAGCAGCTAGAGGCGTCTCAGCTGCGGATCTCACGTGAGAATGCCTGCGTTGGACCCCGTCTCGCCGCCCGGCCTCCTCGAGGTGGGTGATGGAGCTCGTCGGAAAAGTGCTCCTGGGACCGTGCGGGTGCCCGGGCGTGGGCGATCGTGGAGTCGCTTCAGCCGATCTGGGGCTCCGCGACGCCCGCCCGTGGCGGCCGACGCCGCCCATGCCGCGGCGCGTGCCGATCGGGATGGGACGGCGCTGCTCGACGCGGCCGAGGCGTTCGCCGGCATCGGCGCGTTCCGCTACACGACCGACACGGCCGCCGGAGCCGCCGAGGCGTTCGTTTACGTCGGACGCCAGGACTCCGCCCGCCGCGCCGCCGCGCTGCCGTGCCCTGTTCGTCGACGGCCAGGGCGGACCGCTGCCGCGATCGGCGGGGCTCGACAGCGAGGCGATCGACCTCGCCGCCCGCGAGCACCAGCTCGTCGAGTTCGCCAGGCAGGACCTGTCGAACGCCGAGATCGCAGCGCGGCTCGTGCCCTCGGTCCGCACCGTCGAGTCGCACCTCTACCGGGCGATGCAGAAGCTCGGCGTCAGCGACCGCCGCGAGCTGTAGGCGACGACGCGACGGCTCGCGCAGACCCGACGCGGACGCCGGGGCCTCCCCACCGGGAGGGCCACGGCGCTCGCAGCCGATCTGCTGCCGGGCGAGGTCGGTTTACGCGGCCCGGTTGCGGGCCGCGTGCAGACGGCGCTCATGCCGGCGTCGCCAGGTGTAATGGCGGTGCGATGGGGTTGGCACCGGCGCCGGGGCGCCCGTTTCGGTTGCGGGGTTCACGGTGATCACGGTGTTGCCGATCACCGACTCGTCGGACTTCAAATACGCGTTGATGTAGTACGTCCCGGGGTCCGGGAACGTGAACTCGTTGCCCGCCACCGTGACGCCGGTCGTCGGCGACAGGATCATCGCCACTCCCGACGGGTCGATCGGTCCGAGGCTGTCCCCGCTCGCGTCGAGCCCGGTCACGTCGACGGTGACCGACTGCCCGGCTGTGATCGTCGTCGGGCTCGGCGCCAGCTTCAGCGAGGACACGGCGCCCGGCAGGACGGTCATACCCAGCTGCGCGGTCACCGTTGTCCCGGTGAGGTGCGCGGTGATCGTGCGCTGGCCCGCCCGGCCGAACTGGATCGTGTTCCCGTCGATGCTGTCGCCGAAGCCGCTGTCGGTCAGCGTGAACTGGCTCGGACCGAGCGTGAACTGGTTACCGTACGCGTCCTCACCAGTGAGCTCGAAGTAGACCGTCACCCCCGAGTCAACGGTCGTGCCGCTGTCCAGGGCCGCGAGTGTCGCTGACACGGCGGCGGCGGGATCGACCTGGACGGTCGTCATCGCCTTGTACCCGTCTACGGACGCCGTGATCGTGTGGGTCCCGGCCGTGACGAACTTCACATGGGCGCCGTTCACGACGTCCGACGCGACGTCGCTCGTGAGCTTGACACCGGTTGTCAGGTCCGGTCGGGTTGCCATAGGCGTCGTACGAGGTGACCTGGAATGCGGCCGAATGGCCCGCGGTCACCTCCGCCGGGTCGGCCGACACGCCCGCCGACTTGGTCGCGGCCGCGGTCACGCTGACCTGGGCGCTCGCAACGGCCGTGCCGTTGAGGTAGGCGGTGACGGTGTGTACACCTGCCTGGTACATCGTGATCTGATCGCCGGCGACCTTGTCGGGCGCAGTACCGATGTCGCCCCGGGTGGGCGTGATCTTCGTGCTCCAGGTGAAGCCCGACACGCCCAGTGGGAAGCTCTGGCCGTCGGACGTCGTTCCCGTCAGCGGGACCGTGACGGTTCCCCCGGCGGTCACCGAGGACGCCGATGGCGTGAGCTGGTAGGTGAGCTGCGGGACGAACGTGAGCGTCACCGTTCCGTCCAGGTTCTGACCCGGAGTGCCGGTCTCGATCGTGCCGCGAATAGCCTGCGTGTCGATCATCGACGAGCCGGCACCACCGCCGTTGCCGCCGGTGTCGACGTCGGGGCCCGCGAACTGGCTGCCGACCGCTCCGCCGCCGCCGTTGACGCCGCCACCGCCGCCACCGCCCGACGAGTACGAGGCGAACTGATCCGACCACGGGCTCGGGAGGCCCGGACCGCCGGCCGGCCCGGGCGCGGCGCCACCGGCCCCACCCGGAGCGGAGCCGTTGGAGGCAGTTCCGCATCTCTGCGCAACCGGTCCGGCCGACCCGCCGCTGCCGCCGTCGGCCTCGTCGTTGCCGCCGCCGCCCTGGCCGCCGCCTCCGGCGGCGATGATGATGTCCTGGCCGTTGAGCTGGACGACGGTGGCGCCGCCGCCGCCGCCGCTCGGGAATCCCGGGGTGCTTCCGTCCGCACCGGTGCCCAGATGGCCGCCCCCTCCTGGGCGCTTTCGTAGCCCCAGCCCCCGAGGGAGTCGCTGGCGCCGCGAGTGCTGTCTTGATGCGTGGTAGGAACATCTCGGGTCCTTCTCGTTTCTCGTCCGGCGGCGACCGAAGTGGCGCGCGGTTTTGCAAGTGAGTGAGACCCTGCCGCCCAGTGCGCGATCCTCGTCCGTAACCAGCTCCTGAACCGGGCTCGGAACGGTACTGAGAGACTTCAGCGTGCTTCGGCGCCTGCCCCTCGGCCGGCGCGGCCTGCTCGGCCTCGAACGTCACGGCTCCGGCCGGCAGCGTCCACTGGCGCTTGCGAGGTGGTGGATCGGCCGGCCAATCGCCGTGCGCCTCGAATTACCGCCACGCCTCCTCGTGTCGGGCGCGCTCCTGGTCGCCGGACACACCGAGGCGGTACAGCGCGTTGATCATCGGCACCGAGAGTCCGCCGCCGACCGCCATCGCAAAGCCGTCAACGCCAAGGCCGCCGCGATCGATCGCCAGCGTCACGATGCCGCCAAGCACCATCGCGATGCCATCCCGTAGCGGACCGCCCACAGGGCGGCCGAGCAGCGCTCGCGTCCCGGGGCCGGCGCGGTCATATTCGATTCAGGCATTGTCGTGCTCCCTATTTGCCGTCCTTTTGCGGTGGCGCGCATCCACCTGAGCTGAGGATCGCCGTCCGGCCAACGGATTTCGACCCGACGCGCCGCCCGACGCGGTCCCGGGGCCATACCGGGGATGTCGGGTTACCCCTACCTCGCTAGCGTTGCCGCCGATGCCACCCGTGCGGGTCATGATTGCCGAGGACCAGTTGCTGCTTCGCGAAGGACTCAGCCGGTTGCTGGCAGAGAGCGGCTTCGAGGTCGTCGCGCAGGCGGCCGACGCGCCCGACCTGCTGCGGAAGGTCGCAGCGCACCATCCGGATGTCGCGATCGTCGACGTGCAGATGCCGCCGAACCACAGCGACGACGGGCTGCAAGCGGCGATCGAGATTCGCCGGAGCCATCCCGACGTCGGAGTCCTGATGCTGTCCCAGTTCCGCGACGAGGCCTATGCGATGGACTTGATCGGCGACGACGCACGCGGAGTCGGCTACCTGCTCGAGGACCGGATCGCGGACCTCGAATCGTTCGCGGACGCGATCCGCCGGGTCGCGGCGGGCGGGTCCGCGCTCGATCCGGAGATCGTGGCGTTGATGGTCGGCCGCCGCCGCAAGCACGATCCGCTGGAGGCGCTCACCCCACGCGAGCGCCAGGTGCTGGCGCTGATGGCCGAGGGCAAGTCGAACCTCGGGATCGCCGAGGCGCTCAGCGTCACGCTCGCCGCCGTCGAGAAGCACGTCGGCCGGATCTTCGCGAAGCTCACGGCACGGTCCTCCAATCCTGCGAGACCGGACCCGTGCGCGCGATCGATCGCTGCGCCACCCCCGCCGCCGTCGGCCACGGCGATCTCGAGCCGCTGCCCGTCCCTGGCGACCGTCACGCTCGCCTCGGAAGCATCGGCGTGCCTGGCGACGTTGGCCAGGGCCTCGGCGACGACGAAGTAGGCCGTCGCCTCGACAATCGGCGCAAACCGCTCCGCGGCGATCTCCCGTCTCACGGGTACGGGTGCGCGCGCGGTCAGCGAGCTGATCGCCGCTCCCACGATGGGTGAGGACCGATGGCTGCAGGCCCGCCCCGAGCTCGCGCAGATCCTCGATTGCCTGCCGTGTCTCGGATACCGCCTCGGCGATTAACCGCTTCCCCTCGGGGTCGGTCGCATGGGCGGCCAGGAGTTGAAGGGCCACGACCACGTTTACGAGCCGTTGCTGCGCACCGTCATGGAGATCGCGGCCCAGCCGTCGCCGCTCCTCGAGCTGCGCCTCGCCCAGCCGCGCTCGGGAGGCCTGAATCGCCTCTGCTCGCCGCCGCTCGGTCTCGGCGCGCCGTTGCTCGGAGATGTCGCGGAAGACCACGACGGCGCCGCGGTCTCGATCCACGGTCATCGGAGCCGACGAGTAAGCGACCGGCACGAACGTCCGATCACGGGGGATGAACCAGTCCCCCTCGACGCGCACCGCCTCGCCGCCGACCCGCGGCGCCAGGAGTGGGCATTCGGTCTCCGGGAACGGTCGACCGTCGGGATAGTGGTGGTGGATCGTCTCGTGGCTGCTGCGCCCGAGTAGTTCGGCCTCGTCGTCGTATCCGAGGATCGTCAGCGCAGCGCTGTTCGCAAATAGCACCCGGCCGCTGGCGTCGACCGCGTAGACGCCATCGACCGTGCTGTCGAGCAGCGCTGCGAGCAGCTCATCGCCGTGTGCCTCCAGACGGCCCGCGAGCGCCCGGTTGGTCGGGGCCAGTGGCATCTCGTTAGGTCATGAGCGACGGCAGCACGTCGCGGGCGAAGCGGTCGAGCGACCGTCGGACGGCAGCGTGATCGCTGTCGAGCGATCCCGGCACGATGATCAGCCGGTCGATGCCCACCGGCCCGATCGCCACAAGCCGGTCGCGCACTTGCTCCGCCGTCCCGGCGACCGCGAAACGGTCGATGAACTCGTCCTCCAACCGCTGGGCGAACGCCGCACCGGCCTCGCCATGGCGCGCCTTCTCGTAGCCGACGACCGACTCGGCGTCCGCCGAGAAACGCGCGAACGTCGCAACGCTGCCGCGGACCAACTCGCGGGCGGTGTCTCGATCTGGATCCACGGCGACGTTCAGATACGCGCCGACGGCGACAGGTGACGGTCCCGCCTCGCGCGCGGTCGTCGCGCCCCAACGGAGCTTCTCGAGCTCCGCCCCGACGGTCAGATCGACGCCCTCGGCGTGACGCGCGGCGGCCGCGATCGTCCGCGGTCGGGTTGCGGCCACGTGCACAGGCACCTTGGACCCACCGTCCTCGGCGAGCCAGCGGATCGCGCTGCGCGTGCCGTTGGCAAGCTCCACCGGCTCGCCACGAAGGAAGGCCTGCAGGATCACCGGGCTGCGCTCGAACGCCGACACCGACAGGCGCTCGCATCCGATCTGGCTCAGCGCCGAGTCCCCCTGCGCGAAGCCGAGCGTCGCCCGTCCACCGCTCTCGGCCTGCAGCGTCGCCGCCGCGGACGCGGTCACAGCAAGGTGACGCGTCAGCGGATTCGTCACGCCCGGCCCCAACCGAAGCCGGTCGGTCACCACCGCCGCGAGCGCCAGCTCCACCCAGATGTCCGCCGTCAGGTTCTGGCTGTCGGCTAGCCCCGTTTTCCGCGCCTGTTGATAGGTGGTCGTGGTCGGGAACGGCCGCGGGGCCTGGGTTTGGGGTGTTCGCGCGTGCTCTGTGGTCTGGGTTGTGTTGTGGCAACTTGGTGTTCATGCTCCGGGTTCTTCCGTCCGGAGGGGCCGGTAGTGTTGTGGCAACATGTTCGTCAAGGAGACTACGGTCAAGCGTGGGCAGCGCGCGTATACGTATCTGCAGCTCGTGGATGGGTATCGGGATGAGCACGGCCGGGTGCGGCATCGTGTTGTGGCAAACCTGGGTCGGAAGGAGGCGCTGAAGGAATCCGGGCAGCTGGAAGCTCTGGCGGGATCGTTCGCCAGGTTGGACCCGCCGATGACCGGTACCCGCCGCGAGGTCGGGGCGCTGCTGTTGGCCTGGCACTTCGTGCGGGAACTCGATCTGGTGGGAGTCGTGGACCGCTCGCTGCCACGCAGTCCGCGCTCGGTGCTCTCGGTCGGGGAGGTCGCCGCGGCGTTGATCTGCTCGCGGTTGTGCTCGCCCTCGCCGCTCTATGACGTGGCCGGTTGGGCGTCGGGGGCGGCGGTGCACGAGTTGCTCGGGATCCCTGCCGCGCTCTTGAACGATGATCGGCTCGGGCGGGCGCTTGAGACCTTCGCGGTGCAGTCCGAGCCGGTGCGTGGCGCGCTCGCCGCGCGCGCGATCGACCGCTTCGGGCTCGATGTCGGCCGGTTGCATGTCGATCTGACCACGCTGCGGGTCGCGGGCGCCTATGAGGACTCGGCGCTGGTCGCCAGGGGCTGGGGGTCCGACCGGCATGTCCGTCGGCAGGTGCGGGCGTTGCAGGCCGCCACCCCGGACGGCGTGTCGGTCTACTGGCGTCCGGATCCCGGCAACAGCTCCGAGCTGGCGCTCGTCGGGCAGAGCCTTCAGCGACTGGGGGCGCTGACCGGACCGGCCGGGCTGTTGGTGTGCGACTCGGCGTGCGGGAACCCCAAGACGCTCGCGCAACTCCACGACGCCGGCCTGCGGTTCGTCGTGCCGCTCCGGGCGTCCAGCGGCTTTGCTGAGAAATTCACCCGCGAGGTCGGACACGACGCGCTGCGGCCGCTGGACTACGTTGCCGCGCGGGAGCGCAGGCTGCCTGCCGCCAAACGGACCCGATACCGCGGCTGCCTGCGCGAGTGGACACTCACCCGCCCCGAGAACGATCGCCAGCTCCCCGTCCGGGTCGCGTGGATCCACTCCTCAGAAGAGGGCCGCGAGGTCGCCGCCGCCCGTGAACGCGCGCTCACTAAAGCCGAAGCCGAGCTCGAGCGCGTCAAACGCGGGCTCGGTGGCCGCTACTACCCCACCCGCGCACACGTCAACAAGCGCGTCGCGCAGATCATCGGACCCAACATCGAGACGCTGATCACCATCCGGACCGGCACCCGCAACGGCAAGCCGACCCTCACCTGGCAACGTGATTACGACGCGATCAGCGCCGCCTCAGCGACCGACGGCATCTACCCGCTGGCGACCAACCAACCCGGCCGCCTCACCGCCCTATCAGTGCTGCGCCAATACAAAGACCAACAGATCGTCGAACGCCGCCACCGGGACGCCAAACACACGCTCAAGGTCCGCCCGATCTTCCTGCACAACGACGACCGCATCCACGCCCTGATCTCGATCGTCGGACTCGCGCTACTGATCTTCGGCCTGATCGAAACCCAAACCCGCCACGCCCTCGCAGACCACGAAAAACTCCCCGGCCTACTCCCCGAAGGCCGAGCCGCGATCCCGACCGGCGCCAACATCCTCGCCGCCTTCCAAGGCCTCGGCCTCACCTACACCCACGCCGGGATCCGCCTCGACCGACTCACCCACACCCAACGCCAGATCCTCGAACTCCTCCAAATCCAGCCGCCCTGGCCCGAGCAAGACACCTAACCCTTCTCAACTGCGGAAAACGGGGGCTAGCAACAGCCCTGGGAAGCCCCAATCCTCCGCTCCGCGCGCGAGCTCTACCACGCGCCCAGGCACCGCGAAACCGTGCAACCAGACCTCCATCCAGAAATCATCCTCGCTCAGCTCGCCGATGTACTCACGCAACCTCAGTACGCCCGATCACGAAACCGCAGTAGGCACTACTGACGACGAGTGGCGGCCGCTGGCGCATGATCCATCCCCACAGCGCCGATCCACGAGGAGCCCACCGATCCCCGACACACCGACAGTTCGCAGGCTTGCCGATCTCGCGATCTCCTGGGCGTGAACGTCGCCGAGGGCCTCCTCGGCCAGGACATCGCCGCCAACGCCCGCTGCTTCGGTACCGCGGCTGCGGACACGGACGCTGCGCTCCGATGGCGCCTCGCACGTGCTCGACACCCCCACCTGCCCGACAGCTCCTCGATCTCGTACGGCGAGTGTGAGCGGATGATCCGCGGCGCGGGGTCGAGAAGGACCACGCGAGCCGACGCCAACCCTGTTGGCGCGCTGTTCGTGCAGCTGGGATTGGCCAGCGTCGGCACCTACCCCGCTTCCGGCGACTTCGGCTCGGCCTGCAACGGTCTGCCTTACGCGGTCATCGCCTGGCCCGCCCCGTCCCCGTACGTCGCCGCAGTCGGCGGCACGCGGGTCACTCTCAACCGGGCCAACCAGCGAACCAATGAGGTCGTGTGGAACGACACGCTATGGACGCAGGCCTCCATGGGCGGCGGCGCGAGTGGCGGCGGGTTCCCGATCGCCTCGCCGCGGCCCCGGGACCGGAACGGCCTGGGGCTGCCCGGTCATGCACGCGCGACTCCGGACGTGTCCGCGTCGGCCCCGAACTTTCCCGGCTGGCCGGTCGAGCTCGGCCGCACCTGGACCATCGACGGCGGCACCACTGGCTCGGCGCCGCTGGTCACCGCGGCAATGGCCGTCCCCAGCGCCGACCAGCAACGCCACCACCGCCCGCCGATCGGTCCGGCCAACGGACTCTTCTCACACCTCGCCACACACGCGCCGCCGACCTCGGTGTGCCCCAGTTCGTGGCGCTGGCGGCGACCCTCTTGGAGACGGGCTGCTGCCCGTGTGCGACGGCGCCCGACATCACCAGGTGCTCGGCGCGAGCGTCGCCGCCCCGTGCTCGATGCCCGCGTGAAGCGGCTCGCTGCGGCAGACGACGGAGTAGTTGCATCGCCAAGGCCGATGATCTCCCGCGTGGGCTAGGCGGATTCTGATGGCAGCCCATCCTGGCCGGCGGCTGCGCGAGGCTGCTCGCTTGGACCGCTCGCGCGTCGTGATCGCCGCAGCGGCGTCAAGCGCGATCGGCTACGCGATCCCGCTGGTTGTGGGACTCGCGACCGGCCAGGTCGCAGACGGCGTCGCGGCTTCGGCGGGGGCGCTCATTGTCGGCTTTGCGAACCTGGACGGCGGCTACCGCGTGCGAGTGGCGACGCTGCTTGCGACGACACTCGCCAGCGGCGTGGCTGCGCTGGTAGGCGGCTTCACGGGCCCGAGCGTCCTAGCCACGGTCGTGGTGCTGGGCGCGTGGGGATTCGCCAGCGGACTAATGGTCGCTCTTGGCAGCAGGGCCGCGTTGGTAGGGATGCTGTCAACGTGGACGCTGCTGCTGGCGGGTGACCTGAACCTCCGCGGGCAGGCAGTCTTGCACGAAGCATGGCTGATCACCGCAGGCGGACTGGTACAGATGATGGTTGCGCTTGTCGCGTGGCCGCTGCGCCCATTCGCCGCCGAGCGGCGCGCTGTGGGGAACGCTTACCGGGCACTTGCCGCCTACGCACGAGCGCCGACCACAGCGGCGCTTCAGAGCACCGCCGCCGCGCTCGCGGCGGCAACGGAGACGGTCGGTGCGAACTCTGCACAGACCGGGGAACGCGGCGCGCTAAGCGCGCTGGTCGAACAAGGCGAATGGGTCCGGCTGGAACTGGCAGCGCTGGCCCGCTCGCATGTGCCCGGCGTCGACGCGACCCTGCGAGCGGCTGGGAACGCCCTGGACAACGTCCCCCGAAGACGCGAGTCGACGCCCTCGCTCGAGGCTCTCAAACACAGCGCACAACGGATAGACGAGCCCGTCGCGCGCCAACGTGCAGCGCGACTCACCGCCTGGATCGCGGCCGCAGGCGCCCACAGTCGAGTCGGCGCGCCTGGCACGGAGGTGCCAACGCACCCGGTCCGCGCGTTGCGCGGCGAGCTCACGCTGCGCTCCAGCGCGTTTCGTCACGCAATGCGGCTGTCGGTCGCACTGATGGTCGCCGTGACCGCATACCGAAGCTTGTCGCTCGGCTCGGGCTACTGGGTCCCGCTGACGGTTCTGTTCGTGCTCAAGCCCGACTACGGGACCACGATCGCGCGTGGAATCGGGCGGGCTATCGGCACGATGGCCGGCGTCACGATTGCCTGGGCGATTGTCACGCTGTTCTCGCCTTCCGACGCCGCGATCGTAGTCCTGCTCGCGCTCTTAGCCGGCGCGGCGTACGCGGTCTACCCTGCCAACTACGCGCTGTTCTCGGTTGTGCTGGTTGTGCTGGTCGCACTGTTGGTGGAGTTCAGCGGCGGCTCGCCGGTCGGTGCCCTGATCGACCGCATCGTCGACACGGCAGTTGGCGCCGCGATCGCGCTCGGGGCGTTCACGCTCTGGCCCACCCGCGAGGCACCCGAGACCCACGAGCGACTGGCGGCGTTCGTGACCGCCCAGGGCCGCTGGCTGGCAGCGATCCTCAACGCTTACTCGGACGACAGCGACGGCCGGCTGCTGCGACCAACGCGACTTGCGGCCCGCCGCGCACGCGTCGAGGCCTGGGACTCGGTGCGGCGCGCGTTAGCCGAGCCGCCCCGCCGGCGTCCAGACGCCCGACCCCTGCGCGCGGTGCTGACCGCGATGGACGACATAAGCGAGTCTGCGCTGGTCCTGGCCGCAGCGGTCCATGACGGCGCACGAGCGCCGCGCGAGGCGCTCGCCCCGTACCTCACCGCGCTCAGCGGCAGCTTCGACGAGATCGCCGCCTCTATCCGCGACGGTACCCGGGCGAGTCCAGCGCTGCCGCGCAGCGAGACACTGGCACTCAACAGACGCGATCCGACGCTGGCGACCATTGCGGCCGAGGCAATGAGCGTACTGGGCGCGCTCGAGCGGCTCGAGCGGACACGGCGCGAGCCAGAGCCAGCCGACCCACAATAACCAGCGGCTGCCAGTCAGTCGACCACTCGGCCTCGGAACCGGACGCCGACCGCGAGGTCGCGCTTCTGCTTAGCTGATAACCAGGCAGGTCCACGGACCGACGTCTGCTCGCTTCGCCGATATCCGCCCGTAGGGCCGACCAGCCGTGCAAGACGATGCTCGTAGAGCGTTCGGCGAACGCGACGATCGTTGAGACGCCGAAGTCGCCGCGCGACAGACGACGGACGACGAGCGACGAATGACGGACGACGCAAGCGAGAGCATTCGCTCATCGATCGGCATGCGGCGGGCGCGACGGTATCGGCGTTCGGGCCGTGGCATCGTGTCAGGCGTGCCGGTCTGTGCTGTTCTCTTCGACATCGGCGGCGTGCTCGAG
>Ga0335076_10006323_pt1 | contig 11937 bp, 10 predicted proteins | sample Lox_Sample_25_FD_206717 | JGI IMG/M metagenome (GOLD analysis project Ga0335076, IMG submission 206717) | Soil microbial communities from Loxahatchee National Wildlife Refuge, Florida, United States - Lox_Sample_2.5 | ecosystem: Environmental > Terrestrial > Soil > Wetlands | place: USA... | reverse complement strand
ATACGGCGTGACGCCCTACGGCACCGAAGCGATGCACGTGCTCCGCGCCGAGAAGGGCTTCATCATCGTGGGACAGGAGACCGACGGCACGGTGACGCCGCACGACCTCGGCATGGGCTGGATCGTCAGCAAGCAGAAGAAGGACTTCCTCGGCAAGCGCTCGCTCTCGCGGCCGGACACGGCGCGGCCCGACCGCAAGCAGCTGGTCGGCCTTCTGACCGAAAACCCGAGCGAGGTCATCCCCGAAGGCGGGCAGATCGTCGCGGAGCTCAAGGACAAGCCGCCGATGGCCATGCTCGGCCACGTGACATCGAGCTACTACAGCCCCAACTGCGGCCGCTCGATCGCGCTGGCGCTGGTCAAGAACGGCCGCAACCGCATGGGCGAAACCGTCCATGTGCCGCTCGAGGGCCGCGTCATCAGGGCCAAAGTCGGCGAGCCCAAATTCTTCGACCCCGATGGGAAGCGGCTCGATGGTTGAGGCCTATCTCCGCCGCAGCCCCCTCGCGCATCTCGGCCTCGCGGCCAAGGCCGCGGCCGACAACGCCGGCGCCGACATCGTCCTGGCGGAGATCGCCCATCGCTGCCAGATCAACCTGCGCGGCGATGCTGATGATCCGGCCTTCACCGCGGCGCTGCACAGCGTCACCGGGTTGGTCCTGCCGGCGGAAGCCAACAGCTTCTCGTCGGAGGGCACGCTGTCCTGCCTCTGGCTCGCGCCCGACGAGTGGCTCATCGTCGGACCCGGCGGCGGCGAGGTCGAGATCACCGCCCGCCTGCGCGCCGCGCTCGGCCATCTGCACGCCGCCGTCACCGACGTCTCGGAGGCGCGCACGACCGTCGTCATCGGCGGACCGCAGGCACGCGAGCTGCTGGCCAAGGGCACCAGCATCGACCTGCACCCGCGCGTCTTCGGCTCCGGCCGCTCCGTGCAGACCGGATTCGCCGGCGCCAACATCGTCCTGCGGCAGACCGACGATACGCCAGCGTTCGAGATCATCGTCCTCAACAGCTTCGCCGAGCACCTCTGGACCTGGCTCGCCGGCGCCTGCCGGGAATATCGCGTCGCCGTCGGCGTTCATTGATACGACCGCCACGGCTGCGGAGATCCGCCATGCGCAGTATCGTGATCGCCGCCGGATTCCTTGCGGCTCTGGCCGGGCCCGTTGTTGCGGCCGAGCAGAAGCTTGCCGCCGACGAGATCAAGCAGGCCTTCACCGGCAACAGCGTGCACGGCTTCTGGGGCGACACCGAGTACTACAGCTTCTTCGACGGCGACGGCTCGACGAGCTACACGACCAGGCGCGGCACCGACTGGGGCCGCTGGGCCGCGGCGCACGACCAGTACTGCTCGAAATGGCAGATGTCCGGCGAGAGCTGCTACGACATCTATCGCGACGGCGACAGGATCATCTGGGTCGTGCCGTCCAGCGGCAAGCGCTACGACTCGACTTTGCTGTCCGGCAAGCCGGAGCCGAAATTCCCCTGATCCGGGTGCACCCTGCAGGCGCCGGCAATGGGGCCGCGACGCGGGTTAATCATCACATCGCGTAACAATCGCGGAAAATCCGATATGGTAAATACCGGGCAGACCGCGCTAGGTATTTGTTCTTGCAGCAGGAAGACGAAATTGACTATCGGGCAGGTCGAGCGAATTTTTACCATATAAAATGCAGCAAAAGGTTAACGCTTAAGAGTTTCTTTACTGCCCTTTACGCATCATTTACCGGCTCAGGGAGACAGAAGCCGCCCCGCAGGGGCTGCGCAGCCGGACAGGATTCGGGCACATGCTGGAGACTGGTGATTCCATCGATCGGCCGCGGCCGATCGCGAGCGCGATCCGGTCGATGCTGCAGAACGAGGAGCTGCGGTCCGTCCCGCTCGACCTCCGCCCGCACCTCGCGAAGCTCGGCCTCACGGACGCCGACCGCATCATCATTGAGGACCTGCCGATCGGCGGCGCGCTCACGATCGGCCAATGCAAGGCCGGCCGCAGCTGGACCGTGCTGCCGCACGAGATCGACGGCGTCGGCTTCATCGCGCCGGCCGAGGACGGCCGCACCTACACGCTGACCGTGTGCGTCATCGCGCCGGACCCGAGCGATCACGGCCTCGCCAAGACCAAGGGCCAGTTCAATCTTCCGGTCACGGCGCCGCTGACGGCGGCGCCCGCCCTGCCGCCCGCCGCCAAGAGCGACAGCGCGCCGGCGCCGGTGCCGGCGGCCCAGGTCATTCATCTCCCCGCCGATGTCGTCCCGGCGAGCGCGTCACCGCAGCCGCCGGCGGCTTCCGATGTCGCGCGCCTCGCGTCCGAACAGGAGACCGTGGCAGCGCAGGCGGCATGGCAGGAGGAGACGGCGCGCCAGGTGGCGGAGGCCGAGGCGCGTCTGAAGGCCAAGCACCAGGAACAGCTGGCGAAGATCGAGGAGCTGCTGGCGACCGAGGAGGCCGCCCGTGCCAGCGCCGTCGAGGCGAAATGGAAGGCCGAGGTCGAGCGGCAGGTCGCGGCGACCGAGTCGCGGCTCGCGGCGCGGCACAAGGAACAGGTCGCCGCCATGGAGACGCGCTTTCGAGCCCGCCAGGCGATGCGTCCGGGCAATGCCGACGTCACCCTCCCGTCGATCGACGAGCAGCTGGCCGAAGCGCGCCAGCAATGGCGGGCCGAGCAGGCGGCCGCCCGCCAGGAGTGGCAGGTCGAGACCGAGCGTCGCCTCGCCGACGCGCGCAACGAATGGCAGATCGCGGAAGCGCGCCGCTCGGCGGCCTTGCGCGAGAGCTGGCAAGCCGAGGCCGTGGCGCAGCAGGCGTCCGACGAACCCGCCCGCTCGGCCGAGATCGAGCGTCGGATCGCCGATGCCCTGGCGGAGCATTCCGCCCAGCGGAACGCGGACATGCGCGCCGCCGAAGCGCGCTGGCGCGCCGAGGCGGCCGCGCAATTGGCGGCCCTCGAGACCACGCTCGGCGAACGCCACGGCTTGGCGCTCGCCGCCGCCGAAGCGCAGTGGCGGGAGGAGTCGGCGCGTCAGCAGCAGGTCGCGCCGCAGCTCGAAGAACAGCACAAGGCGGCACTGGCGGCACTCGAAGCCACGCTGACGGCACGCCACGCCGAGGCGCTGGCGGCGGCCGAGAACCGCTGGCGCGAGCAGCATCAGGCCGAGCTGGCCGCCGCGCTGACGGCGAGCCAGGCCGAGACGCTGGCCGCCGCCGAGGAGCGCTGGCGCGCCGACTCGGCACAGCAGCTGCGCGCCGTCGAAGCGTCGCTGACTGAACGGCACCAGGGCGAGATCGCCGCGCTGGCCGCCAAGCATCAGGAGGAATTGACCGCCGCCGAAGCGCGCTGGAGCGCGGCCACCGACATGCAGCTGGCGGTCAAGGAAGCCCAGCTCGCCGAGCAGTACCGCGGCCGCCTCGCCGCCGTCGAGGAGACCTGGCGCACCAAGGCCGAGCAGCTCATCACCGAGTTCGAGGAAACGATCACCGCCGGGCAGGCCGAGAAGAACGCGGCCGCCGACGCCGGATGGCGGACGAAGATCGAGCAGGCCGTCGCCGATGCGCGCGTCGCCTGGCAGGCCGAAGAGGCGGCCCGCCTCGAGGCCGCCCGGGCGCAGTGGGAGCACACGGAGTCCGAACTGCGCGCCAAAGCGCGGGCCGAATGGCAGACGGAGACCGAGAGCCAGACCGCTGATGTCGAGTCGCGGCTCATGGCGCTCTACGACATGCGGCTCACCGCCGCCGAGCTCGCCTGGCATCGCGGCGAGAGCGAACGCCTGGCCACGGCCGAGGTCGCCTGGCGCAAGGGCGAGGCCGAGCGGCTGGCCGCCGCCGAGACCCGCTGGCGCGCCGAGCATCAGAAGCGGCTGGACGTCGTGCTCGCCAATGTCGTGACGATGATCAAAGGGCAGCTGGGCGCGGTCAGCGGCAGCCAGCCTCTTCCGGTCATCGTCGCGCCCACGCCGCCCATGGCGGTGGCCGCCGCCGCAGAACCGGAGGCGGTTGCGGCGGATACCGTGCGCGACGTCGTCGAAACGCATCCGAGCCTGCGCCGCAACGACGCCGACGACCTCGGCCAGGTCGACCTCTGGCCGGCCGTGGCTGCGGCGTAGCCGCAGCGGCGCCCCCCGCTCCACCGTCGTCGCCGGGAGATCACCTTCATCGGCGATGGACAGTCGGTCCGGCTGCCGCTAACTCTGGCGCATCCTTCAGCCGGAGAGTCTCGCCCATCATGCCGAACAATGCCTGGAACGTGGACCGCGTCCGCGCCGAGTTTCCCGCGCTCGCCGTCACCGACGACAACCGCGCCCGCGTCTTCCTCGACGCGCCCGGCGGCACGCAGGTGCCGAAGCGCGTCATCGAGCGGATCACCGAGTATCTGACGCGCAGCAACGCCAACAGCGGCGGCGCCTTCGTCACGTCCCGCGACTCGGACGCGGTGAGCGAGGAGGCGCACCGCGCCATGGCCGACCTCCTGAACGCGCCGGACCCGGCGGAGATCGTCTTCGGCCAGAACATGACGACGCTCACCTTCGCGATGACGCGGAGCCTCGGCCGCCGCTTCAAGGCCGGCGACGAAATCCTGCTCACGCGCATGGACCATGACGGCAACATCGCGCCGTGGCTGCTGCTGGCCCGCGACCTCGGGCTCACCGTGCGCTGGCTCGACTTCGATCCCGCGACGTTCGAATATCGCCTCGATACCCTCCCCTCGCTCATCACCGGGCGCACGCGGCTGGCGGCCGTGAACTACGCCAGCAATGCCATCGGCACCATCAACGACGTGAAGGCGATCGCCCGCGCGGTGCATGCCGTGGGCGGCCTTGTCTATGTCGATGCCGTGCAGTACGTGCCGCACGCGCCGACCGACGTGCAGGATATCGACTGCGACTTCCTGGTCTGCTCCGCCTACAAGTTCTTCGGGCCGCACCAGGGCATCCTCTGGGGCCGCAAGGCGCTGCTCGAGGAACTCGACGCCTACAAGGTCCGTCCTGCCTCCGACACGCTGCCGACCAAGTTCGAGACGGGCACGCAGGCCTTCGAGAGCCAGGCCGGCACGCTCGGCGCCGTCGAGTACCTGGACTGGCTCGGCCAGGCCATGGGCGCGTCGCATGGGACGAAATTCCCGGGCATGAGCGGCCGCCGCCGCAATGTCCACGCCGCCATGGCGGCGATGGTCGACTACGAGATCGAACTCGGCCGCCACCTGCTCGACCGCCTCGCCGACATCCCCGGCATCAAGGTGCACGGCATCACCGCGCGCGACCGCCTGCACAAGCGGGTGCCGACCTTCTCCGTCACCTTCGCCGGCCGCCAGCCCGCCGACGTCGCCGCGAAGCTCGCGGCCGCGAACCTCTTCGTCTGGGACGGCAACTTCTACGCCCTCGAGGTGATCGACGCGCTGGGCCTCGGCGACAAGGGCGGCCTGCTGCGCATCGGCCTCTGCCACTACAACACCCGCGCCGAGATCGACCGCCTCTGCGACCTGCTGCGAGCGGCCGCGGCAAAATAGCTGTCGCGCGACGCGATCCGCTGGACCCCGCAGCAAGGGAGGCAACTGCCCGGCGGGCTGTGCGATGCGCGCCGTTTCGAGCAACCAGCGCGGCACTTACGACCAGCCACGAGAGCACTTTTTGATACTCTGGCCCCGTTTATGCGCTCGTTGGTAACGCAGCGTATCCGGGCCGGGCCGGGAGCTGCCCGCTACGAGCATGACCTGCGCAGGGTCGACAAAGAGGATTTCGAACCCGATTTCCTCTGCGACAACTTGACACGCCGCTGGTCCCCCCAAATGGGAGGAGCGTGACGAAGCCGAGCCGGTCATAGTGTGCGCGGACACGGTTGACAGGCTCGCGCAGCCGAAAGCCCCGAGGCTTTTCCGACCAATTTCACCAGGGAGAATGACATGGCGAAGTATATTCCGCTGCCCGGCAGCAACCGCACGCTGCTGCCGAATTCGCGTCCGATCGGTCCCATCGATCAGTCGGAAATCGACAGCGTCACTGTGCGCGTGCGGTCGTCCGGAAACCGGAAGGATCTCGAGAAGCTGGTCTCCGACCAAAGCAAGGTGCCGCTCAAGGACAGGAAATATCTCACCCGCGAGCAGCTTGCCGCGCAACACGGCGCCAGCGACGAGGACTTGGATCGCGTGGAGCGGTACGCACAACAGCACGATCTCGTGGTCGTCCATCGAAGCGCGGCCGAACGCGCGCTGGTCCTGAAAGGCAAGCTCAGCGACCTGCTCGCGGCATTTCCCGCGGATGTGCAGATGTACCATCATTCAACCGGCGCCTACCGCGGCCGGCGGGGCGAGATTCACGTGCCTCCGGACCTGGACAAGATCGTCACGGGCGTGTTCGGCTTCGACACGCGACGGAAGCAAAGGTCATCGCGCACCCGGCAGTTGGCGGCGGCGGGTCCCGGCGGCCAGAACGGCGTCGCCGCGACGGAATTCGCCAAGCGCTACAACTTCCCGACGCAGTCCGGCGGAGTCAATCTCGACGGGACCGGACAGACCATCGCAATCATCGAACTCGGCGGCGGCTTTCGCACCAGCGATCTGCGGGTCTTCTTCCGCGAGATCAACGTGCCGCTGCCGTCCGTCACCGCCGTTTCGGTGGATCACGCGGGGAATCATCCGACGACTCCGGACTCGGCCGACGGCGAGGTCATGCTCGATATCGAAGTGGCCGGCGCCGTGGTGCCCAAGGCGAAGTTTGCCGTGTACTTCGCCCCCAATCGCGGCGACAAGGGATTCCTGGATGCGATCAGCGCCGCCATCCATGACACGGAGCGCAAGCCGAGCGTGATCTCGATCAGTTGGGGGGGACCGGAAAACACCGGCGATCAGCAGGGCATCAACGCCTTCCACGAACTTTTCCTGGCGGCAGCCGCGGCAGGCGTTACCGTCTGTGCCGCGTCCGGCGACCACGGAACGGCGGATCAGGCCGCCGGGGACTGGGACAACATCATTCACGTCGACCATCCGGCCGTCGATGATCTGGTGCTCGGTTGCGGCGGAACCCAGATCGACAATGACAAGGACGTCGCGTGGAACGATGGCACGCCTTTCGACGTCAACGTTCCCGGCGGCGGCGGTTGGGCAACCGGCGGCGGCATCAGCGAGATCTTCGCGGTGCCGAGCTATCAGTCGAAGGCGAACCTGCCGGTTTCGATCAAATCCGGAAAGACCGGGCGCGGCGTACCGGACATCGCCATGAGCGCAACGAACTATTTCACCCGCGTCGATCGGTCCGAGGGAGCTTCCGGTGGGACCAGCGCGGTTGCGCCTCTTATGGCCGCCCTGATCGCCCGACTGAACCAGGCAAAGAACAAGAATGTCGGCTTCCTGAACCCGTTCCTCTATGCCAACGCGAAGGAGGTCTTTCAGGATGTCACGGCCGGCACGAATGCGATCGAGAACACCGTGAAGGGTTACAAGGCCGGACCCGGATGGGATGCGTGCACGGGCCTCGGAACGCCGGACGGGACAGCGATCCTGAACAGTCTCTAGACCCGCCGGCAACGGTTTGGGGCTCTGGGGGGCATGCCTCTCGGAGCCCCATCCCTCGACTCGGGCGGCCGACCCGCGCCGCCTCCAGCCTAAGCCGTGAGCGGGAGCTCGCGGCTGGCACACCCTTCGTGCGCGAGCAGAAAGCGCTTGCGGTGGAGGCCGCCGCCGTAGCCGGTCAGCGACCCGTCCGAGCCGATGACGCGGTGGCAGGGCACCACGATGCTGATCGGATTGGCGCCGTTGGCGAGGCCGACGGCGCGCACCGCGGCGGGCCGGCCAATGCGGCGCGCAAGCATGGCGTAGGAGATCGTCTCGCCGCAGGGGATCCCCCGCAGCGCCCGCCAGACCGTGCGCTGGAACTCGGTGCCGCCGGTCGCCGTCGGCAACTCGTCGATCGCATTGACGTCGCCGGCGAAATACGCCGCGAGCGCCGCGGTCATCCCGGCCGGATCCGTAGCGGCAGCGAGCGTGAATCCGTCCGTGCCGTAGTGCAGGCGCAGGGCCGAGCGCATCTCGGCCTCGTGGTCCAACCAATCAACGGCGCGCAGCCGGCCGGCCGCGTCCGCCACGACTAGAAGCTCGCCAATCGGCGTCGGCAATCTGTCCATGAAGAGTTTCAGAACATCATCCATGCAGGGACTCCCTTCGGCTCGGACGCGCCGCGTCGGCGGCCCACAGATGCTGCGCCGCATAGGCACGCCAGGGGCGCCAGGACTCGGCGCGGTCCTGGAGCGCCGCCGGGCTCGGCCGATCGCCGGCGCCGGCCGCGCCGCGCAGCAGGCCGATGTCGCTCGCCGGAAACGCGTCGGTCTCGCGCACCGCGCGCAGCGCGATGTAGTGCGCCGTCCACTCGCCGATGCCGCGGATCGCGCGCAGGCGCGCGACCGTCTCCTCGATGGTGCCGAGCGGCTCGAACAGCGCGGGATCGTCGAGCGCCGCCTGCGCCAGCGCCAGCAGCGCGGCCTTGCGCGCGCCCGGCATGCCGATAGGGGTCAGGTCCGCGGCGGCGACCTGGGCCGCCGTCGGGAAGGCGAACGCCAGCGCGGGATCGGCGCCCGGCGCGTCGGCCATCGGCGTGCCGCACAGCCGCACCAGCCGGCCGGCGAGCTGCCGCGCCGCCTCGACCGAGATCTGCTGGCCGAGCACGGCGCGCACGGCCAGCTCGAAGCCGTCCCACCCGCCGGGCGCACGCAGGCCCGGCCGCTCCGCCACGAGCGGCGCCAGCAGCGGGTCGCGCGCCAGGTGCGAGCCGATGGTGGCGACGTCGGCGCCGAGATCGAACACGCGGCGGATGCGCGCCACGATGGCCGGCAGCGCCCGCACCGAGGGGAAGCGGATGGCGACGGCAAGGCTTTCGCGCTCCGGCAGATGGGCGACCTCGACCAGGCCGAGCGAGCCGTCCTGCAGGACCGTGCGGCGGTAGACCTCGCCCGCGACCCGCTCGACGCCGTCCACCGCGCGCGCCTTCAGGAAGGCCAGCATCGCCGGCCAGTCGTAAGGCGGCCGGTAGCGCAGGCGGAGCGCCACGCCGCTCTCGCCGACAGAGCCTACCGGCAGGGCCAGGACCGCCTTGCGGCGGAGCGCGCTCGGCGGCCGCCCGAACAGCTGCTTGAAGGTCTCGTTGAAGCGGCGGATGCTGCCGAACCCGGCGGCGACCGCGATATCCGTCATCGGCATGCGCGTGTCGTGGATCAGCTGCTTGGCGAACAGAACGCGCCGCGTCTGCGCGACCGTGACGGGCGAAGCGCCGAGATGCTGCTGGAACAGGCGGCGGAGCTGGCGCCCGCCGACGCCGAGCCGCGCGGCCAGCGTCTCGATATCGGCCTCACCGCCGTCGAGCGCGCCCGCCGCGATAAGCGCCAGGCCGCGCGCGACCGTGTTCGAGGTGCCGCGCCAGGCGCCGAGATCGGGCGCCGTCTCCGGCCGGCAGCGCAGGCAGGGGCGGAATCCCGCCTCCTGCGCCGCCGCCGCCGACGGGAAGAAGCGGCAGTTCTCGAACATCGCCGTGCGCGCCGGACAGACCGGACGACAGTAGACCCCTGTCGACGTCACGCCGACGAAGAGGCGGCCGTCGAACCGCGCATCGCGCGTCTGCAGCGCCCGGTAGCAGGCCTGGGGATCGAGCTGTTCCATGCCCGGCAATGTGGCACGCCAACACCCCCGATGCTCGCGGTTTTCGGACATGGTTGCTCCTCACAGTGAGCGTGTCAGCCGGCTGAAGCAGATCGCGGGTACGCGCCCGACAATGCCGCCGCGCTGCGTGCAGTGCCGACCGGCAGGTTGCCCGCGCTGGCGGCGGGGACAATTTTTGCTATATTTTGTCGAGCTGGCCTTTCATTGGAGTACGCTGTGAACGTTTCACTCACGCCCGAACTCGAGCGCATGATTCGCAAGAAGGTCGAGACCGGCCGCTATGCCTCGACCAGCGAAGTCGTTCGCGAAGCCTTGCGACTGCTGGAGCAGCGCGACCGGTCCGAACAGGAGCGTCTGGCCGGGTTGCGCGACGTCTGGAACCAGGGCATCGCCAGCGGACCGGCCGGCGAGCTCGATATTCGCGGCCTGAAGCAGAAGGCCAGATCACAGCTGCGGACCAAGCGCGCCAAGCCTTGAGCGCGTCGTGCGCGTTCATAAAACCCGCCAGGCCGAAGCGGATCTGCTGAACATCTGGCTCCATATTGCCGAACACGACCTGTCCGCCGCCGACCGGTTCTTTGACCGCGTGGAACGGCGGTGCAGGACGCTCGCGCGAAGGCCCAGGCTCGGCACGGCGCGACCGGAAATCGCGGCCGATGCCCGTTCCCTGGTCGAGGGCCGGTACCTCATCCTCTACCGGATCGTCGGTCAAATCATCGAAATCGTCCGTGTCGTGCATGGCGCCCGCGATTTGCCGACACTGTTCAAGCGGAACCAGTCAGATGAAAACCAGTGACCCACCTGAGCATCCTGGCGGACCTGACTAGGGTCGCGGACGGACGTCGGCCGGCGCCGACCCACTAATGGCCGAGATATTGCGCGAGCCGGGCGCGGGCGCGCTCCCAGCTGTCGGCGGTGGCGTCGGCGTTGTAGTCGCTGCCGCGGAAGATGAAGTCGTGCTGCGTGCGCGGATAGGTGACGAGGTCGAGCGGCTTCCCGCCGGCGCTCGCGGCCGCGGCCAGCGCGCGCGCCGTGTCGATCAGGCAGCAGTTCTTGTAGTGGTCGGACTCGCCGGCGAACATCAGCACCGGCACCTTGATGCCGCTGGCGAAATCGGCCGCGTGCTGGATCGCCATCGTGGCCGGGTACCAGACGACCACGCCGGCGACGAGGTCCGGCCAGCGCGTCGCATAGGCGAGCGCCTCGCCCCCGCCGAGCGAAAAGCCGACGACGCCGACTTTCCCGGGAAGCCCATGCGCGGACGTCGAAGCCGCCTGCACGGCCTCCCGCAGCGCCTGCCCGTGGGATCCTTCCAGGTCGTTGCCGTCCAGCAGGATGACGTCGTAGCCGAACCCGGCGATCTGCTCGGCGGGCGCCTTGTAGCGCTCGGCGCCGCTCTGGCCGGAGATGACGACGACCACGCGCCCCTTGCCCTGCGGCGGCGGAATTTCCGTCTGCGCCGCCCGTGCGATCGGGACGGTCCACAGCAGAAGCAACATCGCGAGCAACGCCCGACGCAGATCGAGGCGACATACCATGAGAGGGATATCCGATGGCTTGAGTGCCGAGGACGCGAAGCGCCGCTGTGATACCGCCAAAGCCATCCTCAGCGTTCTGCGGCACTTTGTCCCGGTTCAGATCAATCCAGCGTCTGCCGGTAGCGCCTGAGTGCCACGACGGCGACCACCAGCAGGAACAGCAGGATCGGCCAGAGCTGGGGCAGGATCTCGGGCCAGCCGTTGCCCTTGAGGAGGATGCCGCGGACGATGCGCAGGAAGTGGGTGAGCGGCAGCGCCTCGCCCAGGACCTGCGCCCATTGCGGCATGCCGCGGAACGGAAACATGAAGCCCGAGAGCAGCATCGAGGGCAGGAAGAAGAACATGCTCATCTGCATGGCCTGCATCTGGCTGCGCGCCAGCGTCGAGAAGGTGAAGCCGACGGCGAGGTTGGCGGCGATGAAGACGAAGACGCAGAGGACGAGCAGCGTAAGGCTCCCCAGCATCGGCACGCCGAAGAGGAAGACGGCCGTCAAAAGGATCACGGACATCTGGACGAAGCCGACGAAGACATAGGGGATGATCTTGCCGAGCATCACCTCGAGCGGCCGCACCGGCGTCGCCAGCAGGTTCTCCATCGTGCCGCGCTCGAACTCGCGGGTGACGGCGACCGCGGTCATCATCGCCAGGGTCATCGTCAGGATCGTGCCCATGAGCCCGGGCACGATGTTGTATTCAGTGGCGCCTTCGGGGTTGTAGCGCCGGTGCACGCGCACCTCGAACGGCGGGTCGCCCGGCTGCAGC
>Ga0335076_10006320_pt1 | contig 11941 bp, 7 predicted proteins | sample Lox_Sample_25_FD_206717 | JGI IMG/M metagenome (GOLD analysis project Ga0335076, IMG submission 206717) | Soil microbial communities from Loxahatchee National Wildlife Refuge, Florida, United States - Lox_Sample_2.5 | ecosystem: Environmental > Terrestrial > Soil > Wetlands | place: USA: Florida... | reverse complement strand
CGCGACCTTCAAGCGCGAGCTCGGCCGCGCGCCCCGCGTGACCGTCTGGCCCTATGGCGAGCACAGCCGGCTGGCGATCGACATTCAGCGCGCGCAGGGCCTGCCGATCACGCTGACGCTGACCGATGCGCCGGCCAATGTCGCGGACCTATCCTCGCTTCCGCGACACCTCGTCAAGGACGATCCCGACCTCACCGACTTCATCGCCGAGCTGCACGACCTGTCGACGCATGGCCCGGTCCGCGCCGTGCAGGTCGATCTCGACCAGGTCTACGACCCCAATCCGGCGCAGCAGGAACGCAATCTCGGCGCGCTGGTGCAGCGCATCCACGATCTTCAGGTCAACACCGTCTTCCTCCAGGCCTTCGCCGATCCCCAAGGCGACGGTCTCGCCCGCGCGGTCTATTTCCCGAACCGCGAGCTGCCGATGCGCGCCGACCTCTTCAACCGCGCCGCCTGGCAGCTGCGCACCCGCGCGCATGTCAAGGTCTGGGCCTGGATGCCGGTTCTCGCCTTCGATTTCGGCGCGGCGGGCGCGGGGCTGCAGCACGTCACCGCGTGGCGCCCGCCGAAGACCGGCGAGGCGGCGTCGGGCGCGCCGCCGCAGAGCGGCGTCGATGCCGCGCAATACCAGCGGCTCTCGCCGTTCGATCCGGCCGTGCGCCAGCGGATCGGCGCGCTTTATGAGGATCTCGCCGCGCATGCCGCCTTCGAAGGGCTGCTGTTTCATGACGACGCGGTCCTCTCCGATTTCGAGGATGCCAGTCCGGCCGCGCTCAAGGCCTATGAAGCGGCCGGATTGCCGGGCGACATTGCCAAGCTGCGCGCCGACCCGGCGCTGTTCGCGCGGTGGACCGAGCTCAAGACCGACGCGCTGATCGCGTTCACGCGCGAGCTGGCGGCGCGGGTGCGGCGGCTGCGCACGCCGATGCACACCGCGCGCAATCTCTATGCCCGCCCCATGCTCGATAGGGCGAGCCGCGCCTGGTTCGCGCAGGACTATGACCGCTTCCTCGCCAGCTACGACCTCGTCGCGGTGATGGCGATGCCCCGGCTCGAGCAGGTGCCCGGGGATCCGATGGCGTGGCTCGGCCGCCTGGTCGTTGCGGCGCGGGAGCGGCCGGACGGCCTGTCGCACACGCTGTTCGAGCTGCAATCCGTCGATTGGCGCCGACCCGATACCGGCACCGAAGCCAATCTGCCGACGCAGGAGCTGGTCGGGGAGATGCGGTTCCTCGAGCGCCAGGGCGCGCTCAACCTCGGTTACTACCCCGATGATTTCCTGCGCGACCATCCGCGCGCGGCCCCGCTGCACGCCGCCTTCTCGCTCGAATCATTCCCCTACGGCCAGCACTGACGGGATCGGGGGAATGCGATGCTGAGCGAGCACCTTCTCAACGCCATCGTCGGGGCCTTCGCCGTCATCGGGCTCGTCTTCACCGCCAAGGCGAGCGGCTTCCTGCTCGAGTTCGTGTTCCTCTATCCGCTGTTCATGGCCTATGTCTGGATGGCCGGCGGCATCTATTTCGATCTGCATTGGGAGCGGCGTTCGCTGCGCCCGGACGACGTGCCGGAGATCGCCGATCCGCCGCTCGTCTCGATCCTGGTGCCGTGCTTCAACGAAGCCGACAACGCCGCCGAGACCGTCGCCGGCCTCGCGGCGCAGAACTATCCGAACTTCGAGATCATCGCCATCAATGACGGCTCGCGCGACGAGACGGGGCTGATCCTCGAGCGCCTCACCGCGGTGCATCCCAATCTCCGCGTCATCCATCACGCCGCGAACCAGGGCAAGGCGATGGCGCTGCGCATGGGCGCGCTCGCGGCGCGCGGCGAATTCCTGGTCTGCATCGACGGCGATGCGGTGCTGCACCCGAACGCGGTCGCGCATCTCGTGGCGCCGATGGTGAAGCATCCGCGCGTCGGCGCGGTCACGGGCAATCCGCGCATCCGCACGCGCTCGACGCTGCTCGGCCGCATCCAGGTCGGCGAGTTCTCGTCGATCATCGGCCTGATCAAGCGGGCGCAGCGGGTTTACGGCCAGGTCTTCACCGTCTCCGGCGTCATCGCCGCGTTCCGGCGCCGCGCGCTGCATCGCATCGGCTATTGGGGCCTCGACATGGCGACGGAGGACATCGATGTGAGCTGGGCGCTCGAGGTCGATCATTGGTCGATCCAGTATGAGCCGGCGGCGATCTGCTGGATCCTGATGCCGGAGACCTTCAAGGGCCTGTGGCGGCAGCGGCTGCGGTGGGCGCGCGGCGGCGCCGAGGTCTTCCGCAAGCATGCGCGGACGATCTGGACCTGGCGGCGGCGGCGCATGTGGGGGATCGCGCTCGAATATGCGTTGAGCGCGGCCTGGGCCTATGCCTTCGTGCTCAGCCTCGCGCTGTGGGGATTGGGACATTTCGTCCGCATGCCGGCGGGTCTCAACGTGCCGACAATCCTGCCGCCGGCGTTCTGGGGCCTGATGCTCGCGGCGACCAACCTCATGCAAGTCGCCGTCGCCGTCTTGATCGAACGCCGCTATGAGCCGCGCCTCGCGCGCGCGCTCGCCTGGATCATCTGGTACCCGATGGTCTACTGGCTGATCTCGCTCGTCACCACCGTCGTCGGCTTCCCGCTGGCGCTCCTCAGAACTCGTCCGGCGCGCGCGGTGTGGACGAGTCCCGACCGGGGCTTCCGGTCATTTCCGCCCAGTCCCTGATCTTCACCGACGCCGCGCGGCCGCTGTGGTCGCGGCTGCGCGATGTCGTGCTCACGGCGGCGCTGTGGGGACTCTATGTCTGGCTCAACCGCGATCTCTTCCTCGTTCTCTGGGACGTCCCACGCTGGCTCACCGGCGGCGGCCTCACGCCGGCGATCCGAGAGGCCATTGGCCTGGTCGAGACGCTGGGGGCCTACAGCGCCGTGGTCGCGGTCAACACGCTCTTGGTGGTCGCCTGGGCGCTTTACAATCAGCTGCGCTTTCGCGGCAAGGAGCGCCGCCGGTTCTCAGAAGCGGTCTCGCCGGCAGAGCTCGCCGAGCGCTACGGCCGATCGCCGGACGAGATCTGCGCCTGGCAGGAGGCGCGCATCCTCGTCATCTATCACGGCAGCGGCGAGCAGATCGCGCATGTGGAGACGGAGCCGCTGTTTTCGGGAGAAGGGGGGTAGCGCTGACAATCGCATTTGCGGCCGCGCCCGTGACAGGAAAGATTCACCACGGAGGCACGGAGATCACGGAGAAGTGAAGAATGGCGCGCTTCGCGCGCCAAAAAGTGATCTCTGTGTCCTCCGTGCCTCCGTGGTGAACCTTACGCTATAGCCGCCGGCACCGCTCATCATCGGACTCTCGCTCGCCGCCTGACGCCGATCCGACCGGCACCGGCGGTTCGCGCAAACCGCGAAAGCCAGCGCGATTGCGCGCTGCGCGAGGTTGGTTCACACTCGACCTCCGCACCCAAAAATCACGGCCGCCCAACGGCGAGACCAGGCACAGGAGGAGGTCCGCAATGCACGCGATCCGCATCGATCGAACGAAGCCGCTCGCCGAGGAGCCGCGCTCGGGCCATAACCGCTATCATCCGGAGATTCCGCCGGCGCTCGAAATCGGCGAAGGCGAAGAGGTCGTGCTCGAAACCCGCGACGCGCTCGACGGCCAGATCAAGCCGGGCGCGACCGTTGCCGATTTCGCCGCGCTCAATGTCGGTGCCGTCCATCCGCTGACCGGCCCGGTTTTCGTCAAAGGCGCCAAGCCCGGCGATCTGCTCGAAATCGAGTTCCTCGACATCGCGCCGCAGCCGACGGCGTTCAGCGCGATCGTGCCGGGATTGGGCTTCCTGCGCGATGTCATGACCGAGCCGTTCCTGGTGCATTGGAAAATCCGGGAGGGCTGGGCGACGTCGGAGCAGATCCCGGGGGTGCGGATTCCCGGCGCGCCGTTCATGGGCGTCACCGCCACCGCCCCTTCGGCGCAGAAGCTCAAGGAATGGACGGCGCGCGAGCAGCGCGTCATCGACAAGGGCGGCATGGCGCTGCCGCCGGACCCGGCCGGCGCGGTGCCGGCGGGCCCGTGCGCGCTGACCGGTCTCAGGACCCTGCCGCCGCGCGAAAATGGCGGCAATTTCGACGTGAAGCAGTTGACCAAAGGCGCGAAGCTCTACCTCCCCGTCTTCCAGGAGGGCGCGCTCTTCTCCACCGGCGATGCGCATTTCGCGCAAGGCGATGGCGAGGTCTGCGTCACCGCGGTCGAGATGGGCGCCACCGTCGCGGTGCGGTTCCGCGTGCAGAAAGGCGGCGCGGCCGCGCGCAAATTCATGGCGCCGGTGTTCACGCGGCAGAGCTATTTCGCCGATCCCAAAATCGCGGCGCCCGAGCGCTTCCTCGGCGTCATGGGCATGCCGATCAATGCCACGGGCGAGATCGAGGCCGAGAACCTGACGCTGGCCTGCCGCAACGCGGTGCTCAACATGATCGACTTGCTGCAGGAGCGCGGCTTCAGCCGGTCGCAAGCCTATGTCATCTGCAGCGTCGCGGTGGATTTGCGCATCTCGAACGTGGTCGATGTGCCCAACTATGTCGTGTCCGCGCTGCTGCCCGAGGCCATCTTCGGCGATTGAGCTCAGGCATGGTTGTGGTTGTGCGGATCGTCCTCGAGCGGCTTGTGCCCTGAGCGTTGTCTCAGCGGCTTTGCCGCGTGGGCGAGGTTGATGGCGGTGTTGACCAGGGTGATATGAGAGAAGGCCTGCGGGAAATTGCCGACGAGACGCTTCGCCCGGGAATCGTATTCCTCTGACAGCAGACCGACATCGTTCACGAGCCCGAGAAGCTGCTTGAACAGCCGGCGCGCCGACCGCCGGCGGCCGAGCAGGACGAGATTGTCCACCAGCCAGAAGCTGCACGCCAGGAAGGCGCCCTCGCTCCCGGGCAGGCCGTCGACGGCGCCGCGCGTATCGTAGCGGCGGACGAAGCCGTCCGTGGTGAGACGATGCTCGATCGCCTCGACCGTGCTGCGGACGCGCGGATCGGTCGGCGGCAGGAAGCCGACGAGCGGCAGCAGCAGCACGCTCGCATCGAGCTGGGTCGAGCCATAGGCCTGGGCAAAGGCCTTGATCTCCGGGTTGAAGGCCTCGCGGCAGACCTCGTCGTGAATCGTCGAACGAATGGCACGCCAACGGTCGACCGGTCCCTCGAGGCCGAACTCTTCGCAGTTCTTGATCGCCCGATCGAAGGCGACCCAGGCCATCGCCTTGGAGTAGGTGAAATGCTGGGGACCGCCGCGCACCTCCCAGATGCCCTCATCGGGCTGGTGCCAGATCGTCTCCAGGTGATCGATGAGCGCGCGTTGCAGGTCCCAGCCCGCGGCGCTGCCGGCGAGGCCGCTGCGGCGCGCGTGATAAAGCGCGTCCATGACTTCGCCGAAAATGTCGAGCTGAAGCTGCTGCGCGGCGGCATTGCCGATGCGCACCGGCTTGGCTCCCTCATAGCCGGGCAGCCACGGCACTTCCCATTCGGTCAAGCGCCGCTCGCCGGCGATGCCATACATGATCTGCAGCTGCGACGGGCTGCCGGCGGCGGCGCGCAGCAGCCACTCCGTCCAGTCCCGCGCTTCCTCGTAATAGCCGCAGTTCATCAGGGCGAGCAGGGTCAGCGTGGTGTCGCGCAGCCAGCAATAGCGGTAGTCCCAGTTGCGCGGTCCGCCGAGCTGCTCGGGCAGCGAGGTGGTGGGCGCGGCGACGATACCGCCGGTCGGCCGGAAGGTCAGCGCCTTCAAGGTGATGAGCGAGCGGCGCACGGCCGGGGTCCATTCGCCGAGATCGACGCAGCGGCTCGACCATTGGTGCCAGAAGCTTTCGGTCTGCGTCAGCGCGGCCACGGTATCCAGCGCCGGCGGCGGCGGCAGATGCGAGGGCGAATAGGTCAGGACGAAGGGCACGGTCTGCCCATGCGATATCACGAACTCGCCGACGGTCTTGAAATCCTTGCCGCGCAGAGCGACGGGCGTGCGCAGAACGACCATGTCGGGCCCGACGATCGCACACAGGGCATCGTCCGGCAGGCGCGTCACCCACGGCACCAGCGCGCCATAGTCGAAGCGCAGAACCAGCTCCACCTGCATCGCGACGCGGCCGCGCTTGCCGACGACCAGCCGCACGATGTTGGAGGTGTCGTCGCGCAACGGCATGAAGTCGATCAGGGTGACCTCGCCCTCCTCAGTGGTGAAAGTCGTTTCCAGGATCAGGGTATCGTTGCGGTACTGCCGCGTCGTCCGGGCCTTGGCATCCGCCGGGGCAATCAGCCAGCGCCCATGCTCGGGCTCGCCGAGCAGCGCGGCGAAGCACGCGCCGCTGTCGAAGCGCGGCCAGCACAGCCAGTCGATCGAGCCGTCCCGCGCGACGAGCGCGGCGGTCTCGCAATCGCCGATCAGGGCGTAGTCTTCCAGTCTTTGCGGCATCCTCGCGCTCCCCACGCTTACCAGCCCATCACATTCGGTGTTTCGCCCGCCGCTTCACAGGGCAATCGCATTTGTCACCACGTCTGCGGCGGGAAAAGGTTCACCACGGAGGCACGGAGATCACGGAGAACAGAGGAATGGCGCGCTTCGCGCGCCAAACACTTATTCTCCGTGTCCTCCGTGCCTCCGTGGTGAATCATGTGCGATAGACCTGCATCGTTTTACGCGGATCCCCAAGCGGCGGGCAGGTCGAGCAGGCCGCGGAAGGCCCAGCCGCCGAAGCGAATCGGCTGGGCTTCAGCGAGCCGAAGCCGGCTCAGCCGGGTGAAGATCGACGGCAACGCCACCTCGGCGATCATGGCGCGCGCGGCCCAGGCGCCGGCGCAGAAATGCGGCCCTGCACCGAAGGCGATGCTCTTGCTGATGTCGCGGGTAACGTCGAACCGGTCGGCACTGTCGAAGACCGCCGCGTCGCGATTGGCCGAGCCGAACATGAAGAAGATGCGATCCTCGGGCGCGAAATCGATGTCCTTGAAGCGCCAAGGCCTGGCAATGCGCCGCGGCGACATGCCGATGGGGGAGATCCAGCGCGCATACTCCTCGAAGGCCTGCAGCCACGTCACCCGCCCGTCGCGCACCAGCGCCAATTGCCGGGGATGAGTGAGCAGCGCCCAGATCGTGCCGGCGATCGCATCGCGCGGCTCGTTCTGCCCGCCGGAGATCGTCAGCTTGATGTTGGCGCGCACGCTGTCGAGCGCCATGCCCGCGTGGAGCATGACGCTGAGGAGGCTCGCATTGGCATGCCGCTTCACCACCGGAATCATATCGTCGATGGCGCGGTCGATGGCGGCGGTCGCGTCATGGCAACGCCGCTCCACGGCAGGATCGCCGAGGTAATTGGCGATGCCGTCGATCATCGCCTGCGACCACGCATCCATTTCCTGATAGGAGATGTTGGTGAGGCCGGTCATGTCCTTGAGGCATTCGGCGGAGAGTGGCAGCGCAAATTCCGTGCAGAGATCGGCCCGCCCGGCCGCGCCGAACCCGGCGAGGATACGGTCCGCATGCGCCTGGAAGCGTTCGGTCCACACCTGCGTCACCGTCTTGGGCGACATCGCCGGCAGAATCACTTTGCGCTCGGAGCTGTGCGCGGCGCCGTCCTTGCGCATCATGTTGTGGCCCATCAGCCGCGTCATCAGCCCTGCCGGCTGGTCGGAGCTGAAGATGTCGATCTGCTTTTCGCAGATCATGATGTCGTCGTGCCGGGTGAGGAGCGTGCTGCCGAGCTGCGGCACATAGGCGATCGGCGCTTCGGCGCGCAGCCGGGCCAGAACGGGATAGGGGTCCCGCCAGAAGGCGTCGGCGTCGATGTCAACGGAGGGTGCGGTGCTGATCGCCGGTCCCCTTCGCCGGAGGGTGTCGAAGAGCGCCGCTACTCGGCGGCGCGGGCGCCGTTCTCCTCGGCGATCATGCGCTCGATGAAGCGCCGCATGATCATGCGGTTGGCGTCCGTGGCGATGTCGACGAGACCGGCCTCGCCGAGCTCGGTCATGCGCGCCTGCTGCGCCTCGACCATCTCCTTGTCCTCGACGAAGGTCGGCGCGATCTCGCTATAGAGCTGCTCGGTCGCGTCCGGTTCGTTCTGGCGATAGCCATTGGCGCAAGACCAGAAATAGAAGCACGAGGTTTCGGTCTCGGGGGTCAAGCCGTGGAACAGGCGGAACTGGAAGCCGCCTTCGCGCTTGCCCTCATAAGCGCCGGTGCCGACATCGGCGGCGCCGGTCCATTGCAGGATCGAGCTGGGCGCGACCCATTCGAATTCCTGCCAGCGATCGACCCGGCCGGTGAAGCCCGCCGCTTTCACGTAAGTCGGCGGCGGCACCGAGTTGCGCATCCAGCGGGTGAATTTGATGCCGGTGGAGGTGCGCGTGGTTTTCATCTCGGCGCCGACATGCGCCGCGGGATTGCCGCCCACCGTCCTGGCGTGGAGATAGCCGAGATGCGTCAGGTCCATGAGATTGTCGACCATCAGCATGTAGTTGCCCTTGATGGGATAGCAGGCATGCTTGTTGGGCCAATGGGCGCGGTCGTTGTGGTAGGGGAAGTCGAGGATCCGGCCCGGATCGGCGCGCGCCGCCTCACCCATCCACAGCCATACGAGCTGATCTTTCTCGACGACGGGGTAGCTGCGCACCCGCGCGTCGTCGGGAATGCGGCTCTGCCCGGGAATCACGACGCATTTGCCGCTGCCGTCGAAGGTCAACCCGTGATAACCGCATTGGATCCCGCCCGGAACGACGGTGCCGTGCGACAGCGGCGCCGAGCGGTGGCAACAGCGGTCCGCCAGCGCGGCGGCGGCGCCGGTGCTGTCGCGGAACAGCACGATCGGCTCGTCGCAGATGCGGCGGCCGAGCGGCTTCTCCCCGAGCTCGTCGGCCCAAGCGGCGATATACCAGGCGTTGCGAAGAAACATGACAGGTCTCCCGCGCCGGCGATTTGCGGGAAAGTGTAAGGCCGAAGGGGCGGCGAGGGAAAGCGATTCCCGCGCGACGTTGGTACCGCTACGCAAGTCCGATTGCGCAACCCCACCTCACCCCAACCCTCTCCGCCCCTGAGGGGCGGAGAGGGGGACCCGCGCAGCGGGGGGTGAGGTGGGGAGGCTGCGACCGGCGGCAGCGCATTGATCGGGTCAGGGCTGCCCGGGACGCTCCAGCCAGACCGTCATGCCCTGCTGCAACGCCGGCGCTGGCGCGGCGGGGTCGGCGCGGATGAGGAAGGTGTTGAGATCGTAATCGCCGACGGCGCGCGCCGCGCGCCAGGTCGCGAACTCGCCGCGCGGCAGGATTTCGGTGATCCGGGCGGCGACGCGGGTTTTGCCGCCGGGCAGCAGAAGCTCGACCGGCGCGCCGATCCGGAGCGTCCCGAGTCGATCCTCGCGCAGGTTGAAGCTCGCCCAGCGCTCGGCGGTCGGCCGCAAAGTCATGACCGGCTGACCCGGGATGATGGCTTCGCCGGGCTCGGCGACGAGCAAGGCGATGGTGCCGTCCTGGGGCGCGCGCAGCTGCAATTTGGCGACGCGCGCCGCAACCACCGCGACCGCCGCCGCGGCTTTGCCGACCTCGGCATCGGCCACCTCGCGCTGCTCGGCGGTCGGGCCGAGACGGGCGGCCTGGTACTGCTCCTCGGCGCCGAGCAGATTGGCACGCGCCGTGCCGATCTCCGCGGTCGCCTTGTCGAGGTCCTGGACCGAGGCGACACCCTGCGCCGAAAGGCTCGAGGTGCGGGCGAATTGCTGCTCGGCGTAGAGCAGATTGGCCTTGGCGGTCTCGACCGAGCGTTGCAGGGCATCCACCTGCTCTTGTCGCGGGCCGGCATAAACCCGGTCGCGCGCGGCGCGCGCCTCGCCGAGCTGCGCCTTGGCCAGCACCAGCCCCGCTTCGAGCTCCGGATTCGACAGCTCGGCCAGCACATCGCCGGCATGGACGCTCTGTCCTCGAGCGACGGCGATGCGCTTGAGCCGGCCGCTGATCTCCGGCGCGATCTTGATCTCGGTCGCCTCGATCACGCCGGGGGCGCTGGGCGACCGCACATGCGAGCCCAGCACCAGAAAAGCGAGGATGCCGCCCGCCGCCACCAGCGCCAGCACCACCGCGATGATGAAGCGGCGCTCTGCGCCCCTACTGGCCATCGGCGCCTCCGAGCGATGCGCGGCGCTGCGCCGCGACCATGGCGAGGGCGAAATAGACGGCGGCCAACAGCCACAAAAAGAGCCAGTCGCCGCGCACTTCCGCGAGCCGCGCGCCCATCTGATTGATCCGAACCAGGCCGTCGATCGCCGATTCGCTGGGAAACACGCGGCGCAGCTGGTCGAGCAGCGGCGGTATCATCTCGCGCGGCCAGGACACCCCGACGAGAAAGAATTGCGGCAAGGTGGTGGCGGCGAACACCAGGATCGCGGTCTCGCGACGCTTGAAGAAGCGTCCGGCCGCCTGGCCCATGAAGCTGGTGGCGAGGATGAAGGGCACCGCGAACAACGCCAGATCGCCGATGCGGCCGAGCGTCGAGAAACCATAGATGCGCGGCAGAATCACCAGGAACAGCGCCAGGGCGGGAAGGTACATCGTGAGATGGGCGAGCCCGCGGCCGAGCAGGTTGGCGGGCGATGGGGTGCGCGCCAGCGACAGCGCGCCCAAGGTCGCCGCCCCCATCAGCAAGGTCTGCTGAATGATCAGCACGAAGGCGGCCGGCACGACATAGCTCGCATAGCCGCCGGTCGGGTTGTAGAGCGGCTCCATCAGCAGCTCGACCGGACTCTCCGCCGCGAGCGCAAGCCTGGCAACGGCGCTGTCCGGCCGCAACCCATGCGCGGCATCGGCGAGATTGACGTCGGCGGCGCTCTCGACGATGCCCTCCAAGGTACGGTTGAACACCAGGAAATAAGCGGAATCGACATAAGCCGGCAGCCGCGCCTCGTCGCCTTTCAAGACGTCGTGCTCGGTGCCGCGGGGAATGTCGAGGATGCCGAAGACCCGGCGATCGAACAGCGCCTGCTGCGCCACGTCGAGCGCCGGGGCGCGAACCGCGACGGAAACCGCCTCATCGGCATCGAGGGTCTGGATGAGGCGCCGGCTCAACGGCGTGCGATCGTCATCGACGACGGCGATCGGGATCTTGCGAACGAGCTGCCCCAGATAGGGCTGCGGATAGAAGATGCCGTAGAACACCGGCGCGATGATCAACAGGCTGAAGACGCTGCGATCGGCCAGCACGCGGCGCCACTCCCCGGCAAAGGCGGTAGCGACGCCCACCCCCGGCGCATCCCGCGCCATCGGCGGCTCGGTTTCGCCGCGGCCCGGCGACATCAGCCGCAAGCGCAGCCAGGCGAGGCAAAACAGCCCGAGCGCCATCGCGGCGAGGATCGCAAAAGGCGGCGCCGAAGCGTGAACCGGCGAGCCGCGCGCGGCTTGATCGGACAGGATCTGCTGATACCAGCGCAGCGGCAACAGGGCGCCCCAGCCGCGCGCAAACCGGTTCATCGCCAGCACGGGAAGCCCGACCCCGGCAAAGCCGAAGGCCGGCGAGGCGATGATCGCGTTGATGCTGAGGCCGAGCGGAAGATCGCGAACCAGCAATTCGACCAGCGATGCCAGCGAGAGATAGGCGACGACAAACAGCATCGCCGCGACGATGATCATGAAGACGTCGCCGCGATAGGAGAGCGCGAATCCGGCGTGCAGGATCAGCGCGTCGATCGCCAGCATCAGGAAGAAAACGGCGAAGAGCGGCGCCAGCTTGCCGAGAAGCGCGGTAAGCGCGCTGCCGCCGGCGCAGCGCAGCCAGGCCCGCCGGCTGCGCCGCGAAAATTCGGTGCCGACGGCATAGCAGGCGGCGATCGCGATCACGACATGGAGCGTCGTCGGCATCACCGCGCGCAGGAGAAAGCCGGCATAGTTGAGCGCGGGGTTGGTCAGGACGTATTGCTCGACGGTGAGCGGTCCGCTGCCG
>Ga0335076_10006319_pt1 | contig 11944 bp, 4 predicted proteins | sample Lox_Sample_25_FD_206717 | JGI IMG/M metagenome (GOLD analysis project Ga0335076, IMG submission 206717) | Soil microbial communities from Loxahatchee National Wildlife Refuge, Florida, United States - Lox_Sample_2.5 | ecosystem: Environmental > Terrestrial > Soil > Wetlands | place: USA: Florida... | reverse complement strand
TCGCACTTAAGATCGAGGAGGGCAAAGCGGCTGTAGGACAGGCCGTGGCCAAAAGGAAATTGCGGCGTCGCGGACACGTCGAGATATGAGCTGGAAAAATGCTCTCCAACCTTGGTTGGCCGACCGGTCGCACGCCGGCTGTAAAAGATCGGAACCTGCCCGGTGAGCCGCGGCCAGCTCACCGGCAACCTTCCGCTCGGATTGAAACGCCCGGTCAGCACGTCGGCGACCGCAAATCCGGCTTCGCCGCCGAGAAACCACGTGGCAAGGACGGCGTCCGCACGTTCGAACAGCCACGGCAGGGTGAGTGGGCGGCCTGACGAGAGCAGGACGACGACCGGCTTGCCGAGGTCGAAGACTGCCTCGGCAAGCTCGCGCTGTCGTCCGGGCAGGCCGAGATCGGCTCGACTGGCCGCTTCCCCGCTCATGGCGGCGGCTTCCCCAAGGCAGAGCACGACGACTTCCGCGCCGCGGCAAAGATCGATCGCAGCCGACATCCCGTCCGTGCTTTGTCCTTCTATTTCGACGCCGGGCGCGTGATCAATCCGGCATTGCGGCAAGGCGGCTTTGAGCCCTTCGAGAATGGAAACGGCATCCTGACGGCGGCCCGCGGAAGCCCACGGCCCAAGCATCTCGCGCGACGCCGAGGCGAGGGGGCCAATCAGGGCGATGCGTCGAATGTCGGGCGAGAGGGGCAAGATCGCCGCGCGGTGGGTCAGGAGCACGATCGCCCGTCGTCCGACCTCGCGAGCCAGCTCGCGACGTTCTGCGTCCCGGGCGCCATGCGGCCAAGCCGACCCGCGCCGATAGGGATCATCGAAAAGACCGAGACGGTCCTTCAGATCGAGCACTCGCCTCACGCTGGCGTCGATCTCGACCATGGTCACAAGCCCGCGCTTGAGCGCCTCCGGCAGGCCCTGAACGTAGCTGTTGCTCGTCATGTCGATATCGACGCCGGCTTTAAGGGCCAAAGCGGCGGCCTCGACCGCATCCGCCGCCACGCCGTGATTCATAAGCTCCGCGACGGCGTTGTAGTCGCTGATCAGCACGCCATTGAAGCCGAGCTCTTTGCGCAGCCAACCCTGCAGCATCGGCGCGTTGGCGGTCATCGGCACACCGGCAAGATCGATGAAGGCCGGCATCACCGCCGCCGTCCCCGCGGCGACAGCGGCGGAAAACGACGGGAGGTAGACCTCGCGCAGCGTTCTTTCGGACACGTCGGCCGAGGCATATTCGCGGCCGGCAGTCACGGCGCCATAGGCGCAGAAGTGCTTGGCCGTGGCGGCGAGGCTGTCGGCGGCGGCAAGGTCGCGGCCTTGAAAACCGAGCGTCTTGGCGGCGGCCATTTGCGACGCCACCCACGGGTCCTCCCCGGGACCTTCGACAATCCGGCCCCAGCGCGGGTCGCGCGCCACGTCGACCATCGGCGCAAAGGTCAAGGCGACGCCATCCTGCGTCGCTTCCTCGGCGGCGGCGCGAGCAGTCTTCTCCCAGAGATCGGGAGCAAAAAGGCACGCTTCGGCCAGCGGCACCGGAAAGATCGTGCGGTGGCCATGGATGACGTCGAGTCCAATCAGGAGGGGGATGCCGAGGCGGGTATCTTCGACCGCAAGGCGTTGCACGGCATGGACTTCGTCGGCGCCCCAGTGATTGAGCAAGCTTCCAATCCGTCCCGCTCGAATCCCGTCGTTGATGTCGCCGAGTTGGCCGGGGCCGGTGACCGCCAAGGTGGAGGGGACCATATTCAGCTGCCCGACCTTTTCCTCGATTGTCATCTCTGCGAGCAGCGTATCGATGCGTCCCATGCTCTTGCCTTAAGTCCAAGTCCCGAGCGGATGGTCTCGACCCGCCATCCTTCTTAGACCAAAATGCGGCTTGGGATGGAGCGCCCTGACAACGGCCACCCGTTCGCGATCTGCAGGCGCGAAGACGACTTGGCCCGATCATGCGAGAATGGGCGCGGGGGAGACGGATCGAATTCGATGGCGGAAAAACAGTCCAACAAACCACCGAGCGGCGCCGACGGCGCGGAGAGCGCGACGCTCCGCAGTCTGTTCTCCGATTTCATTTGGATGGCTTCGGGCTTCTGGCTTTCGCCCCAACGCAACAAACTGCTGATGCTGGCCGGCGCGTTGATCGTGGTCGTTGGGGGCACGGCCTACATGCAGATCCGGCTCAATTCGTGGAACCGTCCATTTTACAATGCGCTGACCAACAAGGATATGTCGGGCTTCCTCTCGCAGCTCGTCGTCTTCGGCGAACTGGCGGGGATATTGCTCGTCCTCAACGTCGCCCAGATGTGGCTCAACCAGACCTCCAAGGTCGTGATGCGCCAGGGCCTGGTCGACGATCTCCTGAACGAGTGGCTCATGCCGAAGCGCGCCTTTCGCCTGTCGAATTCGGGCGTCATCGGCGCCAACCCGGACCAGCGCCTGCAGGCCGACGCCCAGCACCTGACCGATCTTTCAACGGACTTGGGCATTGGCCTGCTGCAATCGAGCCTCCTCCTGCTGACGTTCATTGGAGTCCTCTGGGCGCTCTCGCGCGGTCAGTTTCTGCCGTTCGGAGGCCGTGACTTCTCGCCCCCCGGTTATCTTGTGTGGTGCGCGCTTCTCTACGCCGGCGCCGCATCCTACCTGAGCTGGCGGGTTGGCCGTCCGCTGATCGATCTCAATGCCGAACACTACGCGAGAGAGGCCGAATTTCGTTTCGCGCTGGTGCGGATTAACGAGCACATCGACGGCATCACCCTCTACGGCGGCGAAGCCGATGAGAGGCGGAGCCTCAACGGCGTGTTCGGCAGCGTGCTCGACATTTCACGCCAGATTGTCAGCGCGGTTACGCGGTTGACGTGGGTTACCGCCGGCTACGGCTGGTTCACCATCATTGCCCCGATCCTGGTCGCGGCGCCGGCTTATTTCCAGAGCAAGATGAGTTTCGGCGAGCTCATGGTGATTGTCGGCGCCTTTAACCAGGTCCAGAACGCGCTTCGCTGGTTCGTCGACAATTTCTCGAACCTCGCGGACTGGCGTGCGACGCTCCTGCGCGTGGCGAGGTTCCGAAAGGCAATCATGAAAATGGACGACCTCGGTCAGGCGACAAGCCAAATCCAGTTTGCCGAGGCGGCAGACCCGTCAATCAAGATCGACGACCTTCATGTCGCTTCGCCGGTGGGCTGCGTCATGCTGAACGAACCGCACGCGAATATGAACGCCGGCGAGCGCGTTCTCATCACCGGCGACAACGGCGAACACAAGGCCCTCCTGTTTCGCGCCGTCGGCGGCCTTTGGCCCTGGGGAAGCGGGCAAATTACCCACCCGATACGTCAGAGTATCATGTTCATGCCGGTCCGCGCCTATATCCCGCCCGGCAGTCTTCGCTCAGCCATCGCTTATCCGCATCCTACCGAGGACTATGACGCTCCCGCCATCGTCAATGCGCTCGCCGCAGTCGGACTCGAGCACCTCGAGCCCCATCTCGAAAAGGAGGACCGATGGGACCGGGAGTTGACCGACAACGAAAAGCAATGCGTGGCTTTTGCCCGGGTCATTCTGCAAAGGCCGGGCTGGGTTGTGGTGAATGACGCGCTTGATGTTCTCGACCCCGATTCGCGGACGCGCATCAAGAAGCTCTTCGAGGGTGAATATGCCGATGTCGGCCTTATTAATATTGGCCATGACCAGCCTGATAACAGTCTCTATGGCCGCAAGTTCCGTATCGTCGTGGATGCTCTCGGGGTGACCTTTAGGCCCGAAAACGAGCACGGAATCCCTGAGCCGCCCAAATCCGCCGCCGAATCCGTTTCGGCCGAATAGGGTGGGTGCGGACCGGGCAATCTGAGTCGCCGCGAACTTGCTGCGGCTACGGATTGCGGCATACACAATTGTGCTCGGCGCGCGGCCTCGACGTCCAATCAGAACTCGATTTCGAGCCGACTCCAGCTGTTAGTCGTGATGACACTGGCATCGATGTCGCACCGGCTGCCGTCCGCCCAGGCGGACTTCGCTCCCGGATAGCGGACGAGAATTCGCTCGGGCGCCGGACCCGTAAGGGAAAGGTCGACCCTCGCGCGTCCCCGCCCGCGCTGCGCTCTGAGATTGACGTTGCCGAACGCGGTCGGCAGGTCGCTGAGTGTGATGCCTTCGCCCGCCCACCACCGATCAGGCACGGCGCGGAAGAGCTCGAGCGCAGCGCCGTTTTCCCTCAGCAACATGCGCCGAACGGCGCAAGAGAATTCGGCGCCGATCCAGGTATGGGGCATGTCGCCGATATATTCCGGCGCCCGCATATCGCTCCACACGACTTCGGCCCAGCCGCGCCAGCCCGGCGGCCTTCGACATGCGAGCATGACCGAAAACAGGTGGAAGGCGTCGTCGTGCCGGCGGAGCGACACAAAAGCATTGAGGTTGCGCAAATCATAGGGCGAGTAATTGGCCTTGAAATCCGGCGAAGAGATCTCCTTCACGCGGGCAGCGGCGCGATCGTACGTGGCCGGAGCCAACTCGGCCGGAAGCGCGTCCTCGACCCGGCAGGGCTCGAAGGCGATCGAAGTCGCGGTCGGATCGACGTCGTCACGATCGGCGGAGCCCGGGATGAGGTTGGTCTTCATCCTCTCCGCCGTCATGCGGATCGAGCGCGTCAGGCTCGCGGCGAACTCGCGGCCCTTCGCGCAGGCGTGGGCCGCTTCGCGCTCGTCGCCAATCTCGCGCGCAAGAAATTCGCAGTTGCGCCATGCGCTCAGCGCAAAATAGTCGTCCCAATAACTGTAGGACGGCTTGCTGTAGCCCTCGTGGCTGATTGATGGCGCGAGGAGGCCGTAAAAGCGAGTCTCGGGCCCATGCTCGGCGTCCGTTCGGGCGCAAAGCTCCTCGATGAACCGCGTCGCGCGAACAACAGGCTCAAAAATCCCCTCGAGGAAGGCGCGGTCGCGGCTGACGCGATAGACGTCGGCGGCGATTCCCACGAACTCGCCCTGCGCGTCATACTCGATGTCGCTGCCATAGCCCCGGTTTATCGTACCGTCCACGTTGAGGATCGGCGGGACCATGCCGTTCTTGTAAATGCGCTTGGCGTACCAGACGACATAGGCCTTGGCCTCTTCGATCAGGCCGGCCCACAGCAGAGCGAGGGCCTGCGCCGAGCCGTCGCGAATCCAGGTGCGGTCGTAGTTGCGGGGACCGGGCTTGAACGCGAATCGGGTAGAATTGACCAGAATATGCGCCGTCTGCGCCTCAACTGTGTCGCTCACCTCGCGGTCGCCGACCGTGATCTTTCGTGGGCCGATTTTCGCGCGCCAATTCTGTGCGACGGTCTCACGCAGGGCGTCGAACGGCAAGTCAGTTTGCGGCTTGACGTTGTCCCGCATCGGCGACGACACGACAACCGCAAAGCTCGCACGCGGCGGGAGAGCGAAGGCGAATTCGCACGCGGCGCTGAGAAGACCAGAGTCAGAGCGAAGGCTCGCCGCGGTCTTTTTCGCTCCACTCCCGATCAGCCGGACGACATCGCCATGATCGAAGTCGGCGACGGCGAACAATTCTGGCTCGCGCGAGAACGCAGCGTAGGGCCGGTCATTGACGCTGACCTCTTTGCCGTCGACGGCGATCGAATAGATGGCGGCGTGGCCGCCGTGCTGCCAGTAGGGATCGACCTGGACGGGGCGCACCGCGAGCGCCAGCCGGCCCTTCCGCGCCGCGGCGCTGCTGTTGGCGACCCGATGCTCCGCCACCGCGAGGCCAGCGTGCGCAAAGGCCGTGCTACGGATCTCCAGGTCGCCGGCGGTCCACTCGACCGTGGCAATCGGAAGCGAGCCTTCAGAGAGGGACTGGCTGATCGAGGCGCTCGCGGGCGCGCCGTGCAGCGTGCGGCCAAGGCGGATGAGGGGGGTTATCTGGGGGGAGCCGCGTTGTGGCTCGAGATTGCCGTATTCATCGAAAAGCGCCTGCTCGCCCTGATTATATTCGCCGAGCGCGGTCCAGTAGACTTGGCGGCCGAGCAGCGACTGCGGATAAAGCTCGCCGCGCCCGGCCGCCGCCGCACGTTCGAGCTGACCGATCGGCATGCGATCCTTGTTGAGGATGCGCAGCTTGAGCTCGTTGACGATCGCGCCCTCCGGCGCGCTCGTCTCGTGGACAGTCAAGCGCAAATAGCGGCTCGTGGTCGAGCGCCACCAGAAGCTGTCGCTGCCGCCATTGCCGGTCAGGATGCGGCCGACCTCGCGAAAGCTCCTGCCGTCATCGGAAAGGTAAACCGAGAAGTCGGTTCCGTAAGCCGCGCCCCATTCGATGAACGCCCCGAGGGGAGAGCGCACGTAGCCAAAGTCGACGGTGATGCTCTGGCCTTTGGGAAGCTTGACCGGGGCGTAGCCGAGCGCAACGACGCGTCCCTCTTCCGCAACCGACGCCGCGTCGGCTGGGCCGTAAAGGTTGATCTCGACAATCTCCTTTCCTCGCTCGACCTCATGGTCGTCGCAGGTCCAGCGCACGAACCGCGCCTTGGTCGTAGGGAAAGCAAAGACATCCTGTCCGCCCTCGCCGTGGCGCGTCCGGCAAAGGTGAGTCCATCGCTTGCCGTCGAGCGACGACTTGAAGTCGTAGACGACCGGCGCATCCTGGCCCCAGTAGACCTCGAGTCCGGCGAGGGCGGCGGCCTTGCCAAGGTCGATCTTGACCCACGGCTTTTTCGCCGGCTTCGACTTCCAACTCGTGGCGTAACGGTCGTCTATGGCGAGACGCGGATCGCCGCCGCTGGCGGTCGCCTTCCACCGATCCTTGCCCGGCGCTTTCATGGCGCGCTCCGTTTGATCGCGCCGGGCTCCGAGATCCGTGGGTTCGCCCGCCTTCATCGCCGCCGCCTTGCGCCGCCGCTCGGCCTGCCGGGCCATGCAATGGCGAGGTCCTTGCGCGACTTTCTCAGGCCCGGCGTCACGATTCGCTTGCCGAACTGGCGTCGCAGCCCGAAGGCGTGGCGAATCAGCATATTGGCGAAGAGGCCCGGGCCGCTCGAATAGATGCGCCAGCCGCCGTCGACCGCGATCGCGTTCGCTTTCACGCGCGCCCACTCGTCGCTCGCCTGGTAGCGATCGAAGAACGCTGCGTCGCTGCTACTGAAGTAAGCATTGCGCTGCCTTAGAGACGCGTGCGGAAGTTCGTCCGTAACAGCGATCGGATTGGCGACCAGAAGCGCCTCCCACAGCGCCGCGAATTCGCCGATGCCGCTCATCGCCTCGCCGTAGCGCAGATGCGAGTGCGTATACATGAGCCCGATTTCGCGGCCGAAAAACGACGCCGATTCCGCCCGCTGAAAGAACGTCTCCAGGCCGCCGTGATAGGCGATCGGCTTGTCCATCAGCCGCGCGCCGTCGGAAAAAAGAAGATGCTTGCGGATGAGGCTCAGGTGCTTGCGCGCCTGCGCTTGGGTGAACAAGCCGCCGATCATGCCCTGGGTCATCGGCAGGAGCGAGAACTTGAGCCCGGTTTTTCCATCGCTAGGATGGAGCAGAAGCTCGGGCTCACCGCCCCCGGGCCGGAACACGCCATAGCCGGCGACGATTCCGTCGGGGATGAGATGGGCGTTGAAGTCCTTGCGCATCGCAGCGGCCAGCGCATCGAGCTCCTTGGCCCGCTTTGGCGCGCGCTTCGAGCGGCGAAGGACTTCGGCGTACCGGCGAAGCTGCTCGTAAAGCAGGATGACCGTCCAGGCGCTCGTCATCCAGTCGCGCTTGGTCGGATCGACGGGCTGCAACGAATCGTTCCAGTCGCCATGCCCGTATCGAATAAGGTTCGTGCCCGGGATGAAGCGCGCACGCACGGTCTCGATCAGCTTGTCGACGTGGACGGTCACCGGATCGGCGTGCGTGGTCTTCTCGAAATTGTCCTCGCCGCGCCACGCGATCGTCTCGTCGAGGAAGGCAAAATCGCCAGTCGCCTCGATATAATCGCATAGCGCCTTGAGCGGCCAGACGATGATGTCGCCATGCGACTCCTTGCTCTGAATGGCGGAATAGGGCTCGAGCATGAACCATTGTGGCCAGTCGCCACTGTCCCCGTATTGCTGGGCGAAGAGGATACGCAGGATTTCCTTCACCGGCTGGTCGTGCTCGAGCGTCAGCAAGAGTTCGATCGAGCCTTGGCAGACGTCGCGCGTGCCCCAGGCGCCGCCGGTATATTGCTCGAGCCCGTGAGGCGCGGTGAGATGGATCATGCCGTCGTGCGCGAGCCAGGGGAGGATCGTATCGACGGCGAGCGCGTCGGCGGAATTCTTGGCGCTCTTCACACGAATGCCCCGCGTCAGATTGCGCCAGAAGCGGTCGGAGGGCTTGAGCATCGCGGCTTCTTCGACGGGTCTGGCGTATTTGGCGGCCAGAGCCTTCGCCCGACCTGCATCGGTCATCGACCCGACGACCGCGAATGCGAATTCGTTGGTCGGGCGGGTCCGGATCGCGGCGTACGCGCCGCTCCGTCGCCTTCCGTCGGCGTAGAGCAGTTCGTCGCCGCCGATCGCCTCGATGCGCCCGGGCGTGCTTGTCACCAAATGATAGACGGCCCCAGGGTATTTCTGGCCCCAGAGATGATTAAGGTCGGGCCGGAAGGTGAAGCGCTTTCGTTCGGAGTCGATCTCGATCCGTCCGGCATGGGCGAATTCCTGTTCGCCAAGGACGAGATGACCGAAAACGAGGAAGCGGCATCGTTTGCCTTCAACGGTCACCCGCCATTGCATGGCGGGCTCGTCGCCAGACACCGTCGCGCAGACCGTCACGGTTCTCTCGCCCAGCCGATAGATCCAGCGGCAATCGCTCAGGCCCATCTCGAAGGCTGAGGGCACGGTCAGGAGTCGCCACCCGTCCTTCCCTTCGATCATGATCCGCAACCCGCTGGCGCGGGTGATGTTGTAGGGATCGCGCGAAACGGAAAAAAGCTTGTGGAACGACGTGTTCCCTATCGTGAGCTGGGCGCCGAACACGCCGTTCATCCACGCCGTCGCACAGAGGATGTCATCGTCCGGCAGCATGTTCTCGCCGCTGCGCGCGAGCGCGCCATGCCGGCGGTCGACGACGCGCTCCTTATCGCGGAAGACGACGTGACGGCTATACGTTCTCCCCGGCGTGAACAGAGATAGAGCTTGGCCGTCGACCCGTTCGACATGCGAGCGTCTGCGGTAGCGCGCTCGTATCGCTTTCTCGTCGAGCGCCTCGGCGACGGCGCACGGAGCATCGTGCAGCAAAGAGCGTACGGGTAAGGAAAGGGTCACTTCGCGTGGCGCCCAACCCTCGCTGGCGCGCTCGGCACTCTCGACCAGCCCCAGGTCAGCCTCGCTCGAGGCCGTGGGGTGATCGGGCGCAAAGACGCCGAAAAACGTCCATGACGTTGCCGCGCCAGGCGCGAGGGTCGCAGCCTTCGACTGCACGGCCGCGCATCCCGTCTCAAATTGAAGACGCTTCGAAGGCAGGTCCGTCCCGAATCCGCAATTGAACTGATCGCCGTCACGATAGCTGGGTCCCATCAAGTCGCGAAAATCGGTCGCAAAGGCCGCCGCGCCTTCGAGGCAGCCGTGAGCAGCCCAGGGAAATGTTCCGCCCTGCGAAAGATTCTGCCGGCACATGAGAACGCAGTTGAGGCGCGGATGCTCCGCCACATGATGGTCGAGATACTGACTGGCGTAGGCCTCGTTGTTCATCAGGAAGCCCTGGTCGCCAAGCCCGAGATCCTGGATGAAGACGGCGTCGCAGTGGAGTTCGCTGTCGCGCTCATTGATGACGTCGAGCCGCCAGAACCACGCGCTCAGACGGGGGTGCAGCCAGAGCGTGACCCGATGCACTACGCCGCTGCGCTTTCCCTCCCACACGAAGCGGTCGTTCGAGCCGCCGACACGGAGCAGCGCCTCGGGACCTATGACCGGCAGAATCGCGCCCTCGGATCCCCCGACCCGCAAAAAAAGGCGGCCCATCCCGTCGGCGATCGGCGAGCCGAGCACCTGGTTGATCATGATCCGGCGCTTCGGATCGACATGTTCGATGGAGAAGATCGCGCCGCTCGGCAAGAGGCTGACTGAGATTCCGGAGCTAATGGCGATGCTAAGGAGCCCGAGATCGTCGCGGCGCGGGGTCGTCAGGATCTCTGTGGACGAGTTGGACATTCCTCTTCCCCCGAACGGCGCTATCGCTTCGACGAAGCCAGCACCTTCTTTATCCACCTGGCGAACTTTGCGCGACAGGAGGCGATGAGAAGGCCCGGCAGGTTGATCGGCTTCGACGCGCTCTCGCTCGACCGGCCGGCCAAGCGATCTTCAAGGTTGCGCGCGAACTCGGCGCTGATCCGGCCGGCGAGATTTCGCACCAGGTTCGGCCGCCCGAATTGGGCCAGAGCGCCTTTGAGGGCGTAGCCGATCTGGAGCTCGACCCGCGCTGTGCCTGGCTCCTGGCCGTCGACAACCCGATAGCGAATTTCGCCCTGCATGGTGGAGCGTTCGCCGGTGTCCACTCCTATTCCTAGGATTCGTCCGGTGAATTTTTGTTCATTGCGCTCGATGAGGGCCGCGCCGTGGAAGACCGGAGAGATCGGACCAAATCGGACGCGAATGCCGCCCTCGACTCGGTTCGGGGCCGGCTCAGCGTCGATAACCGCTCCGGGAATGCAATCGGCGATCTCGCGGACCCGGCCGAACGCCGCGAAAACCTCTGCCGGCGGGCGACGGATGGTGAACGCCTGTTCGAAGCTGTCTGTCGGCCTGAACGCCGCCGCGACCTTTGCGGGTTGCTGTACGACACGCGGCGGCACGGTCTTTTGCGTTGGCGCGCCGGCTGCGGCGAAATCGGTTTCGGTCCGCGCCCCGATCGGACCCAAGCCGCGCCGAGGATCGGCGACGATCGCGGCAATACCGCGTTCGCGCCGGTCGGCGATGACGCTTCGGATCGCCTGGACGACGCCAACATAGCCGGTGCAGCGGCAGAGATTGCCACTTAGACCTAAGCGGATGCGCCGATCGTCAGGCTCGCGAAGGCGAAGAACCAGATCGCGGGCGGACACCAGCATTCCCGGAGTGCAGAATCCGCACTGCAATGCGTGCTCCCGGTTGAAAGCGGCGCGCAGTTCGATAGCGATCTCGTCGTCATCTAGGCCCTCAATGGTGGTGACGTCGGCCCCCCCGCAGGCGCCGGCGAAAGCAATGCACGAGCGAACCGGCTCGCCATCGACGAGAAGGGTGCAGGCGCCGCAAACCCCATGCTCGCAGCCGAGATGCGTGCCGGTAAGATTGAGCTCCTCGCGCAGAAAATCGGCGAGATGCAGACGCGGCTCGACCAGCGCCGAAACCGCGCGGCCGTTGACGTTGAGCGAAACCGGCATCTTCGGCCCCCGCGTCGCATTCATGCCGCAGCCTGGACCTTGGCCGGCCCCTGCGCGCTCGCCTGGGCTATCGCCCGCCAGAGCACTGTCACATGGACGTGACGGTCAACGGGATCGCTCATGCCGGCCGCCACCAATAGAGCGTCTGCGACCGAGGCGTCGAAGCGGGCGGCAAACGACGGGCCAATATCGCCGCCAAACAGGATGCGCGCATCCTCTATCACAACCGGCGCAGCCTCGACCGCGCCGATCACGGCGCGCCCGCGCCCTTCCTTAGCATCGATCACCGCCGCGCCTATCGCTTCCGCGAATTCTCCAACCTTGCGACAATGCTTGACATAGCCCCAGCGCGCCGACGACGGCAGGACGGGCACCCAGACCGCGATCACAATCTCATCGGCGGCCAGCGCGACGTCGAGCGGGCCAAGCACGAATTCGTTGATCGCGATCCGCCGGCGGCCTCCAGCGCGCGACGCGATCTCGACCTCGGACCCGAGCGCCGACAAAGCGGAGACCCAGTCCGCCGCCGGGTCGGCGTGAGCGAGGCTCCCCCCGATCGTGCCGCGGTTGCGCACCGCGCGGTAGGCGATGCCGGCGGCGAC
>Ga0335076_10006318_pt1 | contig 11944 bp, 15 predicted proteins | sample Lox_Sample_25_FD_206717 | JGI IMG/M metagenome (GOLD analysis project Ga0335076, IMG submission 206717) | Soil microbial communities from Loxahatchee National Wildlife Refuge, Florida, United States - Lox_Sample_2.5 | ecosystem: Environmental > Terrestrial > Soil > Wetlands | place: USA... | reverse complement strand
GCCAGAAAGCAGGTCCTCCCGGCGACCTTCGGGCCGTTCATCAGGTCCGCGGTCCAGATCTGGTTCACCGCGGTGGCCTCGAACCGGCCGAACGCGGCCGGCGGCGCCCCGCCGGGGCGGGTGGTCAGCTCGCGGGCCTCCAGCCACCGCTGGATCGTCCGCACCGACGGCGCCCAGCCCAGCTGGGCGGCCAGGATCCGGCGGACCTGAGCGCCGGTGCGGGCCGGGTTCTCCATCTTCAGGCCCGCCGCCAGCTCCTCGGTGCCCGTCCCCGCCCGCGGCGGGCACTGCCGCGGCGAGGGAACCAGGGCGTCGAACCCGCCCTCGCGGCGGGCCACGACCCAGCGGTCGAGGGTCCGCCGCGACACCGGCACCGGCCTGCCGTCCGGCCCGGCGTGCTCACGCGCGGCCAGGTCCCGCACGACCTGGCCGCGCTGGCGTGAGGTCAGGGCAGGATCCATCGCCGGCTCGGTCAGCGCCCACCGCCACAGCGCGATGGTCTGCCGCCGCTGCCGGGCCGCGGCCGCCTGCCTGTCTGCTGCTGTCAACTCCAGCCTCCTCGCGATGCCCGGTTCATGACCGGATATCCCGACCCTGGCCCGCCCGCCGGGGTCACGAAGGCGCGATGACGCCCGCCGCATCCAGGCTCGTGTTGAACCCGACCGCCGGGATCGCCGGGGCCAGCCACATGCCCCCGGTCAGGTGCGCGGCCACCTCATGGGCCGCCACCGCGGCCAGCCCGCCGAACCGGCGCAGCCCCGCGGTGACCGCCTCCAGCACCGCCAGGCAGTCCCCTTCCGGCGACCCCGCCGGGACCAGCGCCCTCGCCGCCTCCGGCCCGGCCGCCGCCGGCAGCAGCGCCATCAGCGCCTGCCGCAGCGCGGCGGCCCGCCCGGCGAACCGGGACCGCCACGACCTGTCCGCGTACGCCGGCACCAGGCGACGGCCCCCGCCCGGGTCCGCCAGCCACGGCCGGGCCGGCACCCGGCCCACTACGGCCGCCGTCGCCGCCAGCACCAGCACCGCCATGATCACCGCCGCCCCATACCGCCGCCGCGACCACAAATCCCCAGGCAGCAGCACGCATGTCCGCCCGCAGCGCCGGCACCTGCCCCGCCGCGGGCAGCACTCCTCCGGCCCGGTGAACATCGCCACCACCCGGGGCCGCGCCCAGCCCCACCGGGCCAGCACCGCGCCGCAGCACGGCGACCGCAGCCGGCCCGCCGCCAGCCGCGCCTCGACACTCTACCTGAACCTCGTACTGTCATCACCGTGGTGCCACCTCCGGCACCGACCAGGCGGCCTTCCCCGGGAACCACGGCGAAAAGGAACACGGGGAGGGCCGCTACCATCACCGACATGGCCACGGTGACGCCGTCCAGCAACACCCGCACCCCGAATCCGGCGGATCACACCAAAACGACACCGTCAACGGCGCGCGACCCTCACCCGGTGGACATCCTCAACGGCGGATGACAACCGTGATCTCGGGAACCAGCGGCAACGTGTCGCCGATCTACTCACGGATTCGGGTCAGAAAACGCGCCGCTTGCCGCGATAGCGGCCGACTGGTCAGCCCGCACGGTCCGCCTCGCAGGCGTGGGCATCCTGCCCCCGACACCGGAATGCGGCCACGGCCGACGTGGAACCGCCAGCCGCAGGACCCGGTCGCGGCCGCCCCCTGCTCAATACATGCTCATCTTGCGCGTCCGGTGACACCTGCGAGCCGTTACCCTACCGGCCGACGGCTGGAATCGTGTCGATGGTTGCCGGCAGCCGGTGACCAAGCCGCAAGGCAAGGAGAGCTGCAAGTCCGCACACTGGGATGAGGGCAGTGAACAATCCCATTCCCCAGCCCCTGCTGAGAGCAGCTCCTGAGATGGCCGGGCCGGCTATGAAACCGGTGGTCCATGCGAGCGTGCCCAGCCCGCTGTAACTACCCTGCGCCCCGGGTGGTGCCATGTCATTGACAATCGCGGGCAGGGTCGGTGAAAGCAGGCATTCACCAATGGCGAAGGCGGCCATGGCGACGGCGAACCCAGCCGCTGCGGCAAGACCGCCGCCGAGGCAGCCCGCTGCCAGCACGACCGCCCATGTCAACGCCCAGGTGCCGGCAGCTAGCGCTGCCGCCTTGGTGCGCCGCCGGCTGCGGAGGAGGCGGAGCACGGGGAGTTGCGCGCCCACGACGGTCAGCGTGTTGACGGCAGCGGCCAGGCCCAGGCTAGCGGGTGAGATCCCGCCCGGCCGGGTGGCGAAAGCGGGAAAGGCAGTGCTGTCCATGCCGTAGCTGACTGTGACGACCAGCGCGCTCAATGCCCATAGCCAAAGAAAGTTCCTGTCACGGAGGACTTCACGGTAGGTGATCCTTCGTTCCGGGTCCCCGGCTTGTGCGTCACCCGGCCGGGCCGGTATGACGAGCAGAAGGGGCGTGTAGAGCAGAAACGAGAGGGCGTCGAGCAGGTAGATGGCCTGAAAGGTGCCGGGATGGCCGACCTCGATTATCGCCGCCGCCGCGAGCGCCCCAACGCCGAGGCCGGCGTTCATGGTCGCGTGGCGGACCGAGAACCCCGCCGAGCGCTGGTCAGCATGTAGCAGCTGGGCAAGGAGGGCGTCCTGGGACGGCCAGATGACGCCTGCGCCGAAGCCGATGAGTGCTGCTGCTGCGAATGCCTCCCACGGGGACTGCGCGTACGCCATGGCCGACGGCCCGGCGGCGGAGACTACGAGCCCGCCTATTAGTGCCTGCCGGGCACCGAAGCGGTCGGTCAGGGCGCCACCGAGGAGGTTGCCGAAGATCGACGCGAACGCCAACCTGGACACTGCCAGACCCGCCAGCCCGTAGCCGATGCCCCTTACCTGGTGCAGGTAAACCAGGAGAAAGGGCAGTGTCAGGCCACTGCCGACCGCCGATAGGGCGTCGCCGCCGAGTACTAGCCATGCGAGCCGTGGCAGACGCGGGACCAGGCCAGCCATAGCGCGCGGGGCGGCGGTCGCAGTCAATCGAGACTCAGCAGCTGCTGCTGGGATTCCCGGGTCGAGGCCAGGTGCGGATGGTCGTCGGGAAGGGCAGCGGCGAGGATCCGGTTGGCTCGCTCGAACAGGCCGGCCCCTTCGCGGGCCCGGCCCTGCGCGGCGACGGCGACACCGAGGTTATGCAGGGTCAGGCCGACCTCGGCATCGTCGGGACCGAGCACCGCTTCGAGGATCCCAAGCGAACGACGGCCCAGGGTTTCGGCCCCCACATTGTTATCCTCGTCGCTGGCCAGCACAGCCAGGTTTGCGCACGCCATGGCCACCTCGAAATGATCCGGACCATAAGCCGACTCGAAGATCACCAGCGCTTTCCCGCAGGCGGCCCTGGCCTCATCGAGGCGTCCGGCCTGGTGATACAGGGCTCCAAGCGCGTTCAGGTCCCGGCCCGTGTCGGGGTGATCGTGTCCCACTGCTTCGATCCGTAGGGCCAGCCCTCGCTCCGCGTGAGGGATGCCCGCATCCGCGCTGCCCCGAGAGAACGCCAGCCCGCCCAGGTTGTGGCACAAGCCCGCCTCGGCAAGCGGGTCCCCGCGACCTGACTCCGCCAGAGCGCGCAGCGCCCGCCCATAGGCAGCCGCCGCATCGTCGAAGCGGCCCGCGTACCTGTACACCACCCCGAGAGCGTTCTCAGCTGACACGACTGCTTCGCTCACCGGACCCAAAATCCGCACCGCCCGGTCGATCAATCCCGCCAGGCGTACCACGGCCCCATCTAGGTCGCCCCCGACCCGGTCAAGACCGGCCAGCCGTTCCTCAGCCTGGCACCACAGCCAGAAGGTGCCGAGATCCTCCGGATCGGAGGCTGCTGCGAGAATCACAGCGGCACGCCCGGCTGCCACTCGGGCCAAATCAAACTGGCCGAGACACTCGTCGGTCTCGGCCAGGGCGACCAGGAGCGCTGCGGCATCGAGGCTCTCACCCTGGCCGGCGGTCTCCAGCAGGACAAGAGCATCAGATGCGATGGCCCGGGCTCGCACGGCATCGCCCCGGTCGAGCTCCGCGAGGGCCTGGTCACGATGGGCTAGCGCGGCCAATCCCCGGTTCATCGTTCATCACCTCGGGCAGGCGGGGCAGCCCGGCAGGGGACACCAATGGGCTAGGCGATGGCGCGCGAGTGGTTGGCGCTGAGCTTACTGCGGGCGATGACGCCCGGGCGGGCGATGGCGCGCGAGGGGCTGGCGAGGTTGCTGATCATTTTCATGGCCTTCTCCCTGCTTGTCTGGTTCGGACTTGGCCATCCGGCCGGCCGCCGCGCAAATTGGCTCCAGGCTGTGGTTGGCCGAGTACCAGTCTGTGCAGGCCCGCGCCATCGCGGCCATCCGACGTTCTGCGGATACCCGGGCCGTCGCGACCGGGGTATCTTGGAGCGGGGAGACGTAACGTAATGACAGCTCCGGTGACAGCTAGCGAACGGGACCTGCGTACCCTGGCGGGGATCGTCAGCAACGACCGCGATGACCTCCCAGCAGAGGGAGGGCTGCCGCCGTCCCTGCTGGCTGACCTGATAAGCCAGATCCGCTGCGACGCCGTGTCATTCCTGGGATTCGACAGCGGGCGGCAGGAGACGTGGTTCGTGCAGCGTGTCCCGCACAACAACGACTGGGACGGCAAGGCCTTTGACCAGGCGCACTGGGAGCATTACTGGGACTGCAAACCGTGCAGCTATCCCGACCGCAGCGGCGACCTGCGCAGCATCGTGAAGATCGCGGACTTCTACTCGGCCCGGCAATGGCATGCCACCGGCATGTACTGCGACCTTTACCGGCCGCGCGGGATCGAGCATGAACTCCAGCTGAGCCTGCCCAAAGCGGCAGGGTCAACCGCCGGGCCGGGGCGGACCGTGCGGCTGTACTTGTTGCGCGGGCCCGGCCCGGATTTCTCCGAGCGGGACCGCGCCCTGCTGGTGCTGCTGCGCCCCCATCTGCACCAGGCCTACCTCGACGCCGAACGCCGCCGCCACCCCACACCCCAGCTCACCCCCCGGCAATGGGAACTGATGCACCTGATCGCCGCCGGGCACACCAACACCCAGATCGCCCGCCGCCTCGGCCTGTCCGAGGGAACCGTGCGCACGCACCTGGAAAACATCTACGAAAGGCTGCAGGTCTCCAGCCGCACAGCCGCAGTGACCCGCGCCTTCCCGGAGGGCTTGCGGCAGTGACGCGTGATCGGGAGCCGGGGTGCTGACGGATCGTGTCACTAGCCGGTGGTGTCGCTGCTGGTCAGGGGGTGCGCGATCTTGAGCTTGGCGAGCAGGTCGCGCTGGGCCTTGGTGAGCTCGGGCGGTCTGGTGTCGCAGGCGGTCAGGCCGCCGAACCGTTCCTTATCGACGACGGTGCGGGCGTCCGCGGGCAGGGCCAGCAGGTCACGGCAATCGCTGGCCGGCACGGAGCCCACGTACCGCAGGTTCGTGCCGGCCAGCAGCGCGAAGTTGGCCTCGGAGTTCTGCCCGGCGTCGAAGACGACGGTCATCTCGGTGCCGTCTTGCCCGGTGGCGGCGGTCAGGGCGGCGTGCCGGGCGGCCAGCGCGCCGATCATCTGCGGGAACTGGGTGACGTCGGGCTTGTTGCCGGGGTAGGCGTGTGACAGCAGCGGGATGCCGCCGCCGCGGGTGACCACCAGGCCCAGGCCGACCAGTCGCAGGTCCGTGCGTTTCTGCTTGGCCTTGCCCCGCTGGGCGATCGGCGCCCGGCCGTTGCCGGTGTCGATGAAGGTGGCGAAATTCGTCATGTCCAGCGCCACCGAGCTGGTGTCCAGCCCGGACCGGGCGCACGCCGCGGCCGCCAGCTTCTCCTTGATCCGCGGCAGCGCGGCCAGCGGCACCGCGTGCATCGCGTCCCAGAACCGGCGGTGATCCAGCGCCGAGGCCGGGATTTTGGTGAACCGGTCCGCTGCCGTGGTGCGCCACCAGTCGGCGAAGGCGCGCTTGGAGCAGGCATCTACACCCCTAATCGTTGATTTTGCGCTGAAAGCTACCGGCGGGCCTGCCTGACAGCTGCCGGTGTGGGAGGCCCTGGCCGCCGCGAGCTGGCCGTGCCGGGCGGGCGGGCACTGTCTGGACGGCGATGCCGGCGCTCAGGAGCAGCGCGCCGCCCAGCAGCTGAGAGGGGGCGAGTAGCTGGCCGAATGCCACGGCGGCGAGCAGTGTGGCGGCGAGGGGTTCGCACAGCGACAGCACCGCGGTGCGGGTTGCTCCGATACGCCGCAGCCCGGCCAGGAACATCATGGGGGCGGCCGCGCCGGCCAGGGCGCCTTCGGCCAGCAGGAGCCCGGTGAGCCCGAGGTCGGTGACGGGCGTCAGCACGGTGGCTGGCCGGGTGGCGGCCGCCATCGCGCCGAGCCCGAGGGCAGCGGTCGCGACGATCAGGAACGTGGCCGCGCCGTCGCCGACCTGATCCCAGCCGCGGCGTCCGAGCAGGATGTAGGCGGCGTGCAGGACGGCGGCGAGCAGCGCCAGGAGCACTCCGGCTGCGGAGGCTGAGGCCGACCGGTCCGGCCGGATGAGCAGCAGGAGCCCGGCGATGGCCACCGCCGCCATGCCCACCGTGACTGCGCCGCCTGCGGACCGGCGGCAGGCGGCCTCCCAGCCGGCGACGAACAGCGGGTAGCAGCCGAAGGCGGCCACCGTCACCGCCACCGGCAGCCGGGCGAATGCCTCGAACAGCGCCAGGTTCAGGCCCAGCCCGGCCACGGCCGCCAGCATCAGCAGGATCGCGGCGACCCGGCGCATCCGCCGAATCCCGGCCAGCGGGAATGGCCGCCGCTGGGCGGCCAGGCAGCCGCCGAGCAGCATCGCCCCGGCCAGGGCCCGCCAGAACCCGAACGCGGCCGGGTCCAGGCCCTGCCGGTATGCGGCCTGCGCCACCGGCCCGTCCAACGCAAACGCGATGGCCGACCCCACGACCAAGGCGGCTCCGACCGCCGCAGGCGGCCACTTCTTCCAGGCAGCGGCAGAACAGGTGAGGCGCCGCGGGCTTAGCCACGGCCACTGGTCCACGCCCAGCAGCAGCCATCGCCAGGACATTCGCCGGCCCATCGCGCTCACTCCCCCTCATGCCTGACCTGCGGCCCGGTCAGACCGAACCCCCCACCTGCCATCGTCCCCGCGCCGAAGGCGGCCTGCGATGTCATGTGCCGCCTTGCCGGAGTCGTCCTGAGACGCGAAGTCAGTGGCCTGTCATAGAGAAAGAAGCCGGTCTAGATGGCTCAGCCGATGGAGGAACCGCGCCGGACCCGCCTGAACAAGGATCGCGTGCTGCGCGCCGCGGTAGCCCTGGCCGACGAGGCCGGCATCGAAGCTCTGAGCATGCGCAAGCTGGCCGAGGAGCTCGGAGTAGTCCCGATGGCGCTCTACAAGCACGTGGCTGGCAAGGAGGAGCTCCTGGACGGCATGGTCGATATCGTCGTCGGCGAGATCGACCCGCCCGTCAGCGACGCCAGCTGGAAGAGCGCGATCCGGCAGCGGATCCTCTCGGCCCGGCGGTCGCTCCAGCGCCACCCCTGGGCGCCCGGGGCCATCGAGTCGCGAGCCGATCCGTCGCCGGTGATGCTGACCTATATCGACTCGATGATCGGGATGTTCCTGGCCGGCGGCTTCTCCGCCGACCTCACCCACCATGCCCTGCACGCCCTGGGAAGCCGCTTGTACGGGTTCACCCAGGAGATATTCGAAGACTCGCAGGGCCTCGACCCGCAGACGCGGGAGATGCTAGTCCGCCAGATGAAAGGCAGGTACCCGAACATCGCCGAAATGACCCGGGCGGTATACCACGACGAAGCGTCCGTCGTCGGTCGAGGCTGCGACGATCAGTTCGAATTCGAGTTCGCACTGGACCTGCTCCTGGACGGTCTCGACAGGCTCCGCTGAACACCAGGCCGACCGCCGCCCGGGCCCGCGGCCGGAGCGGCGGCCGCAAGCCCAAGATGACACCCGAGCTGACCGGCAAGGCGCAGCGCATGTACGACGCCAGGACCTTCACCATGGCCGAGATCGCCGCCTCCTGCGGCGTCACTCCCATGACGGTCTACCGGCACATCCGCATCCGGCCCGCTGACCAGACAGGTCGCGGCCGTCCAACTCGGCGTTGTCGTCCCGGCCGGGGTCTTCGGGTGCGGGCCAGCCCGGGGCCCGCAGCTCTCCCAGCGCGGCATCCGGCTCGTCAGCGGGTGCAGCCAAGGTAAGCCCAGAACCCGCCATGGGCGGCCTGGGGGGCTGACTCCGGTCGGACCCGCAGCGGTGCTGACAGCTCGATTGCTACCGGCAACCCCTTGACCTCGGCGATGACAAGCTTCGGAGTTCAGCGCGGGAAGATCCCGCCGTCGACCGGCAGCACCTGCCCGGTAGCGCTGTCAGTCCGGCAGAACGCGACGACCTGGTCGGCGACGTCGGACGCGCTGACTCCGCGGCCCAGCAACGTGCTCCGGCGGACGGCCTCGAGCATCTCCGGCGGAACCCGCCGGGACATGCGGGTCGCCTCAACCAGTCCGGGGGCCACCGAGTTGACCAGTACGTGCGGTGCCAGCGCTACGGCCAGGCACCGGGTCAGGTGGATCAGGGCGGCCTTGCTGGCGGCATACCCGATGCTGCTGCCACCCGGCAAAAGCCCGCCGACCGACGCGATGTTCACGATGCGGCCGCGGCGCTGGGCGCGCATGACCGGGGCGGCCGCCCGGGCGAGCAGGAACGGCCCGCGGACGTTGGTTTCGCACAGCCGGTCCCAGATCTGCGGCGTAAGCGCGTCAAGGTCGCCGAACGGGATCCCGATGTTCCAGGCCGCGTTGTTGACCAGGATGTCCAGCCGGCCGAAATGATCGACCGTGGCAGTCACGGCGTGCTGCGGCATCTCAGCATCCGCCTGGTCCAGGCGGATGACCAGGCTACGCCGGCCGTGCCCGGCGACCTCGGCCGCCACCGAATCAGCCCGGTCCCGCTCGCGCAGGTAGGTCACCGCCACATCGGCACCGGCCGTGGCCAATGCCCGCGTGATCGCCGCGCCAATATCGCCAGAGCCGCCGGTAACCAACGCGGCGCAACCATCAAGGTCCATCCGTATTCTCTCCCGCGGCAAGGCGCCCATAGCCGGTCCAGCGTTGCAGGTGCAGACCTCATCCTGCTCCGGTACCGCTTCACCGGCTAGGGCACGAAGCTGCCGGCTCGTGAGGGAACATCCGAACCGGCAAGCAAAGGATGGGCATGCCCGTCGCCACCTGCTGGATCCGGGGTGCCGGGACCGCGCGTTAGCGCAGGTCAGCCATATCCGCTGGTTTTTCGGCCGGAACTACCGGGACCCCTTAGCGTGGCCGGAACGGGCTTTCGGTGTAGCCCGGGCGTTGGCTGATCTCGGCACGCTGGTACCGCTCGGCCTGCCAGGCGTCCCAGGCCGCTCCAGTTGTGGGGTTGATGAAGCGGCCAGCCGCCACCGGGTGCAGAAGGCCCGGAACTCCAGGTCCGGCTCGGCCAGCCGCCGACGGGGTTCTGCCCGCGGGGCGGGCAGCACCACCGCGGCGGTGGTCAGGTCCTGGACCCGCCGGGCTTAGGCGTTTAACCGTATATCTAGTCACCCCTAGTTCTTGCACCGAATGAAGCAGGTCCATTTCCGCAAATCGCATAATGCTAAGTTCGGCCGCTTCTTCCAGTGCAGTCGTGAACTTTACGGTAGTTAGGATACCTCCTGTCCGGAGGAATTGCCTTAGTGCAGGAATTTCATTGTCTTGAGCTTCCGCAGAGAAGTCGCTTACGGACGCGCCCCAATCCAAGTCGCCATGTGCAGAGTTAGCTACTCTACGGATCAGCTTACTATTAAGCAAGTGAGGCAAGATAAAGGCCCATTGGCGCGGAAGTTGCTCATCAGCGGCAAACGCCAACGAGTCGCGGAATTCTGTGCGCGTAAAGGAGCGGCTGAGCCCTACGACCTTCCTCAGTGCGTTCCCCTGGATATCAGGATCGAAGAGTCTCAATAGCGTTTCTTCATCCCAGCTCTGAACTATGCGAGCGATGAAGAGAACGATAAAGGCGACGAGTATCACTAGGACCATCAAAAATGGCGTATCATCCGTCGTCTTATCCAAAGCTGTTTTAGCAGCAGCATGCGCGGTACTTGCAAGAACAGGCTGGCTGATATCGAATACTTTCTTTCCTGCGAGGACAACCGCTAGGAGAGCCATTATGCCCGTCAGAGGAAATACGCGATAACTACGGAAGTCATCCGACGCTTTAGTGACCCAAAATGATCGCCTGGCACACATCACTTCTTCGGCTGATGGATGTATTGATGAGGCCCGCCCTTGCCCTTCGATGATAGCTAGTGCTCGTTCACGTATGGCGGGAGGTATAGTTCCGAGCTCATGCGATACGCTATTATTGCCGTCGATTTTACTTATGGCTACTCGGGCAACAGCCAAGCGCATATAATCATCTGATATGCCATTGACTGTGTCCCGTCGCATAGATCGCAGCCGATTATCGATTGCGCGCCGAACGGCTTCGATCGTTGGCTGAACCTTGCCTAGGCCCAGTTCACGATCCGCAAGAATCTCTTCTAGCGTTGCGTAGGCCACAATGCTCTCCGAGCTTTGGGTTGTTGGCTGTCTGGCCTGCCACCACTTCGCCAGTGCGACAAAAATCGGAGCCAGCGACACGAGCTGCGCCACGTTCGCCGCTGGGCCCAAACCCGCGGCACGCAGCACGAACCCCAAGACCAGCACTAGGGTACCGATCAGCAGAACCGCGACAAACCCACGCCAGTCACTCCGCTCGCGCCAGGTCATGCATACATTCTTCCCACTCCAGCGTCTCGTGAACCACTACTCGCAGTGCTGTAGCATCGTCCCATAGGTCAGTCGACCATCTTCTCGATGGTAGCTATTCATCCCTGAAGCCATCCCATCCGGGGGGATGGACGCGTCGCGTGAAAATCCGGGCCGGTGCGGGTCGCGGCGGGCGGGGGCCGCTGCCGCGTTACCGCTGATGTTCGTGCTGCGCTGCGAGCTTCGGGGTGGGACGGTTGGTGCGGGCTGCCCGTGACGCCGGCGCTCCTTGGGTTGCGAACCCGTCCTGAAGCCTGGCGCTGGGGTCTTGACCTGAGGGTCGCGCATTGTTGCCTCGAGCACGCCGGTCAGTATTCCGGGCTGAGTGCCCGCCGACCGGGACCCCCGGGCAGCCCGCCGCTATCCCACAGGTCAAGCATAGGAGGCCGCGGTGAGCAAACCGCAGGTAATCGACGACGAGGAACACGAGCGGGTGCATGAGCGGGTGGCCGCGGTCGACGTGGCGAAAGACTCCGGGATGGTGTGCACCCGGCTGCCGCACCCGTCCCGGCCGGGTGCCCGGCAAAGCACGGTCTGGACGGTCAAGGCGCGGATGGGCGCGGTCGGCAAGCTGGGCCGTCAGCTCAAGGACAGCGGGATCGAGCTGGTGACGCTCGAAAGCACGAGCGATTACTGGCGGATATGGTTCTTCGTGCTGGAGGCGTGCGGGCTGGCGGTGCAGCTGGTCAACGCGGCCCAGGCCAAGAACCTGCCCGGCCGGCCCAAAACGGACAAGCTGGACGCGCAGTGGCTGGCCCGGCTGACCGAGCTGGGCCTGCTGCGCGCCTCGTTCGTGCCGCCGGCCGCGATCCGGGCGCTGCGGGATTACACCCGGGCCCGCACCCGGCTGGTCCAAGAGCGCACCCGGTGCTACCAGCGGCTGGAAAAGCTGCTGTTGCGCCACGAGGCGCTGTTGTTGCCGGATGGAGGTGAAAGACCGTCCATTTCCCTGCCGTCGTAGCGGCGGGGTAAAGCTGGAGGCAGCCTAAGCCACGGGTCGGTGGTAAGGGCGGGAGCAGCCTCGACAAAGTCGCGTCGGTTCAGGACTGCCGGATGGGCCGGGCGCGGTGAGCGAGACGGGAAGGTATACGCGAGGAACCGGCTA
>Ga0335076_10006317_pt1 | contig 11944 bp, 14 predicted proteins | sample Lox_Sample_25_FD_206717 | JGI IMG/M metagenome (GOLD analysis project Ga0335076, IMG submission 206717) | Soil microbial communities from Loxahatchee National Wildlife Refuge, Florida, United States - Lox_Sample_2.5 | ecosystem: Environmental > Terrestrial > Soil > Wetlands | place: USA... | reverse complement strand
GGTAGGGCGCTGGTGCCGTTCGGCGAGCATGTCAGCATGGTTGTCGTAGGCTACTAGGCGGTGGTGTCAGGGGCTGAGTGCTTCTTTCTGCCAAGCTGGGTTGCGATGAATCCCACACGCGTACAAGGCGATACCGGTAGGTGCGGCACGGGCTGAACACCGCCCATGACCAACCGTTGTGGACTCGCCTAAGGGGCAAAAGCAATTGTCGCGGCGAGGATCCGGCGGCGGGATCAGAGGTGGTGCAAACGTGGCGCAGCATCATTGGTGTGCCTTAGCCCTTCTATATCTACCGAGCAGGGGCTGGAATTTGTGTGCGGCCCAATCGGTATGCGTTGGCGCGGTCGCTCGCTGTGCCGCTGCAACCTGACGAGCTGGCGTTGCACGTAAGCGATATTCCGCTGTGTGTGAAGGTCTGCGCGCCTGACGCGCAGCGCCAGCACGTCGTTGGCGGCAGTCAGGGCGAGAACATGCGCCGAATGGCGCGGATGCGCCGCGGCGGGGGCCGTCGTGTGATTCCTAGCGATGGTCTGCGCGCGCGCCGGCGGCGTTCGGTGGCGCCGCGACGCTTCTTGTCCCAGTCTTTCATCGATGCCACGGTCTGCGGCAAGCCCGCCATAGCCCGGGCGGCCGTAGCCGGCCCGCTGGTCAGCTTCGCGGCACCGTCGCCAAGTCGCGTAGAGGTCTGCAAAAGACTGTCAACGGGTTCGAGCACGCGGTCGACCGTTGCGCAGAGCCGTCGCCGAATGCCAGTGCGTCCTTGATGGTGGCGTGTAGGACCCGCCGCAGGGTACGCACCCGGTAGTCACTGGACACACAGGTCTACAGGGACGTGGCGCTGGCGTGGTCGTGGCCCATCGGGTCCTGGATTAATTGAGCCTGAGCGTTATCCGAGGCTTTGGCCAGCTGCTTTGTGTCGGGGACGATGTCGTCGTCGCTATTTCCGTCTGCATGGTGGTGGCCTTCGACAGGACCGATTGTTATCAATTCGGAATGTTTCCGGCCGAGGGTTCTAGGTGAGAATGCGGCGGGCCCGCGCCACTTCGGGCATGGTGCTGTCGGCCGGCATTCGGTTGACCGCGTCGATGAGTGCGGCACGCGCAAGCTCGCCACGCGACTCGAAATCGTCGAGCGCCGCGCGCAGTTCGAACAAGAACGCGCCCTGGCGGTGGGCCAACTCGGCGGCGTCCGCCAACCCTTCTGCGCGTGCGTCGAGATCGGCGAGTGTGTGGGCGCGAATCCGCAGCAGTTCGGCGTCGTAGTAGTGTTCGTCGCTGTCGTCAGCCCTTTGCAGCGCGGCGTCGAGGATGCGGCGCGCGTCGTCGCATTTTCCGGCGGCAATGATCAATCGAGCTCGTATGCACTCTAGGAAACCCCGGTAGATAACGATTCCAGAGATGCGCCAGGCCTCGTCAAGCGACTCGGTGATGGTGGCGACGTGCGCCAACAAAGCAGGACGGTCGGCGCTTGTTGCTTGCGCCAATGACGTCAGCGCGCTTACAGCCACCTGCTCGGCGGCGCACATCAGTCGCCATCCATCGATGCCGTAACGATCGGACCATTCGATCGCATCAGCCGCGAGCTTGGCGGCGTCTTCGAGCTGGCCTGCCTCGATGCACGCCCAGGCCTGGAAGAAGCCCGCGTAGGCACGGCTCCAGGGGCCTTGCGGAAACCCGAGGCGAACGGCCCTGGCCGCCGCGCGGGAGAGCTGTGCTTGCGCGCCGGCCAGATCACCATGAACAAGGCAATCCAAGCCGAGAACTTGAAACGCCAGCGCGAAGGGATCCGCAGGTATGAACCACCACGCCAGGTAGATCTCCTCGCCGTCCCACGTGGCGAAGTCGCCGATCGCCTCCTCGACGCGGCGGCGGCCGGCGTCCATATCCCCGCGGAACCACGCCAATATTGCCAGGATTGCATCGACGACGGTGCGGAAAAACGGTCGGCCTGCCTCTGGCGCGGCGCGTAACGACTCGAACACCTGAGCGGTACGGCGCAGATCTCCGCGGGTGAAGTAATAGGCCGCGACAGCGATGAGCGTGGCGACAAATTCGTCGTCGCACAGGTCCGTGCCGCACAACTGTAGACAGCGTTCGAAGTCGGCGGCCGCGGCCTGGCATCCCGTGCCCTCGGCGGCGGAGGCGAAGAACCCGCGTTGTAGCCGCAAGACCCGTTCTTGGCGGTCGCGATCCACTCCGGGTGCGGTCGCGTCAAGTCCTCCCAGTGCGTGTGTCAGGTAATCACGCGCCTCCGCCACGGCGCCGCGGCGCCCGGCGTCGGTTGCCGCCTGCTGGTAGGCCGACGCGGCCGCGGCGTACTGTTCGGCGCGTTCATAATGGCCGGCGACGACACGCCAGTCGGGTTGGCCACCGGCCGCGTCGTCGACGAGTATGTCGGCTACCCGAGCGTGCAGTTCACGTCGTACGCTCAGTGGTGCGAGCTCGACGCCGACCTCCCGCAGCAACTCGTGGCGGAACCGCCATCGGTCGACTCCGCATGGCTCGAGCACCAGCGCGCGTTCGAGTTCGTCGATGGCGTCGTCGACCTCGTCGGCGCTGAGAGCGGACACCCTGGTCAGCAAGCCACGCTCGACGTGTCGGCCGATGACAGCGGCCGCCTCGACCACCGGGACCACGTTCGCACTGGTGCGCAGCCTGGCGAACAGCGGCTCATAGAGCGCCTCGGGAACCGAAGGCTCATCACCGCTGTGACTATCGAGTCCGGCCACGATCTGTTCGATGTAGAAGGGAATCCCGTCGCAGCGGTCGTGCACCGCCGCCTTCTGCTCGGCACTGATCGTGGGGTTTAGTGCGGCGATCAGCTCGTCGGTTTGCTCATCGGTCAACGGTGCCAGGTCGAACACTTTGACCGGCCAAGTCTCGGGTAGCCATCCCCCGGGCCGGCCAGTAATGACGACGAGCGACTTGCCCGGATCCGCGTCGAGCAGCGCACCCAGCAGGTTGAAGGTCGACGGGTCGAACCAGTGCGCATCCTCGGCAACGACCAGGGCCGATGCGTCACCAAGACAGGCGTGCAGATACTCATGCACCGCCGCGGCGATCAGGTCCTGCAACTTACGACCTTCGGCGGGCACCGGTGGGTAGCCGTGTTCCGGCGCGATGCCGAGCACCGGCGCCAACAATGGAACGGTGGTTGCGGGATCGAGACCGCAGGCGCCAATCTCGTTGTGTAACAAGCGCAATCGCTCGCTCATCTCGGTGGAGCGGTCAATGCCGCATCGACGTTCGATCAGGGCCCGCACCGGGTGCAGACCCACATCCGTGTGGAAGGGTGACCCGGCCAATTCGAGCACGACCGCGCCCGAGCGTTCCGCGATATGCGCGGCGGCGGCCGCCAGTCGGCTCTTGCCGATCCCGGGTTCACCCCGAAAGACGAGCCCCGGCACACCGAGCGTGCCTGCCTCGGCGCGCGACCAGCTCCGTTCGAGATGTGACGTCTCGCGCGCTCGGCCCACCAACGGACCACGCCCCACCCGCGAAGACCTGGTCCGCTCACCCACCACTCGGTGATGGGCGATCAATCCCTCTATACCTTTGACCGGCGCGGCGGAGCGATCCTCTAAGTCGAAATGCTTGCGGACCAGCGGCTCGACCGCGCCGGAGACGACCACCCTCCCTGGCGGGGCGAGTCCCGACACCCGTGCGGCCAGATTCGCCGCTAAGCCGTACACGTCATCTTGGGCGGTGTCCAGATATACGAGGCCGCGATGAACCCCAACGCGCACCGTGATGTCCACGCCGAGCTGGCGCTGCGCCTGTTCACTGAGCCGCTGCACCTCCCGGGTGATCTCCAGTCCGGACTGCACCGCGCGGCGCACATCGTTTTCGTGCGCGATCGGGTGACCGAACACCACCAGTAGCCCGTCGCCTTTAGTGGAGCCGATATGCCCCTCATAGCGGTCCACGATCTTCAGCACCAGGTCGTGGTAGCGGCCCACCAGCAGTCGATAAGTCTCGGGTTCGACCCGGGTGGATAACGCCGTGGAATCCACTAAGTCGGCGAACAAAATCGTCAACCGCCGGATCTCACCGTTCACACTTGGAGCGGCTGCCAGCAAGTCCTCGGCCTCGGTGTTGTCGCGGTCAGTGGCCAATACCTGCCCCGCTAGTGCCGTCGCAGCCGCCCGGTCACCACGGTTAATCGCCGCTACCGCCCGATCCAGCAATTCATCAATCGACGCCGCACCCTGCGGGCGTACGTCGCCGTCTTCGTTGCAGGGCAGCCGAGCGTCGCACACGTCAATATGGTGTCACCTCACGGCTCACCGGGTACGAAAACGAACCGGCGGCCAAAGACACTAGGCTTGGTAGCTGTCCTACACACCTTATGAAGGGTTGCGGCTAACAGCGCGGAGTTGGCCGAGGACCTCCGCGAGTTGTTGACACAGCGCGTCGTTTTCGTCGCAGAGTCTCCGTTGCGCCGGCGCGCGGCTTCCAGCCGTTTCACTTCGATTACCTGCCCAGTCTGGAATGGATTCGCGCCCAACAGAATCTAGCCATTATAGGCCCACCAGGCGCCGGAAGTCCCGCATGCTCATCGCCTGCGGCCACGCCGCCGTGCATGCCGGGTTCAAGGTTCGCTACTTCACCGCCGCCGACCTCATCGAGGCTCTCTACCGCCGCCTGGCCGACAACACCGTCGGCAAGATCATCGACACCCTGCTGCGCGGCCGATCTGCTCATCGGGGATGAGATCGGTTTCGCCCCGCTCGACGACACCGGCACCCAGTTATTGGTCCGATGGGTGGCCGCCGGCTATGAACGCCGACCACTGGCCATCGCCTCACACTGGCCCTTCAATGGGGTCGTTTCCTGCCCGAGCACACCACCGCCGTCAGCATCCTCGACCGCCTCCTGCACCACGCCAACATCGGGACCCGCGGGGAGTCCTACCGGATGCGTCGCGCAGACCACAAGGAGGCACCCCCTGAGTTAGCCAATCACCCGCACAGGAGTGGGGACATTTCCCGGCCAAAATCGGGGACCTCTACATCGCCATTGACACTCAGAGGCAGTTTCATGGCACAGCGTAGGCACTCCTTACTCGCCACGAGAAGGAGTCCGTGCGCAACGGCTCTTCGGATCACAAGGTGATTCGGATTCAAGCTTTACCCCGACGTGCCGTTGGGCATGGTGATCGAGCCTTACTCAGCGGATCTGCTTACGATGAGCAATCGGTACTCGTGTTGCTCGGGCAGGGACTTGTGGTACAGCGCGGGGCGTCGTGACGGCCCGCGCGGGGATCGACTTCCCGTATAGTGGCGGCCGCCTCAGTCGACGGCCCGCATAATTTGGCGTGCCACATCGCGGATCTGCCTGGACAATTCCGGCGACAAGGGCTGGTCGGTTGGCTGGGGAACGTCGATGACGGTGGTGATGACGCCTGGGTCGTCGTGCTGCCACCGCGCCCCACACCGGTCCAGAATCTCGCGCATCGAGGAATTCTCGGGCAACACCTGCGCGGAGAAGCGTTCGACGCCGGCGTATCGCGCCGCCACCGCGAGCGCGCCCATCAGGAACGCGCCGATGCCACGGCCCTGGTAGGCGTCGCCGACGGTGAACGCGATTTCGGCAATCGTCGGGTCGTCCTCGTCGCGAACGAACCGTGCGTCGGCGACCGCGGGTCCGTCGACGCCGTCGGTCATCACCCAGACGAAGTGGTCCACATAGTCCACCTCGAACAAATAAGTCATCAGCGTCTCGGTGGGCATCCCCGGCGTTTGGAATCGGCGGTACAACGTATCGCTGGAGAATCGGACGATGCGCTCATTGTCGCCGGGCAAAACCGGCCGCAGATGCAGTTCCGTTCCGTCGCCCACGCGTACCCGAATCGGCGTGATGAACGCCGCAAGGCGCTGGCGCGCGATTCGCACCAACTTGTCCATCCTGCCCGGCATTTCGAGCAGCGTGGAGAATACGTCTCGATCACCGACCCAGCCGGACAGCGGCTCAGCCGCGACCACGGTCGCGCTTCGCGGCGCGTTGCGCAGCAAGGCGATCTCTCCGACGATCAAACCCGGCGACACCTCGGCGACGGTGCGCACGCCATCGGCTCCGGTGTGGGTGACCTCCACCCGTCCGGATCGGATGACCAAGAAGGACACCGCCCGCTCGCCGCGGCGCATCAGCACTTGTCCCGGCGCCGCCGTCAGCGGGCGCAGTTGGGCCGCCAACGGCACCAGCGACTCGGTGGAGCAGCCGGCGAAGAAATCCATTGCCGCAAGTTCGTCGGCCCTGGCGGTAGTCAGCTCGGCCACGTGTCCCGCTCGACCTGCGGCCCCGTCGTCACATGTGCCTCCGGTGAGATGCATTCGCGGCGTGGCCACGCGGGAACCGCCACGGATTCGATGTGACGAGGCTACGGCGTAGTCGTCGTGGCGGGCAAGGACGCCGGCTATCACCAGCGCCATAGTCGATGCGAAAACGAAATTACCTTGAGGTTTAGCGCTCCAGCCTGGGTTGGCTGTTCAGGAAACCAGCAGGTCAGACGGTTGGGTTTTGTTACTGAAAGCGGTTTGTCGGGTATGCCGAGGTTATCCGGTGTCCAATGTGTGGGTAAGTAACGGTTACCCCGCCACTCTGGCGCTGTTGGTGCAGCGCTGTGACCTGCGGTTGTGTGAGGCGTTCCGGTGGTGTTCACGCAGTGGCCGCCCTTGGCTGCGGGGCTTGGCGAGGCCGACGCGTCGGTCCAACGTGCGGCAGGAGTGGCAGACCACCCGTGGACATTCTCGAGATCTTTGCGTATGTCGCGAAATTTCGTTCGGATTCCAAGCAGCGTTAGCCGCGCACCGGAGCTCAGGTGTTGGTACTGGTTCGGGGCTAGCGCTGGGGGTCAGCTGAGGCGGTACTTGCGCAGCTCGTACGTGCGATGGCCTGGCTTGTGCGCCTCGCCGGGCCCGTCCCTCAAGGCGTAAGGTGCGCACCTGCCTTCAGCCCGAGACTCCTGCCGAGAACCGCGGGGTATGTATGTGAGTCCTCACACTAAGACGCCGTGATGACGAGTGTTGCCAGGTTGGCGGCTCGGACCATCGGGTCGCAGCGAGATGTGCACTATGTCGTACGGCGAAGAATCCTGCCGCTGCCGTTGCCGCCGGAACGGGCGGCACGGCATGACGGATTCCTAGTCGAAGCGTTCACCTTCGGTGTCATTACTGAGTACTGTCGTTGGATTCTGTACGGTTTGTCCTTATCCACAGCGCACGGTGAGCAGATGTCAGTGACGACGATTGGTGGGGCGGAAATGGGCAGTGTCCGGAGATTGATCGACGCCGAAGATATCGACGATGTCCGGGCGATCGACGTGAACGGGGTGCGCCTCAGGGTCGCTCTGCGTGTGGGCTCATCGGCGCGTACCCCGCTGTTGCTGGCCAACGGTATCGGAGCCAGCCTAGAGACCTTCAAGCCGCTGATCGCGCATTTGGATCGAAACCTGACGGTGATCCGTTTCGACGTGCCGGGCATCGGCGGCTCGCCGACCCCGCCCCGGCCGTACCGGTTGCCGGCGTTGGCGCGCACGCTTGGGTGCTTGCTTGACATCCTCGGTTACCCGGAAGTGGATGTTCTCGGTATCTCATGGGGCGGTGCCCTCGCTCAGCAGTTCGCCTTCACCGAGCGGCCCCGCTGCCGCCGGCTGGTTTTGGTGGCCACCTCGCCCGGGGCGACGATGGTGCCACCGCACCCGAGCGTTGCGGCGAAGATGGTGACGCCCCGGCGCTATTGGGACCGCGAGTACATGTTGCGGATTGCGCCGGATCTGTACGGCGGCAGTGTGCGCACCGATCCAGCATTGGTGGGGTCGCTGATTGCAGACTTCGCCCACGGCGCCCGGCTGAGCGGGTACGCGCATCAAGTGCTCGCGACGTGGGGTTGGTCGAGCATTCCGTTCCTGCCGCTGCTGCGCCAGCCTGCGCTGGTGCTCGCCGGCGATGACGACCCGCTCGTTCCGGTGGCGAACGGCCGAATCCTGGCCCACCTGATCAGGCGGGCCCAGCTCCATGTGTATCGCGGCGGTCATATCGAGTTGGTCGCCAACCCGAAAATGCTGGCGCCGAGGATCGGTCGATTTCTGGCAGAGGAGGCTCAGGTCAGCCGACGTCGAACCTATTCGCCGGGGGCGGCGGCGAGCGGCGGGTAAGTGTCACTGCCGAGCGCCTTCGGTGTGGCCTTGCCGGCCGCGCCGCCGGAGACTGGTACCCCAATCCCAACGACACCTGTTCAACAACTTCCTCGGCCAACTACACCAACGCCTCCTCGAAGTACAGGAATAGGTTCGTCACCAGAATGTCCGACAGCGTCTTGTAAGCCTCGGAGTAACGGTCAAACTCTTCACGCGAAAGTTCGGTGACGTTGTGGAAGATGACCTTGGCCCGGCCGCTTGGATCGGTCGCGATCATAAGTGCGGCGCGGCTCGGCCGGTTCGTCGTTGTCCTCCTCGCTCATTTGGCACTCCCCCTGCAGTGCGGAGCCGGACTCCCATCTCGGACCGACACCCGCCCTATGCCGCGCAGGTTGTCGCATCAAGGGCAGTACACAACCCGTGAAACACATGTCCCCGAAACTGCTCCGACCGAGCCACCGCAGCACCGGGCAAAGCAGCTGTTAAAAGGCAGTTTCGCCACGGGTGCCGTGGTTGCCCAAATTGCTGCGCTCGCCGTGGTCCGCCGCACAGCGCATCGACCTCCGCGCCCATCAACGTGTGGATGAACGTCGACAACAACTCGCACAATACATCGGGGTGGGCGGTGGTGAGTCGATCAGCCAGCACCTGCGGCCCGTCGATATCGTGGGCGGTGGTCATCGCGTGTATTCCTTTGCTCGAGTGACTTTGGTCGGTCTGTCGAAGAATCACGCGATGACCATTTTCGACTGGCTACGACACGCTGGCGCTACCGATCAGGCCCGGCTCGTACACCACTGTGCTGGACGCAACGCAGCGGCCTGAGCACAGGGTCCGCCCAGAGGTCCGCTGTCGCCCGAGGACAAGAAAGTGCCCAAGGTTGGTTGGTCGGCGACGTCGCTGCGGTGGCTAGGCCCCGGTATGTTCGTCGGGAACCCAGCGCCGGTGTTCTTCAGCGAACACCGCATGCGGGTGTTTGCCCTGGGTCGGGCCGCGATTCCCGCGTCCTTGCCGTTCCGCTTCGCGGAGGAAAGCGAGTCAAACCGTGCCCTATCTGAGCGCCGCCGCCCGGCTGTTGCCGGTCATTTCCCCACCGCTGGTTCCCGTGACTGTCACCGGGACTTCGCGCTGTGGCCGATTGGCGCCGACCGACGAGCCGGCCCTGACAAGTATTCTTCGGCGGCGCCGTGCCCTGCAGCGACCATTTGCCGTCAGGATGGGGTGCGCCAAGGGGCTGCCCCAATTGCCGATGATCGGCGGCACCGCCACCCCCACGATGTCGTCGCGCCGACCTTTCAGTGATCGCCTGGGGCTAAGGTGAACGACATCCCAGCCATGACCGAACGCCTCGGTACAAATCAGGAACTTCAAGCAGTTCTGGGCCGACCCGACATCTTTCATCGCGTCGAGCTGACACGTTGGCGTCGCTCACTAAACACCTGCAGTTGGTCGAATACCCGGGTGGACACACCTTTTACGCGGACGGAGATCCAGGAGAGCGGCTCTAAATCATCGTTTCGGGCGCGGTGAAGCTTTGCCGCCGCTTTCCCGGGGGCCGTGGACTGCTGACCATCATGGGGCCGCCGGACATGTTCGGCGCATTGTCCATGCTTGATCCGGGGCCACCCATCGCCAGTGCGATGGCCATCACCGCGGTGCGTGCGGTGTCGATCGACGGCGACGCACTGCGCTGCGGGATCGTTGGGCGCCCAAAGCTAGCCGAGGAGTTCCTGCGGATAATGGCGCGTCGCGTGCGCCGCAGCGACGACGATCTCACCGACCTGATCTTCCGCGACGGGCCTGGCCGCGTCGCAAAGCAGCTGCTACGGCTGGCCCAGCGCTTCGGTACACACGAGGACGGCGCGCTGCGGGTCATCCGTGACCTCACCCAGGAGGAGATGGCTCAACTGGTCGGGTTGTCACGAGAAACAGTGAACAAGTCGCTGTCCGCCTTCGCCCGTCGAGGCTGGATCCAGGTGGACGGCAAAAACGTCTTGATACGCGACCCCGAGGGGCTTTCGCGGCGCGCCCGATAAAAAGTCTCGCCGACACTGCCATGGGCACGGAAAATCCTCAACGAAGCCGGGGCCGCAGGTCCCCCGTCTCGACGCCCATTCAAGCATCGTATCCACTGCGACGTCGGGAACTGGCTATGCAAGGTCTCTCGACCGTTAACCAGCCTGCGCCTCGGTTAACGATCACATCAGCGGTGCGCGATTTCGGCTGGCATTCGGGCGAAGTTCACTGCGCCGCAACGGTGGCGGGCGCGGCCCGAACGCGCAGGTTGCCGTTGGTTTCGCGCCGAAGCGTTAGGGGATTGGTTCGCGGTGACGAGACGGCGCGCCAAACAGCGCGTGTGTCGGTGAAACCGGGTTGGGCCCCAAGCGACTGAATCGTCAAATCGATTCGGTACCAACGGGAATTGCCGATGCCCAAGCGGGCCCGAGAATCACATCACGCACAAGCGGTCAAAGTTACGGTCTGTCGCCGCGCCTAACCTCGAGTCGACGATGATGTGCCGCCGAACAATGACGGGCACCCACCGGCACCGACGATCGACACGGTGGACGCAGAACCCGCCTCAACTCATACAAGGGGCTTCAGATGGCAGACAACCGATCTCAGCGCACAGTTCGAAAGATCAACGCAAAAGCCAAAACCGCCACAAACAAGGTCGCCAGTGGAAAGACCAGGGATCAACGCGAAACGCTTCGACGACGCGCGAGAAAAGGCGACCGCAGCGGCCGATCAGAGCAAGACAAGGCCGATCACGCCCACGAGAAGTGTCATCGCAGTGCGAAGAGATCCGCGGCAAGCGGCAGGCCCACGTGGGCAACTTAAGGACAAACGTGGACATCGCCGACCTGGAAAACGTGCACGATGTGCGGGTGTCCGTAAAGGTGGCCCATGACGCGCTGCTCGCGTAGGAAGCGGGTGAGATTGTCCGGGTCAAGATCGGACCTCAGCACCGTGACGGCAACGGTGCGGTTCAGCATGGGCTGAGCGCAGTGGTAAACGACGCCGAAGCCGCCGTGCCCGATCTCCTCGACGCCGTCAAATCCCGCCTGGCCGGGTTCCGCGGGATGTCAGCGGTCAGATCCCGCTGCGTCGCGAGTGGGTCGACGTCGGCCATCGACGCTCACTATCCTCGCGCTGGGGGTCATTGACCTCCAGTTGATCGACTGGTCACCTCACGATATCGCCGACGCGTCACATGTCCATGCCGCCGTTGACGCTCCAGACTTGTCCGGTGATGTAGGACGAGGCGTCGGCGGCCAGGAAGTGGACAACGCGGGCGACTTCTTCGGGCCGGCCGGCGCGGCCGACGGGGATCTGGCCGGTCAGTTTGGCCATCACCTTCTCAGGAATGCCTGCGGTCATCTCGGTGGCGATCAGACCGGGGGTGACCGTGTTGACGGTGATGCCGATGCCGTCGTCGGTGCGTTTGCCGGATTTTGCGAGTTGGTAGGCGGCTTCCTTTGCCAGCGTTTTGGTCAACCCGAATAACCCGGACTTAGACGCAGCGTAGTTGGCCTGGCCGATATTGCCGGTCTCACCGACGACGGACGATACGTTGACGATGCGCCCCGATCCCCGCGTCACCATGTGGGCCAGGGCGGCCTGGGACATGAAGAACGCACCGGAGAGGTTGACCGCGAGCACGGTGTACCAGTCTTCCTCGGTCATCGCGGCGACCGTCTTGTCCATGGTGATGCCCGCGTTGTTGACCAGGATGTCCAGCCGGCCATGGGTCTCGATGACCTCGGCGATAGTACGGCGGCAATCGGCGGCCGAGCCGACGTTGCCT
>Ga0335076_10006316_pt1 | contig 11945 bp, 8 predicted proteins | sample Lox_Sample_25_FD_206717 | JGI IMG/M metagenome (GOLD analysis project Ga0335076, IMG submission 206717) | Soil microbial communities from Loxahatchee National Wildlife Refuge, Florida, United States - Lox_Sample_2.5 | ecosystem: Environmental > Terrestrial > Soil > Wetlands | place: USA: Florida... | reverse complement strand
TACGCGCGTGGGTTTGAGCGTAAGAAGAGGCGGGCAGCAGCGAAAGGAGGAGGGCGACAGCGAAAGTGAACAACTTCATGCTCACTCCTTGAGTATGCTCATTCCCACATTTACTGCGCGAATGTGGGGCACCCCAGCTTGGTCGGTTCAGAAGAGGCGCGCGCCTTCTAGTTGCAGCAGCTTCTCTTTGAGCGGGAGGCCGCCGCCGTATCCGGTGAGCGAACCGCCGGAGCCGATCACGCGATGGCAGGGCACGACGATCGCGACCGGGTTCTGGTGGTTGGCGCCGCCAACGGCGCGGACGGCCTTGGGGCGTCCGATGGCACGGGCAATGTCGGCGTACGAGCGGGTCTCGCCGTAGGGGATGTGCAGCAGCGCGCGCCAGCATTTTTTCTGGAAGTCCGTACCGCGCAGGTCGAGCGGGAAGGTGAACTCGCGGCGCTTGCCAGCGAAGTATTCCTCCAACTCGCGGCGAAATAGTTTCAGCTTTTCGGACGACTCGGCCCAGTCGGCCTTCTCGCGCGACTGCAGCCAGTCGAGCTTGGTGTCTCCGTGAAATTCCAAGCGAACCAGGCCGCGGTCGGAAGCCACGAGCAACAGCGGTCCGATGGGTGAGCTCCAGTTGTGGTAGTAGAGCGTTTCCATGGAGCCTCAAAATCTAACACAGAGGACACAAGGGGCGCGGAGACGGTTTTATTCCTCCTTGGGTGGCGAGGGAACGTTGAACGGCACGCCGCGCTGCTCGTTCTCTTTCCGCGTGGCCGGCAGGTCGAGTTGCGAGAGCGGGACCTTCATGGCGCGCTGATCCGAGAGGATCCATACGGTCTCACCGACGATGGCGTAGTTGCGAACCTCGACGCGATGGCCATCCTTGTAAATGAGCACGGCGGCAGGAGCATTCGGGGAGGAAGCGCCCGCAGGCGGCTCCGGAGACTGTTCCGGCGGAGGGGCGATCGGAGCCGCGGGTTGGCTCAACGCGCCTTGCAACTCCTGATTCTGGACCTGAAGCTGCTGCACCTGAGCGCTCAGGTCGCTGACCTGGGCATTGAGCTGTTGCTGTTGCGCCGCGTATTCCTGTGCCACGCCGGTGTCGTAGCTGCTGTAGCCGTAGTCGGGGAACGGATATCCGTAGCCGTATCCCGAATACGGGTAGTACGAATACGGATAGCCCCAGTAGTAGCCGCCGTAGTACGGGTAGCTATACACGTAGGGAACATAGCCACGTGGATGGGGACGATAAGGATAGTAAGGTCGCGTTCCAACAATGGCACCATTGGGAAAGTGCCTGAAACCGACACCGGGCGAAACGACGCGCACCCCACCCGACATTCGCGGTGCAGCGACCGAAGGAACAGCTCTGGGAGCAGAGGCGTGGAAAGACGGCGCCGCGCCGCGGGAGCCGCGTTGACCGTATGCGGGAGCCGCGATCAGCGCAAGCAAAACGCAAGCTGCGATGATCCGTTGCATGCCTATATTGTAGCTCCAGATCGGGGCTGAAAGCGCGAGTTGAGGGGGGTCGTCCCAGAAGCGAAAGCGTGCTGGTTACCACCCCATCCGAAAGGTCAATATCAGAAGACTCGCGAAGCCCGCATCCGGCGGGAATGGGCGAGAGCCGTCCCTACGCGGCCGACTCGCTACAATGATGCGGCTATGTCTCGAATACAGCGCGCCATCCTGAGTGTCACCGACAAAAGCGGTGTAGTAGAGTTCGCCCGCCGGCTGGCGGCATTGCGAGTGGAACTGGTTTCGACCGGCGGAACCGCTAAGGCTCTACGCGAAGCCGGACTCAGAGTCAAAGAGATTGCCGAGCTGACGGGCTTTCCCGAGATGCTGGATGGGCGGGTCAAGACGCTGCATCCGCGGGTGCACGGAGGCATCCTGTACCGGCGCGAATTGGCCGAGCACCGCGCCGCTGTCGCCGAGCACGACATTCAGCCGATCGACATGGTGGTGGTGAACCTCTACGCCTTCGAAAAAACGGCGACCAAGTCGGGGGTGGAGTTCGAAGAGTTGATCGAAAACATCGACATCGGCGGGCCGTCGATGATCCGGTCGGCGGCCAAGAATTTTCAGGATGTGGCAGTCGTGACCTCGCCGCCGGACTATCCGGCGATCGCCGACGAGATGGAGAGCCGCGGCGGCGAGCTTTCTCTGGAAACGAAGTGGAAGCTGGCGCAGAAAGCGTTTGCCACGACTGCGGCTTACGACTCGGCCATCGCTTCCACGCTGGAGAGAGTTACGCTCGACGGCGAATTTCATTTGCAGCCGCCGGCGGCGTTTCCCGAGCAGCTTCGGGTTTCCTACCGCAAGGTAATGGATTTGCGGTACGGCGAGAATCCGCACCAGAAAGCCGCAATGTATTCCGATGGGTCTGGGCTGGGGCTGGCCAACAGCGTGCAGCTTCAGGGCAAGGAGCTTTCCTATAACAACATCGTGGATCTGCAGGCAGCTTGGGATCTGGCTCAGGATTTTGAGGAGCCGATGTGCGCCATCATCAAGCACACCAACCCGTGCGGGGCGGCGAATGGCGCTGATCTACGGGAGGCGTTCGAGCGGGCGCTGGCCAGCGATCCGGTTTCTGCCTACGGCGGAGTCGTTGGGGTCAATCGCGAGGTGGATGACGCTGCCGCGGAAGCGATGGCAAAGCTGTTTGTCGAGGCAATCGCGGCTCCTGGGTTCGATCCTGCCGCCCGCGAGCGCTTTGCCGCCAAGAAGAACCTGCGGCTGGTGGAAGTAAAGCCGGCGCCAGCGCGCTGGATCGTAAAGGCCGTTTCGGGTGGCGTTCTACTGCAGGATGAGGACACGCACCGCCTTTCGCCGGCGGATGTGAAGGTGGTCACGACTCGTGAACCGAGCGCAGAGGAAATACGCGACCTGATGTTTGCCTGGGTGGTGTGCAAGCACATCAAGTCCAATGCCATCCTGTTTGCCCGCAATGGGCAGACGGTGGGCGTGGGTGCGGGACAGATGAGCCGGGTGGATGCGGCGATCATTGCGGCGATGAAGGCCAAGCTGCCGCTGAAAGACACGGTGGTCGCCTCCGATGCCTTTTTCCCATTTCCGGATGGTGTGGAAGAGGTGGCGAGGGCTGGCGCCACGGCGGTCATTCAGCCCGGCGGGTCGGTACGGGACCCTGAAGTGATCGACGCTGCCAACCGGCTGGGGCTGGCCATGGTATTTACCAGCATCCGGCACTTTCGGCACTAGCTTCTTCAAGTTGTGTCAACTGACAGAACTCATTGTTTGTCATGGGGTTTTTATCCCGTCAGGGGCAATCACGGACATGTACTCCAGAGTTGCCCACCAGCTCGCAACCGGGGCGTAAAATACAGTGACACCCAGTTGCGGGATGGCATCCAACCCGCTGTGGGAGAGGTTTACCTCTCAGGACTCTCGATGACTATTGGCAAACCCGCCGCTCTTCTTATTCTGCTCGCTTCGCTGGCTGTTTTTGCGCAAGACAAGCCTGCGGACAGCCCGCAAGCTCCGCCGGCCACCACGCAAGGGGCTCCGGCGACGACGCCGGATGCGACGAGTTCGCCGGCAACGCCGCCCAAGACGGATCGCGCTGCGGCGTACTACCACTACTCCCTCGCCCACATGTACGAGGAGTTGGTTGCCATCTACGGCCGCGCCGAGTTTGCCACCAAGGCCATCGAAGAATACAAGCTGGCCATCAATAACGATCCCAGTTCGGAGTACCTGAATTCCGGACTGGCTGAGCTGTATGCGCGAACCGGGCACATCCGCGATGCGGTGATGGAAGCCCAGGACGTGATCAAGCGCGACCCGCAGAACCTGGAAGCCCGCAAGCTGCTCGGCCGCATTTATCTGCGCTCGCTGGGGGATCAAGGCGGGGCGCAGTCGCAGGAGATCCTGAAGCGGGCCATCGAGCAGTACCAGCAGATCGTACGGTTGGAGCCGAAGAGCGTCGAAGACCACCTGCTGCTGGGCCGGCTCTATCGCTTGAATAATGATCTGCTCAAGGCGGAGGCGGAGTTCAAGACGGCGGTGCAGATCGAGCCGACGTCGGAGGATGCGCTCACCACGCTGGCATATCTCTATAACGAAGAAGGCGATTCAAAGCGGGCGGCTGAGACGTTGAACCAGGTGCCGGAGGCGGCGCGCACGTCAAAGATGTACTCGGCACTCGGCTATACCTATGAGCAGGAGAAGGACTACAAGAAGGCGGTCGAGGCCTATCGCAGCGCCGTTAACAGCGACAAGGACAACCTGGATGCCAGTCGCGGCCTGGCGCAGAACCTGCTGAACGACAATCAGCAGGATGCCGCGCTGGAGCAATTCCGCCAGATCGTCGAAGCGGATCCGCATGACGCACAGAGCCTGATGCGCATGGCGGAAATCTATCGCCGCGAGGGCAAGTTCGATCAGGCGTTGGATGCGCTGAAGAGAGCCGAGAACGAGGTGCAGGACTCTCTCGAAGTGCCCTACAACATCGCGGTTATTTACCAGGCGCAGGGGCGCTTCGACGATGCGATCAACGAACTCAACCAGCTTCTTCAGAAGAGCGAGAAGCCGGATGGCAGTTATACCGCCGGCGAAAAGAACAACCGCTCGGTATTCCTCGAGCGCCTGGGTTCCATCTATCGGGATACCGGCAGGACCCAGCAAGCCATAGACACGTTCCGCAAAATGCTGACCCTGGGCGACGAGCCCATGAGCCGCGGCTACCAGCAGATGGTGGAAACCTATCGCGACGCCAAGGAATTCAGCCAAGCTACGGCCATCGCACAAGAAGCCGCCAATAAGCTGCCCAATGACCGCAACGTGAAGATGATGCTGGCGGGGCAGTTGGCCGATTCCGGCCAGCCGGACGCGGGCATCAACATGGCGAAGTCGCTGCTGAAGAACGACGGCAGCTCGGATGATCGCGAAGTCTGGCTGACGCTGGCCAATATCTACAGTCGCCTGCGGCGCTTCCCCGATGCGGAAAACGCCATCGACTCGGCCGAGAAACTGGCCACCCGGCAGGAGGACAAGGATTACGTACTGTTCATGGCCGGCTCCATCTACGAACGGCAGAAGAAGTACGACCAGGCGGAAGACGTTTTCAAGAAGGTGCTGGCCAACGATCCTAATAACGCGGTCGCGTTGAATTATCTCGGCTACATGATGGCGGACCGCGGCCTGCACCTCGACGAAGCGCTGGGCTACCTCAAGCGGGCGGTGCAGATCGATCCCTACAACGGCGCGTACCTGGATTCTATCGGCTGGGCCTATTACAAGCTGGGTAACTACGACCTGGCGGAAGAAAATCTGCGCAAGGCTTCCGAGCGCACTGCCAATGATCCTACGGTTCTCGATCACCTCGGCGACCTCTACCAGAAGACCGACCGGTTGAAACTGGCGGCGGCGTACTGGGAGCGGGCCCTGCAGGAGTTCGCCCGCAGCAACGCCGGCGACGTGGACACAACCGAGGTAGCCAAGGTGCAGAAGAAGCTCGAGACGGCGAAGGTCAAACTGGCAAAGCAGGGCGAGCGCAAGGCGGCCGAGGTGCAGCCGAAATAGGTCTTTCGGCCTTTCAGTCTTTCAGTCTTCGATCAACCACTCGCTGAAAGACTGAACTGAGACATTCCTCCATGAACTTCCTTGCAACTTGAACCGCCGCACGTTACTTTTGCGGCATGCTCGCTGACTGCGCGGTGCGTGTGGAGCAATCACGCGGACGCCGCTATCCCGAGCCACCTCATCCGTATCGCAACGACTTCCAGCGCGACCGCGACCGTGTTATCCATGCGCGCGCCTTTCGCCGCCTGGAAAACAAGACCCAGGTCATCACCCACCGCAGTTCCGATCACTTCCGCAACCGGCTGACACACACCATCGAGGTAGCGCAGATCTCGCGCACGATTGCGGGCGCGCTTTGCCTCAACGTCGATCTGGTGGAAGCGCTGGCCCTGGTGCATGACATCGGGCACCCACCCTTTGGGCATGCCGGTGAGAAGGCCCTCGATGCCTGCATGCAGGCGTACGGCGACCGCTTCGACCACAACCTGCACGCGTTACGCATCGTCGAGGACTTCGAACAGCGCTATGCGGCGTTTCCCGGCCTGAATCTCACGTATGAGGTGCGTGAGGGGATCATCAAGCACTCTCGCGACTACAACGAGCGCGACTTCCCCTGGCTGGCGGAATATATGTTGGATCGCAGGCCTCCGTTGGAGGCGCAACTCATCGATCTGACCGACGAGATCGCCTACACCAGCGCTGATCTCGACGACGGATACGAGGCGGAAATTCTGGACCTGGATACGATTCGCGGGCACGTCCCGATGTTTGAGCACTTTTTCGGCGAGGTCGAGAGAAAATATCCGCAGGCGCGAAAGAAACTCAAGTTCAACGAGACCCTCAAGCGGGTGCTCGATTACCTGGTTTCCGACCTGATTGCAACGACTCGCGATCGCGTGCAGCAGGCAGGGATCCGCAGCTTGGATGATGTCCGCGAACATCCTACGCGGCTGGCGACATTCAGTGCGCTAGCGGATGCAGCCCGCCTGCAAGCCAAGAGCTTTCTCTATGAGACGGTGTATTACTCAGCCGCCCTGTTACCAGAGAAGGCGCACGCCGAAGAAGTGGTCAAGAGCCTGTTTCTTTACTGGATGGAACATGGGGAAGCTTTGCCGCCGTTTTATCGCGAGAAGGCGGCGCACGAGCCGCGTCATCGCGTGGTCTGCGACTACATTGCCGGCATGACCGACAATTTCATCCTCGAGCAATACACTAAGTTCCCCGGCGACCCGGCAGTGCAGACTCAGAGTTTGAAGTGACGACGGAGGATGGTTATCGGCGCTGTCTTTCCCACAGCGGTGGAAAAGTGCACGCTGCAAAATCTGTAATATGATGCTGGGCAGCAGTGGGGGCCAGAATCGAAATCGATCCGGAGGCCAGGCTGGTGGTCGCGTCGTTCGACGGCGACTTCTCCCTGGAGGTCTTTGTTGAAGCGCGCCAACAGCTGCTGGCAGCTCCGCTCTTCGATCCCACCTACGCTTACATCATTGACCTGAGCCAAATTGCACGCGGCTCCCTGCGGCACGAGCAGATTCAGGAGTTCGCCGTTCAGCCCACCGTAATCTCGCGGGAGTCGGTGCAGGTGATCGTGGCTCCCGACCCGGAGACCTTCCAACTGGTGCGCCTCTACCAGACCTACGCCGCCGGCGACCGCCCCAACATCCACGTAGTGAAGTCGCTCGAAGAAGCCTACGCCAGAGTGCGCGGGCTGAAACGAGGGGCCTAACCGCCTACTTGCTGTAGGTCACGCGGTAAATCAGTCCGGCATAATCGTCACTGATGTAAAGAGCCCCGTTGGGTCCGGTGATTACGCCCGCGGGTCTACCCATCCAAACGCCGCGGCGGGTTTCGCCGGGCTTGAGCCAGCCGGTGGCGAAATCCTGCAGGGAGCCGGCCGGTTCGCCGTTCGCGCCGATCTTTGCCCACACCACCTTGTATCCGGTGGGAATGCTGCGGTTCCAGGAGCCGTGCATGGCTACGAACACCCCTCCCTGATATTCGGCGGGGAACATCCTGCCCTCGTAGAAGGCAATCCCCAGGGGCGCCGAGTGTGCCTGCATCTCCAGCACGGGGGGAATGGTTGCCGGACAGCGCTGTTTGCCCTCGGCTTCGTGTTCGGGATCAACCTTGCGCTGTCCGTAGCAGTACGGCCAACCGTAGTCTCCACCGCTCTTCAACTCATTGACCTTATCGGGAGGAAGATCGTCGCCCAGCCAGTCGCGGCCGTTATCGGTACCCCAAATGGCATTGGTTTTGGGATTTATTGCTAGCCCAACGCTGTTGCGCAAGCCGTGGGCGAAGACGCGCCGCGCACTGCCGTCGGGATTCATCTCGATGACAGCAGCGCGCTCAGGATCTTTCTCAATGCAGACATTGCAGTCGGAGCCGATTGAGACGTAGAGCTTGTCGTCGTGAAACAGCAGCGTGCGGGTGAAGTGCATGCCGCTGGGGGACAACTTGGCGATCGAGGCCATGTTAGCGGCCTTCAACTGCGACTCGTTCCAGTCGTAGCGCTGCACCTCATTGGTGTCGCCGATGTAGAGCTTGCCTTCGTGGAAAGCGATGCCGTGGGGAGCGTTGAGGTCCTCGAGCACAGTAACCACACGCTCGGCCTTGCCACTGTGACCTGAGTCGGGCAGCGCGAATACCTTGCCCTCGCTGGTGGACGTCACCAGCAAAACGCCTCCGGGGCTGAACACCATAAAGCGCGCCTTGGGTACGTGGGCGAAAATGCTGATGTGGAAGCCGGGCGGCAGGGTCAGTCGGTTCAGGTCGGCATCCTGGCCGAACACCGGAGCCAGAGACAGGACCAGCAGGCAAGACAGCAAGACACGGCGCATGGCATCCCCCACAAAACCCATGATTATACGGTGGCAGAGCAGCCTGTCCCCGGGCTCAACGGAATGGGTTCAAGGTAGTTGTTTTCCGAGTACACTTATAAGAGGCGTTGATCGGCCAAGTCGTTCGGCATCGCGGGCGATTGTGTAATTCCTCCAGGTCGGCCGCAAATGCAAGTAAGCACTTACAAACGCCAGGAATGAAGATCCAAGGCTTGCGCCGGTCCTCAGGAATCAAATGCATCGTCGCACGAAAATTTTCTCGATCTTACTAGCTTCTCTATCGGTGCTTGCGCTGGGGGCTTGCGGCAAGCGCGAGAGTGTGCAGGCAGCCAGCGCGGGGCAGGGGCGCCCGCCGGCGCCGGTGGTGGTGTCGGCCGCCCAGCAAATGAATGTCCCAGTGCAGATCAACGCTATCGGCAACGTCGAGCCCTATCAGACGGTGCAGATTCGCTCGCAAGTCAATGGGCAGATCGACAGCGTGCACTTCAAGGAAGGCGATTTCGTCGAGCGCGGCCAGCTCCTGTTCACGCTGGACAAGCGGCCCTTCAAAGCGGCGCTCGACCAGGCCATGGGCAACCTGAAGCGCGACCAGGCCCAGGCAGCGAACGCGAAAGCGGAGGCGACTCGCTATACGGAGCTGGAAAATGCCGGCGTGATCTCGAAGGAGCAGGCAGATCAGCAGCGCACCATGGCCGAGGCCAACGCTTCGGCGGTGTATGCCGACGAAGCAGCGGTCGAGGCCGCCAAAGTCCAGCTTGACTATACGGATATCTATTCGCCGATGGACGCCCGCGCCGGCGCGCTGCTGATCAACGTAGGCAACTTGGTGAAAGCGAATGACACGCCGTACCTGGTGCAGCTGAACCAGGTAACACCCATCTACGTGACCTTCTCGGTGCCCGAAACTCAGCTGGATGCGGTGCGCAAGTACGCCGCCGACCACCTGAAGGTGCTGGCCTTCCCCAAGGGCAGCAAGGGTCAGCCCTCAGCCGCTTCGCTGACGTTCATCGACAACACGGTGGATCCGCAGACCGGCATGGTGAAGTTGAAGGCGACCAGCGCCAATGGCGATCGCCGCTTGTGGCCGGGCGAGTTCGTGGACGTGCTGCTGAACCTATCCATGGTGAACAATGCCGTGGTGATTCCGACCAAAGCCGTCCAGCAGGGTCAGAAGGGCGACTACGTTTACGTAGTCACGGCGGAGAGCACGGCGGAATCGCGGCAGGTGGAAACCGGGGGTACCTATCAGAATCTGACCATCATCGCCAAAGGAATAAATCCCGGCGACCGGGTGATCGTAGAAGGCCAGTTGAAGGTTGCGCCCAATGGCAAGGTTGTGGTGCAGAGCACGGTTCCGGCCAACACGGCCGAGGCCGCCAATCAGGCCCCTAATGCGGTAAGCGGAGGCGGGCAGTGAGTATCTCCGAAACTTTTATCCGGCGCCCGATCATGACCACTCTGGTCATGGCCGCGATTCTGATCTTCGGACTCTTCGCCTACCGCCTGCTGCCGGTCAGTGATCTGCCCAACGTCGACTTCCCGACGATTCAGGTGAACGCATCCCTGCCGGGCGCGAGCCCGGAGACGATGGCCTCGTCGGTGGCGACGCCGCTGGAGAAGCAGTTCTCCACCATCGCCGGCATCGACTCGATGACCTCGACCAACTCGCTGGGGCAGACGAGTATCACCATCCAGTTCAATCTGAGCCGCAGCCTCGACGGGGCGGCGCTTGACGTGCAGTCGGCCATCACTCAGGCGGAGGCCTTTTTGCCTCCGCAAATGCCGACGCCACCTTCGTTCCGCAAGGTGAATCCGGCAGATCAGCCGATCATCTACCTGGCGCTCAGCTCGCCGACATTGCGGCTGTCCGACGTTGACGAGGCCGCCGAAACCACCATGGCGCAGCGCATGTCGATGGTGCCCGGCGTGGCGCAGGTGCAGGTGTACGGTGCGCAGAAGTATGCGGTCAGGGTTGACCTGAATCCCAGTGCAATGGCCAGCCGCCAGATCGGAATCGACGACGTCACTAACGCGCTGAACACGGGCAACACCAACGTTCCCACCGGCACGTTGTGGGGAGCAAACGATACCTACACGATTCTGTCCAACGGCCAGTTAAAGACCGCCAAGCAGTTTGGCCCGATGATTGTGGCTTATCGGAATGGCTCGCCCGTCCGCTTGCGCGACCTCGGAGACGTGCTCGACAGCGTTCAGGACAACAAGACCGCGAGTTGGTTCAACGGCAATCGCGCCATCGTGCTGGCAATTCTGCGCCAGCCCGGCACCAACACCGTCGAGGTGGTGGACTCAATCAAGAAGCTGCTGCCACAACTGGAGCAGCAAATCCCGGCGGCGGTGCAGGTCGATACGCTCTACGACCGATCGGTGTCGATCCGCGCGTCTGTCGATGACGTGAAGTTCACCCTGATGCTGACTATCGGTCTGGTCATCATGGTGATCTTCATCTTCCTCCGTAATATTTCGGCGACCATCATCCCGTCGTTTGCGTTGCCGATGTCCATCATCGGGACGTTCTCGGTGATGTACCTGCTGGACTACAGCCTCGACAACCTTTCGCTGATGGCGCTGACGCTCTCGGTCGGCTTCGTGGTGGATGACGCCATCGTGATGCTGGAAAACATCGTGCGCCACATGGAGATGGGCAAGAGCGCGATGCGCGCTGCCATCGACGGCGCGGGCGAGATCGGTTTCACGATTCTCTCCATGACGATTTCGCTGGCGGCCGTGTTCATTCCCCTGCTGTTCATGGGCGGAATCATCGGCCGTCTGCTGCACGAATTCGCGGTGACCATTGGCGTCGCCATCCTGGTGTCGGGCTTTGTTTCTCTGACCCTCACGCCCATGCTGTGCAGCCGATTCCTCAAGCCCGATCACGACAAGAAACACGGGCGCCTTTACAACCTGAGCGAGCGCGTCTTCGACAAGTGGCTGGAGCTGTATGACGGATCGCTGAAAGTCGTCTTGCGGCACAAGCTTGCCACTCTGTTGGTCTCATTCGCGGTGATTGGGCTGACCGGCTATCTGTTCACGGTGAGCAAGACGGGATTTATCCCGGATGAAGATCAGGGACTGGTCTTCGCGTTCACCGAAGCGCGGCAGGGTATCGCGTTCGACGACATGATGAAGCTGCAGCAGCAGGCTGCGGAGGTTATTCGCCACGATCCCAACGTGATGAACACGATGTCGTCCATCGGCCAGCCGACCAACCAGGGTCGATTGTTCTTCCGACTGAAGGACAAACCTGACCGGGTAAACCACATGGGCGCCATCCAGGTCATCCAGGAGCTGCGGCCGAAGCTGGCCAAGATCCCGGGGCTCAACGCGTTTTTGCAGATTCCGCCCACCATCCGCATCGGAGGACAGCTCACCAAATCGCAGTACCAGTACACGCTGCAATCACCCGACACCGCCGAGCTTTACCAGGACGCACCCAAGCTGGAGGCAGCGTTGCGCGCTCTGCCGCAGTTGCAGGACGTGACCAGTGATTTGCAGGCGCAGAACCCGCAGCTGGAAGTCCAGGTCGATCGCGACAAGGCGTACGCGCTAGGGGTCACG
>Ga0335076_10006315_pt1 | contig 11945 bp, 8 predicted proteins | sample Lox_Sample_25_FD_206717 | JGI IMG/M metagenome (GOLD analysis project Ga0335076, IMG submission 206717) | Soil microbial communities from Loxahatchee National Wildlife Refuge, Florida, United States - Lox_Sample_2.5 | ecosystem: Environmental > Terrestrial > Soil > Wetlands | place: USA: Florida... | reverse complement strand
AACAAGCTCCGGATACCAGCCCGACATAGCCGGCGCCGATCATAGTCACGCGCATTCTGCTTCTTGCTCCCGCTTAGAGCATGATTCCGAACAGTCGAAACCGTGAGGGACCATGCTGGTATAAAAAAGCCTAGGTTTGATCCGGCTCGACCGCCGGGATGGACGCCGTTTCATCACCCGCCAGAGGCGCCGACTCCGTGCGCCGCATCAGCAACAGCCAGCGGCGCCCGAACAGCGCTGCGACCAGTCCGCCGTAAACCACAGCGCCGATCAGCGCCAGAAGAATCAGAACCGCTTCATTGCGGAACCTGGGTAGGGACAATGACAGTCCCGTGACAACCGGATCGGCGACCAGCAAAACCACGGTCATCGCCAGGCCCGCCGCGGCGAGTTTCGTCAGCGACGACTTCAGTTCCTTGTCGAACACGAGGAGATGGGCGCGGGCGGCAAAGACCAGAACCAGGATGAAATTGATCCAGGCGCCGATCGATGTCGCAAGCGCCAAGCCGACCTGCGCCAGCGGGAACATCAAGGCGACCTTGAACGCGATATTGACGGCGGTGCCGATCAGTGCCGCCTTGACCGGGGTGGCGGTGTCACCGCGCGCCAGAAACGGCGCGACGACGCTGCGGATCAGGACGAAGGGCACGAGCCCGATCGTATAGGCCATCAAGGTCATCGCCGAAGCATGCGCGTCTTCGGCGGTGAAAGCGCCGCGCATGAACAGGCCGCGCATGATCGGACCCGGCACCGCGACGAAGGCGACGACACAGGGCACGGCGAGCAAGAGGGCAAATTCGATGGCGCGGTTCTGCGCCGATCGCGCGCCGGCATCGTCGCCGATCGCCAAACGGTGCGTCATCTCCGGCACCAGCACCGTGCCGATGGCGATGCCGATAACGCCGATCGGCAGCTGATCGATGCGGTCGGCATAATAGAGCGCCGAAATCGCGCCGGCCGAGAGAAAGCTCGCGATGATCGTGTCGGCGAACAGAGCGAGCTGGGTGCCGGCAGACCCGACCGTCGCCGGACCGAGCGCCTTGAAGAAGCGTTTCACGTCGTCGTCCCACTTCAGCGTGCGGAACGAGGTCATGACGCCGGCATGGAGCGTGTCGCCGCCGACCAGGAGCGCCTGCAGCACGCCGGAGATCAGCACGCCCCACGCGGCGGCATGGCCGGCGCCGGGAAACAGGAAGACGCAGGCGAGCGTCGCCATCATCGTCACGTTGAGCAGGATCGGCGCCGCCGCGGCGGCGGCGAAACGATGCAGCGCGTTGAGGATGCCGCCCCACAGCGTCACCAAGGTGATAAGAAGCAGATAGGGAAAGGTGATCCGGGTCAGCGACACCGCCAGGGCGAATTGCTGCGGCTCGCGCGAAAAGCCCGGCGCCAGGACTTCGATGGCCTGCGGCGTGAAGACAAGCGCCAGCGCCAAGAGCACGATCTGCGAGGCGAGCAGCAGCGTGAAGATGCGGTCGCCGAACAGGCTTGCCGCCTGCGGCCCGCCCTGGGTGCGCACCCGCGCATAGGCCGGGATGAAGGCGGCGTTGAAGGCGCCTTCGGCGAAGATCGCACGGAAATGGTTGGGTAGCCGGAACGCGACGAAGAACGCATCGGCCACCGGACCGGCGCCGATAATGGCCGCCAGCATGATGTCGCGCAGAAAGCCGGTGATGCGCGAGAGCAGCGTATAGCCGCCGACAGTGAGGATTTTTCCGAGCATAACCCGTCTAAATTAGAGAATCCTCCCCTGCAGTGGGAGGGCATCGGCGGCGTCCTGCCGCCGCAACAAAGACGCCGGCACTCTGCGTCGGCCCCCGCAGGGGAGGCAGTAGATTACGCCAGCGATTTCCGCGCCGCGCCGATGATGCGATCCTGGTCCGCCGGCTCGAGATAGGCATGCATCGGCAGGCTGATGACCTCGCCCGACAATTGCTCGCTCACCGGCACGCCGCCGTCGGCGACGGGATAATCGCGATAGGCCGGCTGCTTGTGCAGCGGCCGCGTATAATAGATGGCGGTCGGAATGCCTTGGGCCTTGAGATCGGCGGCAAGCTTGTCGCGCTGCCCGGGCTTGAGCTTGATGGTGTATTGCGCCCAGACCGAGGTCGCCTCATTGCCGGTGCGCGGCACCACGGCGACATCGGCGAGGCCTTGCGTGTAGCGCTCCGCGACGCGGTCGCGCGACGCGATCTCGTCCGGGAAGATTTTCAGCTTCTCGATCAGGATCGCCGCCTGGATGGTGTCGAGCCGTCCGGTGATGCCGATGCGCACGGCTTCGGAACGGTCGACGCCCTCGCCGTGCAGGCGGATGCTCTTGATGCGCGCGGCGAGCGCGTCGTCGTCGGTGAAGACGGCACCGCCATCGCCATAACAGCCGAGCGGCTTCGCCGGGAAGAAACTTGTCGCACTGGCTGTGCCGAACGTGCCGAGCTTCTTGCCGCGATAGGTCGCGCCGAAGCTTTGCGCCGCGTCGTCCAGGATTTTCAGATCGTGCTTTCGCGCAACCGCGGCAATCGCCTCGTGATCGGCCGGAAGACCAAAAAGGTCGACCGGAATGATCGCGCGCGGCCTGAGGCCAAGGCGCTTCGCTGTCGCCACGCCGCGCTCGCAGCTTGCCGGATCGAGATTGAACGTGTCGGGCGCGACATCGGCGATGATCGGCGTGGCGCCGAGGAGCGCCACCATTTCGGCGGTAGCGTGATAGGTGAACGACGGGCAGATCACCGCATCGCCCGGCTTGATCTCCCAGGCCATCAGCACGAGGAGGAGCGCATCGGTGCCGCTGGCGCAGCCGATGGCGTGGCGGGCGCCGCAGAACGCCGCGAGATCGCTCTCGAAGGCATGCACTTCCGGGCCGTTGACGAATTGGCAATGCGCCAAAACGCGCGCCACCGCATCGTCGACCGCACGGCCGAGCCGGCGGCGTTGCGCCGCGACATCGATAAAGGGAATGGGTGCTTGTTGCAGACGCGTATGCTGATTCATGCTCGACTTATTTGTTTCTGACACGATCCGGACGAACTGGAATCTCGGATCAACCGGCGACGCGGCGCGGCCCCTTGCGCTCCGGCAACAGCGATTGCGTGCCGCGGGCGTCAAGGCAGCGGATCGCAACTTCGAGGCTGGCGACCGCCTCGTCGCCGGTCACCGCCGGGGATTGGCCGCTCTTGATGGCGGCGAGGAAGGCCTGCATCTCCGAGCGCAGCGGCTCGGCATAGCCGACCGACAGGTGCCGCATCGAATAGCTGCCGTCGGGCTGAAAGCCGAAACATTCGGTGACCTGCAGCGTCAACAGATCGCCGATCAGATATTTGTCGCGGGTGGCGACGTGAATGGTGCGCGCCTTGAACGGCGTCAGCCAATTGGTGTTGATATGCGCCAGCACGCCCGAAGCGGTGCGGAATTGCAACAGCGCGATGTCCTCGCGCTCGGCGACCGCGCTCGACGTCTGCGGCTGGATCTCGACGATTTCGGATTCGGTGAACCAGCGGATCAGGTCGATGTCATGCACGGCAAGATCGATGACGACGCCGACATTGGACATCCGCGGCGGGAACGGGCCGACGCGGGTGATGGCGATCGAAAGAATGTCCTGATCCTTGATCGCGCGCTTGATCGACTGCACCGCCGGATTGAAGCGCTCGACATGGCCGACCATCAGCGTAACGCCGGCGCGGCGGGCCGCGGCGACGATGGCGCGGCTTTCCTCGACTGACGGCGCGATCGGCTTCTCCACCATGATGTGGATGCCGCGCGTGGCGCAATCGATGGCGATGTCGCGGTGAAGATGAGTGGGCGCCGCAATAGTGACGGCGTCGATGCCGTGCTGCAGCATTTCCTCGGCGTCCTTGAACGCCGCGCAGCCGAGACGATTTGCGACCTGATCACAGCGCGTGCGATCCGGGTCGGCAATCCCGACCAGCTTGACCCCGGGCATTTCGGATAGCACGCGGGCATGATTGCTGCCCATCACCCCCACACCGACGACACCTATCCGCAATGTCCCGTCCGTACCCGCTTGCGTCCCACTCATGACGGCAATAGCCCCCTTCGCGCTACTCGGAGCCGACCCCAGACTTGCTCCCGTAGCACGCCCGATGCCAACTGGCGACCGGGCCTGTGTGGAATTCGGAACACGATTTGAATCAAAGGGTTACATACGGCGCTGACGGCAACCGCAACCGCTGGTTCAAGCTCTTGTTCTTACTTAACAATTCAAAAAAAGCAGCGAAGGCTGCCGCTTTCGCGGGCATCGCGGCGGTTCTCGGGTTTGAGCGTGATCTTTTCCGAAGATCGCTGCCCGCCCGCGGATCAAGTCCGAAGGCAGATTTATTCGGGATCATGCTCTAAGACCGCCGATAGTCGTCCTCGATGCGGATGATGTCGTCTTCGCCGAGATAGCTGCCGGTCTGCACTTCGATCAGTTCGAGATCGATCTTGCCGGGGTTTTCCAGACGGTGCCGGGCGCCGATCGGGATATAGACCGATTCATTTTCATGGACCGTCTTGACCTCGTCGCCGATGGTCACCCGCGCGGTGCCGCGCACCACGATCCAATGTTCAGCGCGGTGATGATGCATTTGCAGCGACAGCCGGCCGCTCGGTTTCACGACGATGCGCTTGACCTGAAAGCGCGCGCCCTGGTCGATCGATTGATACGATCCCCACGGCCGATGCACTTTGAGATGCTCTTCGGTGACATTAGGCGCCTTGTCCTTGAGCCGCTGCACGACGCGGCGCAGGCCGTCGCCGTCCTCGCGCTTGGCGACCAGAACCGCATCGCCGGTCGTGATCACGACGAGATTGTCGACGCCATAGAGCGCGACCAACTGCTTCTCGGTCGCCACATAAGAGCCGCGGCTGTCGACGAATTCGACCGCGCCCTGCCCGGCATTGCCGGCGGCGTCGCGCGATGACAGTTCCCATACCGCCTGCCACGAGCCGACATCCGACCAGCCATAGGAGACCGGCATCACGGCGGCGCGCTTGGTTCGCTCCATCACCGCATAGTCGATCGATTTCGCGTTCGCCCGCGCAAAGCTGTCCGAATCGAGCGTGACAAAGCCGAGATCGGTGCCGGCCTTGACGACAGCATCGACGACGGCGCCCGCACTGTCCGGCTCGAAGCTCTTATATTCGTCGAGCAGCAGGCCGGCGCGGAACAGAAAGTTGCCGGAATTCCACAGATAGCCCTCTTTGACATAACGCTCGGCGGTCTTCGCATCGGGCTTCTCGACAAAGCTTTCGATGGCGAAAATTTCCGGCCCGATCGATTGCCCGGCGCGGATATAACCATATTCGGTGGCGGGCCGCGTCGGCCGCACGCCGAAGGTGACGATGCGGTCGCCGGCTGCGGCAGCGGCCGCCGAGCCGCAGACCTCGGCGAAAGCGGCACTATCGGTGACGATGTGATCGGCGGCAAGCGCGACAATCAGCGGATCGCCGTCGCGCTTTGCGGCAAAGGCCGCGCCCGCCGCGATCGCAGGCCCCGAATCGCGCCGCAGCGGCTCCAGCAGGATATCGGCTTCGACGCCGATCGCGGCGAGCTGCTCGGCGACGAGAAAGCGGTATTGGTTGTTGGTGATGACGATCGGGCGGCCAAACAGCGCCGGATCCGAAACGCGGCGGATGGTATCCTGGAACGTCGATTGCGGACCGAACAGCGGCAGGAATTGCTTCGGGCGGCCTTCGCGCGACGCCGGCCACAGCCGCGTGCCAGCGCCGCCGCACATGATCAAGGGTATGATGGGTTGAGCCAAGGTCTGCCTGCCGCAGTCGGTGCCAGCGCCGGATCGCGGCCGAACGCCCCCGGCGCCGAGCTATACGACGGTACCGTTAAGAATCTTCACATAGGCAATAGTAAACACCGGTTTGCCGCACCTACTTCTTCCGGCCCGATTTCTTCTTCCCCAGCACCCGCCCGGCCACTGCATCGAGCTTCTTGACCAGCTTTGCGTCGCGCGCTTTCGGCGCCGTGATCAGCGCATTGTCGAGCGCCCGGTCGGAGCTGATCGGGCACGGCTCGTGCTCGCGCGGAAAATCCTTGGCGAGACGGCCGACCAGCTTGGTCGCTTTGTCGGCATTCGCCGTCAAGACTTTGATGATGTCCTGCACCGTGACGGCGTCGTGATCCGGGTGCCAGCAATCGAAATCGGTCACCATGGCGACCGTCGCGTAGCAAATCTCGGCTTCGCGGGCGAGCTTGGCCTCCGGCATATTGGTCATGCCGATCACCGCATAGCCGAGATTCTTGTAGGTGAGGCTCTCGGCCAGCGTCGAGAATTGCGGACCTTCGATGCAGACATAAGTGCCGTCGCGCACCACATTGATACCTTCAGCCATCGCGGCTTCGGCGAGATGGATGCGCAGCCGCGGCGACACCGGATGCGCCATCGATACATGCGCAACCAGGCCCTTGCCGAAGAACGAGTTCTCGCGCTTGTGCGTGCGGTCGACGAACTGATCGACCAGAACGAAGGTGCCAGGCGGCAGTTCCTCCTTGAACGAGCCGCAGGCCGACAGCGAAACGAGGTCGGTCACGCCGGCGCGTTTGAGCACGTCGATATTGGCGCGGTAATTGATGTCGGAGGGCGAATTGCGATGGCCCTGGCTGTGGCGCGACAGGAACACGACCGGAAGGCCGGCGATCTCGCCCACGCGCAGCGGGCCGGACGGCTCGCCCCAGGGGCTTTTGATGTTCTTCGAACGGACCTTTTCCAGACCCGGAAGATCGTAAATGCCCGAGCCGCCGATAACGCCAAGCACCGCTTTGGTCATGAGAAACAGATCTCCATGCGTTCAGGAGCGAGGAATAAAGAGAACTTATTGCTTGACGGCCAGCCGTGCGTCGCCAGTGAAATTCGGCACTGCTTCTTGCAGCATGTTGTAGATCGCCGTGCGCTCGCCGGCATCGAGATCGGACCTGAGCCGCTCGATCCAGCCGCGCACCACCTCGATCGATGGGCAGACCGGCTTGGCGGCAACGACACCTTCGATGCCGATGTCCGAACTGCCCTCGTCGCGGGCAAACAGAATTTCATGAAGCCGCTCGCCCGGACGGATGCCGGTGAAGACGATATCGACGTCGCGGCCGGGCTCGAGTCCGCTCAGCCGGATCAGCCGCTCGGCGAGTTCGACGATCTTGATCGGCTGCCCCATATTGAGCACGTAGACCGACGTCTCCGAGCGCTTAGGGCCGAGCGCGTGGCTCGCCGCGGTGATAACGAGATCGCAAGCCTCGCGAATGGTCATGAAATAACGCACCATGTTCGGATCGGTCACGGTAACCGGCCCGCCAGCTTCGATCTGCGCCTTGAATTTCGGCACCACCGAGCCGTTCGAGGCCAGCACGTTGCCGAAACGCACCGCGATCATGCGCATCGGCGGCTTGCCGCCGTTGGTGTGGCCGGCATTGCCTTTGCCGGCGTCAAGCGCCTGGCAATACATTTCCGCAAGCCGCTTGGTGGCGCCAAGCACCGAAACCGGATCGATCGCCTTGTCGGTCGAGATCATCACCATGGCATCGGCGCCGGCGTTCAAGGCGGCATCGGCGACATTCACCGAGCCGAACACATTGGTCTTGATCCCCTCCTCCCAATCGCGCTCGAGGATCGGCACGTGCTTGAGCGCCGCGGCGTGGAAGACGAGGTTCGGCTTGAACTGGGCGATCAGGCTGAAAATGCGGTCCCGGTCGCGGATATCGGCGATACGCCCCTCGACCTGCGTTCCGCTTGATTTGGCGGCGAGCTTCTCCAGCACGGCATGCAGCGCCGGCTCGGAATTTTCCAGGATCAGCAGGCGTCCGGCGCTGAAATTGACCACGCGATCGCAAATCTCGGAGCCGATCGAGCCGCCGCCGCCGGTGACAACCACGGTCTTGCCGCGGACGAAATCTTCCAGCCGCCGGTAATCGATTTTCACGCTCGGGCGCAGCAGCAAATCCTCGACCGCGACCGGCGCGAGCCGCAGCGCCTCTTCGCCGGCTTCGAGCGACGGCAGGCGGCTGGTGGTCAGGCCCAAGCGGCGCGCCTGCATCAGCATGGTTTCCGGATGCAGGTCCGGCGCCAGCGCGCTCGGCGTCAGCACCAGGCGGCCGACACGAATGTCTTGCGCGGCGAGAGCCGCCACCACGTTTTCGAGATCTTCCGGGCGGCCGCGAACCCGAACCCCGCGCAGCGACTGGCCTTGGTCGGACGGCGACGGCGAGAGAATGCCGACCGGCAGTACTTTCTTGACGGCCCCGCTCTCGACCGCACGCAGCAGCACATCGGCATCCGCCGCGACCCCGACCATGAGCATCGGCACCGCGTCGGCGCGACGCGCATGCTGCTGGGTGCGTGAGTGGCGAAACAGGCGGTAGGCCAAGCGCGGGCCGCCGAGGAAGGCGATCTGCAGAAACCAATAGAGCGCGATGGTGATCTTGCCGAAGAAATAGGTGCCATAGAGCGTCGGATAGAGAAGAATGTAGTCGAGGACGAGCAGCGAAACCGCCAGCACCGTGACTGCACGCAGGATGTTCCACAGATCTGGCAGCGACGCGAAGCGCCACTTGCCGATATAGAGATTGAAGATTCGATATACTGCGCCAGCGTAGATCAGGTAGGCCGGCAGATAAAGCAGCAGCCAATGCACGCGCTCGTCAAAGCCGCCGTGCTCGAAGCGGACGTAAAACGTCGCCAGTAACGCCAAAGCCGTCATGACCAGATCATGCAGCATGATCAGGACGCGACGCGGGTTGCGCAGGAAATCCATCATGGCGTCATTATAGTGCAAGGACCGCGGGAAGATGAAACCATTGATCGGCGCCCGATCATCGCAGCCGATGATAATCGCGGTACCAGGCGGCAAAATTGCGCAGGCCCTGCTCGATGGGGGTCGACGGCCGGAAGCCGACCTCGCGCATCAGATCGTCGATATCGGCGCAGGTTTCCGGCACGTCGCCGGGCTGCATCGGCGCGAGCTCGACGAGGGCCTTGCGGCCGAATTCCCGCTCGAGCAGCTCGACCACCTGCGAAATCTCCACGCTGTGATTATTGCCGATATTGTAGACGCGCCACGGCGCGGTGCTGGTTCCTGGATCGAGATCGGCGCCCGGCGGCGAGCCGGGAGCAGACCTTGCGGGCGCCTTGCCGATGATGCGCTCGACCGCCTCGATCACGTCGTCGATATAGGTAAAGTCGCGCCGCATGTGGCCATAATTGAACAGCCGGATCGGCCTGCCTTCGGTGATCGCCTTGGCGAAGATGAACATCGCCATGTCCGGCCGGCCCCAGGGACCGTAGACCGTGAAGAAACGCAAGCCTGTTGCCGGCAGCCCGTAGAGATGGCTGTAGCAATGCGCCATCAATTCATTCGCTTTCTTGGTCGCGGCGTAAAGGCTGATCGGATGATCGACATTATCGTGGATGGAAAACGGCATGCGCGTATTGGCGCCGTAGACCGAGCTTGACGAGGCAAAGACCAGATGCTCGGTCTGGCGGTGGCGGCAGCCTTCCAGCACGTTGAGAAAGCCGGACAGGTTTGAATCGAGATAGGCGTGCGGATGCTGCAGCGAATAGCGCACGCCGGCTTGCGCGGCGAGATGGACCACCGGCCCGAAATTGCCGTCGCGGAAAACCGCCTCGGCCGCTTTGCGCTCGGCAAGGTCGATGCGATGGAAACTGAACTGCGGGAATTGCCGCAACACCGCAAGCCGGGCTTCCTTCAGCGCCGGGTCGTAATAATCGTTGACGCAATCGACGCCGACCACGGCGCGGCCGTTTTCGAGCAGCCGCCGCGCCAGCGCGAAGCCGATGAAGCCGGCGGCGCCGGTGACCAGGACCGGCTTTTGCGGCGTGTTCCCGGCCGGCATCGCTACAACCGCCACAGGTCGATGCCGCTCGGCTGCGCCGCGCGATCAAGCTTCGACTTCACATCGAGCACGATGCCGTCGCCGTCCTTGAGCAGCCTGGTCAATAGCGGCCAGCCGCCCTCGACAAACGAGGCATGAGCGACCGCGAAAATCACCGCGTCGGCCGGCAGCAGTTCCTCCATCGGCAGCAGCGCGATGCCGTATTCGTACTTGACCTGCGCGGCATCGGCCACCGGATCGTGCACCTGTACAGTGAGGCCGAACGATTGCAGCTCGGCAACGATATCTGCGACCTTGGAATTGCGCGTGTCCGGCACATTTTCTTTGAACGTCATGCCAAGAACGGTCACGGTGGAGCCCGCACGTCCGTTCTTGCGCCGCAAGAGCCGATGCGCGCATTCACGGGCGACGCGCTGCCCAACGCCGTCGTTGATGCGGCGGCCGGCGAGGATCACCAACGGGTCGTAGCCCGCCTTCTCGGCGCGATAGGTCAGATAATAAGGATCGACGCCAATGCAGTGGCCGCCGACCAGTCCCGGATGAAAACTCTGGAAGTTCCATTTGGTGCCGGCCGCGGCAAGCACGTCACCGGTATCGATGTCGAGGTGGTGAAACAGCTCGGAGAGCTCGTTCATGAAGGCGATGTTGAGATCGCGCTGCGCGTTCTCGATCACCTTGGCGGCCTCCGCGACCTTGATCGACGGCGCCCGATAGACGCCCGCCGTCACGACCGAACCATAGACGTCGGCGACGATCTGCAGCGTCTTGTCGTCCTGGCCCGATACGACTTTGGTAATGGTCTCGAAACGATGCGTCTTGTCGCCGGGATTGATGCGCTCGGGCGAATAGCCGAGCGTGAAATCCGTTCCGCAGCGCAGCCCCGAAGCGCGTTCAAGACGCGGCGCGCAATCTTCTTCGATCGCGCCGGGATAGACGGTCGATTCATAGACGACGACGTCGCCGCGCTTGAGAAAGCGGCCGACGGTGTCCGATGCGGCAAACAGCGCCGTGAGGTCGGGGCGACGCGCCGCGTCAATCGGCGTCGGCACGGTGACGATATAAAAGTCCGCGGCGGCAAGCGCCTCCGGGTCGCTCGTATAGGTCAGCGTCGGATGTTTCAGATCGGCCGCCTCGACCTCGAGTGTGCGATCCAGGCCGGCGCGCAACTCCTCAATTCGCTGCCGGTCGATGTCGAAGCCGGCCACCGACGCGCCGGAGCGCGCGAACGCAACCGCCACCGGCAGCCCGACATAGCCGAGCCCAATAACGGCAATCTTGCGTTGATGCGGCAAAACGAAATCCTCGAACTGCGGCGACGGGCGGACGTTCTTTAGCCTCCGCCGCGAGAGGGGGCAACCGCCGCGGCGTCGCCCTGCTCGAACGATGCCATCATCGTTAAGCCGGCGACGCGCAGTCCGGAAAATTCGTTGTTAGTTCGCGGCGCAGCCTATATGCCTATCCAACGTCCTGACGGTCATTGCGGCGGAACGAGTTCGATGTGCGGCATCGCGGGTTTCATCGGCGCTGCGGCCGGCATTGCCGGAGGCGATCCCGGCACGATCGCCGAGACGATGGCCGCGCGCATCGCCTATCGCGGGCCGGACGATCAGGGCATCTGGATCGATGCCGAAACTGAAACCGCGTTGGTGCATCGGCGCTTGTCAATCATCGATCTGTCGGCCGCCGGCCATCAGCCGATGCTGTCGGCGAACGAGCGTTACGTCATCTGCTACAACGGCGAGGTTTACAGCTTCCAGCCGATCGCCGCCGAGCTTGCCGCGCGCGGTCACAACTTCCGCGGCCATTCCGACACCGAAGTCATTCTGGAATCCTTCGCCGTCAACGGCATCGAGGCGACGCTCAAGCGCATGATCGGCATGTTCGCCATCGCGCTGTGGGACCGGCGCGACCGCACGCTGACCCTGATGCGCGACCGGCTCGGCATCAAGCCGCTGTATTGGGCGAAATTCGGCGATACCTTCATGTTCGGCTCGGAGCTGAAAGCGCTGCGCGCGCATCCGGGCTGGACGCCGCGCATCGATCAAAGCGCCGTCGCCGCCTTCATGCGGCACAATTACATTCCGGCGCCGCG
>Ga0335076_10006313_pt1 | contig 11946 bp, 13 predicted proteins | sample Lox_Sample_25_FD_206717 | JGI IMG/M metagenome (GOLD analysis project Ga0335076, IMG submission 206717) | Soil microbial communities from Loxahatchee National Wildlife Refuge, Florida, United States - Lox_Sample_2.5 | ecosystem: Environmental > Terrestrial > Soil > Wetlands | place: USA... | reverse complement strand
ACCGGCCGCCGGCCGCTGAGCGTGCTCGGTGATCCCGACGTCGGCGAGCGTCTCGAGCGCGTGTCGGCGCTGCTCGCGCTCGCGCTGCAGCCGGGTCGCCGGGTGCGCGCCGACGAGCACGTTCTCGAGCACGGTCATCCTCGGGAACAGCTCGAGGTTCTGGAAGGTGCGGGCGATCCCGAGCCGGATCACGCGGCTCGGGCGAGTGCGCCCGAGCGAGCGTCCGTCGAAGACGATGTCGCCGGAGTCGAGCCGGTAGAGCCGCGTGATCGCGTTGAAGGCCGTCGTCTTGCCGGCGCCGTTGGGGCCGATCAGGCCGACGATCGAGCCGGCCGCGACCTCGAGCGAGACGTCGTCGAGCGCGACGATCCCGCCGAAGCGAAGTCGGGCGTGGTCGAGCGAGAGGAGGGCCACTCAGTCCGCCGCCTGCAGTGACCGGCCGCCGGCCGACTGCATTCCGGCGAGCATCCCCGGCGGTGAGGCTCCGTCCGGGAACCGTGCGAGCAGCTCGGAGAGGAGCGCGTCCGGCTCCCAGCCCTCGGGCGCGGCGAAGAGCTCGTCCGCGCTCCAGCCGCGCAGCGCGTTGACGGCGCCGCCCCAGACGTGGAAGACCTGGCCGGTGATCGCCTGCGCCTCGTCGGCGCAGAGCGCGACGACGACGGTCGAGACGTTGGCCGGGTCGAGCGGGTCGAAGCCCTCGGGCGGAGCGTCCATCTGGAACGTCTCCTCGGTCATCCGCGTGCGCGCGTTCGGTGCGAGGCAGTTGACCGTGACCCCGTAGCGCTGCAACTCCTGCGCGACGATGATCGTGAAGCCGGCGATGCCCGCTTTTGCGGCGCCGTAGTTGGCCTGGCCGACGTTGCCGAAGACGCCCGACGGGCTCGCCGTGTTCACGACGCGGCCGCGCACCTCGTCGCCCGCCTTCGAGCACTCACGCCAGTACGCCGCCGCGTGGCGGGTCGGCGCGAAGTGGCCCTTGAGGTGGACGGCGATCACGGCATCCCACTCGTCCTCCGTCATGTTCACGAGCATCCGGTCGCGGAGGATTCCGGCGTTGTTGACGAGGATGTCGAGCCGGCCGTACTCGTCCACGGCCTGCTGCACGAGCCGTTCCGCGCCGGCGAAGTCGGCGACGTTCTCGCCGTTCGTGGACGCCTCGCCGCCGGCGGCGCGGATCTCCTCGACGACCTGTGCCGCCGGGCCGGCGTCGGAGCCTTCGCCGGCGATCCCGGCGCCGAGGTCGTTGACGACGACCTTCGCTCCGGCGTGCGCGAGTGCGAGCGCGTGCGACCGGCCGATGCCGCGGCCCGCGCCCGTGACGATTGCGACCTTCCCGCTCAGATCCGGCATGGCGGGAGCCTAGTACCGGTCGAGGTAGCGCGGGGAGTCGATCAGCAGCCGTTCGGCGACGTCCGCCTTGACTCGCGCGAGCGTCCTCGCCGGGACGTCGCCGGCGCGGATCCGCGCGGCGAGCCCGCGCTGTTCGGCGTCGTCGGAGGGCGGCAGCTGCGCCAGTTCCCGCCGCACGATGCCGAGCGCGTTCAGCGCCACGAGCATGCGGAAGCGCGCGCGGTGGTCGTCGAGCGTGGGGAGGACCTCGTTCGCGAGGAACTCCTCGATCGCCTCCGCCAGCTCGTCCGGGGTCGGCCGCTCGGTCACGTCACGCCCTGCGCTTCGAGCAGGTGGCAGATCTCGTATTCGACCTCGGCCCCGAGCCTCCCGAGGATCGCGAGCTCGACGCTCCGGTCCTGCCCCGTCAGATGGCGCTGCGCCTGCGTGAGACAGCCGATCGCCCAGCCGACGTTGCCGGCGAGCTCCCAGTAGTCGAGCTCCTCGGGCAGTACGTCGAAGCCGGTCAGCTCGTTGTAGCGCTCGAGGTACGGCTCGACATCGCCGATCCCGCCCAGCCGGAGGTCGTCCGCGCCGAAGCGCCACGCGCGCACGAGGGCGAAGGCGAGGTCGCGTGCCGGATCGTCGAGGTGCGCGAACTCCCAGTCGAGAACGCCGACGAGCCCGTCGCCATCGACCACGAGGTTGCCGATCCGGAAGTCGCCGTGGACGACGACCGGCTCCCGCGGCGGCGGCCGGTGCTCGCGCAGCCACCAGAGGCCGAGCTCGATCGCGGGGTGCGGCTCGCCGACCTCGTCGAGCTCGTCGACCAGCCGCTCGATCGTCGCCGCCTCGAGGAACGGAAGGCGCTCGCGCGGCAGCGCATGGATCTTCGCCAGCTCCTCCGCCATCTGCACCGGCAGCATCTCGGGCACCGGCGCCCGCACGATGCGGCGGCCGATCGTCTCTCCCTCCAGCCGTTCCATGACGAACGCCTCGCGGCCGTCCAGGTCCTCGATGTAGGCGATCGGCCGCGGCACCGTAACTCCGGCCTGGTGCGCCGCACGCAGCACCTCGAACTCGTCCCGCAGCGACAGCGTGTGCCGGTGGATCACGCCGCCGCCCGCGCGCCTCACGAGCAGCCTCTCGCCGCCGGCGTCGACCGCCCACGCTTCCTTCGACGCGCCGCCGGGCAGCAGCACCGGCTCCGAGATCGGGCCGAGCACCTCCTGGAGCGCCTCGCGCATGTCTGCGATCATCGCCGCTGTGACCGAGCGGCGCGAGCAGGTGCGCGCGTTCATGGAGGAGCACGTCTATCCCCATGAGCAGGCGTTGACGGCCGAGGACGACGCTGCCGACGCGCTGATCCGCAAGCTGCAGCAGAAGGCGAAGTTCGCGGGCCTCTGGGCGCCCCACCTGCCGCCTGAGACCGGAGGCTCGGGCAGCGGCTTCCTCGAGTACGCCGACCTCAACGAGGAGATCGGCCGCAGCTTCATCGCGCAGCTGATCTTCGGCTGCCAGGCGCCGGACGCCGGCAACGGGGAGATCCTCCACCTCTTCGGCACCGACGAGCAGAAGGAGCGGTTCCTGCAGCCGCTGGTCTCCGGTGAGGTGCGCTCGTTCTTCGGCATGACCGAGCCGGAGGTGGCCGGTTCGGACCCGACGCTGCTGCGCGGGCGGGCCGAGCGCGACGGCGACGACTGGGTGGTCGACGCGCACAAGTGGTTCTCGTCGGGAGCCGACGGCGCGGCGTTCGGAATCGTGATGGTCGTGACCGAGCCCGACGCCGAGCCGCACCGGCGCGCGTCGATGATCCTCGTCCCGACCGATGCGCCCGGTTACGAGCTCGTGCGGCGCATCCCGGTGATGGGGCACGAGGGCCGCGGCTGGGGGACGCATTGCGAGACGCGCTTCAGCGGCGTCCGCGTGCCGCTCGCGAACACGCTCGGCGAGCCGGGCGACGGCTTCCGGATCGCGCAGAAGCGGCTCGGGCCCGGTCGGATCCACCACGTCATGCGCTGGCTGGGCCAGATGCAGCGCGCGTTCGAGCTCCTGTGCGAGCGGGCGCTCGAGCGCGAGGCGTTCGGCAGCCCGCTCGCCGAGAAGCAGACCGTCCAGAACTGGATCGCGGAGTCGGCCGCCGACATCCAGGCGTGCCGGTTGATGACGCTGCAGGCCGCGCAGCGGATCGACGAGGGCGACGAGGCGCGGGTCGAGATCTCGCTGATCAAGTTCTTCGCGGCCCGGGTGCTCGGCGAGGTCGTCGACCGCGCGATCCAGGTGCACGGCGGCCTCGGCCTCACCGACGACACGCCGCTCGCGCTGATGTGGCGGATGGCGCGCGGCGGCCGGGTCTACGACGGGCCCGACGAGGTGCACAAGGCGGTCGTCGCGCGCCGCATCCTGCGCTCGTTCGCTGAGGGGGACGGCTGGCGCTTCACGTGACGCTGCAGGGGCCGCGCGTGCGGCTCGAGCCGCTCGAACCGCGGCACGAGGAGGCGCTCTGGGCGGTGGCGCAGGATCCGCGCACGTGGCGCTGGATGCGCTTCAACGGCTATGAGCGCGACGAGTTCCGCCGCTTCTGGGAGTCGGTGGAGATGGGCTTCGCGCACTACCTCGACGACGAGCTCGTCGGGCACACGAGCTTCCTCAACGACCGGCCGGAGGATCGCGTGGTCGAGATCGGTAACACGTGGCTCGATCCGGCGGCCTGGGGGACGGACGCGAACACCGAGGCGAAGTACCTGCTCCTCCGGCACGCCTTCGAGGACGAGGGCTACTTTCGCGTCGAGTTCAAGACGGACGCGGCGAACGAGCGCTCGCGGCCCGCGCTCGAGAAGGTGGGCGCAACGTTCGAGGGCGTGGCGCGCAAGCACCAGATCGTCCGCGGCGGCGAGCGGCGCGACTCGGCCTGGTACGCGGTGATCGACGACGACTGGCCCGAGGTGAAGGCGAGCCTCGAGCGCCGGCTCCGGCCTCCTCGCCTGTAAAGCCTTTGGGCTCCGTAGATCCGAGCAGATCGCTCGGGTCGCGCCCCGATGCGGCGCGGCTCCGCGTCTGCCAGCGTTTGGGCGGAGGTGAAGGATGATGAGTACGCACCGTGTCGCGGTGGTGTCTCTCGCGCTTCTTTTCGTAGGGTCGGTGGCTGCCTCCGCCCAGGCCGGCCCTCGGAGCCCGGCGACCCGGTCTAGGGGCGCGATCGTCTATGACAGCCATGGGCACCTGTACGCGATCAACCCGAACGGAACCGGGCGGCGAGAGCTCACACGACGAGGCAACGCGATCGAGCCAGCCTGGTCTCCCGACGGCCGCGAGATCGCCTTCAGCGAGGGCGCCTCGCTTCTGGGCCAGCTTCGCCTCGTGAGCGCAAAGGGACGCCACGCGCGAGTCGTCGTGCCGGCTCCCGCGGGCAGACCGGCTTTCTCGCCGGATGGGCGACGCATCGCCTATGAAGGCTCCGGTCCTACGGTCCGATCAGTGTGGACGGGTGACACCGCCAGGCGCAGGATCATCACGGACGGCGAGGAGCCCGACTGGTCGCCGAACGGCAGGCAGATCGCCTTCGTCCGGTTCGGCGACATCTACACCATCAGCCCGGAGGGAGGCTCGCCGACAGCGGTCACGCACACCGGCAACGCCGCCCTGCCCGCCTGGTCGCCGAACGGCCGGGAGATCGCCTTCCTCCTTGCCGGCACCACTTGGGAGCTCGCGGTCGTCGAAATCTCGAACGGCTCGACGCGCGTCCTCGCCCCCAACCCGGACGAGGACACCAAGCCGGCCTGGTCGCCCGACGGGAAGCGAATCGCCTACGCCGCGTCCAGCTCGACCGGCGAGCAACTGCTGACAGTCAACGCAACCAACGGCCGCGAGCGAGTCGTAGCCGAGAAGGTGGGCCTCCCGTACGCCCTCTCCTGGCGGGGTGAACGACGACCTGCAGATCGGGGCGTTCCCCGATGCGTCCGCGTCGGCACAGCTGGAGTATTCAGCGGGAGGTGAGAGCTATGAAACGGCTCTCGAAGGTGGTGTTTCTCCTCGCCGTTCCCTGCCTCGTACTCGCCTTCCCGGCTGCCGGAGGAGGCAGCAGCACGGGCGGCGGGCGGATTGTCTTCGTCAGGGATCGCCTCTGCCCGTCGAGCGAGTACGGACCACACGATTGTGGGCGTGGTGAGATCGCCGTGGTGAGCCCGGATGGCTCCGGCCTGACCGTGCTCACGCATGACAAGGTCACCGAGCTTTCGCCGAAGTGGTCACCGGACGACCGAGAGATCGCCTACATCCGGCCCAACCGCCCCGGAGGCGAGTCTCAGGTCTGGCTGATGAATGCCGACGGCACGCACCAGCACGCGTTGACCCGGCTGAAGCAGGGTGTCTGGGGCGAGGACACGTGGCCCACCCTCGACTGGACGCCGAACGGACGCCACATCGTCTTCGTGGCCTATCCCCCCGCGACGGCGGGGCGCTGCAGCTGTACCTCGCAAACGCCCGCACCGGCACGACGAGACTGCTGCTGCCGGTGCGCATCGGGGTGTCCTCCGGCGCAGACGGCCCGGTCTGGTCGCCCAGCGGCCGCTGGCTCGCGTACACCAGCCTGACCCGGCACGGGCCGTATCAGATCTTGCTGTTCTCGATCATGTCCTTCCACCGGCACCGGCTCGCGCTGGGTATGGCCCCGGCCTGGTCGCCCGACAGCCGGCAGATCGCCTACAACGGGGGCCGGCTGTCCGTCATCAACGTGAACGGCGGCCGCCCTCGCTCGCTCCGGGTCTACGGCAGCAGTCCCAGCTGGTCGCCGGACGGAAGGTGGATCGTGTTCGAGTCCACCGCGAAGAACGAGGAACTGGCCGAGATCCGCCCCGACGGCAGAGGCTTTCACTTGATCAGCCATCTCACGCCGAGGTGGCTGGACATCCAGCCCGACTGGGGGAGGGGTTAGCCAGGCGGGAGCCGGACGTCCGCGCGGCGCTACTTGTAGTCCTGCGGAGCTGTGGCGCCGCTTGAACGGGTTGCGTAGATCCGAGGTTTGGTGCCCGACGTCACGATGGTCTCGCCTTCGATGACTTCCCACGTGTGACGAGCGAGCGGGTGAGAGCACGCGACATCGAGGTCGGGCGCACATGCCGCGCGGCGCCACGTCTCGGTGAAGGTGACGCTCAACGATGGTTCCTGCGTCGGGCGGCGACGGACGCTCGTTTGGCACGTCCCGTGAAGGACAAGCGGTTTGAGGTGGACGCCACCCGCGGGGATCGCGCAGTGTGTCTTGCCCGGCAGCGCCGGGAAGATCGAGAAGTGGCGGTTCGAGGCGCGAGCGACCTGCGTCCAGTTGATGAGGTTGCGGGCGATGTCTGTCGTCGGGGTGCCGCCTCCAGACGAGGCCCGCGTCGTCGGCGTCGGGTGCGAGCTGCCACAGCCGGAGACGGCGAGGCTCGCGATCACCGCGGCCGTTGTCGCTAACGCGCGCATCCCAGTCTGTATACGGCACAGGACTGCTTCCTGTCACGAAGGCGCCACGACCTGCGCGGGTACGGGGCCGCTCGCCTGGGCCAGTGTTCCGGAATGACCCCTGAGCGTTAGCTTCTTGACGGAGGGTCTAGTGCTAATCATACTAGTTCTATGGAAGCCCCCGTTTCGCGTTCGCCGTTCTGGCGGCTCCACGCGCTGATTGCCGAGGCAAAGCGCCGAGCGCGACGGCGACGGCTGTTCCTCGTGCTGCTTCTCGTCGTTGTCGCCGGAGTGACTGCAGCTGTCGTGCTCCGCCCCTCGGGCGGGGGGTCGCGCTCGGGCGGTCTCTCCGGGCGGGTGGGTGGCACATCGGCTAGCTCCCATTCCGTGCATTTTGGAGCGTTCGTGCTCACTGTTCCGAAGGGTTTTCACCAACTCGAGACACGACAGTCGATACCGAACGCCCTGCACAGCCTCGCCGTCGCCGACGACTCGCGAACGGCAAGGGCTGCCAGCTATGCCAACACCTTGATCCCCGCGAATGGGGTCGTCCTATTGGCGGAGAACTTCGGGAGTACGGCGCCAGGCTCCCCGCCACGATTGCCGTTCGATCTTCACAAACTCCAGCGGGTGCCGCGGGACGCCTCCTTTGGCCATGGCATCCAGTGGAGTGGCTTCCTCTCTGGAGGCGGCGGGGCTTGGGAAGTCACTGTCTTCGAGGGAAGCAAAGCTTCAGCGGCCGATCGGGCAGCAATCCAACGCGTCCTCAGATCGATCAGTCGCGCAAGCTAGCGCGAGAGTCGCACTCCGAGGCGTAGGGATCGTGGGCTGGGCCAGTGTTCCGGAATGACCCCCGAGCGGCGCGGGGGTCAGGCTCGGCGTATCGGGCCTGGCCAGCCGGTCGCGAGCAGTAGCTGACGCGCTATCTCGACGACTGGGACACCAACGGTGTCGAGCACGAGGGCACCCGGGATCTCGTCCACCTCGTCCTCGAGTTCCTGACGCGCTGCGGCGACGACCTGTTCCAGCGCTTCAGGCGTCTGCGCCGAGGAGCCACCGCCGCGCTCCAGCCCGTATCGGGTATTCGCCCGCGCGAGGATCCGATCCCGTTGCTCCTCCGCCGTGACTGTCAGCACGACCGTCGTAGGCACGGCTCCGGGCACTGCGGCGACACACGCGCCGACGTCGTCCTGCAGTACTCGCAAACCAGAGACAACGAACGCGGACGCCCCGAGGTCCGAGTAGCTGCGCCAAACAGCGGCGACGTTCTCGAACTTCAGATCGAACGAGCCGGAGAAGCCAGGCGGCCCGTAGCCGATCCCGTCGAGATCAACGTGGGCGACCGGCACACCATCGCGCATGAGCAACCAGTAGACCTCCCAGGCAACGGACTACTTGCCGGTGCCCGGAGCACCGCACAGGACGAGCAGGGGCACCTCGACCGTCTGCACTGGCGCAACGTACTCACCACGTGTGACTCAGGCGACAGAACGGTTGTCTGGGCCAGTGTTCCGGAATGCCGCCTGAGCAGGCGGGATACTTTCCCGGTGGGATGGGAGATGAGAGTCCGCGACCTGTACCGCTTCTCGGATGGACGGTCGGTTTTCGTAGGGCCTATTGAGTCAGGGCCGCCATCCATCACGGCCGCCACATGCGATGTGCTCGTTGACGGCGATCTGGTTCAGCAGGTCGAAGTGACTGAGGAGCTTCCCGAGCGTCGCGAGCCGTCGCCTGACCGAGTGCTGAGCACGTACGCCGCTGCTGCCGTGACTGCCGAGACGGTTCAGGAGCGCGACGTGCGCCTCCGAGAGCGGTAGCAGGTCAGAGGTCCGTCGGCTGGGCCAGTGTTCCGGAATGACGCCTGAGCGTTGTGACTGTTCGCTCCCCGGTGTCGTATCCTGTTTGTCCCAGGAGGTGAGCTTCATGTCGGCGGGCTGGAAGCGGCTGAGCACCAGAGATCGCGTGATCGTTGGCGGTGCCAGCGTCGCGTTCATCGCGGGGTTTCTTCCGTGGTGGGCGGGTCTCGGGCTGGGCGGCTGGTCCAGAAGTGGCTGGTCAGCAGGCTTCACAGCCTGGGCCGGGACGCTGCTCCTCACGACGGCGGGCGTCCTCGTGGTGCCTCGCCGGTCTGGTGTTTGGTGGCCGATGACCGTGGTGGGGACCTCGAACCTCATCGCTGGGGTCTCGGTCGTGGGGCTCTTACTCGTGTTCATTCGCTGGATGAGCCTGCCACGTGCTCGCAGCATCGGGTTCGTCGAAGAAGTCAGGTACGGCATTTACTTGGCGCTGATCGCTGGCGTCGTCGAGGTCGCAGCGGCCGTCACCGAAATGTTCGCTTCCGGGGAGCCTATGTCTCGGACGCACTCCCAGCCCACTAACGCCAAGCCTCGGGGCTAAGACCGCTGGCCTGGGCCAGTGTCCTTTCACCTGAGGGTGCCCCGAGCGGGCTGATCGGGCTGCCTCTGGTTTCTGGTTAACGGTGGCGGCCGCGGCTGAGGACGAGATTCACTCTCGGCCCAATCTTCTGGATGCGGTGCGCGACCGCGCCTGCCTTCGGACGCTGCGAGAGAACGCGGTTCTTGCGCACGCTCGGCGAGTACCTGTAGGTCACCTTGCCCACACTCAGGTTGTCGGCTCTGAGCTTGCGTTTGGCCGCCTTGGCGCCGAGCGCATGCAGCGAGGGAACGGTGATGTGGGTCGCGTCTACCAGGGGTGGCGGCGCGTCGCCCGAGGCCGGCAGGACGCAAACCGGTTGGCCGATTGGGGTGTACGGGCCGGTTGGGTAGAGCGTGACCTGATGCCGACCGGTCCCGTCGCGGTTGATCACGAAGGTTCCTGCCCCGGTGCCAGCGTCCTCGAAGAGGATCTGGGTGCTGTTTCCGCAGAACTGTGGGTTGATCGGTCCCGGATCGTCATCGGTCTCGTGAGTGACTTGACGGCTGGGGTCGGCGTTGTTGAAGAGATCGCTTCCGTCGGTGTGGTAAGCGAAGAGCTGGCCCCAGGCCGTCTCAGCCCCTCCGGGCAGATAGACGGTCAAGGCGCCGTCGAGCGCGATCCACTGACCATCCGGTGACCAACTCATCCCGTTTGGGCCGTCCGGCAGGATTGGGTCTCCTCCGGCGATCACGATCATCCGCGGATTGCTCCCGTCAGCGTTGATCCGCATAACACCGCTGTTGCGGTAGCTCCCGTCGGTCAGAGGGCCGCAAGTTTTGCTCTGGTTGTCGGTGCCGTCAAGCGGCCCGCACCAATACGCGATCGATCCCCCGTCGGGAGAAAACGTGGGCAGCTTGACGAAGTTCAGAGGTCCGCTCGAGACAACAAGCCTCAAGCCCGTCCCGTCCGCGTTGATCACATAGATGCCGGAACGCCCGCTCGTCGGGTCGTAGCGCCCAAACACAACCTTCGAACCGTCGTAGCTAATCGAGGGCTGGAAGTCCTCAGAAGAAGAGTCAAGCTCGATCACGGAGCCGTCCGAGTGCATGAGCCAGACACCGCCCATGCTGTTCTCGGTCGTGCCCTCGGCGAGGAAGACCACGGATCCGTTTGCCGCCGGCACGAAGTCCGTGGACAGGTTGGAGGGCGCTTGCACCGACTGAGTAGTCACGCCGTTTAGCGTTTCGTAATTCAGCGCGTATCCCCCATTCAGACCCAGACCCAACGCCACAACCATGGGCTGGTCAGCGTCAGCGAGCGCGCCGGGTGACACCCCCAAGACAAGCGACGCGGCGCAGGCACTCAGAAAGAAGAGGAACCCGATCCTCACCCCTGGACAGTAGCCCCGCCACGGCCATCAGACAACCCGGAGTCACTGGGCCAGCGTCCTCTCACCTGAATCCAGCCGGCCACGGAGGCAGCACCACCTCACTGTGACGGATTAGCGGCTTTCCTCGATGCCAGCCCACCTATCCCGTGGAGGAACACTGCGATGCGCAGCGCCAGAAGATCGTTGTGCCGAGGCCGGTGGCAGACCCCGCGGGCTTAGATGCTTTTCGCGTAGCCGCGATTCACTCTGCAATCCAGGTTCCCGCGGGTCCTCGCCTAGGGTGATGCTAAAACGCAGTGCTGGCGTGGGATGGAGGCCGAGGCTCAAAGACCATGACCGAGAGCGACGATCTCAATTGGGCTGAGCCCGGACGCGGTTTTTCGCTCGCCGACTTGCAGGCGTCACGCACAAACCAGGTCCTTCAGGAAGGACACGGGAAAGTTCCTGCCTCGCTCATACGCGCTCGCCGCTCGTGTCCTGTCTGCGGTGCACACCCAGCGGAGCTAAGTTGGTTCTGGTTCGAGTCTCCGGCCTGGACCTGGGAGATGCTCTGCGGTCGAGCCGGCTGGGTCAGCTTTTGCGACCGCGACCTGCGCCAGGTGGACTTCATCGTCGAGATGATGAATTAGGTCCGGCCCTATCTCGGCTCACTGCTCTCGGGACCCGAGATCGAGGAGTTTGATCCGAGGAGGGATGCGAAAGCGGTTCTGGACACCGCTGCCGCGCGCCGGGTTCTAACCAAGCAGGGCTGGACCTCGAGGCCGCCGCAGAGTACGGTGCCTACGTGGCCACCACAGCGACGGCGATCGAATGGACTGAGGCGACCTGGAATCCAGTTACGGGCTGCTCGAAGGTTTCACCGGGTTGCGCGCACTGCTATGCCGAAACACTTAGTCGACGGTTTCGGTGGACACCGGAGCCATGGACGCCGGCGAACGCCGCGGACAATGTCCGCCTTCGACCCGAGCGTCTCGATCAGCCCCTGCGCTGGAGACGGTCGCGCTTGATTTTCGTGAACAGCATGAGCGACCTCTTCCACGAGCTCGTGCCGCTCGACTACGTACGCGAGGTCTTCCACGTGATGGCCACTGCCGACCAGCACGTCTTCCAGATCTTGACCAAGCGGCACGAGCGACTCGCGGAGATCGCTCACCATCTCGACTGGCCATCCAACGTCTGGATGGGAGTCAGCGTCGAGAACAACAGATGGGTCGTGCGGGCGGACGCGCTCCGCACCGTACCGGCCGCCGTGCGCTTCATCTCGGCCGAGCCGCTGCTCGGCCCACTCGACCGCCTCGACCTCTCCGAGATCGACTGGTTGATCGCGGGCGGCGAGTCGGGACCGGGCCACCGGCCCGTGGCCGAAGAGTGGCTGGTCGATCTCCGCGACCGGTGTGCGGCATCCAGCGTCG
>Ga0335076_10006311_pt1 | contig 11947 bp, 4 predicted proteins | sample Lox_Sample_25_FD_206717 | JGI IMG/M metagenome (GOLD analysis project Ga0335076, IMG submission 206717) | Soil microbial communities from Loxahatchee National Wildlife Refuge, Florida, United States - Lox_Sample_2.5 | ecosystem: Environmental > Terrestrial > Soil > Wetlands | place: USA: Florida... | reverse complement strand
CCGAAATCAACGTCATGTCTAAAACCTACGATCATGACAAGTTGATCGAGGATATCGAAGTTGGCATCCGCGGTCTCTACCAGGACACTGGTTATTTCCGCGTCCTGGTCAAAGATCCGGTTCTCGAAAACATAGACACCGAAGGCTGGAAGTACGGCATCCCCTTCGCCGGCCGCTCCGCTGGTAAAGCGGTCAATATCACCATACCCATCGAAGAGGGCGAGAAATACACGATGGGCACGATAAAAATCGTCAGCGCCGATCCAGACAAAGCTCTCTCCTTAAAGGTCGACGCGCTCAAAAACGCTTTCCCTCTGAAGAATGGTGACGTCTTTTCGACCGCCAAAATCCGAAAGGCGCTCGACGAATACAAGAAAATCTATGGTCAGTACGGCTTCATCGATTTCGTCTCGGAACCCGGCTTTGATATCGATGATCAAGCCAAACGCATCGATCTCACGCTGAAGTTCGACGAGGGCAAGCAATATTATGTTCGCCGCATCGACTTCAGCGGCAATACCACTACCCGCGACAAGGTCATTCGCCGCGAACTCCTGATTGACGAAGGCCAGCTCTTTAATCAACACGCCTGGGAAATCAGCATTCTCCGTCTGAACCAGCTCGATTATTTCGAGAAGCTCGACGCCGAAAAGGCAGCTGAGATCAAGCGCGACACTAAGAACGGCACTGTCGACATCCTTCTCAAGCTCAAAGAAAAGGGAAAACAGTCTATCGGTCTGCAGGGCGGCGTTAGCGGACTCTCCGGCGGTTTCATCGGGCTCACCTACCAGACCAACAACTTCCTCGGTCTCGGTGAAACCCTTACCATTTCTGCTCAAGTCGGACAGTATCAGCGCAACATCGTCTTCGGTTTCACGGAGCCTTATCTTTTCGATCGCCCCATTTCTTCCGGCTTCACGATTTTCTCGTCACTCTACAAATACAATCAGGCCCAGCAAGCCGCGCTGGTCACCGGTCAGTCCGTCAGTATCAATCCTGAATACATTCAGAACTACAACCAGAACAGCACCGGCTTCACTGCCTTCGCCAGCTATCCTCTTAAGCGCTACGCGTTCACTCGTGTCGGCCTCACGTACGGTCTCACTCGCACCAACATCACCACCTATAACCAGGCTTCCGAGTTGCTCTTCACGCAGTTGCAATATCGCGCTATCGCCGGCCCTAGCGCTCTCGAGGGCATCATCGCCAGCACCATCACCGGCACGATTACTTACAACACCATCGACAACCCCATCAATGCCACTCGCGGCAAGAGCTATTTCTATTCCCTCGCGTTTACCGGTGGCCCCATCGGTGGCAATGTCAACACCATCACCAACACCGGTGAGTTCAAGTATTTCCATCCCATCAATCACAAGCGTAATGCCATTGGCGTTCGCTTCCTGGGCGCCTGGACCACCGGTTACGGTGGCAAAGAAGTCCCGCCGTACAGCCGCTTCTATATGGGCGGGGAGAACGACATTCGCGGTTTCGACATTCGCGCTATTTCTCCGATCACCTACATTCCCAGCACTTTCAATCAACTCGTCACCTTCCCCTGCAACCAGTGCGGCTCCGTTCCTCGCACCGTTTCTTTCCCGGTTCCGCTCCTCGCCTACACCATCACGTTCCCAGGCGGCGACTTGCAAGGCGTTACCAACCTCGAATACCGCATCCCCATCGCCGGGCCCGTCGGTATGACTCTGTTCTTTGACACCGGCACCGTCGGCATCCTCGACAAGAGCGCCCTTAAGCTCGATCCGACCGGCGTCGACAACATCAATCAGATGTTCCCGCTCACAAATCAGCAGGCCCAGTTGGCGATTGCTCCCGGCACCAATTTCAAGCTCCGCGCTTCCACCGGCGTCGAGTTCAATATCAACCTTCCGATCGTACAGGCCCCTTTCCGTATTTATTGGGCCTACAACCCGCTGCGCATTCACCAGACCATCGTCGCGCCTTATGATCAGATCAACCTGGCGAACCTCGCGGCCATGTGTCAGTCCGCTGGTGTCACCAATCCGCTTCATCCGGATCAGTGCAGGCCCGACATTCTTCTGCAGATTCAGCCCGCGTTGCAGAATCCGGGCCGCTTGAACTATTTCGAACCGCAAAGCACTTTCCGCTTTACGGTCAGTCGCACTTTCTAAGGGGTGGCCGTGTCAAAGGGAATTCGCGTCCATCGCAATCAATCTGAAGGCCGGGGAACTGCCTTCGAATATGGGGAGATGGTGGTCATGAAGTCGTTTACCAATTTCGTTCTGATTTTTGCCGTGCTCGTTGGTGCCTCGTTTTTTCTGGACGGCTGCGGGGGCAGCTCCTCTCCCAACGTCGTCAAGGTTACCGTGCAACCTTCCTCCGCCATTGTCATCGCAGGTCAGCCCCAGACCTTCACCGCCATCGTCACTGGTACCGACAACACCACCGTCACAGACTGGCCATGCACTTACTCCTACACACCTGCTGCTACCTCGACCACACCCAACCCCAAGCCGCTCACGGGATCGTGCACTTCCGGCGGCGCCATCACCGGCATTACCGGCAAAATCGGTACTTGGGTTATCTCCAGCGCAAACGGGTCTAACGTCCTCACTTACACCGCGCCCGATCTCGCAGACTTTCCCCAACCCGTCGCGCCGCAACTTACCTTCACCGCAACTGCCGATGCAGATAAAAAGGCGACCGCCACCGGCATCGTCGCTCTTGATTCCGGTATTCGCGTCTCCGTCACTCCCACTAGTGCTACCGTTCCAGTCGGTCTCACTCCAGCGCAGACCGTCGTTTTTGTTCCTTCCTTTTTGAACGCAAACGCGTCCGGCCAGCAGTTCAAGCTCGTCCAGCCCAATAGCGCTTCTAGTACAACCCTCGATCAGAGCGCCACTCCACAGACTCCCGACACGTGCGATCCGACCTGCGGCACCATCGACAATGCCACCGGTATCTATACCGCGCCAGCTACCCTGCCCACTGACACCAAGCCCGCTGGTAGCCCCTCCATTGCGCCTACGTCGGTCATACTTGTCGTTTGGAACTCTCAGGATCCCAATCACTACACCCTTGCTTCCATCACGCTCGTCAGCTCCACCAACAACCCGGTCACCTACTCAGGCATTTATCCCGACACCGTGCCTGCAAGCGGCTTGCTCCAGGATGTCTTCCTGAATGCCAAGAACCTCCTCAACACCACGCTTATCAATTTCGTTCCTCCAACCGCTCAGTCTGCTCTCACTCCTTCATCGGGCATTCCTCTCGGCAGCACCCAGATTTTCACGATCCCGATTTCCTTGGCGTATTGCACCGCCAGCGCTAGCGGCGTCACTCCCGTTGTTACTTGCGACGCTTCGCTGACCACCCGTGTTCGCTTGAACGCCGCTCAATTGAACAATCCCGAGCCCGACCCGCAGCATCCTGCCTGGATCATGATTCCGAATTTGCCCGGCTCTCCCACCGTCACGCCGCCGTGCATCCAGGTTCCCAATCCTGGCAGTCAGTTCACCGCTATCGCCTGCCCCTTACATCTGGTCAATGCGAGCCCCGCTGTTGTTGCTGCGGCTCCCGATAGTTTCCCGCAGTCTTCGACCAATGGTTCCATCAGCATTGGCGTGGACGGTGGCTATTTCGGCGCTACTGGCGGCAACGTCAGCCTCAGCTTCAACGGGCAATCCACCATCATTCAAAATGGCACCGCGAACACCATCAGCCCTTCTGGTCCTCGCAAACTTCTTGGCACGAAAGATAACTTCCAGTTGCCCAATCCTGGGCTCTATGAAGTTACCGTGAGCAGTACCACGACCGCCGGCACTCCGCCCCTCTTTCCTACTGCCACAACCAACGCTTCCGTCCAGCCCAATTTTTCCGTTGCTCCCACTCCTGTTTCTGTGCCGCTCAATGCCACTTCCGCCTCTGGCACAAGTCTCTTGCCCAGTGCCGTTGCTCTCAATTCCGTCAAGGGCTATGCCGTCCTCGCCGAGCAAGGCAGTAGTACCCTTCAGTTGCTCGGATTGACCCCGTCGGGTCCTACGCAGCTCGGCAATCCGTTTTCGATCTCACCAGCGTCCCAGCCCACGGACATCGCTATCGACGACCGCCTTAGCATCAATGGCGGCGACTTGGGCATTATTGTCAGCAGCGGCGACAGTAAGCTCTATCTCTACTCCATAAATCCGCAAGCCACCCCCGCGTTCACTTTCATCAAGTCCATTCCCGTCGATCTGCAGACGCTTTTGAGCCAGCCGGGTGTGACCACCCTCCCCGCTCCCTTTGCCTTCGGTGTCGATCCCATCACCCATCTCGGTGTGGTTGCCTACTCCGGAACGAACGTAGGCAACAACATCGCCTTCATCGTCGACGTCAATCCCAACCTCGACAACCTGGACAAGCATACTTGCTTCATCTCGGGTCAGACCCCTCCCTGCGTCATCTCTCCGGTTACCGTCATCACCGGTCCTACTCCTCACGTCGTTATGCAGCCCAATGTTCCTCTCGCTTACGTCACACCGGGTGGCGCCAGCGGCTCTACGTCCGTGGTCGATCTGCTTTCCACCGCTTCGACTGTTCAGATTCTTGCTGCGGCCACTTCCACCACCGCTACCGGCGCGTTCCGCGCAGCCGGTATTACCACCATCAAGACCGTGACTCCTCACGGCATCAACGCTGCTCTCGGCGGCACTGTCATCGTCTCCGGCATCACCTCGAAGAACAACACCAACTTCAACGGCACCTTTCCTGCCTCCGTTATCGATCCCTACACTTTCTCGTACGCACAAACCGGCCTGGGCGATGATCAGGAAACCAATACTTCTCCGGCACTCGGCACCGTTCAATATGGCTCGCCCTACTACGCCTTCAGCACCTCTCCCAACGTCCAGGGCGCTGCGATCAATCCTGTTACCCGCACGTTCGCTTACGCCGACTTCGCGTCGTTCGCCGGCCAGATTGGTTTTATCAGCACTCTCGATCAGAGCCTCGCTTCGGTTTCTCTGACCGCCGGCAGTTGTAATGGCTGCACTCCTACTCCCGCGGGCGGCCCGGAAAACGGATTCCGCTCAGTGGCTTGGGATGCGTTCACCAATGTTCTTATTGCCTTTGATCCCACCACGAAGCTGCCTACACAAAATGCTCCCGATAACTCCATCTCGCTCATCAATCCTGGAGGACCATCGTCTGGCGGTGGCAGCGTCCCCGGGTACCGCATCATCGCGGCGATTCCCACCGGCCAGGTTGGCGCAGGCACGTACACGCCTTCGGGTGCTACTAATCCCACGACCGTTTACGGCCCGATGACCTACGATCCCAAGACCAAATACGTCATCGCCGCCAATGCCGGCACCAATACGCTCACGTATATGAATCTCGACCCCAACAACACCTTCCAACCATTCCATGTTCAGGAAGTGAAGCTGCCGGACGATAGCTGCACCTCTGCGAGTACCTGCTACGCTGTTCCAACAGCGCAGCCCAAGTTGCTTCCGGGACCACCTACTCCAGCAACTACCTGCAGCCCCACCGACCCGGTATTAACCTGTATGCCCCAAGCCGTCCGTGTAGGCCGCGCTGCCACTGTTCGGGTCCTTGGCTCCGGCTTCAGCACCGTCCCCAGTCCCGTTGTGCGGCTCGACGGTCACACCGCGGTCACCCCACCTGGCACCACAACACCGGTTACGATCACTTCCACCGTCGTTAACGACAGCGAAATTGACGTCAATATTCCTGCCGCTGTTCTCTTTGCTCCGCACAACTACGCGCTCGACGTCCAGTCCGGCACCGGCGCGACTTCGAATGCCATGGCTCTCTACGTGGTTGGCATCCTCGACATGAGTCCGGTGTGCGCGCCCACCGCCGTCCTTCCGCAGGGGCCGGAAGCCGTCGCCGTCGACCAGACCCGCCACATCGCGGTAGTGACCAACTACGCGTGCAGCAGCGCTTCGGTTATCAATCTCGACATGACTGGCAAGCTGTATCCCGGCATACCCTACGGCGCTGTCCTCGGTACCGTCACCGTTGGCAACCAGCCGATTGGCGTCGGCATTATTTCGCGGCTTGGTTACGCCGTCGTTGCCAATAACGGCGACACGCCAACAGGAACCGCTTCCATCATCGACATCAGCACACCCTCCAGCCCGAAGCTCGTCACCTGGACACCCTCGGGCGCGACCACGACGTCCAATGCCGTCTCCGTCGGACTCGCCCCCGTCGGTGTGTCCGTCGATCAGGATCGCGCCTTGGCTTTGATCGCAAACTCTGGCTCGAATACTCTTTCAGCCATCGACCTTACGGTTCTTTTCCCGTCGGTCACAGGCGGTCACACCCAGAGCGCCCCGGTTGCCGCTACCATTGGTCTCTCCGGCCCACCCACTGCGGTGGCGGTCGATCCTAACCGCGCTGAGGCCGCTGTTACCAACCTGCAGAACGCCGGCACCACCGCGGTCACCGGCGGCATCGACATCATCAATCTCGCTTCTGTGCCTCCGGCAAAGTCCACCTCTGCATCCGTCCAGACGCTCACCGTCAATCCCACAGGAATCGTCTATGATCCTGGCGATCCTAACGCTTCTCCTGTTGTCAACGGTGTGTTCTACGCTACCTCGACCCAGCAGAATGCCGTTTACTCCTACAATCCCGACACCGGCTTGCCTTCCCAGATTCGCGTAGGCGTAAACCCGTACTCTGTCGCTTTCAACTATCAGACCGGCACCTTGCTCACGATCAACTCGACCTCCAACACAAGCTCCGTGATCGATTCGCAGAATTTCAAAACTCGCGAAACTCTTGGGCTCAGCAGCCAGTCGCAATTCGCTGTCGACGTCGATCAGTTCGAAAACACCGCGACCATCGTCGATCAGAACAACAATCGCGTTCTGTTCCTCGCTCTGCCGCGCTAATGATTCGAGCAATCACGGGTGCCAATTCTTTGCGCCGTCGGTCCGCAAAAGATGGGTCTTAATTCTGCCTTCTCCTCTGTTTGTGCGATCGTTTACGCTTCTAGCGGGGGGAGAACGCGTTTGCGGCTCCGTCAGTTCCTCGGCTATACTTATAGCTTTGTGAGCCCGTCGCAGCAGGGTCTGTGACGGTTCGCCGTGTGGATGCATCGCGGCTCTTCGCTTATCGCATCACAAAAGTTCGACCGTTCTCAGGTTCCAAAGGGTTCAGGGTTGCTGCCATTCCGTTCGCCGTTATCCGAAGTGGAAGGCGTGCCCCAGAGATGACAAGGAGAATACAGTGAATTCCAGAAACATCATTCGTGTGGCTGTGCTCGGCGCGGCTTGCGTCCTCGCCAACACCGCCGTTCGTGCCCAGGCCGCGGGAGCTTCCATGGCCGCCGGGAAATTCGCGGTTGTGAACGTCCGCCAGGCGATCGTTACTACCGCGGAAGGGAAGCTAGCCTCCGGTGAACTGCAGACCCAATTCGCCGCTCGCCAGAATGAGCTCGAGGGTCTCAATAAGCAGATCAACGATCTCCGCCAGCGCCTCAGCTCCGGCCAGAACACCCTCAGTGACGAAGAAAAAGTGCGCCTCACGAATCAGGGCCAGCGTCTTACCCAGCAACTGGACCGCAAGAACAACGAACTTCAGGAAGATCTCAATGCCGCTCAGGGCGAAATCGTTGATCGCATTGGCCGCAAGATGATGGATGTCCTTGAACGGTACGCTCGCGAGAACAACATCACCGCCGTGTTCGACTCCTCCGCGCAAAACTCGCCCATCCTCTTCGCTTCCACCAGCGTTGACATCACCCAGGACATTATCAAACTCTACGATCAGGCTTATCCGTCCAAGACCGGTGCCGCTGCTTCTGCTCCGGCAAGCAAACCAGCCGCAACCACTCCGAAGCCAGCGTCTCCGCCTGCCGCGAAGCCGAACAATTGATCTGCCTTCGATTGATGGTGGGCCCCGCTCTTTGGGGCCCACTAGAGCGGGGATCGGGGCTATGCCCCGGCTCTGATGTCAGGGGCTTCCAGGCATCCTCCCCCGTGCCTTGCTTTTACACCGTTACCGGAATATACTCGTCTTTCGCTCTGTTACGGGTCGCACCATAGAGTGGGCGCAAGCCCACTTTTTTGTTGCTGCCGGATGGACTGAGCTTCAGACCGGCATAGGCCGGGGAGTCTTTAGGTGAATTTGGAGAAAATCCGCGATGCCGCCGAACGGGTCGCCCGCTCGGAAGGGCTGGAAGTCGTGGATGTTGAATGGAAGATTGGCAAGCAACGCTTCTTGCGCGTCTATATCGACAGGGTTCCTCCCGAACCCGCGCCCGATTCGAACGATGCGCCGCAGGAAGCCGCTGACCCCCATCCAAAGGTCAGCCATGCCGACTGCGAACGCGTCAGTCAGCAGTTGAGCGTCATCCTTGACGTCGAGGATTTGGTGCCCGGGCCGGGTTATGTGCTCGAAATCAGCTCGCCGGGCATGGACCGCGCTCTCAAGACTGTCGCGGACTTTAAGCGCTTCGCGGGCCGCTCGGCCAAAATTTCGACCACCGAGCCCATCGGCGAGGCTAAGTTTTTCGAAGGGCGTTTGCGCGGTTTTGCTGGCGGCAAAGTCCTCATGGAACTGAAAGGCAAAGAAGCGCGGCTTGTCGAGATTCCTCTCGACACCATCCGCAAGGCGAATTTGATCGTGGAATTTTAGGACTGGAAAGAATAATGGCGAATCTGCTTTACCAACAAATCGAAATGCTCAGCCGGGAAAAGCACATCGAGCCGGACGTGGTGATTTCTGCCATTGAAGACGCCATGGTTGTCGCTGCCCGCAAATTCTACAAATCCGAAGAGGATCTTCGCGGAAAGTTCAATCCGGAAACCGGTCAGGTCGACGTTTACTCCGTCATCACCGTCGTTGAAGAGGTTGCTGACCCCAAGCGCGAAATGAGCGTGGCCGACGCTAAGAAGAAGGATCCCAACGCCGAAGTAGGCACCGAATTCAAGACCTCCAAGGCTACCGACGTTCTCGGCCGCATCGCTGCGCAAACCGCCAAGCAGGTCATTTTGCAAAAGGTCCGCGAGGCCGAGCGCGACACCATCTTCAACGAATATCATAATCGCTCGGGTGAACTCGTTACCGCTGTCGTCAAGCGCGCCGAGGGGCCAGATCTCATCGTCGACATGGGCCGGACAGAGGCGCGTCTTCCGAAGCGCGAACAATCCAAGCTCGAAACCTACAACATCGGCGAGCGTCTGCGGGTCGTCATCAAGACCGTCGATCGCGCCGCAAAAGGCCCGCAAGTCATTGTTTCACGCGCCGATGCTTCCCTGGTTCAACGCCTCTTCGAAATGGAAGTCCCGGAAATCTACGATGGCACTGTGCAGATTCGTGCCGCTGCTCGCGAAGCTGGCGAGCGCACCAAGGTCGCCGTGGCGAGCCGCGACAAGGATGTCGATCCGGTCGGCGCCTGCGTCGGTATGAAAGGCATGCGTGTGCAGTCGATCATCCGCGAGCTCCGCGGAGAAAAGATCGACATCATTCCCTACAACGAGGAGACCGTCGCCTTCGCTCAGAAAGCTCTGAGCCCTGCTAAGGTTACCCGTGTTCAGATCACCGACCCCGAGAACAAGAAACTCGAGGTCATCGTCGAAGATTCGCAGCTCTCTCTGGCCATTGGGAAGAAGGGGCAGAACGTTCGACTCGCCAGCAAACTCATCGGCTGGGACATTGACATCAAGAGTGAGGAAGAGAAGCGCCGCGAGATCGAGGCGGAAATGACCCGGCTCACCGCGCCCGTTACCCCGCTCACCGTGCTCGCCGGCGTTGGCCCGAAGACCATAGAAAAGATCGAAGCCGCCGGCATCACAAACCTCGAGCAGCTCGCTGCCATGACCCCGGAACAGCTCCTGGAAATCCCGGGCATCGGCGAAAAAATGGTCGACAAAATCTATCAGGCCGTGAACCGTTTCTATGAGGGCGGCGAAACGGCCCCTGCGGAAGGTGCTGAGGGTGAGGCTACGGTCGGAGCCTCGGAAACCGGCGAAGCCGCCGTACCTCAGGAAGAGGCCGTCGCCGAGCAGAACGCTGAGGCTATCGCCGAGACCGAGCAGGCGGAAGAATCCGACGAGCCCGCAAAGGAATCCACCGAAGAGGAAAACTCTTCGGCCGCTGAGACCCCGAAAGAACATCCTGAGTCTCAGCAGGAAGAGAAGAATTCGTAACGAAGCATGAGTGACCCAAACCAAGTCCGCATTAACGAACTGGCGCGCGAGCTCGAGGTCAAGGCTAAAGCCATCATCGACCTCCTACCCGGTTTCGGTGTGACCGAAAAGAAGACCCATTCCAGCTCCATCACGGTCGAGGTCGCCGACAAGGTTCGCCGCCAATTGCAAGGAACTCCCGAGCCGGCTGTCGAAGCTCCTCCGCCACCGAAGCCCGAGGTGAGGCCTCCTGCCGCACCCGTCGCATCTGTGCCGCACCTACCCGCTCCTGTCCGGCCGCCCGTTGCTGCGCCGCCCTCCGCTCCAGCTCCAGTTCGGCCCGCCGCTCCTGCGGTGCCTGCGGTACCGAAGCCCCCCGCTCCAGCAGCACCGAGCACATCTCCGTCGGTTGCTCCTGCGGCAACTAGACCTGCAGCTCCTCCGGCTCCTGCTCCCGCTCCTGCGGCTCCAGCTGCTGCTCCGCCGAAACCTGTTGCTCCTCCGGCTACCCCTGCCGGCGCTGGCGCTCCGAAGCCGCCGATGCCTCAACCCCCCGCGCGACCGATTCCAGGCCAGCCCATTGCTGCGCGTCCCGGGCTACAGCCGGCCCAACGTCCTCCCCAACAAGGCGCACCCTCCGGCGCAAAGCCAGCTGCCGCGGCTACAACTCCAACACCTTCACGCCCGAGCACGCCTCCGCGACCGCCGATGCCTACCGGTGGAAATCGAGGTCCAATTCCAGGCACAGTTCCAGGAAGTGGCCGTCCAAGTGGCCCCCGTCCAGGCCAACCTATGCGGCCTCAACAGCCGGGCCAAGGCCGTCCTTTTACTCCTCGCCCCAGTGGTCCAGGTGGGCAAGGTCAAGGCGGTCCCGGTGGCCAAGGCCGTCCGTGGGGGCAGCGGCCCGGTGCGGTGCCGATGGGCTCTCGTCCCGGACCACGCACGCCCGGCCGTCCCCAAATGCTTCCTCCACTGCCCGACAAGATGCCGCCTAAGGCGGAGCCGGGCAAGCCGCTCTACGCGCGCAAGCCTCCTCAGCGCCAGCGTCCTACGGCTGACAAGCGTGAAATTGAAGGAGAGCGCAAGCTCCACCCGACGCGTCATCGTCCGGGCGCAGGTGGCCGCGGTGCCGCTGCGGTTGCCATTGCTCCTCCGGAGCCGCGCGTCCCGCGTGAAGTCACGCTAACGGAAGGCATCACCATCCGGGAACTGGCCGAAAAGCTCGATGTTCGCGCCAAGGATCTTCTCAAGACTCTTCTCGATCGCGGCGTCTTCGCCAGCATCAACCAGGCGCTCGACGTGCAAACCGCCACTGACCTCGCGCAATCCTTCAATGGTATTGTCAGTGTCGTTTCACTCGAAGAGGAAATGGTTCTCGAGGTCGCCAAGGAAGAGACCAGGGAAAATCTTAAACCGCGGCCCCCAGTTGTCACCGTCATGGGCCACGTCGATCACGGCAAGACCAGCCTGCTCGACGGCATCCGCGAGGCCGATGTCGCTGGCGGCGAAGCGGGTGGCATCACCCAGCACATCGGCGCTTACAAAGTTCAAGTCGGCGATCGCAGTGTCGTTTTCGTTGATACGCCGGGCCACGAAGCCTTCACTCGCATGCGCGCGCGCGGTGCCAAAGTCACGGACATTGTCGTCCTCGTTGTCGCAGCGGACGACGGCGTCATGCCGCAGACCCGCGAAGCCATCGATCACGCCAAAGCGGCCAATGTTCCCATCATCGTTGCCGTCAATAAAATCGATAAACCCGAGGCGCAACCCGAGCGCGTCAAGCGCCAGCTAACCGATCTCGGCCTGATGCCCGCTGAATGGGGCGG
>Ga0335076_10006310_pt1 | contig 11958 bp, 9 predicted proteins | sample Lox_Sample_25_FD_206717 | JGI IMG/M metagenome (GOLD analysis project Ga0335076, IMG submission 206717) | Soil microbial communities from Loxahatchee National Wildlife Refuge, Florida, United States - Lox_Sample_2.5 | ecosystem: Environmental > Terrestrial > Soil > Wetlands | place: USA: Florida... | reverse complement strand
GGCGTTTATTTCAGGGGATGAAGTTGATGAGGAATTACGGTCTCGAGCGGCCGAGGGCTTTGCATTACTCCAACCCCTGATGTCGGACCTTCAACAATCGTATCTGTCCGTCAAGGAAATAGGAAGTACCGGGAAACCTCACGGCGTCATCTCACCGCTCTTCCCAACGACCTACCCATTCCCCACCAAACCAATCATCCGCAACGACAAATCTCTTGAAGGTGTCGACGAACCCCTCGCTGAACTCTCTGCCGTCCTAATGACATCTGCCATCCGCGCCGAATACGGGAAAGTAGCTGGTCTCTTCGGTTTCCGTCCAACGACAAATTCCCTCTCCCCGCTCCTCATCCAAAGCTTTCAAGTCTATACCTCAATTCTCTCCTCTGAAGCCTTCCCAACGCTCTGGCTAAATTCACACATCCTCGTCCATAAAGCCATCGTAAACCACCTCGTTACCATCTCCGAAGTCATGATCCAATTTTACAACCCTGATCCCGAGGAAGCAGAATCATTTGACACGGGGCTATGGCTTGCGTTTTTTAATTTGCTGTTGAAGACCGTGGGGAGCGATGCGCTTGCTGTGGAACATTTGCCGCCGCAGAGACGAAGGGCCGTATGGCGGATTGCCGGGGACTTGAGGAAGAGGGGCGCAGAGTTGTTGCAGGAGACGTGGGCAGCCATTGGATGGCCTACTGCCGAACAGGAGACCAAGGGATTTCAGATTGAACGGATGGGTGGATATCAAGTTCAATACGTTCCGTCTTTGGTTGCACCGGTGGTACGGCTTTGTCTATCTCATCATGAAGCGTTGAGGAGTGTTGCGCTTGAAGTTCTGCAAACCATGATCGTCAGTGAATTCGTTATCAGCGAGGATCTTGCCATTCTTCAGAATGAGATTATCAACGTTCGTCCCCTTTTCAGGTAGGCGTGACCATTAGGCATTGGATGCAACTTTCCACCATAAACCTGCGGACGCGGATGCGATGAGTAAGACGCTTCTGGTCCAGTCACTACGGGTGGCGTTTGCTCTTCCTGGAATTGATGAGGAATTGTCTGCCAAAGTCGATGACCTAGTGAACTCTGTTGAATTATTCTTTGAGCTTTTGGTCAGTGCGTATGGCGACTCGAATGAAGCAGACGTCGAACTCGAACACATCCTTAAACTCATGGACTTCGTCAAGGGCATGAATCGTCGTGATATCTATCTCAAGTATATGTACTCGTCCTACTTTGATCGAGGCTAATGTAGTCATCAACTCGCTCGCCGACATCAGAATAATGGACATTATGTCGAAGCTGGACTTGCATTGAAATTGGAGGCCGATTTATATCAATGGAATTGCGATGTGCAATTACAACAGACCATGGAACCCGAACATCCTGCTGAATCGGAATTCGCACGAAAACAACGCTTGTACAATCAGATTATCGACCTTTATGAAAAGGGCAAGGCTTGGGAGAAAGCAATTGAATTATGCAAGGAGCTGTCCGAACAATACGAAACAAAGACGCTGGATTACCTCTCCTTGAAGAATATCTTGCAGCGACAGGCTTCTTTCCTCGACCAGATTCTCACTGTCGATCGGCCGTCACCATCGTATTTCCGAGTTCATTGCTGGGGCCAAGCCTGGCCATTGGCACAACGGAATAAAGATTGGATTGTGCAAGGAGCAGATTGGGAGAAGATCTCAAGTTTCAGTGAGCGGATGCAATTACTCTATCCAACCGCACAACTCGTCAACGCCAACACCATGCCCTCCTTCGAAACCATGGACAAAGGACAGTATCTCCAAGTCACTGCACTCGTCCCTATCCCGGACCGAAGGAATCGGGTATTCACGACTCCTGACGTTGCTCCTCGAATTCGCCAGTACTATGAACATCACGAGGTCGATCAATTCAGTTATCAGATCATTAAACGAAATACCCTAGCCAATCGCCATGAAGCCGTGGACTCTAGCCCTGAATCTGTGACGGATATCTGGACCGAACGACGAATTTTGTACAGCGAAGCATCCTTCCCGAACATTGCGAGGAAAGCAAACGTCATTAACTACGCGACCGTTCGGTCGTCCCCAATCGAAAATGCCATTCAAGCGATCAAAAATAAGAACGACGAATTATTGGAGTTGGAGAGGAAATATGAACCGCTTTCACTTGAAGAGAAGCAGGATGTTAATATCAATTCTTTGTCTTTGGCGCTTACCAGTGTTATTGATTCTCCACTGAACGGGGGAGTTCACAAGTATAAAACGGCATTCCTCTCTGAAACCTACGTCGCGCAGCATCTGGGGAATCAAGAAGAAAAGGAATTCGTGGAGATGTTGAAGAGCGCGATCGAAGATCAAGTTGTAATTGTACGGCGATGTCTTGAGATTCATAAAAGTCTTGTCAGCGCCGATATGAAACCGTTCCACAAGTCACTTGTTGAATGTACTTACCCAGCAGCATATCGCAAAATATCCGCTAATAACTAGTATTCCACAAGAATTTTGCCGAAGAATTGGCGGTTGTCCGACCGGCGACCCCTCGCCAGCGTTCAAGACGCGACACAAACGCGATCAAGGACGAACCAACGAAGAGCATCACCTCTCAATCGAATGCGACAGAGCCCGCAGCCCCTCCGCTTCTTATCCCCCCAATCACCATCGAGGCTTCATCTGCCCCGATCCCGGAGAGCGTGCAACACCCGGCGAGCATGTCTCGTGCGTCGATCTCATCGTCTTTACACCCGAGCGAGGATTTGAGTCGACTTTCGATCGATGTATCAGAGAGCGAGTCGCCGGTTACGATTCGCAGTCAAGATAGACGAAGTCTTACGAGTCGGATAACACCAAGTGTCAAGAGCATACGAAAAACATTATCTTTCAGGGGTAGGAAGAGTGGGGAGTTTTCGACTTGATCATGTGTTATTCCTGTATTTCGTCGCAGCGACGGGAGGGCTTGTGTATTTTCTACTTTAGCTTTTTGAAATGGGGATGTCGTGTCTATGTATATTAATCGTAGGCTTAATTAATGGCTTGGAAGCTGGGAGGTTTCTGGTATCCCTATTGGAATGATGGAATCCAAGGTGAATATTTTTACTCCTAATAAACGGGAAAATTCGAAATGAGCTCGTGGCTCTCTAATTAACACGGAGCAGACGTTAATTTCCGAGGGGCCCGCCAACCAACGGTGGCGGTTTCGAAATTGGCTCGACCGGGGCTTCTGCCATTTGTGCTGCAGCCTGGCCCTGTCCATCCGTGTGCGGCAAAGCCCATCGTCCCGCAAAGAGCCAAGGAATTTGACCTCGCAGTGTCTTATCCCCCCCCATTCACAACGTCATGCCGCATTTCCGCGAAGGTTGATAGGTGCTCTCTCTCGACTCCGTAATTAAGAGACGTTCTCCCGGCCACCGGGACCGTGCTTGGCTGGTGTGACAATGGCGTCGTCTTCATCATCGCAATTGCGCAATGTTCAAACGTCGCAGGACCGCGCCTTGCAGCGGCGACAATCAAATGAGGACGGCTCCACCCCAAAACGGCCGGCTTGCGCCGAATGTCGGCGTAAGGTAAGCCTTTAGCCACTCTGCGGGCGCGCACCTCCGCTAACTCGCGCTTTCAGAAAATTCGGTGTAGCGGCACGGGAGAACCACCCTGTCAAAACTGTCTGGACGCTGGAGTCGAGTGTGTATATGTGGAAGGCAAAAAGCGGGGCCCTGCTAAGGGCTATTTCGAGGTTATTGCCGGACGGTGCCGCCCGATTACAAACGTTCAGGCTAACAGCAAGCCTTTCTCGAGTGGAGGAATTACTCAATACTCGTGTCGGCCCGTTACTAGACGACGACGACGATGGGGGATCGGTGCTGTCGGACGAGGCGTCGGAATCAGAAGAGGAGTCCGACGAGGAAATGGATGCGCAGGACACGGGAAGAATCCCGAACTTTATTCAATGGCGTCCCGGCATCTCCTTCAAAGATTCTCTGCAGTATCGGGACTTACAGCCCATCGAAATGGACTCGGTCAGTAGTCCTTATAGCTATGCTTTTCGAATCGATGCATTTGCCGGTAAAGTATCGACAGCGAAGGGGGAGTTTCAAAACCTAGGATCGGGCAAGTTCATGCGAAAAGATGATGGTGAGCAAATGAACCTGGATACGGCGCATCTCGACCCACAGCTCGCCAACTATCTCATCGACTATTATTTTCGGGAGTTATGGCCATTGTTTCCCATAATAGATCGCGAGGCGCTCTATTTTCAGATACGAGACGGGAATCCCATGCCACCAGCAAGTTTGATGACCGCCATCTACTTTTCAGCGGCGACCACTCTTGCATCCTTCGGCCCTCCCACGGACGTTCATGGTGATACGTCTTCCCCATCTCTATCACCACGAAGTCTGCCACCTCGCAGGCCACCCACCGTTTCCGACAGCCTCGTAGAAAATCTCCGCACTCTTGTTATGAACAATCTCGCGCATCTCTCCAAGCCAATCTTAGAACCTCGTATCACCACCCTGCAAACCATCCTTCTTCTATGCCTGTACGATAGATCGCTCTCCGGAGATTATAGATCCTCCCTTATTTCCGATGCCATTCGAATATCACAAAACATATTACTACACCGATCCATAAACAACATCCCAGCCCGAGACCAATCACTACGCAAGCACTTATGGTGGACAATCTTTGTCCTCGAAGTCTGGACCGCAGCACGGGATCGAACCCCATGCACCATCGACCTAGCTGAAGTCGACGCCCCACCTCCCATCGAATCCGAAGAAACGGGACATCAAGCCTTCACCACCCTCGTCGCACTCACCCGAATCCTCTTTGAAATCCTGCGGCAAATCCATACCCCTCTGGTGCATAATCACGAGGTCCCCACACAAGCCACGCGATTTCGTGACTGGATAATGGACTGGTACTGTAATTTACCCTCCGGCCTATTGGTGTCGGAGATGAATGGAAATGAGATGGCTGAACTCTTACTTGCTTGTTGTCATAGCGTACTCTTATTAATTTATGCACCATTTTATGAGGAGGAAATGGTCAGGGGGGAAATGGAACGCTCGAGAGGGATCATTACGGATACTCTCGGAAGGCTGGGAAAAGCGACCGTGAAATTTGGCGTCATTTCCAGTCTTTTGGGAGATTTGAAAAGGCGGCGTTCGGTGTGACAGGCGCGCGGGATGCCCGAATGATTGGGGAAAGATTTGGGCCAAGGAAGGGGAACGGAACGATTTAAACTCCCGGTGAAAAAAATCGCAATAGTAATAGAAATTTAAATATGGTGATTGCGATAATTGTTTGGGTTTTCGTTATCGTGTGTGATCGCGACTTTTTTCGGACCGCCGTTAAACTGCAGTCCGGGAGTTCCTGCATCCCAGGGGGTTTTTCACCCGAGTTGGAATAAGGTTTTCACAACAAAATGCGTGTGCGGCATATCTGAGCAAAAATGTGCGTTCCCGAACCCCCGTGGGGGCATGTCCAATCCCCGTTCGTCAAATCAAATTTAACTTTTTATGGCTAGTCTCCTGCTATAACCGCTTTACATTTGCAGTTAATATAAGCACTTACCCGCTTCCGCGATTGATAATTATGTGGGGTCCTCGCTTCGGGCGAGCTCGAGGGGTCTTCGGCAGGACGGCATCCGAGCGTAACTTTTTATCTTTCATTTACGGGGTCAGCTGGGAGCTCGGCCAAGATAAGTTCCAAGGCATTTATTCTAAAAGTTCATACATACAAAATCTAGTCAAGAGCTATGACAATGATCGCCTACTAGCCAGAGTAGCAATCATAGAAAAGTTTCTCCCCACTCCAACTACTAAATATGAGAACCACAAAAATAAAAAAATCTAAATAGATATGCATACTGATAACCGGTGCCAATGACGAAACCCACCGCCGAACGAAAACTTCTTTCCCATGCTCTTTTCAATATACACAGCGAATGGTATTACATGATTAGACAATTCTCTCCTTCGCTCCCGGGGTTGCTTGCAGTAGTGCTGCCGAGGGGAACGGGCATACCGGCGACGGCGCCCAATGCCGTTGCGGTGGAACTTATTGCGTTGCTACCGGCAGGATAGGTTGAACCATAGGGGGAGGATTGGTGAAATTGAGCGGGAGATTGGGTCGTTGGGTAGGGAGCGTAGCCCTCCATGCCTCCAGAAGTGGATCGTACGCTGCCAGGATAGCTAGCTCCGTAGGTGTAATCTTTGGCAGTTGGTTGAGATGAATGTAAAGATGATGCAGATGATGCGCCTCCATATGTCGACGTCGGGCTTGGAGAAACTCCAGAGCCGTAATAGGAGGATTGCCCGCTAGAATATCCTGACGCCACTGGAGAAGTTGTTTGTGCCATCGTTGTTTGCGTTGTTGCCAATCCCGAATATGCGTTAGTTCCCGTCGTTGTTGAAGAAGATCCGGCATAATATGAGGCGTAGTTTGGATCGTACGTTTGTTGTCCTCCATATCCATTAGAGTATTGCGTATTTTGCACGCCCGTGTTGCCAGTCGCTCCGTAATTGACTCCACCGCCTTGAGCCCCTGTCGATCCGTAAGGAACTGAGTTGTACCCCGGTTGAGCGCCGAGTTGATAGCCTCCTCCAGACGAAGCTGAGGGGTTGGATCCATAAAGCGACCCATTGTGATACTAGAGTCCATTTGTCAATGATTTCGTTTCGAGAAAGGTTGGGCAGAGGAGGTTGGGAGGTTCGCGATGAAAGGAAGAGCAGGCGAATGCGGGAGGGACGGGAAGTTTATGGGGGAAAGGAGGGAAAACAAAGGGGGGGTTCTTACAGTTTGTTCTGGTTGTTGATATTGGTAGTTATAGGACATACGGACTGTGCGCTTTGTGAGACGGAGGTAAAGTAGCTATTTCTGTTGCTGTGCCGCTCGTGTAATGAAGTAGGGGCTTGGGATCGAAGGTTGCTTTGAGGAATTAAGGACGAGGGAGAAATTGAGTTCCTTTTATGTTGAGCGGCAGAGATGTCTGAGCCGTCTGTCATTGCGCTCTGACTGGTCGACATGTCGGAGAACAAAGAAAGGCCAGAAGTGGTGATGTATGAATTATGAAGATCGCGTGGCAGTGGGGAGAGTGGGTGATGCGGCCGCGGTGTTTCTTTTTCTAGTCCAGATCGAGTAGCGATGCCTAACAGGTCTCGAGCCCTTTTCGTGTTGTCTCGAGTCGTTCGGAGATCGCGTTGCAGTCTTCAATTGATGATCGAAGGGGGAAAGTCGAGCGGCCCTCTGCTTTAAACGTGTGCCATCCTCAGCTCGGGAGTGCGAAATTAAGGTTTCCAGCTGGTGTCCCGTTTTGTCGAAGAAAGGCCCGCCGATCAGTTTGACCATGGAAGGGAAGAAATTGACTGAGCGGCCCGTGCGGGGCGCCTCCCTAAATTAGCTTCCAATAAGCCAATAGCCGCGCCTAAGTCTATTCCGTAGCCGCCTTAGCACGCCCAATTAAGCCAGGCACTTCGTGACGGTTGCCGACCATGTGTTCCAGGAAGAAGGCGGACCTTGCGTGCCATACATAACTGATTTTGGGGGCACAGGCCGCTTAACGACTTTCCGGCACAGCTCATTTCCCTCATCGTCCTCCCTTTATTTTAGCCTTGTCTTTCAGTAGCGGTATGTACCTACTTGCTCGCATTTGTCTGGCAACGTGCTGCCCTGATTCTCCCGGCGATCGACAGAGAGCGTCACGGTACTAAAAATGGCCAATTCAAACTACGCGTTTCTGTCACTGTTCAGACCACACTATTTCAATTGGTCAGAACTATTTCAACGGGGGGTCAATGCACTATGCAGGATGCGATGAAAGCCTATCGTAACAGCAGAAACGCGATGCCGTTGCCTGGATGCGATTGGAACACTGGAACACACCACCTAATTGCTCCGAAAAAAGCCAGGCCGCCTGCGTTTCCTTCCAATTCCCTGACAAGTATTTTTCGTTGACCAATGCCATCCGGGCGACCGTGCGCAGTGCAGACGATCGTCCTGAACAAAGGAAGACCTTATATTCGGCCTTTGTCTCCCGGGAACAAAGGACCTCAGTTTCCGAGGGCTTCCGAAAAGAGTCTGACAAGGGTCCAAAATGGACTACCAACGGAAGGCATGTAGCATGTCCCGACTTGTTTTTCTTTCCTGTTGGTCATGCGGGCCTGCAGCATTTTCTGTACTTCTGGATCTCCGATTCCAAGAGCCCCAGGGGTCAAATGTAAGCCACAGCCGCGTCCCGGGGTTTGAAAGTTAAATAACCGAGGGGGATCAGCTGTGCGTGAAGAAAATTAGGGCGATATATAAACTCGGATTCGGAAACTTCCATCCATCGTTCCCGCTAATGCTCACAATGGATAAGTCGATCTTTGAAATCAGAACTATCTCAAATTAGTGAAAGTTGGAATACGCTTGTCCTAGGGAGTTCCGCCGAAATTAGAAACGAGGTTGGAATCAGTGGGATCGTTAATATGAAATCCTAGTGTATTTCATCGCAATGATTGGATACTCGCCAGTATCCACAACTGTGAGGCGTAGAAGGGCCACATTGGCAAACATGTAACTGGTAGCGACGGAATTGTTGAGTTAGTTTTGTGCCAAACCGGTAGTTGACCTTCCGTCAAGCTGAAATCTATCCCTACAGGAAAACACCCCTATATATAGGCCTCTCGATCCCTTTGTCTTTAGACAATGAGGTCCTTCGGAAGTCATCGAAATGTCAACATTTCGGCGGTTCACTCGAACAATTGCGATATCGAGGCAGATTGTTCTCCCCCTTTTCACGTGGAAGGAACCTTATTTTTCACTGTTGAAGGGATCCGTGTCCTCTATAAATGACGATCGGCAATGGGCATTTTGCTGAACTCAATTGAGCATCCGGCTCAATGGGCACACATTCAGGGGCCTCGTCCAATTTAAGTCGTGTTCCGTATCAACGTGCTATTTTAAAGATTCCGTCATGGGCCGGTCTACCCCAGCGCGCGTAATGTAAGCTACCAGTTCGCACGTTTCCCCCTCTCTTCTCCCGACGCCTTCTTCGCCAAGGTCGTCGGGTTATCTTTTACCGACGTGGGGTCAGGCACCAGAAGATCCGCAACTTTAATGAATTTAGTAGCGGCATCCACTTCCTCCGTATCTTTTTGTCCATTGAAAAGGCGCGTGAATTTGGCCCACATCCACGTCCCAGTTTTGCCCCAATTCACGGGCCACCAAACGAGTTTGCCGAATAATTGGTCGACGCGGGGTCCCGGGAGGGGCACGTCGGGCCAGATAGCGTGAATGTACCAGGTTATGAAATGTTGGCAATTGCGTCGGAAAGCATGGAAACTCTCACCACGGAGAATTTCGCGGATGTAGATTTGGCCGATGGTGACAAGTTCAGCATCGGTTCTATTGACGGGGCCGAGATAAACTAATTGTTTAGGGCGCCATTGGTAGGTTGTCCAATTTTTGAGGTTGAGAGATACAATGTGTGAGGTTGTATCATGGCGTAGCTCAATTACGAGGCCCGTAGAGGGGCTCGAGAGCTTGTCGCCGATATCCGAGGTAGGGTGGCCGTTTTCGGTGGCAGGGAGTTCGTCGGTGATGAGAACTGCCCAATGCAATAGGGGAGGGAATCGCTCAAGCACGCCGCCCACGACGGATTGGAATGCATCGCCGACTTTGCCCTTGAAGAATCGTCTGACAGGACGGCCGAGGAAATATCCATAGCGCACTCTCGTATCCGTTGCAAGATACACATTGTCATGATGGGTTACGGGGATCTGCTCTAATGCCAGACCACGATATTTGTCGGGAGTGGGGCCCTGGATTTTCTCCCCCGCGGCTTCTTGAACCTCCCCAAGCGGCACAGCTGACGAGGCCTGTAGAATAGAAAGCCATGAAATCAAAACCAGAAACTTCATCATGTTTTTCCAAGTATGTGCGATTCTCATGTCGCTGGCAGGACTTTCAATGTATCAGCTAGTCGATCTTTGTCTGAGATGTACTGTAGATTTACATATGTTGATCTCGCGGCTAGCTAAAATATCGCCCATGAGAAAGAGAAACAACGAGTCCCCACAAGTCAATATGGAACATTTCCCATTTCATGCTCGATGAGATAATCCCCTCCACACTCCTCCCAAACCTTCCTCGTAAGTAAACTCTTTTTCCGCGCTTCTATTTCCATTCCCCTAAACCACTTGCCTGCGCCCTTCCACGCATCCAACTTGACATCAACCGCCTTCCTCACACGAAGCGGACTTCCTGCAGGCAAGACAGCACGTAATTCCCTCTCAATCCGGATATCAAGACCCTCCAGTGAGGTGAACCCGCCAGTGACAAAAATATCCTTGATGAGGTCGTCTTGGTGGCCGCTTCGTTGGATGATCCCTGATGAGATCTCGATCAACCCAGCTTGATCGACGCCTGCGATGCCAGGCGAAAACAGCACCTCGGGAACACGAATTCGTTCGACATTCAAATGCAATTGGTGTAATTGCGCGGGATCATTATGATCGAAATGTCCTGTTGCCCCACGTAAAAACGCGTGAATGAGAGATTTCGAGGGATCCTTTTCCGCGTCGACAAGTTGAGATTCGTCAAAGGCCGCGTCATGTAATAATAATATTCCCTCTAATTTGCGTAATTCTTCGATGGTGCGCGTTTCATCCTCGTCTGACTCGATTTCAGCGCCCTCTTTTGACGTCCCAATGTCTTTGTAAATATTCCAGTCTGCATCGTTAGCGCCGAAGGTGTCGTCGTCCCCTTTTCGTCGTTTTTTGCCGTTGGGGATGTCGGAAGCGAGATTTGCGATGGATTTCATACGCATTTGGGAGGCCAGGGATTTACGGTCGTTGAGTTCGGCTTTTATACGTCGTTGGATCTTGAGTTTTTCCATTAAATCGACGCGGAGTTGACGTTTATTATCGAGCCAGACGTCGAAATTGTTGAGTCGTTGTTCTTCGTCGGCTGCTCGCGCTTCTTCCTCCCGTCGACGTTCTGCTTCCCTCTCCGCTTTTAAACGCATACGCGAGTCATATCCCGATTTCAACAGTCGCTGATGTCGTTTTTTCTTCAGATCCTCGGCGCTAAGTTGGTCGTCGGGGATATCGAGTAGTGGGAAGGACGGTGGACCTGTTTCTTCTTCATCAATTTGAGACCCCCCCGTGTTATCCCGTTGTTTCGACCGTTTAATCGCCGCTTCAAGTCTCTTGATTTCCTTTTCTACCTCTGCAACTTCTGCGAAACCTTCGCCCTCAATGCGTCGTTGAAACTCTCGTTTCCCGTCTGTTTCGGAGTGCGACATGAGTTTGCGATAATACTCAAGGTCACTTTCATTTTGAACGAGCTTTTCAGCTCGCATTCGAGCGGCCTGTTCTTGTAGTCTTCGTCCGCTTTCCTTTTTACGTTCGTTCGCTCGGGCGATTTCTTCTTCAGTTTTGGCATTTGCAAGCTAACCATTAGCAACTTGTCGCTTTCGTTAAGCGGGGAGTACGTATTCGGTATAGGGAAATTGAATTAAGTGATCTGCGTCCTTGAGATGGGTTCTATCGAGCATGCAGGCGAGTTCGGCAGCATAGTCTCGTGCGACGTAGCAGTGGTCCCAGACGAGTGACTGGGCTTGTAGGAGTGTGAGTTTGGACGGGAATGAAGGGTATTTCAGCTGGAGAAGACGTAACATGAACTCCACGGCTTGGGTGCCGCCCCATTGGAGTCGCTTTGCTTGTGACAGTATGCCGCGTCCGGCGATGACAGGGATAACATGGGTCGCATGGTTGCCAGCGGAAACGACGAGGCCGGTTGAGTTGGCCGAGTTGACATTTTGTCGATAGGAAAAGAGGGCGTCAATGCCGTAGGATATCGATGGCGCTGAGTACGTTTCAAATAGTAGTTCAGACATCACTCGTCATTAGCTTCTCCTTCTGCACATAATGGGGCATACTCTTTCTGTTGTAGTTTGGATTGCAGACTGGCTCTGTCATGACGATAGGAT
>Ga0335076_10006309_pt1 | contig 11958 bp, 9 predicted proteins | sample Lox_Sample_25_FD_206717 | JGI IMG/M metagenome (GOLD analysis project Ga0335076, IMG submission 206717) | Soil microbial communities from Loxahatchee National Wildlife Refuge, Florida, United States - Lox_Sample_2.5 | ecosystem: Environmental > Terrestrial > Soil > Wetlands | place: USA: Florida... | reverse complement strand
TGCCCGTCCTCCTCTTGTACCGAACGCCTTCTGCTAGCCCTGAGCCTCGAAAGGCTTGCTCCGAGCTTCGAGGAGAGGCGGTCCGCTCTCACGAATTTCCAATTTCTATTTTCTATCCTCGCTTTCCACTCCCAGCTTCGCCGCCTCCCACGCCGCCAATCCCCCCGCCAACTCCCGCAACTCCTCAATCCCGTTCTTTTCCAACAAACTCGCCGCAATCGACGACCGGTATCCCCCCGCGCAATGCACCACAATCTTTTTCCCCCGCGGCACTTCCGCCAATCGTTCCTCCAGATGGTTCAGCGGTACATTCACGCTGCCAACAATTCTCTTGCTTGCATTCTCCTTCGCCCCGCGCACGTCCAACACCACTGGCCTCTCTGCCGCACGCAACGCCAACTCCTTCACCAACTCCATCGCATCCACCCGCCGCGTTCCTCTCACCAGCTCCGCTCGCCTCTCCAACTCCTGCATCCCGCCCCCCAAATACCCGGCCACGTGATCGAATCCAATTCTCCCCAACCGCATCGCCGCTTCTTCCTCTCTCCCTGGATTCGCGATCAACACAATCGGCTTGTCCCTCTTTAGCAGCGTTCCCGCCCACGTCGCATACTGTCCGCCCAATCCAATATTCACGCTCCCGTGCAAATGTCCCGCCGCAAACTCGTCGGGCTCCCGCACATCCACCACCTGCGCCCCGCCATTCATCTTCTCCAGTACTCCCGCAAGTTCCAGCGGCCTTAACGCCTGCTCTAGCGTCTTCTCCAGCGTCGGGCGCTCCTTGGTGTTCAGCACCGCGTCGTACGTGAAATACGCCGGCGCTTCCGGCTGGTCCGCCGTAATCATCTTCACGAATTCGTCTTCTGCCATCGGCTGCAACGCGTAATTCGTCCGCCGCTGCGCTCCGATCGTCGATACCGCTTCCTTCCCGATATTCCTCCCGCACAGCGATCCCGCTCCATGCGCTGGATACACCAGCGTCTGGTCTGGCAATCCCAGCAATTTCGTCGTCAACGATCCAAACAGCATCCGCGCCAGGACTTCCGGCTTCCATCCCAGCGCCGCTCGCAGATCCGGTCGCCCCACATCCCCGATAAATAACGTATCGCCCGTCAGCACCGCCACCGGCTCCTTCTCATCCTTCGCCAGATCAAACACCAATATCGATATTGACTCCGGAGTGTGCCCCGGCGTCTCCATCGCCTGCAATCGCACCTTCCCGAACTCCAGCCGGTCTTCATCCCCCATCGGCGTAAACGCGTACTCCGCCTGCGCTTTCGCTCCCAGATAAATCTTCGCTCCCACGCGATCCCGCAACTCCAGGTGCCCGGCGATAAAATCCGCGTGCAGGTGTGTCAGCAGCACATAGCGGATCGTTACTCCGTCCCGCTCCGCCGCCTCCAGATACCGCTCCACATCTCGCTGCGGGTCCACCACCGCCGCCGTTCGAGTCTCTTCATCCGCAATCAGATACGACGCATGCGCCAAACATCCCAGGTAAAACTGTTCCACCTTCATACTCGTTCTGCCTCCTTGCACTCCGTCTCCCGCAGCAATATTGTCATCCTGAGAAGCGCCGTCCGCGACGTACCACTTCAACCCCTGCGACTTGCTTGCCCTGTTCCCACCAAGGGCCAGCCACAAATTTCACGTCACTGCGCCCTCCCGCGCCGCGGTTCCTCCATCACGTCAGGTTATCCTTATTGTTGCAAACATTTCTTTGCACCGCCCGCTCGCCATTCCGTCTTTTCCTCTTGCCCTTTCTGTTGCGCTGGTTTAGCCTCGCTCTTACATTCGTTCTCAAGGTGCGTTGTGATCATTTATACCGAATCCGATTATCTCGAAGCTCATCTGACGGAAATTTCCTCCGGCTCCCAGGGCGGACCCATCCACATCGAGACCGTCCCCGAGCGCCTCACCTCCGTCCTCAAGCGTTTCACGTCTTCCTCGCCGGACTCCTCCTCTCCCAAATCCTCTCGCCCGTCCAAATCGCGCAACCACTAACCCACTTCCCGACACGTCCATCCGGCCAGTCACGAGACCGGCGCCGAGGCCACCATACGCCTCCACACGGTCCAGCCCAGTAACCCCCACGAAACGCCTTTTCTCCAACTTCGTCACCATCCCTCCTGCTATCCCTCTCCTCTTTCCCCCGTCCATCCTCTACAATACCCCTCCCATGCGCACCGCTCTCCGCCAAGACCTCGCCATCACCCTCCGCAATTTCCACCGCTCCCCCGGTTTCGTTCTCGCCGCCATCCTCTCCCTCGCCATCGGCATCGGCGCCAACACTTCCATCTTCTCCGTCACCAACGCGCTTCTCCTTCGCCCTCTTCCATTTCCCAATTCCGATCGCCTCGTTATTCTCTGGAACCGCTCCCCGGGCCTCAACATCGCGCAAGACTGGTTTTCCACCGCCCAATATTTCGATATCAAGCGCGACCACTCCGGATTCGAACAAGTCGCCATCGCCATCGGCGGCAGCGAGAATCTCACCGGCGACGGACCTCCCGAGCGCATCGGCGTCGTCCGACTCTCCTCCAATCTCCTTCCCATGCTCGGTGCCCAAACCGCTCTCGGCCGTCTCTTCACTCCTGAAGAAGACTCCCCCGGCCAGCCCGCCACCGCTCTCCTCACCTACGGCACTTGGGCCCGCCGCTACGGCCGCAATCCCAACATTCTCGGCCAGACTCTTCACGTGAACGGCAAGCCGCTCGCCGTCGTGGGCGTTCTCGCCCAGGATTTCTCCCTCGCCCACGAGACCATTCCCACGCTCGGCGGTCCTGAGCTCGCCGAAATCATCGTCCCTATCCCTCTTCCCGCTGCGGCCGCCGACGATCGCGATCACGAAGACTACAATGTCGTCGCTCGCCTCAGGCTCGGCGTTTCCATCCAGCAAGCGCAAGCTGAAATGGACACCATCACCGCCCGCCTCCGCGAGCAGCATCCCGACATTTATCCTCCCAACGGTGGCCTCACCTTCGGCATCTTTCCGCTTCTCGAGCAGGTTGTTGGCGACATTCGCCGTCCTCTCCTCATCCTCAACGGCGCTGTCGCTTTCGTTCTCCTCATCGCCTGCGCCAACGTCGCCAATCTTTTGCTCTCCCGCGCCATCGCTCGCCAGAAGGAAATGGCCGTTCGCGCCGCTCTGGGCGCCTCGCGCGCTCGCATCATCCAGCAACTCCTCACCGAAAGTGTTCTTCTAGCCATTGGCGCTGGTATCGTCGGGGTGTTCCTCTCTTTTTCCGCCGTCAACGCCCTACACTTCCTCGGCACACGCAGCGTTCCCCGCCTCACTTCCATTTCCGTGGACGCGCGCGTCCTCCTCTTCACTCTCGCCATCTCACTCTTCGCCGGAATTCTTTTCGGCCTTGCCCCCGCCCTCCGCGTCTCTCGCCTCGATCTCCACGATCAGCTCGCCGACTCCGCCCGCGGTTCCTCCGGCGCCAACGCCCTTTGGGGACGTGGCAATCACCTCCGTCGCCTCATCGTCATCGCCGAACTCGCTCTCTCCCTCATGCTCCTTGTCGGTGCTGGCCTCCTCATCCGCAGCTTCGCCCGCCTCCAGAACGTCGCACCCGGTTTCAATTCCCATAACGTCCTCACCTTTGGACTCACCCTTCGCGGGCAGAACTACACTTCCAAAGAAATCACTCTAGCCACTTACCGCCAGCTCTGTGATCGTTTCGAACATATCCCCTCTGTCTCGGCCGCCGGCGGCGTAACGGCTCTCCCTCTCAGCGAACTCTGGGCTTGGGGACCCATCAACGTGGAGGGCCGCGTCCATTCTCCCGGCGAAAACTTCATCAATGCCGACCAGCGCGTCGTCGCCGGCCACTATTTCGAAGCCATGCAGATTCCCCTGATCCGCGGCCGTCTCTTCGATCCCGCCCTCGATACCAGCGACAAGCCTCCTGTCATTCTCGTCGATGAATTCATGGCCAGCGAACTCTGGCCCGGCCAGGATCCCATCGGCAAACGCATCCGCAACGGTGGCCTCCACTCCACCGATCCCTGGATGACCGTCGTCGGCGTCGTTGGCCGCGTCAAACAATACGCTCTCGATACCAACGGCCGCATCGCCTTCTACCTCTCCCACATGCAATTTCCCGCGCGCGAACTTTTCATCGTCCTCCGCTCCGATACCGCTCCTGCGTCGCTCGCCACTTCCACTCGGGAAGCCGTCCGCTCCGTTGATCCCGACCTTCCCGTCTACGCCGTCCGCACCATGGATGACCGCGTTTCCGAATCCCTCGCCCGTCACCGCTTTTCGATGGTGCTTCTCGCCGTCTTCGCCGCTTTTTCCCTCATCCTCGCCTCCGTCGGCATCTACGGGGTTATGGCCTATCTGGTCACGCAAGGCACGCGCGAAATCGGTATCCGTATCGCGCTCGGCGCCACGCAGCAGAAAATCCTCGCCATGGTCATTGGCCGCGGCATGACCCTCGCCCTCACTGGCGTAGCGGTCGGACTCGCTGCCTCATTTTTTCTCTCGCGCTTACTCGAATCCCTGCTCTACGGCGTCACCGCCACCGACCCGTTCACTTTCCTAGCCATTCCGCTCATCCTCTTATCTGTGGCCCTCGCCGCCATCCTCATTCCCGCCCGCCGCGCCTCCCGCACCGATCCCATACTCTCCCTCCGCTCCGAATAATTTGCAGTGCGGCGGCAGGGTCTCCCAGCCAGATGATGGTCATCCCGACCGGAGTGGCCCAGCATTATCCCGCGCGCCTCTTCCATCGCGCCGGGCCAAGCAGCGGAGGGACTTTAATGTCATCCCACCAATCAAAGGAATACGCACCATTCTCCCTTCCTCTTCCTGCTACAATCTCCCCTCGTAACTCCCACGGCGTTTCTCCCGTCCTAAACGCATACGCCAAAAGGAGCTTCGCATGCTCGCCACGCAACTGAACCGTCGCGCCTTCCTCAGAGTTTCCGCCGCAGCCGCCGGCGGCCTCCTCGTCTCCGTCTACGCCGACCCCGACCCCGTCGACTCTCTCTTCGCGCAATCTCCCGCCCCCGCGCAAAATTACGTTCCGACCGCCTTCCTTCGCGTCTCCTCCGACAATCTCTTCACCATCACCGCCAAAAATCCCGAAATCGGCCAGGGCGTCAAGACCTCCATGCCCATGCTCGTCGCCGAAGAACTCGATGTCGATTGGAAAGATGTCCGCATCGAGCAGGCCGATCTTGACGAGACTCTCTACGGTCCGCAGCGCGCAGGTGGCAGCACCGCCACTCCCATGAACTGGGACCCACTCCGCCGCGTCGGCGCCGCTTGTCGTCAGATGTTCGTCACCGCCGCCGCGCAATCCTGGTCCGTCCCCGAATCCGAATGCGCCACTTCCTCCGGCCGTGTTCTCCACGCTGCTTCCAACCGTTCCGCAACCTACGGCTCCCTCGCCGCCAAAGTCGCCAAACTCACCCCGCCCGATCTCAAGTCCGTCGCCCTAAAAAATCCCAAGGACTACAAAATCATCGGCCACACCACTCCCGGCGTCGACAATCTCTCCATTGTCACCGGCAAGCCGATCTATTCCATAGACTATCGCGTCCCCAACATGCTCTGGGCCGTCTACGAAAAATGTCCCGTCTTCGCCGGCAAACTCCTCTCCTCCAATCTCGACGACATCAAGAAAGAACCCGGCGTCCGCCACGTTTTCGCCATCGCCGGCACTTCCGACCTCCTCGGCCTCATGCCCGGCATCGCTGTCGTTGCCGACACTTGGTGGCAAGCCAAATCCGCCCGCGAAAAACTCCAGGTGAAATGGGACGAAGGCTCCACCGCGCAGCAATCCAGCGAAGGCTTCCTCAGAGAGGCTCAGGAACTCTCCAAGCAACCTCCCTCAATGACCCTTCGCAAAGATGGCGACATCGCCGCCGCTCTCCAAGCCGCCGCCAAAACCGTCACCGCCGCCTACGACTATCCCTTCCTCGCCCACGCTCCCATGGAGCCGCAGAACTGCCTCGCTCACTATCACGACGGCAAACTCGAATTCTGGTCGCCTTCACAGACTCCCGCGCGTGGCCGCCAGCTCGTCTCGCAGGTCCTCGGCGTTCCCGAGGACAAAATCATCGTCCACATGAAGCGCACCGGCGGTGGTTTCGGCCGTCGCCTCACCAACGACTACATGCTCGAGGCTGGCGCCATCGCCAAGGAGCTTGGCGTTCCCGTCAAACTTCTCTGGACACGGGAAGACGATTTCCACCACGACCACTACCGCGCCGCCGGTTATCACTTCCTCAAGGCTGGCGTCGACTCCGCCGGCAAACTCACCGCTTGGGAAAATCATTTCGTCAGCTTTGGCGCCGACGGCAAATTCGCGCCGGTCTGCGGAATCGAGGGCAATCAGTTTCCCGGAACCTTCCTGCCCAACTTTTCTTTCGTCGCTTCGCTCATCCCTCTCGGCGTTCCCACCTACGCTCTTCGTGCCCCTGGCAGCAACGCCTTCTCCTGGGTCTTCCAATCTTTCCTCGACGAACTCGCCCACGCAGCAGGGAAGGACCCTGTGCAATTCCGCCTCGACCTCCTCGCGCTTCCGCGCGTCGTCAATCCGCAATACAAAACGGACGGCCCCGAAATCGACGGCCCCCGCATGGCCGGTGTCGTCAAACTCGCCGCTGAAAAATCCGGCTGGGGCGCGCGCAAACTCCCGTCCGGCACCGCCATGGGCGTAGCGTTCCAGTTCTCTCATCGCGGGCATTTTGCCGCTGTCGTTGAGCTATCCGTCAACGCCCAAAAACAGATCAAGATCAACAAAGTTTGGGTTGCCGGTGACGTTGGTAGTCACATCGTCAATCCCGGCGCGGCCGAAAACGAATGCCAGGGCGCCGTCCTCGAGGCCCTCAGCTCCGTCATGTCCTACGAAATCACCATCGACAAGGGCCGCGCCGTACAATCCAATTTCCACGAATACGAGCCCATCCGCATCAATCAAACCCCGCCCGAAATCGAAATCCACTTCCTCAAGACCGATAACTCGCCCACCGGTCTTGGCGAACCCGCGCTCCCGCCCGTCCTCCCGGCCGTCTGCAACGCCATCTTCGCCGCCACCGGCCAGCGCATCCGCTCGCTCCCCCTAACCAAGCACGGCTACTCCTGGGCCTGAGTTGCTATACCCGTATAGGCACGATATATCGTCCCGGGAGCGCCATTCACCAGAATGGCATCGATGCCGGGCCACCGCAGGTTGTGCTTGAATGAATTGAAACTCAGCCAAAGCCGTTCCACCACTCACGCTCTTCTCTTTCCCTTTCCCGAGGGGTACTGTTAATTCATGGAGGCCCCATGAACACCACCGAAATCCTCCAACGCTCCAACTCCATCCTTCTCGTCGATTGGCCAGCCAGAGACGTCCCCGAATCCCTCGTCCAGGCCGGTCTCCACGTTTTCGTCAAAGGCGGCCCCGCCCCCGACGATTTCTTCGCTTGCGACTGGCGCGACAATCAACTCGTCCAACAACGCATCGGCCATCCGCCCGATCGCGCCGATATCGTCTACTCCTACCGCCCGCTCTCCGAACTCCCCGGCATCGTCGATCTTGCCAAATCCGTCCACGCCAAAATAATCTGGACGCAATCCGGCCTCTGCTCCGACGGCACCAAAGATCCGCGCGGCTGCTGGCTCTCCAACTTCGACCATTACTCCGCTCGTTGTCTCGTCCAGTCCGCCGGTCTCGAACACATCTCCCAACCCTACATCGCCGACGTCGCCCGCCAACTCACCCCCACGCACTCCTAACGCAGCATTCCACCGTGGGGGCACGATACATCGTGCCTGCGATTGCACCAGCGGCGGCTTCTTGCCCTGAGCCGCGAAGGCTACGCCGCCATCTTGCGGTTGCCGTTCCCTGGACGCTCCACGTCTATGACGTCGACACGTTTTTGACATTTTCGCGCCACTTGCTACTCCGCCGCTCGCCGCTGCTTTCTGCTAATCTATCTCCGATCCACGAGGGGAAGAACATGACCCGCACCTCCGCCACCTTATCCGTGTGTCTTCTGGGAGTCTTGATGACCATCACTACCCAAGCACAATCCGTCTCGCCGCAAGCCAAGCAACTCCAATCTTCGTCCATCGTCATCGACACTCACGACGACACCACCCAGCGTCTCCTCGATCCCCATTTCGACATCGCCGCCCGCCACTCCGACGGCAACATCGATATCCCTCGCATGCGCGAAGGCGGTCTCTCCGCGATCTTCTTCTCCATCTGGATTCCCGGCAAAACCCTCGGCCCGGATGCCGTCAAGCAGGCCCTCGATCAGATCGACGCCGTCCGCGAAACTGTCCGCAACCATCCCGGCGAGCTCGTCCTCGCCACTTCCGCCGACGACATCCGCGCCGCCAAAAAAGAAAACAAAATCGCCGCGCTCCTGGGTGTCGAAGGCGGCCACATGATGGGCAACGATCTCTCCGTCCTCCGCAGCTTCGCCGCTCTCGGCGTTCGTTACATGACCCTCACGCACATGGAAAATAACGAGTGGGCCGATTCCTCCACCGCCAAGCCCGAGCACAACGGCCTCACCGACTTCGGCAAACAAGTCGTCCTTGAGATGAATCGTCTCGGGATGATCGTCGACATCTCCCACGTCTCCGACAAAACCTTCTACGATGTCCTCGCTACTTCCAAAGCCCCCGTATTCGCCTCCCATTCCTCCTGCCGCGCCATTTGCAACGCCGCGCGCAACATGACTGACGACATGATCGGCGACCTCGCCAAACATGGTGGCGTCATACAGATCAACTATCACGTCGGCTTCCTTTCCCAAGAATTCCGCGATTACGAAGCCGCTCACCCCGAAGCCGAAAAGGAAATCAAAGCGGAAGTCGAAAAGCGGTGCGCCGACAGCGAAGGTTGCAGGCTCACCGCCGGCGATCACATCGTTCGCGAAATGATGGAAGCGGGCAAGCTCCCCAAAGTCGATTGGACCAAAATCGTCGAGCACATCGACCACGCCGTCAAAATCGCCGGCATCGATCATGTCGGCCTCGGCTCCGACTTCGATGGCGCCATCATGCCCCTCGGCATGGAAGACGTCACCCACATCCCCCAGATCACCGACGCCCTCCTCAAAAAGGGCTACTCCGAATCCGACATCCGCAAAATTCTCGGCGAAAACACCCTCCGCGTCCTCTCCGAAGTCCAGCGTATCTCCCACACCCTGAACAAATAACCCAAACCTTGTACCTTAGACTTCTTACCATTCACGGCCCTTGCTTTTACTTTTTCACCCTTGCACCCTTCACTCTTTCACCTCTGCACTCGCTTTGCGCTAAACTATTCTTCGAATCACACACGCATCATTCGGAGGCTTCCGCAAATGTCTTTCATTCGCACTATCGCGTCTGCGGCGTTCGCCGCAATTCTTTTCCTCGCTCCGGCCTTCTCCCAAACTTCCACCACCACTCCCTCCTCCGCCGCCAAGCCCAAATCCACCACCACAACAACCGCAAAGCCGGCCGCCAAACCCTCCTACGACCGCGCTCTCCTCAAGCCCTCTCTCTTGAAAGACAAGGCTCCGGACACCTACCAGGTCAAATTTGAAACCACTCGCGGCGATTTCACTGTCACCGTCACTCGGGCCTGGGCTCCTCTCGCCGCAGATCGCTTCTACAATCTCGTCAAGCATCACTATTACGACGGGGCGCGCTTTTTTCGCGTGGTTCCCAATTTCGTCGTTCAGTTCGGCATCAGCGCCTACCCCCCGGTCACTGCCGCCTGGGAGCACGCCACCTTTGCCGACGAACCTCGTACCCAGAACAACACCAAAGGCACTTTGGTCTTCGCCAAAACCGCCATGCCTAATTCCCGCACCGTCGAAATCTTTATCAATCTCAAGGACAATTCCGCCTCCCTCAACGGCCAGGGTTTCGCTCCATTCGGCGCTGTCGATGACAAGGGCATGAACGTCGTCGAAATGATGTACGACCAGTACGGCGACTCCGCCGGGCTCGATCAGCAGCCTATGGAAAAGGGCGGTGAGCAGTACATTTCCACCAAATGGCCCAAGCTCGACACCATCCGCACGGCCTACCTCGTCGGCGCGGCTGCTGAAGCTGCTTCCAAAAAGCCGGCCACCACCGCACCCAAGCCGCAGCCGAAACCCGTCGCTCCCTCCAAGCCCCAAAACTGACGCTGCGCCCTTGCTCATGTAGCACGGCCTCCCCAGGCCGTCCGATCCCCCTGGCAAAACGAACCCGTGGAACAGGGCGGGCGCGGCGCCGAGGTTGGGATCCTTCGTCGCACAAGACGCTCCTCTGGATGACAAAGTGTTTTTGTTGCTCCAGCACAGTGGGCGGTAACCGGACGATAGAGGTGGAAGGAGGCACGACACAAATACAACAATCCCGGCAAACCTGACAAAAACAACTCCAAGCTCTCTATGGGCGCACCATGACCTCTCGCCGCGCTGTGCGCCCCAATGAAGTCCGTCACTCCGAGCGCAACGAGGAATCTCTCTTCGACGTAAGCGCCTTGTCTTCCGAATAAAGCGTTGTCATCCCGACCGGAATCGCGCGAATTGGGCGCGCTGTAGCGGAGGGACCCCGGCTCGGTCGAGCCAAATCTATTCCGATGTGACGCTCTCCCCCGCGCCGCTTCGCCATTCTTTCCTCACTTCATCTTCACCGTCTTCCCCGTCTTTGCCGACTCCCTCGCCGCATCCAATATTTCCGCCACCACCACATTCACCTCCAACGACCCCAATCCCTCCGGCTTCAGCCCTTCCCGCACCACCGCCCGCAAATAGTGCAATGAATCATCCTCCGGCGGCGCAATCGCTTTTGCCTCCACCCTCTTCGGCTCGTCCTCTCCCCCCAGCCGTACTTCCATCTCATCTCTCTTGATCGTCTTCACGTACCCGGTCTGCCCGTACACTTCCATATCCTTGCGGTCGAACGGCCAGTTCCACGACGCCTGCAAAATCGCCTGCGCCTTCGGGTACGTCAAAATAATCGTCGCCTCGTCATCCACCTTCGGATAAACCTCCGGTTTGATAGTTTGTGTCACTGCCGTCAGCGCCAGCGGCCGCTCCCCCTTCATCAGCCACGTCATCAAGTCCGCCCCGTAGCACCCGAAGTCATACAGAGCCCCGCCTCCGTCCAATCCGGGATCCGTTAGCCACGCCAAGAACTCCGGCCCTACTCCAATTTCCTTCGGCCCGCGATGCCCGTCGTGCACCACGACCTTTCGGATCTCCCCTATCTTTCCCGACCTCACCAACTCCTCCGCCCCGCGGTTGCTCCGGTACCATGTCGTCTCATAATTCACGATCACCGTCATCTTCACCCTCGCCGCCACCTCTGCAATCGCGTGCGCATCTTCCGCGCTCACCGCCAGCGGCTTTTCCATCATCACCGTCACCGGATTTCCGCGAGTGCCCATCGCTTGCCAATACTTCGCGCAAATCTCCACCAGCTTTCTGTGGTCGAACGTATTTGAGTAAATCAGTACCGCCTCCGGATCCGTCTTCTCCAACATTTCTCCGAGCTCCGGGTGATACAGGCTCTTCTTCAACCAGCTGTACTTCTTCGCATACTGATCAAACAGAGCCTGGTCCGGCTCCGCAATTCCTACGATTTCAACGTCCGTTCTCTTCGCCACCACCGCTAGAAATCCATCCACGTGCCCGTGCACCATTCCCGCGAGCACCACCCGCAGGGGTCGCTCATCGGCGGCACCTATTGGCGGCCCGGGCTTCCGCTGTTGTGCACTCGCCCCGACACTCGCCAACACCATCCCCACCAACGTCGCCACCGCAAGCCACGTACTCATCTTCATCGCCCACCCCCAGTACTCCCTGCTTCAGCTACCTCGTATAACGTGCACAGTCCGCCTGGTGCACAGGCTATCGTCGGACAGATCCTTCCGCACGCCCAACTGCCCTTTTTTCACTCTCTAACAATCGGTTATTCGGATACCAAAACTCCATTCTCTTTCCCGTACAGCGAAAGGA